>OBLU010001095.1_pt1 | contig 25214 bp, 23 predicted proteins | sample 1518681 | NCBI WGS metagenome assembly OBLU01 (sample SAMEA3539304, study PRJEB22396) | soil metagenome | biome: tundra; feature: field; material: soil | place: USA | collected 2010-05 | depth 0.15 m
TGATCCCGAGAAGAGACTTGTTGGCTTACCGGAGCGTGCCCCGCTATGCGCGGCAAGATGAGATGTGCCGGTTGGTGTGACGTGGCGGTGAAGGTGGCCGGTCCTCCGCGTCGAACGGCATAGGAAGGCGCGCGTGGTTGCACCCACGCGGCCGGCCATTCGAACAGGAGGTACCGACCGTGGTTCACGGTATGCGATGCCCTGCGCGCCTGGCTGCTCGGCGCGTGATGTCAGACGTCCCAGCTGTCGAGGGGAGGATGATCGCGTGACGCTGGTGATGGGGATGGATCAGCACCGTGCGCAGATCTCGGCGGAGTGGATCGACACGGTCACCGGCGAGATCTCGACCGCGCGGATCGCACCGGCTGATCGGGTCGCGGTCCGCCGGTTCCTGACCCGGTTCGAGGGCAGCGATCTTGAGGTTGCGTTGGAGGCGACGACGGGCTGGCGGTTCCTGGTCGAGGAGCTGCAGCGGGTCGGCGCTGACGCTCATCTGGCCGAGCCGGCGGAAACGAGCGGCCTGAAGGGCAAGAAGCGGCGAGCGAAGACCGACTGGGCTGACGCGAGGCATCTGCGGGAGCTGCTGCTGATCGGCCGACTACCGGAGTCCTGGATCGCCCCGGCGCATCTGCTTGACCTTCGCGCCCGAGTGCGGTGCCGTCACACCCTGGTGGAGCAACGCACCGAGTGGCAGCAACGGATGCACGCCGTGCTCTACCACCACGGCGTGCCGCACTCACGCAAGCTGCTCACGCTCCCTAACCGCGAACGGATCGCCGCTCTGAAGCTCCCCGCCGCGGCACGGGAGCAGCTTACGATCGCGTTGGAGATGATCGACGCGATCGAGCTGCAGGTCGGCCCGGTCGATCTCGCGCTGCGCGCCTACGCGCGCAAGCAGCCTGGGTGCCGCACGCTGATCGATCAGATCTATGGCGTCGGCCCGTTGACGTCGGTCGCGATCCTGGCCGAGCTCGGCGATACCCGCCGATTTCAGAACTCGCGCGACGCGGTCCGCTACGCCGGCCTGGATATCACCGTCTATCAATCCGATACCCGACGCGCCGCGGGGCATCTCTCCCGGCAAGGACCGCCCGCACTGCGCTGGGCGCTCTACGAAGCCGCGCAGGCCGCACGACGCCCGAGCAGCCCTGAGCGCCCGTACTACGACCAACTCGCCGAGCGGATCGGCGGAAACCGCGCGTGCATCGCTGTCGCACGCAAACTGCTGAAACGCGGCTACCACCTCCTGCGCAACCTCGGCGACCAGGCCCTAGAACCAGTCATCGCCTGACCGGCTGAACCTGTCACGCGGCAAGCCCCACGATCACCGATGAACCGCGGCCAGTTCCCCAAGCCCTGCTGCCGACCCCACCCGGGGAAAGGCCTCGCAAGACTGAGCGGCCGCACCATCATCTGCCGGAACACCCCACCACATCATGTACCCGACTCCGAACCACCCCGAGTCGAGGACCGAAGTAAGCCTGGGCGTCCGCGGACACACACCCCCGTCCCTCAACGCGCCCACGCACCACCGAACCCCAACAGGACCGGCCGACAACCATCAACGCCCTTGACATCCCACAGCGGCACAAGTAAGCAGGGAAGACCACGCGGCGCACCGGACTGTCCGCAGGGACCCGTCGATGCTTAAGCAGCGACGGCCTGATCAGCCAGACAGCCCGCCTGAAGCGCGCGATCGCTATCGCGCGTGATCGGACACGCCGGTTGGGCCGGACGCTCGCTTTCATAGCCGCTCGGCCACGGTTTCTGACGCTCGCTTGGCGACGAACCAGCGGCTTCGTCCCACGCGTGAGACAGCGCCTCTGGCGCCAAAGCGCGACACCCCGGAGCTACGACCACTCCGCTCGCGGACCCACTAATCGGGCTCGCTGCGCCGCGCTCGAAATCGGCGCTGGCGCAACTTGTTTGTGCAGGCCGGGCAGGCCTCGGCATCCCGTCGTTGAGCGACGAACACTTCGCCGCATTCCACGCAAAGCCCCATGGATGCTGTTTTCCATCCGACGAGCAGGTTGCCGTTCAGCTTCGGGGCGCGAAACGTCTGAAGCTCGCCCGGTACGAATGGCCGCCCCCCAAAGACCCGAGGTTCAACGTTCCTGCCCTGGCAGAAAGCACACAACGCTGCGGTCCGGCGCCTGCGAGGGCGAAAGACCAGGGCGCATGACTCGCAGACTGCGACGCCGTCAGGCCGCCACGGGATCGGTTCGGGTTCAAGGGCGAGCTGGGATCGAAGACCGAGCGTGAGCTGGTAGAGGATCCAGTCTTCGAGCATCGATGGCTTGATCACCGCGGGAGGTCTGAGCGGGAATCCAACGCGCTTGAGCAGCCCGTCGGTGATCGCCTGCTCAGTCGCGGTCCGTGCGCGCCGAAGCTGGGTGGTGACGGCCCTCCTCATCGCCGCGATCGCTGACGGCACCGCGCGGGGATCTTCAGATGCCGCCACGAACCGGCGGCGTGCCTTCATCGCCGCGATGATCTCGGCCGTCAGCAGAGCTGCTCTCGGATCAGGGGGAGTTGCCGCCAGCCGCGACGGGCGCTTGGTCATCACGTGATGAAGGACCATCCCCGCCGGCTTGGTGTCTCTGACTGAGGCGATAGTTCGTTCGGGAGATTCGGTCTCAGACGTCAGCGTGAACAGCGTGACGTGCCATTCGGCCGCGACACGCCGCGAACCGTCCCACCCCACGCGCACAAAGGAGAACTTGGTGCCGGACAGCGTCGCCGCCGCCCGAGACTCCATGGCGTCATAGTGCGGGTAGCGCCAGCCGAGCCAACGCTCCCAGGCGGCGACCGGGGTACGCGGCAGAAAGTCCAGAGCGGGCGGGAGATCAACGGTCGGCGTCGTCACGCTCACCTCCGGTGAAGCGATCATGGACGGCCAGCAGCCGGTCCAGTCCGACAGCGAGCTTCTCCAGCGCGCAGCCCCAAGAGAACACGATCGCCTGCGGCAGAACGATCCATGCTGGCGTCAGATGAAGGAGTAGGCGCAGGAGCATGCTTTCAATGATGCACCCGCCCTGGGCCGGAACCTACACGCGCGACACAAACCCCGCCTAGCCGTTACCCGGCCGCAGTCCAGCCGGATCGCGAGGGAGCTCCACGCCGGAGTTCACCTTACGCTGCTAAGCAGGCGTCTCGGCCCAGCCGGCTTCCTCCACGGACGCTCCCTTTCGTCAGCTCCGAACTGGCACCTCGGATGATCGCTTCGCGACGAACCCGCTATTGGCGACGAGCAGGTGCGGCGCGACGTGCCGACTGAGACCCGCTTTCGTGTCCGCGCGAGCCTTCGGATGGCGGCACGGCTTCGTGACTGCCTGTGTCCGGCAGCAGTCGCGGTCCCGAGCTGCGATGGGGCCGAGATCGTGATCGCCCCGTACCGAGGGGTCACGCGGTCGGCGCGGATCTCGTCCCAGACAGCCCCACCGTCGGGAGCTTGCCGCTGATCACATTTGGCAGTTGGGGCAACTGGACGTGCACAGAGCCGACGTCGGGCCGGTCCCAGGCGTCGACGGTTGGCTACGGTTCCGCGCGTGGAGTTGCACCAGCGCATCGCCGATCGGAGGGGTGAGTTCTTGATCTTCGCGGTGACGCCACCGAGGCTGACCACCGGACCGGAGCAGACCAGGCAGATCGCTGAGGTCACACTCGCGCGACTCCGGTCGGTGGGGATAGATGGCCTGATTCTTTACGACATCGATGACGAGAGCGACCGTAATCCCAACGAACGCCCGTTCCCGTTCCTGCCCACGATGGACCCGGCCAAGTACCTCGCTCGTGATCTCGTGGGCTTGGACGTGCCTGCCATCGTTTACCGCGCGGTCAGCAAGCACTCCGAGGACGGCCTCCGTTTATGGCTCGACGACCAGGATCCGGCCCGAGCGCTGTCGGTCTTCGTCGGGGCCTCATCCGGCGAGAAGGTGGTTGCAACCTCGCTCTCGCGGGCATACGAGCTCCGGACCGAAGTCCGGCCGGACCTGCCGCTAGGCGGAGTCGCGATCCCCGAGCGGCACGCGCGCGGGGGCAATGAGCACCTCCGGCTCATCGCAAAACAGGCTGCAGGCTGCTCCTTCTTCGTCACCCAGGTCGTCTACGACGTCAACGCCGCGAAGGACTTGGTCTCCGACTATCGCTACGAGTGCGCCGCCCAGAACCTGGAGCCGATGCCGATCGTCTTCACATTCTCAGTCTGCGGCTCAATGAAGACATTGGAGTTCCTCCAGTGGCTCGGTGTCGACGTGCCGCGCTGGATCGCGAACGATCTGCGCCATGCTGACGACACCCTCGACGCGTCCTACGATCAAGCGGTCGCAACGGCGATCGAGCTGATCGCCTTTTGCCGGCGCGTCGGCGTTCCCTTCGGACTGAACGTCGAGAGCGTCTCGATACGCAAAGTCGAGATCGAAGCCTCCGTGCGGCTCGCTGCCCGGCTAAGGGCCGAGCTCCGCCGCTAGAGGGCCGGAACTCGCACGCCGGCGAAAGTGAACCGGGGAAAGAAAGCCGTCTACACCCGCGGCCGTACCCGCTTCGTCGCTCCTGCGGCCGCTTGGGACGGTGCCGAGAGGTCGCTGCTCGGCGCCAAGTGCGGCCACGAGATCCGCGCCGAGCGCTGCCCCCCTGGCTCGAGACGGCCAGCACGTCGGCGTGACCCAAATAGGCGTTGAAGCGGGCAGCGGCCTCGAGCTCGGCTGGGACGGAAGCCATCGGTCCCGAACGACCTGCTCTCGATCCGCTACGAGCCTCTCGGCCACGGCGCCGACTTCCCCGCAGCGCGCGGACTGCAGGGAGCCAGCGCCTTCGATCGGACTGGCGCCGAGCGCTCCCGGGACGCGCGTTGTGCTCCTGGCGACGAGCAGGTCGATTGGCGCTCTCGTTGCTCAGCCCTCCTTTCCGAACGGCACGGGCATCCACTTGGCCGGTTGCCGCTGCTGGATCGTGCGGAGAACGGCAGCCTCGCCGAGAGTGCCGCTCGGGCGACCAAGCAGCAGCCGAAGCGGGTGCTGACCGACGTCGCGCGCGGCTCACTGTCTTAGGCGGGCGGCAAGCGTTTGGTTCCAGATACCGCTCTGCACGAAGTAGGTGTCGTAGCGATCCTGGCTGTCGAGGATCTCGTGACGGGATCGAGTGCCGCGGGTCACCTCGAGTAGGAGGCGGAAGTAGGAGAAGCGCTCGATCGCTGGGGTGAGTGCGATCAGGAGCTCGGCATGCTGGCCGGGGGTGGCCGCGAACGCGTGGTGTGTGTTGGGCGCCACGGTGAGGCTGGAGTGCTGGGCGACGGTGATGATGTTGGTGTTGACGAGGACGTCGATTGACCCATCTATGACGTAGAACGTTTCGCTGCTGTGGCGGTGGTAGTGCGCTAGGGCGCCCAGGGCACCGGTTCCGAGGGTGGTGGCGATGCTGCTGAGCGCGCCGTTGGTGTCCGGAGCGTCGGCGAGCAGCGTGATGTCTGAGGAGCCGTAGCAGAGTCGTTCGGCGGCAGCCGTACTGATCGCGAACGCTCCGCTCGTGTTCTGGGATGGTCGCATGCGCGTCAGCTAGAGCTCGATAGTCGGTCTGTCGTTCTGGCTTGCAGAGGAGCGGAGGATCATCGCGGCCTTCGGGCTTTGGCTCGCCCAGGAGATCACGAGCTCGAGGATCCGGCGCTTGGTGCTCCGGCGGGTTGGCTGTTGGGTGGACGCTGTGCGAGTGGGTGTTGTCTGATCGGTTTGGGTCATGCGTCTGTCCTGGTCAGTCGGGTGAGCGCGATGGTGGCGATCATCGCGGTCCAGGCGACCAGCACGACCCCGGCCGCGAGCGCCGGTAGTTGGCTGCCGGCGCTGGCCGGTGAGGATCCGAGCGCGAGCGCGGCGGCTGACAGCTCGCCGTAGGGGAGGAACTCGACCACGTGGTGAAGGCTTCGCTTGACCTGGAAGATGATCGGTAGCACCAGCGCGATCATGAGTACGGCTCCGACGGCAGCGGGCAGGCTGCGCAGCGCCAGCCCGCAGGCAACCCCGAACGCGCAGGTGAGCGCCCCGAGCGCGAGCTGGCCGACGATCAGCGTCGCCACCGGTACGTTGATGTGGATCCCGGGGTCCACGACGCTTGCCAGCGCCCATGTCACCGCCAGGGTCACCGCTGCGGCGCACGCGCCCAGGAGCATGGCAGCGACAAGCTTGGCGGCGCCGGCGGTCCCGCGGCGCGGGGTGCCCAGCAGCGTCCATTCGATCGTGCGGTGTTGATATTCGCTGCCGCCGGCGATTGACCCGGCGATCAGCATCCCGATTGAGAGCACGACCGTCTCCGCCTGCAGCAACCCAGTCAGCTTGGTCTGGCGGTCGACGAGCACGACGAATGCGGTGATCACCGCCGGGATCAGCGCGGCCATCGTGACCGCGTAGGAGGAGCGCATGCTGCGCAGTTCGGCCTTCAGTGCATGGGTCATCGCAGTCCATCTCGTTCGGATTCGGTCAGTTCAAAGAACAGGTCCTCCAGCGACCCGCCAGCCGGGGTCAGCTCGTGCAGCACGATCCGGTTTGCGGCGGCGAGCTCGCCGATCGGTCCGGCGTCGAGCCCGGTCACGGTCAGAACGTCGGCGTCGACGCGCAGCACACTCGTGGCGGCGCCCGCCAGTAGGCCGGCGAACACATCGGCGTCGGGTGTTCTGACCCGGACCGAGGCGGTTTGTCCGATCGCGTCGATCGGCCGATCGGCCACCAGGCGCGCGCGGGAGATCACCACAATCCGGTCGACGGTCTCAGCGACGTCTGCGAGCACGTGGGAGGAGAGCAGCACCGCGCGACCCTCCGCAGCGCGGGCGCGGAGAAAGTCACGCAGCCAGCGGTGGCCTTGGGGGTCAAGGCCGTTGGTTGGCTCATCGAGCACGATCGCCTGCGGATCCCCGAGTAGCGCCGCTGCCAGCAGCAGTCGCTGGCGCATCCCCAGCGAGTACTTGCCGATCTGCCGGCCAGCGGCCGACTCAAGCTCCACCAGCGCCAGCACCTCCCGCACCCGGCCGCGACCGACACCGATCCGACTGGCCAGCGCCCGCAGCGCGTGTTCGCCGCTGAGCGATGGGTGAAACGCCTCGGCGTTCAGCCCGAAACCGGCGACCCGCATTGGCCGCGGCAGCCACGTTGCCATAGCGCTTGGTCAGCCCACGAACCGCGATCATCGGCGTTCCGGCCGCCGGCTCGAGACCGGGCCGGGCGGGATCCTGCTGGCGCAGACGTCTGGTTACGGGCGGGGTGACTGCACCCCGGTCCGGTTGGATTGCGATGCTCACTTGGTCCTCCTCAAAGCCGCTTGGGCCTGGTCATTGCGGGTATCGCGGTGGTTGTCACAGCAGTCGGGGTGCGGTTGATCGCCATCACGGCACCGGGGCCGGCGCTCGATCGTTGTTTGCGTTGTCGCTGACCCGCGCGGTGCGCTTCGCCGCCCAGAGCACGAGCGCGATCGGGATCGCCCAGTTGAAGATCAGGTTCGCCCGGTGCGTGTCGAGCGCGCCGGCGACCACGTGCGCGGGGACCATCGTGGCGAACACCAGCCCCCACATCGCCGTCAGCCTCCGGTTGATCTGCGTGAACTGCGGCGAGGACCAGAACTGGTGCGGAACCGTCTCACGGGCGTACTGTTCGGTGAACGGCACCACCAGCAGCGACCCGAATGCGATCAACGCCAGCAGCCCGGCCGCGATCGCCCGCGCGTAGCGGTCGACGAACGCGGCGGTCTCCGGATCGGCCGTGAACGCGACGACGGTGAAGGCGACGAACGCCAGCACGGCGCCGAGCTCGAGCACCTTGACGCCGCCGGCGCGAACCGAGCGCGCCGCGACCAGCACCGACGCCAGCAGCGCCCCGACGGCGGCGAGCTTCAGCGTCGAGTGTTGGGCGACGACCGTGAACACGACCCACGGGATGAACGCGAGGTAGATCCCCGCGCCGGGGCCCGCGGCTGCTGTCTGAATCGATTGTTCTGAGACGGTGCTCGATGACATGGACTGCTCCTGTGAGTGCTCGATGTGGGAGGGTGGTTTGAGGCGTCTGGTGGCGGCGGCGTTCGACTGGCCGTCAGATCTCGACCGCCGGGTAGGTCTCGACGTAGGTCGAGTCGTCGATCCCGCGATAGGTGACGGTGCGCCGGTCGAGATCGACGACATAACGGGTCACGCCCGCCGACCAGATCGCGGTCAAGAACTCAGGGAAGGTGCTGTGTCCGGCCTGGTCGGTACGCAGCGCGTCGATGACCGCGTCGCGATCGAACGTCGGCACCTCGCTGATCGCGGAGATCACCGGCGTGGCCGGTTCGACGACGGCTCCGGCATCGGTCACGTACACGGTCTGGCCCGCGGGGAGCGTCCACTCGTTGCGATGGATCCCGGCTTGGCGCAGGACCTCGGCCAGGACCGGAAAGCCGCCGACCTTCGGACGGATCTCTGCGGCTCGGCGCTGGGCGTTCTGGATGGAGGCGGTGAGGGTGCTCATGGGCGTCTTTCGTGACGAGATTGACTGATACGGGAAGCATCCTTCCATATTGACAGCTAGCTGTCAAGGCGACAGTGGCGAGACGCTATGACAGCACTGCGCTAAGCTGACCGGATGGACGACGAGCAACGCAACGTCGAGATGGGGCGTCTCGTCGCCGACGTCTACGAACTCGCCGGGGTGCTGCGCCGCGATGGCGAGCAGATCGCCAAGCTCGCCGGCCAAACCCAGGCGCGCTGGCAGGTGATGTCGGTCGCCTCGGCCGGACGGCTCAGCGTCGCGATGATCGCCCGGCGCCTCGGAATCACCCGCCAAAGCGTCCAGCGCGTCGCCGACGAGATCGTCACCGAACAGCTCGCGAGCTTCGAGCCCAACCCCGACCACCAACGCTCGCCGCTGCTGATCCTCACCCCCGACGGCCAAACGACACTCGACACGATCAACCACACCAGCCGCGAGCACCACCTCCAACAAGCCGCCGCCCTCGGCGAGGACGGGATCTCCGAGCTGCGGCGACTACTCGGTCGCTACCGAGACGCGGTAACCGAATAACCGCGCGGCCGAATACTGCTCACTGCCGCTCGCACGAAATACGGGGTCGTCTCGGCGGCTCTCTAGGCCGGCGATCGGCTTCTCCTTCGGGCCCGGCGTGATCCAAAGCGGCAGCGGCGGAGCCGCGCCTACTGCGGCGACGTTGCGGCAGTCTGCCCATTGATGTGATCTGTGCTCCGACCGCACCGGGTCGGGCACTAAAAGCGTGTTGAGCATTAGGGTACGGGCATGAGCAGCCTGCGTCTTCGACCGGTACAGGATGGCGATCTCGACCAGCTGTTCGCGTTTGAACGGGACCCGGCGGCGGTGCGGATGGCGGCCTTCACACGTGCGGACCCATCGGACCGTCGGGCGTTCGACGCCCACTACCGCCGTGTTCGAGCGAATCCTGAGAACACGCTGTGCGCGATCGAGCGCGACGGCATCTTGGTCGGACAGATCGCGAGCTTCACGATCGAGGATTCGCGCGAGATTTCCTATTGGATTGACCCGGCGCGTTGGGGCCAGGGTCTTGCCAGCGCAGCGCTTGACATGTTCCTTGAGATCGAGCGCACGCGTCCCCTGCACGCGCGTCGCCGAGCACAACATCGCCTCAGCCAGAGTGCTGACCCGTGCGGGCTTCGTCAAAATTGGCTGGGAGGTCTCTTATGCCGACGGCGTCGCGCATGAGGTCGTGGAGCACATCTACCGACGTGAGCGATAGCTGCAAGGGCCCGTCCCCGTTGCGTGTCGGAACCGTTCGGGTTGAACGGGCAGTCTGACTTTGGCCGGCGTCCCGGGCTGCCGCATCCACGAACATCAGGCACTCTTCGCCGCTCCGAAACGGCCGCGCAAGACTTCTCCTCTTGACCGGATCCAGCAGCAGAGCGCGAACCTGCTTTCGCTCGTCGACAAGCATCTACAAGGCGATTCCAACGGCCTTCCTTTGCGCGGAACCCAGGTCTAGGAGCAGGGCCGTACGCCCGCTTTCGTCGGCGGATTCCGCCCCTGCCTGACTTGTGCTTTGCGACGACAGCGCTCGCTTCAGTTCCGGTGCTCGCCCAGAACGGCAGTCTCGCCAGACTGCCGGAAGGGCGACGAAGGGGCAGTCTTAGTCACCACGCCTAATCGGTACTCCCCGCTGCACGGATACGCCGATCGAGCTGACGCAGAAAGCGCTCTCGGACGAGCTTGTGGAGCGCGGAGACGCTCAGCACTACGGCCGTGCTCGGCGAGCCTGCGGACTCAAGAACGGTCGCGACCGGTGGTCACCGCGTCCCGCGCGTCTGAGCGCCTGTACGGTCACTGCGAGCTGCGCGGCTTTGAGCGAAAGGGTCAGCACGGAGTTAACCCAGAGGACCAGCACCAGGGTTCCTCGCTGCTGGGCCGGTAGCGACTCCGCATACGCGCTGAAGTCCTCTACTCGAGCGTGGCGCAAAGGCGTCAAGTATGGGTTGACGCGAACCGAGCGACAACTCGGCGTCGCTCCGGCGACCTCAGATCACGCGCCTGTGGACTGCTGGCCTCAGAGCACGAACAAGGAGCACCGCCCGCGTCGGCCGAGGTCGCTCTCGAGTTGTCCTGCTCGGATTCAGCCGCTAGCCAGAGCGGAAGTCGCTAACCAGAGCGCCCCGATGGTGACCAAGCGGAAGTCCCTGAAACGCGGCGACATGACGGCGGAAGCTGAGACGATGTCCGTATGGGATCGGTCCGACGTCTCCTGACCTTCGCCGACCTCGACGACCGCGACCGGCGCGGTCATTCGATCTCGGCGCGCCTCGTTGCCGAACTGGCCGATGGAAGTCATGTTGTCCTGCTCGATGACCGCGGCTGGTCCAGCGGCCACGGCGGCGCGGCCGGCCACAGCCCGGAAGAGGTGGAGATGACGGCGAGGATGGTTGTCGGGCCCGACGAGCCCTGGGGCGATCAGACTCGAGCTCAGGTGGAGTCGGACCATTGGGCGACACTGGAACGAAAGCTCCAGGATACGGGAGTGGCCACCGACGGCACTGATCTGAGGGCACTCCCCCACGACGTCGAGATCAGCCACCGCTTGCGACGATTGCTCAACCCGCCGCGTCCGACTTAAGCCCGCCGAGGGCAGTCAGGGGTACCACCGCGGGGGCGTCGCCGGCTGAAAGCGCGGGTCACTTCTGGTTCAGCTCGGCCAACGGACGAAGCGGCAATCAGGCGCTCATGACCCAGGTTGGCGACAAACCGACAGTGAGATCTGGGACCTCATGTTGGAGCTATCGCGGATGAATCGGATCGTGGTCAGCGGCGGGCAGGCAATGCTAGGGGCCCCGGTCAGCCAATTGGCGTATCTGGGCTTTCAGTTGTCGAGGATCGCTTCGGAGGCTTCCCAGAGGCGGTGGGCATTGTCGGGATCGAGCGCGTAGCGGGCGACGCCATGGCCTTGTGCGTAGCCCGCGGCGACGTCATCGACCGGGGTCGCCTCGTTGTTGTGCTCGAAGTAGCGCCCGCCAACGCCGTCGAGTTGTGGCGAGGTGGCGACGAGCACGCTGGTCGCGGCGCCCTGGGCGAGGGTCTTGTAGCGGTAGCGTCCGGAGGAGCGCAGCTGCTTGAGCACCTCGGGGTCGAGGTGTCGTGAGAGGTTTGATTCGAGGATCGCGCCGGGGTGAACGGCGTTGGCGAGGATCCCGTCCGAGCACCAGCGTCGGGTGGCTCCGACGGCGAACAGCACGTTGGCGGTCTTTGACTGGCCGTAGGCTTCGCCGGGATCGTACGGCCGGTGCTCGTATCCGAGGTCGTCAAAGACGACGGGTGAGCGGAGATGCCCGACCGAGCTGAGCGACACGATTCGCGCGCCGCCGGCGGCGACCAGCGCGCCGTGCAGTCCGGTCGCGAGCGTGAAGTGGCCGAGGTGGTTGGTGGCCAGCTGCAGCTCCCACCCCCCGGCACCGAGCTGGCGCTCGGGAAGCGCCATCACCCCGGCGTTGTTGATCAGGATGTGCAACGGCTCCTTGAAGTCGGCCGTGAACGCGCGGACCGAGGAGAGATCAGCGAGATCGAGTCGGCGTACGTCGATGGCGGCATTGCCGGTGCTGGCACGAATGTCGCCGGCGACCTGCTCGCCGGCGGCGAGGTTGCGGACAGCGAGGGTGACCGCGGCTCCGGCACTGGCCAGCGCCCGGGCGGTCTCGATGCCGATGCCCGAGGACGTGCCGGTCACGATCGCGCGCCGGCCGGTGAGGTCGATCCCGTCGATCACCTCAGTAGCGGTCGCATCAAGCCCGAACGGAGTGGTGATGAGGTCGGTTTGAGAAGTCATGGCAGCCAGTGTGGGCTTGCCCGAGTGTTCTCACAAGGGCCGCGTGACCCCTAGGGGTGGCAGGGCCACCATCCGGGCTGGTGATGGTCGTATGGTTGCGGGACGTGAATGGGACAGGCGCGATCGGCGAATACCTGCGGGCGCGCCGTGAGCTTGTCCGCCCCGAGGATGTTGGTCTGTCGCCTAGCGCGCGGCGCCGGGTGCCGGGTCTGCGACGCGAAGAGGTTGCGTTGTTGGCCGGGGTCAGCATCGACTATTACATCCGCCTTGAGCAGGGCCGCGACCAGCATCCCTCATCGCACGTCCTCGATGCGCTCGCGCGCACCCTCCAACTCGACGCCGACGCGACCGCCCATCTGCACAGCCTCAACGCCCCGGTACCCCGTCCGCGGCGCCGACCGCGCCGCGCCGAGCACGCCCCGGCCGGAATCCACCAGCTGCTGGAGTCCTGGTCAGACACACCGGCCTACGTGCAAGGCCGATACCTCGACGTGCTCGCCGCCAACCCACTAGCCACCGCGATCGCACCGTACTACGAGATCGGGAACAACCTGCTGCGAGTCGTATTCCTCGAGAAGCGCTTCCGAGACGCGTTCGAGGATTGGGAGCAGACCGCGCAAGGGATCGTCGCCGCGCTGCGCGCACGCGTCGGACCCGACGTCGACGACCCCGTCCTCAACGAGCTGATCGGCGAGCTGTCAGTCCGCAGCGACCGCTTCCGGCAACTGTGGGCGCGCCATGACGCGCGGACCAACCGAAGCGGACGAACACAGATCGACCATCCCCTCGTGGGTCTCATCGAGCTCGGCTTCGAGAAACTGCCCATCCCTGACACCGAGGGACAGATCCTCGTCATCTACCACGCCACACACGGCAGCGAATCAGCCAGCCGCCTCGCGCTGCTCGCCGGCATCGCCGCCGGTCAGTAGGACACAGCTGACGAGGCCACCCCCAACGCCCTCCGACCCGAGGTAGGCCTCAAACAAAGAGCCTAGGCGTTCCCGAGATTCGGTGCATGCCCCGCCCAGACTCTCGGTGCAACATCCGGTGATGACTAACAAGCCCATCGGCAAGTAGGCGCAGGCCGGCAGCTCTCTCCTCACTCTCGCTTCCGCAATCACGAAGGAGCAGCCACGCTGGCAACGCATTCGCCGGTCTCCGGGACTTCTGCTTTCACATCCTGAGCGCGTCCTTCCTGGCGCTTGCTTTGCGACGAGCCCGATCGTGCAGGACTCGAGGTTCCAGGTATGTCACGCTCGGGGGCGGTCTTCTGAGCGTGAGGTGCTCGCGTGTCCTGGTGGATCTATGCGGTGTTGTTGGCAGCCGGCGTGGGTGGCGGGATCACTGGCAGCGTGGCCGGGCTGTCGTCGATCGTCAGCTACCCGGTGCTTCTGGCAGTCGGACTCCCCCCGATCTCCGCCAATGTCTCGAACACCGTGGCGCTGGTCTTCAGCGGGGTCGGTGCTGCGTCGGGTTCTGCCGCTGAGCTCGCCGGACAGCGTCGCACGCTCCTGCCGCTGATCGCGGCATCGATCTGTGGCGGTGTCGTCGGCAGCGTCCTGCTGCTGACGACCTCGGCGGCATCCTTCAAAATCCTGGTGCCGGGGCTGATCGCCGGCGCCTCACTCGCGATCCTCATCCCACGGGGCAGGTCGGCCGCCACGGACTCACGCCACCGCCAGGGCACGCAGCTCGCAGGGACGGCGCTGATCAGCGTCTACGGGGGCTACTTCGGAGCCGCCGCCGGGGTGCTGATGCTCGCCTTTCTACTGGCGATGACCAACAACCCCCTGGCTCGTGCCAATGCGGCGAAGAACATGCTCAGCGGGTTCGCCAACGCCGTTGCCGCTGTCGCCTTCATTCTGTTTGGACCCGTCCGCTGGCTTGCCGTACTGCCGTTGGCGATCGGGTTTCTCCTTGGCGGACGCCTAGGACCCACGATCGTGCGCATCGTCCCGCCAACGCCGCTACGCGCGACCATTGCCGCGGCGGGACTCGGTCTGGCAGTCGTGCTGGCCTGGCAGGCCTATCACTAGGACAGAAGACGCCAGTCTCGTACCCCGACCGTGGTGACTTCGTCCTCGCACACGCAGCGCTCCGGACTTCGCGCCGGGCGGCAGGGACGCTCCGCTGCGCTGCGAACGGCGTCGCGTTGCAGCCGGCTCTTGAGTCGGGCGCCTGCTTTTGTTGACCCGAGGGTCCGGCGTTCTGACGCGCGCATCGCGACGTGAGCGCTCGCTCCAGAGCCGGTCCTCGCTGAGGAAGCGGCAGTCTCGCCCAGAGTGCTGGATTGGCGACAATGCAGAAGCGCCGCGCCATCGCGGCCGGGCTGCCGCAACTCGTCCTTCTCGAGACGGACGAGCAGCAGGAGCACGGGCGCAGCGCCGGCTCGCTTCCCTTTTCACGAACCACCGGCTGCCTCGGCGATTGTCTGGGCGCCGGCGCGGGCTGCTGCTCCTGGCCCGTGGCCAGGCTGGAGCAGAAGAGGCCTGCCCTGCCTGACGAGCTCCGCATCCTCCTCACGCTCTGGCATCCACGCCAAGCCATCGGCGAGGGCGCCGACCGGCCACCAGACGGCGGTCCAAACGTTCCGCAGCTTGCCGCTCGACCGGCCGGTTCAGCTTGCGCTATTCGACGGGCCGTCCTGACGCTGGTTGGCCTAAAGCTCCTCCACCTTCGTGCCAAGCAACGTCTCGAAGGCCGGCGCGCAGGCACATAAGCGCGGGCACCACTCCGACTTGTAGACGCCCCCGGTCGAAACCAGCACGGCGCCGGCAGTGGGCTCCCCGTCCCCCGAGCGCGCGAAGCCTGCGCCGCTGCTCCGGCTCGCACGCTCGTTCGCGCGACGTGGGCCTGATAGCTTTGATTGGCTCGAACGCTGGAACGCGTAGGAGGCAGGACATGCGAAGGTTGGTGCTGGTGCTCGTCGGCCTCTCTCTTGTGGCGTTGCCCAGTACCGCCTATGCGCTGACGCCCGGCCCGGAAGCCCAGTGCATTTACGGAGGGAGTCTAGGAGGCACCCCAACCGAGCAGCCGATGGTGGACGTCGCGATTACCCCCTCGAGCGGGAGCTCTGTTGTTGGCTCGCCGACGGCTACGGTGACCTTCACCATCAGCTCGACCAGCGGCAACAACGCCAACGGTGGAGCAAACCTGGTGCTCGACGTCTGGGACTCTCAGGGCAATCTCGTAGACGAGGAACCTATGTTGTGGAACGGGAGCGCGTACGCCTACACCACCGAGACCTACGGCTCTGCTGCTCCGTGGACGGAGCAGCAGGGCGCCTACCGGTGGGTCGTGTTCAACCCCTACACGACCGAAACGACCGACCCGGTCCTCGGCGTGGTGGCCTCGTGCACGATCCTGTACTCCTCGCAGATGACCTTCAACGTCGTCCCGCCAGCGTTGAGCAGAACGGCAATCACCTCCCGCTGGAAGGAGGTGGTCGGGCCGCACACCGACGGGCACATCCAATGCTTCATGCTCGAACCGTGGACGAGCCACTGTTCCTTGCATTGGAAGCACGCAAAGTCTTCGTACACGGCCACTGGCACGATGACGAACTTCATTGGACCTAACGGCGCGGACCCTTCTCAACAGGACGGCGGCTACTTCTGGAGCTACAACCTGACGGGCACGCGGATCCACAACGGTCGTCGCACGAAATTTCACTGGCGCGGGCAGCGCGGCGCGACGAACGCATAGCCTGAACTCCGGTCATCGAGGATCAGAGGCCGGCAGGCTTTCTTTCAACCGAACCGCACGCTACCCCCACTCAAAGTTACGAGGATCCGGAAGATCTCTACTAGCTAAATCGTGCCGCCGGTCCAGGCGCTGGAGCCCACTCTCGCGACGTGACCGCCGGGCGACGGCGCGGCCGTCACAGCTCCACGATACATCCGACTGGGAGTGGTCGCGGCTCCTGACCGATGACGACCTCTCCCGCATCGCGCGTCCTGCCAACTACCTTGGGCGGCGGAGCGGCGCTCACTCCAGGCGGGCCCGGACGCCGAAGAGTCCGGAGCGGGCTTCGCGAACGCTCTTTCGGCACGCTAATTCAGGAACCGAAGTTCAGGGTCAGCGTCGCGGAACCGCTCAGCCACGGCACGCCGCCGGTCAGCTCGCCCGCGATGCTCCACGACTGGAACGTCATGTACTTGGAGAGGAAGCTGAGGATGCCCGACTGGATCTTGGCGAGGATGCTCTTGAGCTTGCCGATGAACGCGGCGAGCGGTCCGGACGGCTACGGCGTCGTCGGCGAGCCGGTGATCGAAGCTCCGCCCGTCGCTGCGACGTCGTTGACCGCAGCTTCGAGTGTGCCGACTGCGGTCAGCGCCTGTAGCGCGAGGCGGCTCTTCTCCGCAGGGCTGTCGACTGCCGGGAGCTCGTCCAAGGTCCTGTCTATCGTCTCCCGGGCGGGATGCACGCGACTCCGGGCCGTGAGGATCGTGGCGGTCAGGTCCGGCAACAGCGACTCGGGTGTCGCCTGCAGCGCGCGCCCAGGGATGCTCTCAGGCTCGGGCTGGGAGTCAAGCAGCGCGGTCAGCTCTTCCAGATCGCTCTGCACGGCCTGGATCTCATTGTCCTCGGGCACCGGCGTTACCTCCTGACCATCTGCGATCCGATGAGCGCAGCCTATGCAATCCGCAACCGCGTGGGTCGAAACCGCCTCCGAACGGATCTGATGCGCTGCAGTCTGAACGAAGCCGATCCCAATCCGGCGGAGCCACCAACGAGAGTGCTGCTTTCACGAAGGAGCAGCCACGTTGGCAACGCATTCGCCGGTCTCCGGGACTTCTGCTTTCACATCCTGAGCGCGTCCGTTCTGGCGTTTGCTTTGCGACGAATCGGGGCGCGCGGACACTCGCCGCTGGCGCCTGCTTCGACGACCCGGCGGTCGTGAGTAGTGACGCCAGAGCGGGCGAGCGCTTATCGCGCCAAGCGAGCGTCCGGATATCTGGGCGCGGGCGCTCGGATCCGTGGCAAAGCACCAGTCCGCGCTGCCCCGCGCTAACCGTCTCCGAGTGCTAGCTCGCGTGCCGTGCATCGGCTAACTCTGAGAAGGTCCGCCGTGGCCGCCGAGCGTCGAAGCGGCAGTCCCGCGCCAGCCGACGCCGAGCCTGACCGCGTGATCGAGATGCACCAGGAGCGGGTGTCCGGGCCGAGCCGCGCACGTGACCGCTCTTGCGGCCGAGCGGCAGCGAGCCGGACGAGCGGCGTCCTGCCGGTTTGTTCCAAACCGGCAGCGCGGTCCGCGGGCCGGACTACCGCTTGGCGGATTTGCGCGACGTCCGAATGCGGCACCGGCTGGACTGCGCGTCTGCACTGTCTCGACTCGCATTGCTGCTTCGCCACACCACATGCGAGCGTGGAGAATGCAGCCTGTTACCGCCGCGGCCGCTTTGCTCAGGGGCAGACCGTGGCGTAGCTGCGTCCGGGGATGTACTGGGCCCACTCCGCAGCGGTGAGGTTGCGTGCGGCGATGGCGCAGGCGCGTTGTTCCCAGGCGGTGAGCGATGTCTGCCAGGTGAAGGCGTTGCCGTGGTCGTCGATGACGAGCAGGTCGCTGCCGTTTGGTTCGAACGCGGCCGTGGACGCCGCGCCATGATCGGTGTCTAGGGTCGTTCCTTCCTGCTGGAGGGTGGAGGTGAACCACAGTTTGACCGTCCCGTCCTTGCCGGTGGTCGCGAGCCGCTGGCCGGTCGAGTCGAACGCGATGCTGGTGACCGGGCCGGCGGCTACGGCAACCGGGCCTGCGATCTGAGCGCCGCTGGTCGGGTTCCAGAGCTGGACGATCCCGCCCTGGGTGCCGGTCGCAAGCGTTCCATCGGGCGCGAACGCCAACGAGACGGTGTCGTCGGCGCCGAGCGGACGGAGCGTCTGCCGGACCTGACCGGTTGTGGGGTCGAGGACCTGAACGCTGGGAACCGGCAGGCCGCCGTCATCCGTAGTATCCGGGAGGCTTACCGCCAGCAGCCTGCCGTCGCGGGAGAACGCGATTGCAGTGTAGTGAGCGGGTCCGGTTCCGAGGTCGCGCGGCGGCGCGACCAATCTTCCGTTGCTCGCTCGCCAGATCGCGAGCGATACAAGGCGACTTCCGTAGTGTGCCAACGCGCCGCCGCTTGGCGATTCGAGCGTCTCGTGGCTGTCGCTCGCCGCGAGCAGTTGGCCGTCGGGAGAGAAGGCGACGGCTTGGATTGCCTCCGGCAGCCCGACCAGCGGCTGCAGGCCCCTCAGCGAGCGTGCCAACCGCGGCGTACCGTTCACCTGCCACAGCTGCACGAGGCCGGAGTAACCGCCGACGGCGAGTTCGGGCCGGGAGGGTGACCACGCCAGCGCGGTGATCACGCTGCCCTTCGGTCTGATCGTGAACGAAGCCTGTTGCTGCAGCGTCCGGGCGGAGAACAGTCCGACAGTCGAGCTGCCGAGGCGGACCGCGAACGTCGTTCCATCCGGCGACAGCGCCAGCGGCGGGGCGAGCGGCGAAACCGCCCCGCAGCAAGCCGTTCCCGGGCCGAGCGCGAACCGACGTCCGAAGCTTCGGACGCCGGTCAGATCCCATTCGAGCAGGACGCCGCCGAGCGAGGAGGTGTAGAGCGTGCTTCCGTCTGGGCTAAACGCGACGCCTTGCACCTGCTCCGCCGGAGCGGTCAAGACTTCGGCTGACGTCGCGGTCTGCGGGTCCCAGACGATCACCCTGTTGTCGCTGCCCGTGCTCGCCACGGCGCGACCGCCGGGCGAGTAGGTGACAGTCGTCACCGGGGTGCTGCGTGCGCCGATCCCTGCGCGTGCTTGGCCGTTCGCCGCGTCGATGAATGACACCTGCCCGGTTTGTGAGCCGATCGCGATCGTGCGGCCGTCAGGGCTGATCGCTGCGGCGGACGGCGCAGCGGGCGCCGGCGTGATCGCCAATGAGCTCAGGCGGTGAAGCGAGCCCGCGTCGAACACGCTGACGGTGCGCGCGTCGACGACGAGCAGGCGGGCGCCGCCGTCGATCAGCCTCACCGCGAGTACAGCTCCCGAGTCGATCCGGGTCGTCGACAGCCGCCGCCCGCTCGGCAGCGACCAGCGGGCCAGATAGGTGGCTCCGGGGTAGGGTTCGACGAGGCTGTGCGACCCGTTGGGGTCGAGGTCGAAGACTCGGTAGGCGCAGTAGACCCTGCGGTCGTCCGGCGCGATCAGGATGCTGGCGTGCGCGGTGTCCGGCGTCTGCGTTGCGATCTGGAAGGGATCGAACGCGAGCTTGCTGACCAGCGCGAGCGTGTGCGCGTCGCGCACCGCGATCGACGTTGGAACGTCATCGGTTGGGTAGGCGAGCAGCGATCCGTCGCCCGAGTACACCGGTGCCAGCGCTCCGCCGAAATCGGTCAGCGGCACTCGCTGAACCGCATGCGTGCGCGGGTCGTAGAAACGCACGTCGCCGAGCCTCGGGCCGGTGACAAAGAGGTATTCGTTACTGAGAAAGTGGCTGACCGCAAGCGTGCGACCGTCCGGGCTGACCGACAGCAGTGGCGCCAAATCGACCGGCAGCGCGAACGTGCCAATCACCGCCGGGCTGCGCTGCAGCGTTGCCAGCAGTGTCCCGTCGGTCTGGGGCGAGCGATCGAGGTTGACCGCCTCGCGCGCCAGCAGCATCGCCAGATCGAGCCGCGGCTCGTTGACCGCCTCCGCGCCGAGCTGGCGTGCGAGCGCCACGCGTGCCTCGTTGCTGGCGCTCTGCTGTTTGACCAGCGCGACGATTCCGGTGACCACAGCCACCACCAGCAGCGCGCCAACCCCGAGCAGCAGGCCGCGCAGCCGACGGTTCTGGGAGCGCTGGCGCCGTGCCTCGTGCTCGGCCTCGAGACGACTTGACTGGATGAAGTCGAGCTCCAGAGCAGTCAGCTCGTCGCGGTGTTGCGCGGTCCAGTCCAGCGCGCCCGCGAGCCTCGCGCCGCGGTAGAGCTCCACGGGATCACGCCCCCGTGCGTTCCATTCGAGCGCGGCAACGGTCAGGTGGGCGTGCACGCGCCGCTCTACCCGGTCCTCCTCGAGCCATCCACGGTACCGCGGCCACTCACGCAACAGCGCCTCGTGCGAGAGTTCGACCTCGCCGTCGCTGGCGGTCAGCAGACGAGCATCGGTCAGGGCGGCGAGCACCCGCTCGACGTCGTCGATTCGCTGCAGTTCAGTGACCGGCGCGCGGCGGCGCGCCAGCGCTCCATCCTCGCCGCTGGCAAGCCGCAGCATCACGCTGCGCGCGATCCGTCGCTCAGCCTCTCCCAGCTGCGTGTAGGCCGCTTCCGCCAGCCGGGCGACCGCACCGCGCACCCCACCGCTCGTCCGGTAGCTCGAATAGCTCAGGGCCCGCCCGTCGCGGGCCCGCCACAGCTCCAGCAGCGCCGTTGACAGCAGCGGCAGCCCCCCCGGCTCACCGATCACATCGGACACGAGCGCGTCGACCAATGGACGCTCGACGTCAAGCTCGGCGCGAGCCGCCGGCTGCTCGATCGCGCGCACGAGCTCGTCACGATCCATCGGCCCGAGCAGCACGTGGCTACGGCTGAGCAGCTCCGCGAACCGGGGATAGGAGCCCAGGTGGCCGTAGAAGTCTGCGCGCAACGACACCACCACGAGCGCGCGCCGCTCGTCGTCACACGCCGCCGCCACCAGCTGCGCAAGGAACGCCGCCCGCTCTTCTTCGCGCTCGCACACGGTGAACAGCTCCTCCAGCTGGTCGACGGCGACCACGATTCGCTGCCCGCTCGCAAGCCGTGCTAGCACCCGATCCAGCTCGTCGCCTCCGACCGCGTGCGCAAGGCCCGCGCACGGATGCTCGCCCGGGCGCAAGAGCACCTGGCGCCACCCCGCGCTCCCCGGCAACGCACCGCCGCTCAACGCCGGCAGCACCCCGGCGCGCAACAACGAAGACTTGCCGATCCCCGATGGGCCGAGGACGCCGACCAGCGGCGACTCGGCAAGCCGTGCGACCAGGTCCGCGATCAGCCGCTCACGGCCGAAGAAGAACTCCGCGTCGGAGCGATCAAAGAACGCCAGCCCCTTGAACGGGCAGACGACCGGCGCCTCGCAACGGGTCGCGATCGGCACCTGACGTGAACCGTCCAGCGAGGCGTCCTGCTCCAGGATCAAACGCTCCAGCTCGCGCAGCGCCCGGATCGGCTCGAGGCCCAGCTCCTCGCGCAGCAGCTCGCTCGCCTGCCGGTAGACCCCCAGCGCGTCCGCCTGCCGGCCGGCGCGATAGAGCGCGATCATCAATTGGCCGCGCAGCCGCTCCCGCAGCGGGTTCGCGGCCACCAGCAGCTCAAGCTCCGAAATCAACTCGGCTTGTCGGCCGAGCGCCAGATCCGCGTCGATCCGATCCTCAAGTGCGGCCATCCGCGCCTCCACCAGCCGCGCGATCGCGCGCTGCGCGAACGGCTCGTAGGCAAACTCGGCGAGCGGCTCCCCGCGCCACAACGCCAGCGCCGAAGCGAGGCGCTCGGCGGCGCGTACGGTATCGCCGTCGGCCAGCGCGCGTCGACCGGTGGCGCACAAGGCCTCGAACCGGCTCACATCGAGCTGGTCGCGCTCGACCGCCAGCATGTAACCCTGCTCCCGGGTCACGATCACATCACTGCCGAGCGCCTTGCGAAGCTGCGATACGTACACCTGCACGGTCTTGGCCGCGGTCCGGGGCGGTCGCTCGCCCCACAGCTCGTCGATCAAACGATCAATCGAGACCGGCTCGCCGCTGTGCAGCGCGAGCAGCGCCAGCAGCGCGCGCTTCTGCGTGCCGCCAAGCGGAACCGACTCGCCGCTGCGCACGACCTCAAACGGCCCGAGTATCCGGAATTCCACGACCGGTCCCCCCACTCACCCTACCACCGGGGCCAGCAGCGGCGTTTACCGGGTGCTTACCGCTCCTAACCGACCACTAACCGCCAAGCACCACAGTACCCCACAGCTCGGCGCCCGCGCGCCCGCGGCAAACGACAGGAGACCCAAATGCCCAAGATCCGGTCAATCTTCGCGACGACTGTGCTCACCCTGACGGCGGCGCTGACGGTGATCGCGATGGAGTCGAGTGCAGCCGCGGCGAGCGGCAAGACTCACAGGTCGGCTCATCGGCCGGGATCGACGCTGACCTGGCGAACCTCGCTCGCTCGGTTCACGACCGATCCGGGGCGGATGAGCCGACAGCCTGCGAGCGGCCTGGACCTGCGCGCTCCGCTGTCGGCGTCGTTTACCTCGATCGAGCCGGGGGCGCCGCCGTCGGCACCGGTCGGCGCCAATCCCTCTGGCTTCGCGGTGAACAAGACGACCCACACCGTCTACGTGGTCAACGATGGCGATAACACGGTGTCGGTGATTGACGCCGACGCATGCGACGCCGGGCATCTCTCCGGTTGTGCCCACCCGCTGGCGACGATCAGCCTCGGCCCCGTCGAGCCTGGCCCCGGCGCGGCCCTGCTGTCTCCCGACGGCGCGACGCTGTACGTGGAGTCGCCCAGTGGCGCGACCTCGGTCGCGGTGATCGACGCCGCGACCTGTAACGCGACCAACACGTCAGGCTGCGCCGCAGGCCCCGTCGCGACCGTCGCGACGGGCAAGGGACCGATCGGCATGGCCGAAGATCCGGCCAGTCAGACGCTGTACGTCGCCAATGGTCCCGATAACACGGTGTCGGTGATCGACGCTGCGCACTGCAATGCCCAGCAGACAGCGGGTTGCGGGGAGACGGCACCGACGGTCCCGGTCGGAACCTTCCCGACGGCCGTCGCGGTCAATCCCGAAACACGCACGGTCTATGTCGCCAACGCTGGCGATAACACGGTGTCGGTGATCGACTCAGCCCATTGCAACGCCGAGCAGACCGACGACTGCTCGACGACCCCGCCGGTGCAGGCGGTCCCCAGCGGCCCGGACGTGATCGCCGTCGCCGCGCGCAGCGACACGGTGTATGTCGGGGGTGGCCACTCGGTGTCCGTGATCGACGGTGCTCGCTGCAATGGAGCGCATCCGCAGGGGTGCTCGGCGGCCCTGCCGCCGGCCGTCGCGGTTGGATCTGGCACGGGTGACTGGCAGCAGGGAATGGTGGTCGATCAGCAGACGCAGAACGTCTACCTGGCCGACTCCGACGACGACACGATGTCAGTGATCGACGGCAAGCGCTGCAACGCGCGCCACCTCGCCGGCTGCGCGCAGCCCGCCCCGAGCGTGCAGACCGGCGCGGATCCGGGTGCCGTCGCCGTCGACCCCAGCGTGCACACGATCTACGTCGCCGATTTCGCCGATAACGCCGTCGCGGTGATCGATGACCGGGCATGCACCGACCGAAATCCGGTCGGTTGTCGACCGGCGGCCGTGCCGACGGCGCCGCTGGCGCCGTACCACCAGCTCACCGGTGCGGCGGTCGACCCAGCGCAGCACACGGCGTACGTGATCGACGATGGCGTGAGCGGAACCGGGCCCTACGCCCTCGATCTGATCGACACCAGCAAGTGCAACGCGGGCGACAGCGCGGGTTGTGATCCGCACCCACCGCTGGCCACCGTAGCGTTGCCGAGCTCCCCGAGCGACGTCGCCCTGGACCCGCGCACCGAGACCCTGTACGTGTCAGAAGGCGGCCCCGGCCCCGACCAGCTCGAGGTGATCGCCGCCGCGAGCTGCAACGCCACGATCAGCTCGTGCGCGAAGACCGCCACGATTCCATTCGCCGACGGCAACGTCCCGCAGGACCTCGTGGTCGACTCGGCCACCCACACGGTCTACGTCGGGTTCCCCGACAACATCGCGGTGATCGACGCTCGCCATTGCAACGCCCAGGACATGACCGGCTGCGCGACCCAGACCCCGGCCACGATTCCGGTTCCATTCGGCGGCATGGCCGTCGCGCCGGACACGCTGTACTCCACCGGCCTCGAGAGCTTCACCACCCCGGGATGGGTGAGCGTGATCGACACGCGACACTGCCAAGCCGCCGATACCTCCCAGTGCGCCACCCAGACGAACCCACCCAAGGTGACCGTCGGGCTCTTCCCCCAGGACGCCGCCGTCGACATCGCCCACCACACGCTCTACGTGCCCGACAACGCCAACGGCAACAGCCCCGGCCAGCTGTCGATGATCGACACCACGCACTGCAACGGCGATGACACCAGCGACTGCGCCAGCCAGATCGCCGCCACCATACCAATGCCGCGCGCTCCCTTCCACCAGACGTTCGACCCCTTCACCAGCACGCTCTACGTGACCAACTTCGAAAACGCGAGCGTGTCGGTGATCAACACCGCCCACTGCAACGCCACCAAGCTCGCCGACTGCCCACATATACCGCCGCAGGTCGTCGTCGGCAGCGGACCGTGGACACCAGCACTGGATCCCGACACCCACACGCTCTACGTCACCAACTTCTTTGACGGCACCGTATCGATCGTCGGAACCGGCCACTGACGCAGGTTGCCGCGAGCGCGTAGAACTCCTGTTCGGAGGTTCTTTGAAGCTTCCGTCTAGGTGCGCAAACCGCCAGGCGCGAGATGTGCGTAGTTGGTCGCATTAACCCGACGAGCGAGCGTCGAGCGACCGAGACGATCGATGTCGAGCCCGCTGCCGGTTTCTGGACGAAGACCAGCAGTCCACGACCGCGTCCCGCTGGCTGCCGCTCCGATGGCAATGCAATCACGCGCGTCGCTCCGAGCACGCGCCTGCTCCTGGTGCATCTCGATCACGCGGTCAGGCTCGGCGTCGGCTGGCGCGGGACTGCCGCTTCGACGCTCGGCGGCCACGGCGGACCTTCTCAGAGTTAGCCGATGCACGGCACGCGAGCTAGCACTTGGAGAACGTTCGAGCGGGGCGGCGCGGGCTTGTGCTTATCTGGGCAGCGGCCCGGTGTCAAGTCCGGCGCCCTGACTTTTTTGGGTGGGGGGGTGTCG
>OBLU010001096.1_pt1 | contig 25213 bp, 20 predicted proteins | sample 1518681 | NCBI WGS metagenome assembly OBLU01 (sample SAMEA3539304, study PRJEB22396) | soil metagenome | biome: tundra; feature: field; material: soil | place: USA | collected 2010-05 | depth 0.15 m
AGATTGACGAACTGGTCATCCAGTTGCTCACCAAGGCGCCGCTCGCCAGCAATTTGCGTCTGGTCACCACGGCGATGAAAATCTCCCAGAACCTCGAACGCATCGGCGACGAAGCCTCCAAAATCGCCAAGCGCGCCCGCGACCTGTCACAGGAACCCCCCGTAAAAATCGTCCTCGACCTGCCGCGCATGACCGGCCTCGCGCTCAACATGCTCAAGGGCGCGCTCGACGCGTTTGTAAACAATGATCCCGCCGCCGCCCGCGCCTTGATTCCGCGCGACAAGGAGGTGGACGCGCTCAACAAACAAATCCACAACGCCCTCGTGCAGCACATGGTCGAAAACCCGGACACGATTGGCCGCTGCCTGCATTTGATGGTGGTTTCCAAAAGCATCGAACGCATCGCCGACCACGCGACCAACGTGGCGGAGGACGTCGTTTATCTGTGCGAAGCGCAGGACATCCGGCACACCGGCATGAAAAGCCAAGCCGCGCCCCCGACTGGCGCGTAACGAAACGCGTGCGGGTTTGAAGCTTTGTGCTACGGGTTTGAAGGACGCGATGAAGCGACTTTGATTTGGCGTTATACCAGCTTCAGCATGTATAAGCCACGCCGCCGCTGTCAGGCAGGTTTCGCTTTTATTTCACGCTTTCGATGTGCCATTCCTCACCGCTTTTCTTCAATTTGAAGGTATAAAAACCCGTCACCGCATCACCCGCAAACCATTTGCCAATCGCCTCGACCGTCTCGTCTTCGGGATCAAGCGCATTCACACTCAAAACCATCGCCGGCCGGCCTGTATCCCTGTCCAATGGCGATTTTCCCGGACGCATCTCCACGTGCTGCAACGGCTTGATGGGCGGGACGTGTGCCGGATAATGTTTCATCAGCACCGCGGTTTCGGCATCTTCGGCCTGAAGGAAAATCGCCGAATATGCGCCATCGTCCCCGAAATGCCTCTGTAACAACCAGCCGAAAATTTCCAGATCAACCTTGATCCGATCCTGCTGTTCCAACGTTTTTTTGGGCGGCGCAGCCGGCGGCAAATCATTCTTGATGTGCTTCGGCAGGCTGTCGTCGCTTAAAAAAACAATTTTTTCCCTGTCCGTGGCGCAGCCGGCCACCGCCAGTGCGAGCAGCAGAGCGGGAATAAAATTTATTTTCATTGACTCGACACTTCCGTCGCCAGGCCCACCTTGGTGATGTCGAGCTGGCGGAGGATGTCCAGGACGTTGACCATGAACTGGTAATCCACCTCATCCGCGCCTTTTACCACCACGCTGAGTCCGGGGTCGGCCGCTTTGAGTTGCTGCAGCGTGTTTTTCAATTGCGCCACCGTGACCACTTCACTGTTGAAGGTGATTTGCCCCCGCCCGTCCACCGCGATCTTGTTGATCTTCGGCTCATCCGCCTTCTTCGGCGGTGGCTTGCCCGACGGCAGGTTCATTTCCAGGTTGTTCATCAACTGCGGCGTGGTGATGATGAAGATCACCAACAAAACGAACACCAGATCCAGCAGCGGCGTGATGTTCAGCTCGTTCAGGGTGCTATGATGGGAACGGGAGATCTTTTTCATTGCAACACGGGTTCGGTTTCCCCCTGCACGTCAAACCGGATGGTCACACGCGGCGGGAAATTCGTCGGCGGCGGATGGTCAAGGCGGCTGACTGTGGCAAACACCTTTCTCACGGACTCGTCCCACTTCGGGTCGCCGGAATTTTTCCGCCAGACCGGGTCGCTGACGTCGCCCGCGCGGTTGACGGCGATGTCCACCTCGGTCACGTAATTGTCGTCCGCGAGGTTGTCCGGCCGGTTCCATTTCGACCGCAACGCGTATTCCAGGTAACCCTTGTAAACCTGCACCGCATCGGAACTGGTTTCGACCGCCTTGCCGCCTTCGAATTCAAACGACGGCAAATCGACCGACGGCGGCGCAACGGCCGGCGGCGCGGTGACCGCCGCCACGGTTGTCGGTGGGGGGGCGACTTCGACCATCTTGGGGGTTTCGACTTTTGGCGTCTCCACCTTGGGCGTCTCTACCTTCGGTTTTTCCGGTTCCTTGGGTTTCTCCGGCGGTTTTTCCTTCACCATTTCCACCGAGATTTTCTGAAGCTGCTTGCCCAGAAATCCCTGGCGGGCCGCCAGGTAAAACAGCGCCAGGACCAGCACCGTGTGGAAAGTGACCGAGATGGCCAGGTTCACCTTCGACGAGTTGCGCGGTTTGCGCGGCTGGGTTTGCGGTTGCATGTTAAAACTTGCCGGCAGGTTCGGTGGCCAGGTCCACTTTCATGACGTTGGCCTGCTGGCAGGCGTCGAGCACGGCGCGGATCTGCCGGTATTTAGTCTTGCCGTCGCCGCGCACGACGATGTTCAAGTCCGGATCATCCACGCGTAGGGTTGCCAGCAGGGGCTGTAGGTCGCCTTCCTTCACCTCCTTGGTGTTCATATAAATTTTCCCGTCGGCCTGGACGGAAATATAATTGGCCTTGCGCGGCGGGTCTTTCTGGTGCCGCGCCGCCGTCGGCAGGTTCAGATCAAGGTCGTTCACGATGGGCGTGGTGGTGATGATGAAAATGACCAGCAACACGAACGCCAGGTCGAGCAGCGGAGTAATGTTCAACTGCGTGAGCGTTTCGTGCTCGGAATGGGAGCATTTCTTCATGGCACGGCGGCCTTAACGTTCGGCGGCAAAAACCGGTGTGTTGCGCAACACGTTTTCGTCGCCCCTGAGGGCAGTGACCAGGCTCGCGGCCAGCGCTTCGTTGGCCTGCTTGAGTTCTTCCGAGAGGGGCCGGTTGTCCACGTAGGCATGTTCAATCTGGGTGGCGTACCGGGTGGCGTAACCGTCCAGTTCCTGCGTGATGTGGCGGATGGTGGTGACCATGAAGTTGTAGGCGAACATGGCGGGAATCGCGACGAGCAGGCCGGTGACCGTGGCAATCAACGCGCCGGCCACGCCGGGCGCCATGGCGGTGAGGCTCGCGGCGTTGGCCCGGGCAATGCCGGCAAAGGTTTCCATGACGCCCCAAACCGTGCCCAGCAGACCGATAAACGGCCCGCCAGCCACTGCCGTGGAGAGCACGATCATGCCCTTTTCCAGGGCCATGGCCTCGACGGCGGCGGCTTCCTCCAGCGCCACCTTCACGGCTTCAAACGACGCGGCGCTGATGCGGGGCCGATCCTTCACGATGACGGGATTGTGCTTGAGGTGGTATTCCAGTTCGTCGGCCGCACGGCTGTAAAGCTGGAAAGCGGGCGCGCCCTCGTAGCTCTCGCCCTTGTGTTTGATGTCCAGCGGATCGCGCGTGGCGCCGTAGGCGGCGAAGAATTTTTTGGCCGCCCGCCGCGCGATGGAAAGCTGGCGGAACTTGGTGATGATGATCGTCCAACTGAACATGGACAGGATGAACAGCGAGCCGATGGTGATTTTACCTTCGATCGTGGCCTTTTCGAAGGCGAACTGCAACGCGCCGGAGGCGAGGATGGGATGTATGAGCATGGTGGTTATAAATGGTTATTTGAGGTTTGGTTTTGAGATAAATGTTTCGGTGGCAACAAAACAGTCACGCGGCCCTTCTTTTGCACCGTGGCCGCCGTCTTGCCTTTTTTCTTCTTCTCGTCGTCATCGGTGGCAGTAGTGTCAGCATTTTTGGCGGGACTGGCGGAATTATCACTGGCCATTCCCTGACTGGCCGCATTCGCCGCGGTGCCTGGCGCCAAACCTTGCGATCCACTCGTCCCGCCGCTGATTTGGTTGTTTGATAATAACGAAGCGCCACTCGTGTCGCCGCTGGCGTTGATGCCGCCGATACCGATAATAGTAGTGCCGCTAAGGCTGCTCCCGCTGACGTTGGCAGTACCACCCGCCAGGGCAGTCACATCAACGTTGTTAACGGCGATGATATTTACATTGCCGAGGGTAAAAATGTTTCCCGTGATGTTACCGGAAGCGTTTAACGTCACCGCACCGGCACCGATCACGCCCGAGCCGGTGGCAGTAATATTCTGGTTGTCGGATATTTTCACGAGTGTGCCATCGGAAAGATTAAGGGCTGTGATCCCCGGGTCGCCGTAGGCATCCACGATGGGATTGCCGGAACCATCCAGTTTTTGCAATTCATAACCCGCAAAAACATCCACCGCACTATTCCCCGGATTGCCATTGAGAGAATTTTGCAATTTCAGAGCGGCTTTCATCTTGCCGTTAAGCGCCAAATCAAACATTTCTGCCAGCCCGTTAAGCGGCAAACCAAAAAGTGTGGTTGAATCAGGAAGTGGAGGCCCGTTCAAGAGAAGTTGAAGTATGCCGCCCGCTCCGGCGTTGACGCCGCCATGGGGAGCTTCCACCAGGATATTGCCATTTTTGGTGTACGAGACTTCCATGATCCCGCTGCCCGGAATGGTTGGTGAGTAAGCGATAACCGACTGGTCAGGATTAACCAGATAAGAACTGACCACCACAAACCCGGAACCGCCATTTCCCGCATCTATGCTGCCATTCCTGGACACCACGGTTACGGAACCGCCGGGCGTCGCGGAACTATTGTCACTGTTCTGGCGTGTGTCATAGACGGCAATCCGGGAGCCATTGACATTGATGTTCCCGTTGGCATAGACATAAACATTGCCCTGATCCGTTGAATAAATGCCACGGACCGAAGTGGTATTGACGGAAAAATCCGCCGAGCCGGCATTGACATCTCCGCCGGCGTAGATGGTGATATCGCCGCCCTGCAAGGAGGCGATGGAACTGGAATACATGTCCAGATCGCCGACGAGAGCGCCGGCGGTTTCTCCAGCGAGGTGATTTCCGGTAGTGGTGATGGTGATGTCGGCCCCATGGTCGAACACACCTCCATTGCCAAATAAACTTTTGAGCGGATAATTGCCGTTAACCGTGTAAAGACCCACGCCCTCCGATTGGATTCCAGCAGTGGTTCCGAGGTCTATGGTCCGCGCTGTAATGTTAAATTTTCCACCGCCGCCAATGGTGTAACCGTAAGTGCCGTCAGGAGGCCCCGAACCAGCTTGAATCCCGCTAAACGCGTTATCCGCGTTATATTGAGCCAGAAGCGCATACGCAACTGTCCCTGGTATGGTCGGATCGCCCAGGATAGAAACTTGTTTTGTGTCCGGTATGGTATTAAGCGGATCCAGCCACAGGAGGTTGCCTTTGGTGTCAACTTTCTGAACCGTCAAATTTTGCAGCAGGTTCAGAACATCGGTAAATTTCACCCCGGAGATGTTCTGATAGGTCAGGACATGAGTATCGGTATTATAATACAAACTCGAGAGCAGTGTCGCCTCCGAAATGGAAGTGCTGCCAATATTGTTGTTCACTGCCAGTGAAAGGTCAGCCATGTCCGGGGCTTGCACACCAATCTGATTCAAATCAAGGGTAACGGAGGTGAAATCGCCCCGGTTAATGATGTCGCCACCCACCTTGATGCTGGAATCCGTGTTGGGATTGAGCAAACCGCTTTTCTCCATGTTTTCCTTGGCAGTCTGACCGACATTGATGCTGGTTGCGTCGTTGGCGTACAAATTCATGCCCTGAAACCGGCTGTTGTACATGTTGCCAACCACATTGATTTGCGCCGCCTCGGGAGCGCCCAGCAGCACCAGGCTCATATTCCCCGAGATGTTCAGGGCGATCGGGGTGGAATTGTTGGGATCAGTCGATGTGGCGGCATGAATCGGCGAGGAGGCATGATCGTTAATGCCAAAATTGCCACTCGCTGTGTATTGGCTAAGACCGCTGTCCGAGACAATTAGATTGAAAATTTGGGGGGCCGTGCCAGAAGACTTCAGGCTGCCGACGAGCGAGCCGCCATCCGTGGCGTTGATAGTGAGGCTTCCCTGCGGTGAAGGGAATAAAATCAATTGGTTAAATGGAGCAGTGTCGCCGGTCAATTGCACACCACCCGCCCCCGCAGTGACATTCAAGATGGAGGGATAGATGAATGGCACCTTAATGCCAGTCGGTCGTGGCAGCACCGAGGGCGATGCGCCCAACTGCACCAGGTTTCCCGCGTTCAAATCAACATAGTCGCTGGCCGCGTAATTAAAGTAATGGACGTTATTGCGTCCGCCATTGATGTCAAAGACGCCATTGGGATTGCGGACTTCCTGAAGATAGATGTCATGCGCCGCGTCCACCGTCCAACCGCCCGTGATCAGACTCAACGCCAGTTCGTTGTCCGCCGTCCCGGCGCTGCCCGTGGCGGAATTCAAAATATAACTTTTGCCATCCGTGACGGGATTGTTGTTGGCGTCCACCGGAATGCCGTTGACCATTTTCACCCCGGCGTAGATTGCGCCGGTGCCGTTGGCCACAAGATAATGGCCGGTCACATTGCCGCCCGCCACGATGGTTACATCCCCGTGCTGGGAGCCATAAGCGCCGGAACCCGCCGTGGTGTAATCAGCGTTGTTGGGTGATACCTGATTGCCGTCGTAATAATAAATACCGTTGCCGGGCAAAACACTGGTCACATCACCACCCGCGATGAGCGTCACATCGCCACCCGCCGCCGTGCTGATGCCGCCCAAACCATCATTCAAATTATAAGCCTGGCTGAGGGAGCTCACGCTGCTGATGCTGAAATAATAACCTTGAGCGTCGGAACCGGTGTCAATGTTTCCCGCCAGAGCATGGGCGCTGATGCTGCCACCACCCGTCGTGATCACGTACCCGGACCCCACGGTAATGTCCTGCCCAGCCTGCAAATTGATGTCGCCGCCGGCCGTTCGGATTGAACCACCAAGGCCGTCACCGTCCAAACCGCCATTCAGATAAATGTTGCCGGAACCCGATTTGACGGTTTGGTTGGCAAAATTAAATCCGGCATCGAGGGTGACCGCTCCGCTGCCATCGGTAATTTGTGAGCCGTCTCCAAATACAATATCGCCACTTGCCTGCCATTTCACGTCACCGCCGCTGGAGCTCACAGCGCCGGAGCCAATTTGAATGCCATTGCCCGCCTGTAGGTTGATCGAACCGGAGGCCGTTTGGATTGAACCGCCAACGCCGTCACCGGCCGGGCCGCCATCCAGGAAAATGTTGCCAGCGGTGGCACTGGAACTGGTGCCGGCGGTGGAGACGACGGCTTTCGTGGTGAAATTATATCCAGCATCGAGGGTTACCGCCCCGCTGCCATCGGTGATTTTTGAGCCGTCCCCAAATTGGATGTTGCCCCCTGCCTGCCAGGTCACGTCTCCAGCACTGGAGCTTACAGTGCCGGAACCAATTTGAATGCCGCTGCCCGCCACCAGGCTGATCGAACCGGAGTCGGTTTGAATGTATCCGCTTCCGGTTCCGTTATTGCCGCCATTCAGATAAATGTTGCCGGAACCCGATTTGATGGTGTTGTTCGCAAAATTATACCCGGCATCAAGGGTTATCGCCCCGCTACCATCGGAGATTTTTGAGCCGTTTCCAAATTGGATGTTGCCGCCTGCTTGCCAATTCACGTCACCGGCACTGGAACTCACGGTACCGGAACCAATTTGTATGTTATTGCCTGCCTCCAGATTAATCGAACCGGAGGCGGTTTGAATAGATCCACCACTGGTTTGGGTCACGCTATTGATCTTACCACCTGCCAGATAAACCGACCCGGAACCGGATTGAATAACCCCCGATGGAAAACTGACGCCCGCTTCGAGCGTTACTAACCAACTGTTCGCGTCCGTGATTTTGGAACCGTTGCCAAAAATGATGTTGCGCCCGGCCTCCAGCGTCAACTGGCCACTGGTCACGCCACCCAAGCCAGCACCGATGGTTCCGCTCAGGTTCCACGACGTGCCGCCGATGAGCGTGATGTCATACACGGCCTGAAGAATGATTTGGGAAACCGCGAGATTGGCGAACGCGGTGTTCACGTTCAAATCCAGCGTGCTGCCCGGATTGTCCCCCGCCAACACCGTGCCACTGCCTGCGCTGCCGGAGCCGGATGTGTCCAAAATGATGTGATCCGGATCCAGCAACAATTTCCCCGATGTCCAGCCGGCCTGCGCACGCGCGTTGATGCTTGAATTCAGCGACTGGACATTTGGCGCGCTGATTTCAACATTGCCGCCGTTGCCACCTTGCGTGCCACCGGTGGTGATGATTTGGCTGCCAACGCTGTCACTGAAATTGTTACCTGATTGAAGCGTCACAGTGCCGCCAGCGCTGCCGGCTGGCGAATTGTCACCGCTGGCGGTGATTTGAGAATTCGCACCAAGCGTCAATTGATCGGAGGCGACGAGTTCGATGACGCCATTTTGATTCCGCACCGAGTTGGCCTGGATAAAACCGTTTTGGTTCACCACCTGCGCGTGCATCGCAATGGTTCCACCATCGGCGACGAGCCGGCCTTCATTGTCCACTGACCCGCTGGGCAGCGTGACTTGCATGCTCATGCCGCGGCCGTCGGGGCGTTCGCTCAGCAGCACCGTTTGTCCCGCCGCAAGGCCGACGCTGCCGCCGGGCGCCTCGATGTCGCCGTGGTTTTCAATTTTATCGGCGAGGAGAAATGCCGAGCCGCCATTGCCGACCTTGATCTGGCCGTAATTAACGATGCTGGCGAGCGGGGGCGGGCCGTTGAACTCCCAACCGCCGCCGGAATTTTGCGGCGGCATGCAATTCGCCGTGGACACGACCAGCCCGGCGGCTTTAACGAAAGAATTTGGCCCGAAATAGAAGCCGGAGGAATTGACCAACACCACGATGCCGTTGGCCTGGAGACTGCCGTAAATCTGCGACGGGTTTGCGTTGTTGATCTGGTTCCAGACGATTGAGGTGGTGGAAGGCTCCTGAAAAGTCGTGGTGTCCACGGCGGCAATGTTGAAGCTCTGCCAGTTGAGGAGGGTGTTTTGTGAACCCGTGGTGATGGTGAGCTGCGAGCCGGTGGTGGTGGCGGTGGCGGAACCGCTACGCACGGTCATGCCCGTGGGATTGGCCGGCGCGTTCAGCACAATACCAAGCGTTAGAACCACGGTAACCAACCGGCGGAACATGGGGTGGCAGCACACTATGCGCATAACGATCCTAATTTTTAAGTTTAGGGCAATCGCGTGGGACCGTACGTTACAAATGTGTGACATGTTGTTGGTCATGGCATTTAGAATTGGGCACCGACGCCAAAATAGATATGAACGCCATCAGATTCACCGGCATGGCCAATCAACGGCCAGGCGACCGTCAGCCGCCCGTCCACGTGACTGCCGATATTGGCGGTCACGGCCCAACCCGCGCCGCAAAAGGACTCACGGCTGTCGCTGCCGGGCGGCGGCTGGGCAAGCAAATATATCCGGCCATAATCCAGGAACACCGAGGCGCGAACCCAGCAAGGCTCTTCATGTCCCTCGTTGCCGACCATGCCGATGTTGATGAGCGGCGTCTGTGGTTCGATGGAGAAACGCCAGCCGGTGTCGCCATAGGCCTGGCCATCCTGATAGCCACGAACGCCCGTAGTGCCGCCCATGGCATATTGTTCGTTGCTGAACAACGGTCCATCCGCCCACTGGCCATCGGCATGAAGTTTCACCGACCAGTCTTTGTATATGGTCTGCACACGATCGGCCCCCAGCCGCAGCGTCACATAATTGGGCCGGGCGTTGGTCGTATAAGCAACGCTGGAAAAGGAATTGCCGTGAGCAGACTTTGTGGTGGTAACCACATTCGTCGTTACAACTCCATTCGTTCCCGTTGTGTAAGTCGTTGTGGTTACCTGTTTGTATCCTTCCGAAGAAACCGGGAAAATATTGAAATTGGCCAGGGCGTTGAGAAAGGTCGTCCCCAAGGAGTCGGGCAAAGAGCCGTTCCAGCCAACGTTCAATGGAAAATAATCCACCGTCGGGTGCTGAACCGTCTGCATTGTGTAAAGCACATTGCCATACTTGACTGCCGAACCATTGTTGGTCGTGCTGATCAACTCATAAAAAATGTCTGCGTTGGCGCTTCCGGACTTATAATGTTTGTAATCCCCGCCAAAAGAAAGCGTGGAGACAAGCTTGCCCATTGCCGGCAAGGGCAGGGAGAGCCTAAAGCCCAGTCCCTCATTCAGCGTCACATTCTCGCCGGCTCCCTGATGGCCAAGGGAGACCAGATTTGTGTCCAAAATGATTTTGGGTGGCCCCATTTGAACGCCCGTGTCTGAGGTCGAACGGCTGGCGTAGAGCGTCAGTTCCGGCCGGCCGGTTGGCGGCGGCACTTGGAACTGGTGGGTGGCTTCGTTGTAACCGAAGCTGCCGGGATTGGCGTTCACCTGCTGCTCCACCGATTTGTAACCACCGAGCGGCAGGCGATAATAAGCGCTGTAATTGGCAATCAACGGATCATCGAAGAGGGTGGAATGATACGGGTCGCTGTTTTTGAATTGGTTGGGCGTGAAGTTGTATTGGATGCCGATCTGGTGCTCGAGGTCCCAAAGGTTGTCATATTGGGCGCTGAAATTCACACGCAGGTCGGGGGTGTTGGGCGTGGCCTGGTTGTTAACCTCCAGCCGCGCGTGCAGGGGCAATTGGTCCTTGACCTTGAGCGTGAGTTCACTGGTGTCCGGCTCCGGGCCGGGGCCGATGACGGGATAAATCTGCCGGTTGCGGCTGGCATTGGCGTTGTCCAGTTCGCGCTGCAGGACGTGCGAGTTGAGCAGCATGTTGGTGTGCAGACTCGGCAAGGCGCGCATCACGTTGTTGGAACTGAAGTGGCGGTTGCCGGTGACGTTGATGGCGGCGAGCCGGCCTTCGGTGACCTTCACTTTCACTACGGCGTTGGTAAGTTTCTGTTGGGGCAGGCCAACGGACACGGTGACGTAACCGCGTTCGCGATATGCCTTCTGCAGTTCCATCATCACCGCGCGAATCCCGTCAAAGCTGACGTTCGTGCCGAAAGCACCATCTATGTTGGTCAGGACCATGGCCATGGCCTCCGGCGGCAGAACGGAATTGCCCGTGACCAGATATTTGTTCACGGCAAACCTTGGCCCGGCGTTCGTGGAAACCACGTGAACCCGGGTGTCCTTTCCCAGAGCTTTCAACTCGTCCAGATTCTGGAACAGGGCGGCGCGCGCCCGGGCCATCGCCTCGGGATCGGCTGCCGTCTGGTTGCTGGTTGCAGGCGGAACGGTTGGGTTGGTCTGCGCAAAGGCGGGTGATATAAAATGCAAGACGAGCAAAGCGAGCAGGATGCCGACACGTGCCACAGACTTCGGAAGATTTTTCCGGGATTGGGGCGGAAGGTTTTTGCGCAGGTTCTGCTGCCGCCATTTACTGGGCGTCATACCAAATCGTTTTTTGAACATCACATTGAAAAGGCCGAGGTGCTGGTAGCCGCTGTCGTAGGCGACGTTGATGATTTTGGCGTCCGAGTTCGTGAGCAGTTGCCGTGCGCGTTGGAGTCGCAATTCAATCTGGCGCGCGCGCAACGGCACGCCGAACTCCTCGCGGAACAGGCGGCTGAAATGTCGTTCGCTGCAATTGAGCTGCCCGGCCAGGTCGCGCAACGAGCATTGGGACAGTTCGGCCTCCGGCATCTGGCCGACCAGTTGCCGGAAACGCTCATGCAGCCTGCCGCCCTCGGCGGATTCCATCGCCGGTGCCGGCAGCAGACCGGCGATGGCGTTCGCCCAAAGTTGCAACAGCCCGCAACGCACGGGCAGACCCTCCCGCTGCGTTTGCTCCGCCAGCCGCGTGAACCGTTGCGCCAGCGGCTCGCCGGCGGTGAAGATGGAAACGTGCGACGTCAGGTTGTTGGGGGCCACTTCGAGTTGATGCCATTCCGCGACCGTGAGCAGGCCGTTGAGGTACTGCGGCTGGACGCTGAAAAACTGCAATTTGAGCGGACCGAGCTGGCTGGCCCGCAACACTCCGTTGCTGCTGCTGCTCGCCAGCAGGCCGTCCCCCGCGGAAAGCTGGCGGGCGACGGCACCCGGTTGCAGCCAGTAACCGACGCCCTCGGCCACCCGCACCATGAACCATTCATAATGGCGGGGAGTCCATTCGCCCGAAGGACGCAAGGTCAGTTCCTGCAGCAGGAGATGTCGCTCAATGGTCACCGGCGCACAAGATTGAAGGCGGCTTGTGACTATCGCGCGTCAACCGTGCAACAATTTTGAAACAACAAATTTCATTTATCGGACAAAAACGGTCTAAAGAGACACTTGGCGGACATTGGATGTCCCCTCAATCCCGGGAAGGATGGTGGCACCTGTCGCGTTGCCTGCGACAACTATCATCGATACCCCGAAGAAAATGAAGGCCTTTGGCCACGTTTACCGCCAGGTTTGCCGGAAAATTCAATTCAATGCCCTTGAACGTCCCCCCGACAACGGCTCAAGTTTTTTAACCAATTGCCAAACAAGCTGTTTTTTTTAATTGGATGCATGGGGAAAACAATTATAATTCTGTGTCTTTCCTTGTTTGCCGCCGGTTGTGCATCCGACCAGGCAACACCCACCAAAGTGTCTTCCGGCGACGTATTTTTTTTTGGCCGCACCACCCTTGGACGGCATGCATGTTGGATGGACTTCATTTAACGATCACCTGACCCGGCATTATGCTGACGATGCCATGGTGCATATGAGACAGGAGGCGGCCGGGAAAGGCGCAAACGTGGTGGTCTTGCTGGGAGTTGATCCGCCCAACACCATGGGCCATTTCGGACAATTCGAAGTCCACGGTTATCTCGCCACGGTTTATGTCTGGGCGGACTTGTATTATTGCCCGGGGCTGACCAACTCTTCGGCCAAGGAAATGCGGATGATAAAACCCCGCTGGTCCAACTCGCATCCACCCGTTCCGCTCCATCATTCTCCACGTTGTTCACCACCACCGGCACCCGATAGCAATTCGTCTTCAACGCCCGGGCAGTTGAAATAGAAAGGCGCTGGTGCTCAGAGCACACACCAGCGCCTGTGGCGAACCAGCGGAAGGATTATGGCAGGATTATTTCTCTCTTTCGCGCAGCCATCAAACCACGCTTCCCTAATTCCGTCAAAGGCGGGACGGAAACAAGCCGGTGACATTTCGGAAAACGGCGAAGGCGGTAGGGCGGGTCCCCTACTCCAACGCAGTTGCCCGTCAGCAGTCCCAAGACTGACGACCTGCGCTGTATTGAGCCGTTGCGGATTGACCGGGATTTTTCGGGAAAAAACGGTGGGGAGACGATTAGATTTCAACCTCATCCGGCATTTTCCACCGCCGCAGTTTCGTCTGGCTCACATCCCCCAGCACGCATTTGCAACAAGTCAGGTTGTAACGCATTCCCAGCGAGATTAGCAGCGGCGCTCCGAACGAGACGGTCAATTTGATCGGTGCCTTCTCTGACCTCAAGGACCCGGCCCTTGGTCAATCGCAACCGCGTGAACCCAATCTGTTGATCGTAAGTGATCATCTGCGCGGCCTGAACCCGGATGGTACAAGACGGATTGCCATCCGCAGCTCTGACGAGGGTTAGATCGATGCCCAGTTCACGAGCTGGCTCAAGTGTTTGGTTCGACATATAAACCGACTGGTTATTCTGAACGTCGCGAATGTAAAAAGCATCGGCTCCTTCGTGCGGATGGCAAGCACAAGTTATTCACCGCATTTGAGCGCGAGCGCACTCGGGAGCCGGTGTAACGTGAATGTAACTGGCTCGATTGAACTTTTTGGAGAACAGTACGTCCAACAATCGAAAGAGGATAAAAGTTGCATTATGAAATCAATAATCACGACGTACCCCGATTTTCAATCTTTGTCCAAAGGGATCAGAAGGATGTTGGTGGCATCGGAGAGTTTTTTCTTTCTTGAGGCCAATTCTCGCGTGCAGAAGCCCAGGAATGGCGAGGCGACCACAGGTGCAACACCGAGTCCGAACCGACGGACCAACCCCGGTGGACCGCTATCGGCCTTCGGGTACGAGTGGAAGAACTAGACGACCGGAATTTTTTTGAGATGAAATGGTCGGGCGATGAATGAACCAGATTTCAACCTAATCGAGCATCTCCCACAGCGGCTTCAAATCGGGGTCGTCCAATGCTGACATAAATCAACCCAAGGCCAAGCCTTGGGCTTCCGGTAAAACGTTTAACCCGCTCCTGAAAGGGCGGCGGAGACAAACTACAGTCAGTCGTTCAACGCATTTCGTTACGGAGGGTGAGCACGGCAAAGGTCAATGCCACCACAAACGGCAGGGAAAAGATTATCACGTTCATATCGCAATTATATCATATATCGGACATTTGCAACAATTTTGTTACATTTACGTCACTTTATTATGGCCGATATTAAATGACACAGCAGGTGACGTGCCGGGGACCAAACTTGGCCGCCTATAATAATACCTGTTTGGGAAGTTGCTTGCGTTCGAGCATAAAACGTGATTCTAATACTGACGGGTGCAACCACGAATGAAGCGTTTCGTCAATCTGCTTCCGGGCACGAAGAACTATCGAAAGGCCAGCCATGAACACAACATTGCTTCTGAACAAGGCAAGTAAAGAGGTGGAACACGCCAAAATGCAAGTTGCTGTTGACGCGAAAGCGGCCCAACTCGCACACGAATTGGCCCGGGCGGCGAAAGTCAATTTGAAACAAGCGCGGAAGCTGTCCAAGATGGCCAGGAAATCAGCCAGAAAGGCCGAGGATAGGGCCGAGGAGTCTTCAGCAACGCTCGAAACCACTCGTGCAAAACTGGAGATGCTGCGAGAGCGAATCAGGAATGCACAGCGCAAAAACGACCCTGCACGACTTGTTCGAGGTTCCGAACCTGTTCAGAAACCCTCCCCGAAACCAAAGCTGCCCCGGAGTGATGACGATTTGCCGCACAACCGGCCGAAGTCAAAGCCGGCCGGTCACAGGGCACCCGGCGCCCGGCGGTCGGCGCAGAAAGCTGTCAATGGCAAACAGGCCAAACCTGCCCCGGCAGTTGCACCCGAACCCAAACCGGTTCCAGCCACCCGTCAAAAATTGGGTGACCTGAATCCGTTGCCGGCACCTGAGGTTGCGACGCCTTTCATTTCTGGCCAAGAACCGACGAATGATTGAACACGTTGCTTGCCGAACCTTTCCAATCAGGAGTGGTGGTAATCTAATTGTAACAATTTGGCCGTTTCCAAAAGTGATTTTTTACCCTAAAATGCCAGGTAATAAATTTAGATATGGTCAAAGATAAAATTATCACCAAGCCGGACAAGCTGTTTGAATTTCCAGATGACAAACAAGCTGTGGATTTGCTCTTTGAGTTGGGTCTGATTGACGAGTTTTCCCTAAGCCATCCGCCCGGCAAGACAACGGCGCAAGTTATAAGCGGAGACCTTCCAACCCACTACGTAATCGCCACGCGTTCTGCCGGGAATCTCGAGCCTGAAGAAAACGGCTATTGGGTTCTTTGCGTACCAAAGAGCCAATACTCGGAAGAGGAAATCAAAGACCACATGCAGGCCATTGTGGCCCGGTTTCAATCCCAAGGACTGGAGGTTGAAACTTTAATGCCGATGTTCCCACAGTCATCGGATATGACCAACCGAGCGATTACCGTATGAAACAATATTTATCTACAGTCCTCGCATTAGTATGCACCGTGTTGGTCATATCTCTTATCGTGATGAAACGGGGTGATAATGCACAGCATGAAAATGATGCCGGTGCGATTGCCGGTTTTTCGAACCAGTTGACTTCGGCGCAGGTACAAATCGCCTCTTGTAATGGAACGATTCTCACATTATCCAACAGACTCGACGAAAGCCGGTCTGCGTCATTGACGTTTTCAAACCATCTGATTGAAGCCGAATCCACCATTGTTCTCGACACGGAACAAATCACCAACCTGAACCAGCATGTCGCAGAGATGGAATCGGAAAATCAAACTTTAGGCCGGCGCGTCATGGATTTGACCAACCAGATGGCCAGCCTCGCGGGCCAAATCACTTTGACCGGGGCCAGTCTGGATCAGGCAAATACAAACTATGCTCTCCTGGAAAATCGTTTGCGCAGAGACGTGGCCGAGCGGATTGTTGTGGAACGAAAATTTAACAATCTTTTGGAACTGCAGGCTCAAATGCAGAAATTAAAGAAGAATCCAGCCGATGTGATTTCCTCCGAGAGCATATATGCGGGTTTGGGTGTGGAGGTGAAATCGAACGGCACGTTCCATGTCATTTCCCCGGACTGATGCAGATCTCTGCCTCCGTCACGAAATTTGCTGCAGACGCCAGATGGCTAAACTGACGTGCAATGGCAGACCACATCACGCAGGATTTGGAATTGCTGGCGGATTTTATCCTTCACATGCCGGTTGTCGGGATGGAAGTTCCCCCCCCGCAACTGACGGAGCACGTCTTGCCGATGTTGCTTGCGCTCAATCATAGAAGAAAGTGACTTTCACGGAGCGCAAGCCGGTGCCGATGGCGGCGCGGGCGGTGGCGGGCCAGGCCTTGTAGGGCGAGCCGCTCTGGAGCGCGCGGAGAAAAAATTGTCCAAGCGTTTCGTTGAGGGTGTTCTCGATGATTTTCGGCAAACTGACTTGCCCGGTTTCGCTCAGATCAAACTGGACGACGACACGGCCCGGAGTAACCTGGGCAAAGTCATCATGGTTGGCGTTGGCATACTCTTTTTGGACCGCATCGTTGAAGGCTTGCAGCAGGGAGTCATCATATTGGTTGAACGCATCGCTGGTTTCCAGCCCTTCGATGCTGGTACTGAAATTGCCTTTCGCATAGACCCGCGGCTGGGCCGCAGCCGAGGCGGCGTCGGCAGGAACTTCGCGGTTCACCGTGAAGTCCCAAGTGTCATAGACGGAGTCGTTGATGATCAGCTTTAATTGGTAATCGCCACTCTTGCGAATGGGCAGGTTGATATACTCCGCTTTGCCGGCCAAAGCGTTGCCGCTGCGATTGAGGACGACCGTGCCGCTGGTGACTTCGACGACTTCCAGATTGAATGCCTGCGGACGGTTGTAGGTGCCCTCCCAGTAGCCGTAACCAACGACCACTGCCGCCGGGGTCTGGCCCGGGCCAAAGGTTTTGCAACTGGTGTAACCGGAGGCAGGCAGATCCAGATTTTGCCCTTCCATGGCCATGGTGGTATAAACACCACGCTCCTTGATCACATTGGAGCTGGTAGTGCCGCAACCGGCAACGCCGAAAATGCCCGCCAAAGCCAGGAGCGCAATCAGAAATAATATCCATCTTTTCATCGTGGTAAAATTGGCGGAAGTGGCGGCTTTGCCAGTTGTCATGGAACAGCCATTGCAATTATGGTTCCTCAATGAAGGCTTTTTTGTCCAGAAACACTTGGTTACAATTTGGAAACGATTATGCTACATGTGGCGGGGTGTTTCCCCGCAGCGTCCGAATTAAACCAAACCCAGTCACCACCACCGGCACCCGGTAGCAATCCGTTTCAACGGCCGGGCAACTGAAATGGAAAGGCGCTGGTGCTTTGAATCGCCAGCGCCTGTGCGGGACCATCTCCAACCATCGGCAGGAAGGCTAACTTGCGGGCCTAGTCAACTACAGCCCGCCCATTTCGTCAAAGGCGGGACGGAAACAAGCGGGTAACATTTTCAAGCGCGTTAACTCGCAGACCGGGGGTGGAAAATTTTTGACGCGAACAACAAACTGGATCGCGAACCTGTAACCGGCTCTTAACATTCACTCTTAAACGCAACGCCAGGTTGCAGGTCAAATTTTTGAATTTTATGACACCAAATTTGGGGAAGTTGCTGTTCCCGCGTTTGCAACCTGATCAACGCCGGCGCGAAATACGCACCCTGCTTTTCGCCCTGTTGGCGGGCGTGGCCATCGCCGGCATCACTGCGATAGTGATGATCATGTTGGGAAAGACGAAGCTACGCCGATAGCTGGGTGGATTGCGGCGGTGTTCGGTCATAGGAAATTGGGCTTTAAAAATCTCCGATGGCGGCTTCCTGCAAAAAAATCGCATCGCGCCCGGGCTGTTTGCGGGTCAATAGCGCTTCTACACTGTCCGTCAGCCAATAATCAACATCAGCCATCGCATCTCGGTCCATCCAGCGCCAGATGAAATCCCGGTCCATTTGCCGGGCGCAACGCAGGAATTGTTTCACCGTCCAGTCCAGTTCTTCCGCCTCGCCTCTTCCGTCACCGAGCAGGCCGATGAACAATCCGGACCCCGGGCGGTTCGTCTTCCCGGCGGTCAGGGAATCCAGCCATTGGACCAGTTCCAGTTCACGCCAGTCCAATGAACTCATCGCGATGACGAGCACATCGGCATCCGCCACGTCCTGGGTGATCACTTTCCGGATGGGTTCGCTGGTCGTCAGGGAATCCAGGTTCCACATTTCCGTGGAAGTTTTCCACTGCTTCCCGGCCAGCCGGGAGATCTGGCTGGTTGCCCAGCGGGCGCGCCCGGCCGCGGCAAAATCCACATACAACGAAAACAAGCGCAGTCTCCCGTCCGCCACCAACTCCGGTTCAACCAAGGTTTCAGTATTCATAGGCTTGAATCTAATTGCAGCAAACTTGAACCTGAATCGTTACGTCCGTATGAAGGTCAGGTGCCAATTCGGGAACTTTTAAACCTGAATTCCGGAGTTGAAACCGCGGAATTCTCCAATAAGAAAGGCCGGCGCGAACGAATTCGCGCCGGCCTTTGCAATAACTGATATCAATTAAACGGCGGTGAAATCGGTCCACCAACCGCCGAGCGGTCATTAAGCATGTCGGAAAGGCGGATGGCAGTGGCACCAGGACTTCCAGTTTTGCTCAATTCGATTTCTTCTTCGATGCTGCCAGTGAGGGGCGAGGTGCCGGGGAAGTTCACGGTTTGGTAATTAAACACACCCATGAAGCTGCCGGGCGTGCTCTGGTCACCCAATTGGGTCTTCGTGATGTCTTGGTCAGAGATCTTGCTGGGGTCGGTGGGATGAACCAGCACTTCCAAACCCCAACACGGATAGTAGCCAAGGGTGATGGGCGAATAGTCGTTGGTGCCGGTGTTTCCATTGATGCCTGAGCCAGCGGCCGTCGGCCAGAAACCATTGAAGGAAACCACTTTGCCCCAACTGCTGCTGCTGCCCACGCTCTTGGCGTCGGCGATTGACAGATAGCCAATGGCTTGGTTGGCAGCGTTGCCGTTGTTGAGTGAATTCGCGATGTCACCACCGCCCACATAACCAGATCCCCAGTTCATATTCGCATTGTTGAAACCCGCCGCACCGACAACGCCATTGGGGGAGGCGCCATAGGTGGTTGCGGCAGAAACTGTGGGAGGATAGAAGAAGTTGTTTGTATAGTCGTAGATATAGATGCCGACCGGTAAGGCATATTGATAATACTCCCCGGCGGTTTCGCAGCGGCGGGTGCCGGAGTCCTTGGTGCGTTGCATCAGATAAACAAACTTGTTGGTGTCCGTAATCTTGCCCGACCAAGCCGCGAGTGGAATGCGCCCCTGCGGAATGCCGTATTCAAGCTGTTCCCAACTGACGTTGCTGATATTGGTCACTGCGCCAACGGTGGCCGTTGATTTGACCATGACGAAAGGCTGCACACACACGTTTTCTTCAACGAAGTTACCCGTCGCCGGGTAGGGAGCGGAGGTGCCGGATGCATCGGAAAAGCCGATGGTGGGGCTGTTCGTGGAATAGGTGGCGCAATTCCCGCCGGCGGAGCCGTCAGCGTTCGCGAAGATGAGCTTGGTGCTTTGTTCCGTCGTCTGTAAGCCCTGAATCGAGCCGGTGAAGAGGCCGTGGATGGTCAGCGTGCTGCTGCTTAAATTCGTGAGTTGAGAGATTGGGGTGCCGGTCATTGCCCAGCAGGCCGTTTTGGAACTAAAACCTGAAGAGGCACCACCATGCGCCGTGTCGCCGTAGTAAACAGGGGTGCCGGTGCCGGTAGTGAACAGCTTTTGACAAGCGGTATAGACGTTTGCGCGGAACGCCGTGGACCCGGTGATGTACACATCGACGTTGCCGGCCACGAGCGACGGGGCGCCGGCGAGGCCGAGCGCCAAGGTTAGGAGCAGTGTTTTTTTCATATTATGATTTTATTATTTGGTTGATATTGTTTGCTAAAATGTATTACTGGTTTCGATGGGTTGGTTATTGGGCGGTGATGGTGTAGAATCTGACATTGTCCGTGGTTGTATCCGTTATGGTGTGGGTTGCCGTATCACCACTCGACAGGGTGGCAATGGCCGGCCAGTTGGCCATCGCCGTCCCGGAAGTCAGATTGTTGGTTCCCCGAAGGGTATAAGTGCCGTAGAGACCGGTCGTGTATTGTATGGTGGTCAAGGAACCCGAACGGGAGATGGAAACCAGGACAGCCGGCGTGCTCGGATACGCCACATAGGTCATCACGCCATTGGTTGACAGCTCAAAATAGCCCAGCCATTTCCCCTGCGCAGGAGTGATGGTGGGCGTCATCTGATAAAAATCAGAACGAACCACCTTTCCCGACGTGGTGAAAGTGTTCAGCGTGGTGTTTTCCGGGTTGCCCACAAAATTGCCGTTGAACTGGCCGCCATACGAGCCATTCAGAGCAGCAGAATAACTGACACCGTCCGTATAATTGGGGTTGCCCGCACTGCTGTCCTCCTCGACCACGGCGGTGGGCGTGCTGACGGGATATACCAGGAGTTTCAATTCATCCAGCGCTCCGGGCGGAATTGTCACCATAAGCAAGGCGGTGTCTGACTGGTCACTGGATCTTTTGGCTTGCCACGGGGTGGTCTGGCTGTTCAGGGAAATCCGGGCCTCGGTCACAAACAGCGTGTTGTCACTCAACCAGGTGAAGGCCGACCAACTGACGCCGTTGATGCCAACCGCAGCGAGTTGGGTGCCGGTGTATTGGGTAATGGGTATCCTCTGATTGGGGCTTGCACTGGTGAGCGTGGAAATCGGACCCGCGTCAACGACCATGTCATTACCTCCCTTTCGGAAGCATACCAACACGTCCCCAACCGCATAATTGGTGAGTGTGCCTGCCCAGACTCCGCTGGCGGCAACACTGGTGAGCAAAGCAATGAGTCCGACCTTTTTGTTTAGCATATGATTATATTTTAAATTTTAAACAGTTAACGGTTCAAATTTTCAACCTTCTCAACGGTGACATCTTAAAGATATTTCACCCAACCAACTTCCATAAACCGGCCAGTCGTACTCAGTTTCGTGCCGCATCGTTGCGCCAGGGCAAAAGCGGATGGGGCCTTGTGCCAGATGGTGTTTTTTCCGGTTGCATTTCGCATGCAGTTGATGACGGCTGCACGCGTCACCAAAACGTGACAGGACAATTTTCGCAGCACGGCTGGAATCAGGTGTGTCTGACCTTTCCCGGTCAGATGAATCGGCATCACCGGCCCTTTGACCGTAAACCACAGGCTCGACGGAAACACCGAACATCCAACATCGAACGTTGAGGTGGCGTTCGATGTTCGACGTTTCAAAACCCAACCCTCTTTCAAACAAACCGCTTGACTCCCGCCATCATCGCGGCGATACTCATTTCGTCATTTGACGAAATAACAATTTATGCGCGAATTCATGGCCGTCACCAAGGCGCTGTCCGACCCCAGCCGCGTGCGGATTCTCCTGGCGCTCCGACGCCGGGAACTGTGCGTCTGCCAGATCACGGAACTGTTCGGCTTCGCCCCGTCCACCATGTCCAAACACCTTTCCGTCCTCCACCAAGCGGGTTTGATTTTGTCGCGCAAGGCGGAACGCTGGGTTTATTACCGGCTGCCGGACAAACCCGTCCCGGCGGCTGTCCGTGAAGCGCTGGACTGGGTTCACAAGTCGCTCGCCAAAACTGACGAGGCGCTCGCCGATGCGAAGCGGTTGAAACGGATTATGAAAATGGACCTGGCCGAAATCTGCCGACGACAGAAATGTTGAATTGGTGAGGTTAATGGCAATGGGAAAAGCGGTGGAGGGCCACCGCAGTCCAAAACCTGGCGGAGGTGCGACGGTTTGGGTGTGCGCGACAGCGTCTTGGAGTGCGCCAGCCCTCTGGCGCTTTGACCAGCGCGGGAAGATCGGCGGACAACCCGGGCACATAAAGTAAAGCTGAACAGAAATTATGAACATATTGAACACATTGGAAAAAGAACAGGCCGTTCGGAATTTGGTGCGCGAAGGTTACGCCAAAATCGCCCAGGACACTTCCGCCGGTTGCTGCGGCCCGGGCGTCTCGCGCTGCGGTTCCGCGCCACAAGACGCGGACAAGCTCGCCCGCGAACTCGGCTATTCCGTCGAGGAGTTGAAATCGTTGCCCAACGGCGCGAACATGGGGCTTTCCTGCGGCAACCCGGCCGCATTGGCCGCATTAAAACCCGGCGAAGTCGTCCTCGATCTCGGCTCAGGCGGCGGATTCGATGTGTTCATCGCCGGGCGCAAAGTGGGAGCGACCGGGCACGCCATCGGCGTGGACATGACGGCGGAGATGCTCGGCAAGGCTCGACGCAATACTGCCAGCTACCGCGAGCAGACCGGTCTGGACAACGTCGAGTTCCGTCTTGGCGAAATCGAGCATCTGCCGGTGGCGGACAACAGCGTGGACGCGATTATTTCCAACTGCGTCATCAACCTTTCTCCCGACAAGCCGCAAGTCTGGCGTGAAATCGCCCGCGTGCTCAAACCGGGCGGACGCGTGGCGGTGTCGGACCTCGCGCTGCTCAAGCCGTTGCCGGCGGCCATTGTCGAGAGTGTCGAGGCGCTGGTGGGCTGCGTGGCTGGCGCGGTGCTCGTGTCGGAAACCGAGCGCATGGCAAAGGAAGCCGGCCTGGTGGACATCTTGCTCAAGGCCAAGTCCGACTACATTGACGGCATGGTGGACTGGCAGGACCCGCTCTATCAGAAGATCATTACGAACCTGCCGCCCGGAGCGAAGCCGGGCGATTACGTCACGAGCCTGGAGATTACCGCTCGCAAACCGGACAAATCGAAAAGAACACGGAAGGTCCTATGAAACGCCTCGACATTTACGATCCAGCCATGTGTTGTTCCACCGGCGTATGCGGTCCGACGGTTGACCCCGTGCTGGTGCGGTTTGCCGCAGATGTGAAATGGCTGCAGGAGCAAGGCGTGCAAGTTGCCCGGTTCAACCTTTCGCAAAGTCCGGCGGCCTTCGTTGAAAACGAGAAGGTCAAGCAAGCCCTCACCGAGAAAGGTGAAGCCGCCCTGCCGCTGATGCTGGTTGATGGCCAGGTGCTGGCGAGCGGGCATTATCCTGAGCGCGATCAATTGATTGAGGCGCTCGGCGTGAAGAGCGGTGAAAGCAGCCGCTTCAGTCCTGCCGTTGCGGAGTTGGTTGCCATCGGCGCCGCCATTGCCGCCAACTGCGAGCCTTGTCTCAAGTATCACTATCGCGAAGCGCAGCGCCTTGGCGTTTCCAAGGCCGACATGGCCCGCGCGGTGAAAATGGCCGCCAGCGTGAAGGACTCTCCGCATCAAGCCATCCTCCGGCTCGCTGACAAACTGACCGGGGCCAGCCTCAGCAATCCGGCGACGGCTTCCGATCCATGTTGCGGCGACAAAGCGAGAGTGGACAAGCCCGGCGGTGCCAGCGGCGTTACAACGAGTTGCTGTAGTTAAGAAAAACAAAAAACAACATAAAGGAATAACGAATCATGAAATCATCAAACAAAAATCCGGAGCAACCTGACAATATGGAATTACTGAAACAACCGGCTTCGGCCTGTGGATCTGAATGCGGCTGCCACGCCACTGGAACTCAAAGTAAAACGCGCAGGATTATCGGCGCCCTTGTGCTCGTTGCCGCTATGGCGATGGTGGCGCGTGCCGTCGTTAAGAGCAACGCGGCACCACCCCAAACATCAGAGCAGGCATTTGCGCTGCCCATCGCCGCTACAAACTCGAGCACGTCTGCTCCAACGACTGAAAAGAGCGTGGAAACCATCGGGTCGCTTTCCGAGTTGAATACCATGGCAACCAACCTGGATGCCGTCTTCGTATTCCTGCCTGGGAAGGAAGGGACTTCTGATAATCCCCCCTCGACGCCGATGAAGGGTGCCGCGCGCACGATTGAGGCACAGGGGAAGAAGATCGGCCTTTTCACCCTGAAGGCGGGTTCGAGCGATTACGATCAGATTGCGAAGCAGATATCCGTGCCGGGCGTTCTGGCTATGGTCAAAGGGCGCGGGACGAGTCCTATTTCCGGCGACATCACGGAGACAAAACTGGTGCAAGGATATCTTACCGCTTCAAGCGCCGGCGGGTGTGGTCCTTCGGCCGGAGCCGGATGCTGCCCCAAGAAGTGAGTTTAACAAGTGACATTCCACATGACGCAGTGGGTTACCGAAACACTCCAATCGGCCAGCATGGGGCCGCTGGCCTTGCCGCTGGCTTTGCTGCTGGGCTTGGTGAGCGCTTTGGCCAGCGCCTGTTGCACCCTGCCCGCGATGGGAATGCTGGTGGCCTACTCGGGCACACGTGAAGACGCCAACCGGAAAAACGCGGTCGTCTCTGCGATCTCGTTTATGATCGGCACCACGCTGGCGCTGATCGTTCTGGGGTTTGTCGCCGGGTTTGTGGGGCAGGCCGCGCAGGCCCTGCTCGGCAGATACTGGAAGCTCTTTGCGGGCTTCATTGCGGTCGTCTTGGGATTGGCCGCGCTCAAAATGTTGCCGTTGAAATTGCCGCAGTTTTCGCGGAAGACGGAAACGCGATCCGCCGTCCAGGGAATGCTGGGCACGGTGATTGTGGGCTTGTTGATGGGCGGCGGCGTGGCGGCAGCTTCCTTGCCGTGCAATCCCGGAATCTTCATCGTCATCGGTGCCAGTATATTGATGGGCCATATCCTCTGGGGCATGGTCCTCATGGCGGCTTTCGGCGTGGGTTTCAGCCTGCCACTCGGCGCCATCCTGTTCGGTGTGTCCTTCGGAAAGGCATCCCTCAAAGCGCAGAAGACGGAGGCGGCAATCCGAGTCGTCGCCGGCGTTCTGCTTGTCGGTGCGGGGTTCTATTTGTTGGCAACGTTCTAAAAAATGACTACTAAAACCACGAACGCCGAGCCCGCAGATTCGTTAAGCACCTTTCTGGACGCCCCTTCCCGCTTTCTCTTTTTCACCGGCAAGGGCGGCGTCGGAAAAACTTCGCTGGCCTGCGCTTCCGCCATTGCCCTGGCCGACCGGGGGCGGCGCGTATTGCTCGTGAGCACCGACCCGGCGTCCAATCTCGATGAGGTTCTGGGCCAGCCGTTGGCCTCGACGCCCACGCAGATTCCCGGCGTGCCGAATCTTTTGGCGTTGAAC
>OBLU010001098.1_pt1 | contig 25173 bp, 24 predicted proteins | sample 1518681 | NCBI WGS metagenome assembly OBLU01 (sample SAMEA3539304, study PRJEB22396) | soil metagenome | biome: tundra; feature: field; material: soil | place: USA | collected 2010-05 | depth 0.15 m
GATTTTCTTGGCGTCATTTTGCGCCAGCCCTAAACCGGATGGGAGTTGGATTCTGCCCTCTGACTTCCGTCGTCTGTTGTCGGATTGACCCATTTCCGCTTTTCGTCGGCCCGTGAAGTTGGATTTGTTACTTCACTGGCCAGCTTTTCCTCGGCCCGTGAAGTCCCCTTGACCTGTGGAATCTGCGGCGACCTGTGAAGTGCGGAACTACTACACTTGGACTATTCCAACAGGCTTACTTCACCGGGCAGCTTTTGGTTTGGACACAGTCCGGCCTCGGCCCCCTGCCCAGCACCCACTCATAGACAGATTTCATCTCGACGGCAACCTTCGGCCAGGTGAATTTCCCGGCGACCAGCGCCCGCCCGTTGTCGCCGAGAGTGTGTAGCGCGGACTGCGGAGCGCGGAACAATTCCCGCACGACCGCCGCGCGGTCTTTGGGAATGAACGCCGACCGGATGCCTTCAAGTAAGGGTGGAATAAAAGGAAGGGAAACTCCTGCCTTGTCAAATGCTGGGAAAAAGACGGTTGGATCCGAGGCCATACCAGGTTACGGCCACAGAGGCGGCTCCAATTTCACCGCCTCTTGCACGAATGCCCAAGTCCGCCACAACGCGTCTTCGAGGGAAGTCCTTGGAATCCAATTCAATTCCCGCCGCGCCCGGGACACATCCAGATAAATCCGCTGCACGTCGAATGGGCGCCCGGGAAGAAAGTTGACACTCGGCTGAATGTCCAATGCCAGACTGATTTTTGCGATGACCTCGAGCAAGGAAAGTCCCGTGCCCGAACCTACGTTGAATACGCGGGACTGGACATTGTCAAACGTGGCTGCATAAATCGCGTCGGCCAGATCACCCACATAGATGAAATCCCTTACCACGCTCCCGTCGCCCCAAATTTCTATCGGACGATTCAAGGCGATCCGAGTCAGCATGGCTGGGATGACCCCCTGCCCCCCGAACGGATTCTGCCGTGGCCCGAACGGATTGGATGCCCTGACCACAGCATAGTTCAAACCATGCAACGAGCGGAACAGGTCGAGATATTTCTCAATTGCCAACTTCACGACGCCGTAAGAGCAGAGCGGATTGGTGGGCGCCTCCTCCGAAACAGGGCAGTCCGCTGGGTTGCCGTAGACCGCCCCGCCACTCGAAAGAAAGATCACCTTACGAATTCTGGCCTTTAAGCATTGCTGGAGGCATGCGACGGACTCAACAAGGTTGGACTGGATGTCGAACACCGGGTCGTCGTTGGACGTTTTAGGGATGGTGGATGAAACCAGATGAATGACAACATCCACCCCCTGCATGGCATCGCCCAGCAAGCCCCGGTTGCCAAAATCACCAAAACGGTAATCCACACCCGGCACGGCTTCCCGGTAGCGCTCGGCTTGTATGTCCAGCACGCGGACAGCGTGCCCGCTCGCGATGAAACGATCCACCACATGGGAGCCGATGAAGCCGCAGCCGCCCAGAATCAAAATGGAATGAGAAGGCAAGTCAGACATAAAATCACCTTGAATCCATCAAGATAAAAGGCGGCCGTGCGCCTTCGCCGTATAGCCACGCATAGAGTTCCAGCGTCTTTCGCGCCGACTCCCGCCAAGTGTAATCGCGCGCCACTAGGGCCTTGGCGCGCGCACCCATGTCCCGTCGGCGGGCGCCGGACAATGAAACAACATCTTCCAGCGCCTCACACAATCCTGCCACCGAAATCTCGCACCACCATCCGCAGCCATGGCGCACCAGTTCCTCCCATGGTGAAGCCTTGGTTGTCAGCACCGGCACGCCGGCAGCCATCGCCTCAAGCACAATCATGGGCGACCCTTCACTGTGCGAAGGCAGCACGAAAATTTCCGCTGCTTCAAACGCATCTCGCTTAGCCTGATCGAAAAGCGGACCGACGAACTTCACCAGGCCTTCCAGACCGAGTTCGCGAACCCGCAACGCGACTTCGCTCTCATGTCCTTCTTCGTCCACACCGGCAATGACCAGCACCCAATCCTGCAAACGGTGGCGAAGGTGGTTCATAGCGTCGAGTAACATGGGCAGTCCCTTCTTACGCGCAATCCGGGAGATGAAAAGCATGATGTGTTGGTCGGCACCGAGTCCGAAACGGCTTCGAAACGCCTCGGCATCACCCTGACTTTGGAGCAATGCCGGGGACACGCCGTTGTTGATGAGCGCAATAGGATTCCTCAGACCAAAGTCTCGGAAATTGCCAACCTCGCGTTCCGAGGTCGCGTGCAGACAATCGGCGGAATGTAGGTTTTGGCCTTCGTAGAGCCATTTCGCCAGTGCTTTCTTGGCGCTGGACTTGCGCAGCGCCCAGTCATCGAGGGATCCATGGGGGGCTATCACCACCCGGGCTGCGCTCGCCTTGAGGAGCAGGCGCGGTATCCGGGAGTATAACTGCCAGATCATGTGCTGATGCACCACCACATTGCCCTGCCAGTGAAAACCACGGGCGGCACGTTCCATTTCGCGGCTGAAGCCGAGGAAACCCGGCCGAGCCTGAGCAAATCCTCGGACTGATTCTAAGGCTAATCCGGCACCGGCGGCGGCTTTACCGGCGGCGTCCGACCCATCCAGTGTCCAGATGGACGAGACAATACCCAATTCGGTCTGTTCGCGCGACAAATTCAGGGCCACTTGGCCCAGGCCGTAAGACGAAGGGGCTACGCTCCGGGTCAAGTGAATCGCCAAGATTGGGCTAGCTAAATCAGGCGGACCGGTCAGTAGCCCTGCTTCCGTGGAGGAGTCTGTGCTCATTTCGTGTATGTATTGTCAGTTCATGCTCTAGGAGCGAGCCTTGAAATGCTCAGCGGGCGAGCAGCGCCTTGAGAGACAGGTGCTGGATCAGAGCGGGCTTAATCGTTCCCACTTCAAGGGCTTTGTCCACCGCCGCCTTCAGACCAGAGGCAAAGCGCTCCGGCCCCCAGTCGGCGATGATGCGGCGACAAGCGCTACCATAGGCTGATAGCTTGGAAGGCTGAGAAGTTGAAACCTGAAACATGAGTTGCGCCATTTCTTCGACATTATAGGGATCGAAGGTAAAGCCGTTCACACCGTGTTGAACCAAATCGCTGGCGCAGCCGCAACGGTTGGAGACCAATACTGGCAACCCGCTTGCCATCGCCTCGTTCACCACCAAGCCCCATTGTTCTGTTGTGCTGGCGTGGATGAACGCACCGGCCAGACCATAATATGCCGGCAAATCAGGATACTGTTTGAAACCGGGCATTTGCACTTGCTCAGACAATCTAAGGCTTGAGACTTGGGATTTAAGACTTGAGCGCAATTCCCCATCGCCCAACAAAACCAAATCCCAAGTAACGCCCCCCTCTCCGCCCCGGGGAGAGGGTCGGGGTGAGGTGTTCTCTGATTTCAGCGTTTCAGGTTTTTTATTTTGGTTTTCCGATTTGGGGAGTGCGGCCGTCCCGGCTGCCGGTTGAGCCGTCCCCGGCGAAACAGTTTGAACTGCCAGAGAGGTTCCCGGCGGGACGCCGGCAACGGCACGCGAGGCGCGTGCGCTCCCCATTTCCGATTTCAACGTTTCAGGTTTCAGGCTTTCGGTATTTTCCGCTAGCTCGCGGTAGCGCGTGTAGGCTTGGATCAGGCGCGGCAGATTTTTCTTCTCAACAAACCGCGCGCTTGCCAGGAAGTAATTCTCCGGCAAACCAAATGTATTTCTGATTTCTGATTTCTGATTTCTGATTTCGACTGCTTTTTCCGCAAAGTAGCGGTTGTCCACCGCGTCGTAGCCGAGGAAGACGCGCTCCCGGACCATGCCAAGGGTTTCCAGATATTGCGCATGACTTGTGCCTCCGACAAAGCCCGCCGCAAAACACCGGACGATCCGCCGCTTGAAGGCCTCTTTCCACCATTTGCGTTCATAGTCCCACGGCGTTGTCTCAGACATCACCACCGTCGGCACCCCTTCATCGCAACACCATTTCAAAGCCACCAGCGCGCAACGGTCATGCCAGCCGGGGACAGCGACCACCTCCGGTCGCAATTCCGACAACACCGCCCGCATACGGGTTGCGATCATTTCCGCTGACTGCTGTTCCACCGGCACGCCATTGAACAGGGTGACCCGCTCAAAACCCTCCTGCCCTGCCACTTCATCCCACATGTAGAACGGATCCACGTTGGAACACTCCAATGCGGTGACGTGCATTTGCTGTCCCGCTGCCCGCAACCGGGCGAAGTGGTAGGGGCCGACCCGGTAAAACAACACGGCCACGTTTGGTTTTGCGTGGCTCATGGTTTTGCCGGATATGTTTCCATGGAAATCATCTCGTTGGTGGGCAAAAAATGGTTTAAACTAATTAAGGTGAGAACGCTTGGCTGTAAAACGCATCGTATTGCTTCACGATATGGCTGATTTCAAACTGCCGTTCAAATCGTTCCCGCGTCGCGTCACGCATCGTGCGCCATAATTCAGGCGACTGATGCAACCGGCGCAGCACCTTAACCAACTCCTCCACGTTGCGGGAAATTAAAAAGCCCGTCTGGCCATCCGTGATGGATTCTGGAATACCGCCAACAGCCGTCGCCACTACCGGCACCCCGGCGGACATCGCCTCAATGATGGTCATCGGCAGCCCCTCATGTCGGGACATGACCGACAAGGCATGGAGTCGTGGAACGAGACTCCTTCGGGGTTGAGGCACATGACCGAGAAATTCAATGGCGCCTCCACTCGCCTTGGCCATCAGTCTGGCTTGCTCTTCCTCTGGCCCGGCGCCGGCGATGATCAGGCGAATCTTTAGCCCCTCGGCTCGAAGCTGTAAAACGGCATCCGCCGCCAACCGCCAGCCTTTGCGTTCCATGATGCTGCCGATATGTCCAACGGTGAATTCCCCTTCACCATTCCAGACCGCACCTTGGGATTCGGGATCGTCCACCACCCCATTGGGAATGACTGTGAACAGCGCCGGATTCAACCCCAGGACTTTTTCGGCCAAAGGCAGATTGCTTTTATCCACCGAAGTCAGCCGCGCGCCATAACGCGCCAGCCGCGCGGCCATCCAGCGGTGCAACCAGCGGCGAAGCGGCTGGCCATTCAATTGGGCGTTGACGCCGTGAAAGGTGGCGACACAGCGAACCGGACAAGCCGGCGTTGGATGCAAGGGCAGGAAAACGCCCGACATCCAGGCGTTGTGAAAGTGAACGATCACCCGCCCGGAACCGTTTTGTCTGGCCAATTTCTGCGCCCAAGTTCCAACGGGAGGTTTTTGCCAGCGTTGCCAGACAAACTGGGCGGTGCCAAAACACTCCAAGGTGTCCGCCTTGAAAAAGGGCAATCCCAAACTGCGCAGTTCTGCATCGTAATTGGCCGGCCACTTGCGGGAATGAATCACCCCCAGCCCGACCGCATCATACCAGCCCGACTTCGCCTGGGCCACGGCGAGATCCCGCATCACGCTCCACGGCCCGGTGACGGGGTTCAGAGCGACATGGAGAACAGCAACGTTTGCAGACGGCAACATCATTGCGCTCTTAATCACTTGGGTTTGACACACTCGATGCGCAGTGATTCGCATTCTCTTTCATCGGAATCCAGCAACAGATTTTTGTCCAAACCTTCATTATGATTTTTGCGTTGTATTTTATTGAAACCTGCATCTTTCAAGATTCTCTCGAATGTTTCGAAGTCATAGGCGAAAAGATGGTCGTAATCTCTGAAAACTCGGTTGACATGCATCATTGGAGTTTTGCATGAATCATGGTATGGAAAAGTTACTGTATTCCCGTTTTTGATTTGAATGTAAGTCTTCAAATATAATTCAGCATCGGGAACGAGTATCCGCAATACTCCTCCCGGTTCCAAGACACGAGACCAGTCTTTCAGTATCCACGGTATCATTTGAAAAGGCAGATGCTCCAATACGTGTTCAGAATAGACTCCCTTTAAGCTTTCATCTGCCAAGGGTAATGGCTTTGTAATATCCCAGGTTAAATCAATGAAGGGATACCATTCGTAATTGAGGTTGATAGTGTGTGGCTTTGGTTTTACCCCGCATCCGACGTTCAAATACTTCAATGTTTTTGTTCGTTTGGAGAAGCTTTGGATAGGATTATGGCGGGCCAAAATATTAAATGCGTGCCAGGTCCATCGGGTAATTGGTGCAAGCTTCGGATTTCTTGTAAAAAAATGTTTGAGTTTTTGATTCATAAGTTTAACAATTTCATGATTCAACCCCAATCCTGTTGTTGATGATTTCCACCAGCCGTTTTCCATAAGCGTCTACGGAAAACTCCCTCACCGCCTCGCGGCAGGCCGAAGCCATTGATAACGGAAGGTTTCGGTTGGTGGCAAATTTCAGGATGGTATCCGCCAGTGCATGCGCGTCACGCGCTGGTATGATGAAGCCGGTTATGCCTTCGTCCACCACCCGCCCGCAGTTCGGCGTGGCAATCACCGGCAATCCATTTGCCAGCGCTTCCAGTTGCGTGAGCGCAAACCCATCTGAAAGTGTAGGCAGCACAAACACGTCACTTTGCCGATACCATTCCGCTGCCCGGTCGCGGCTCACCGGGCCGTGGAAGGTCATGTTGCTAGGCGCGGAAGCTAATGCTCCCGGCAAAATCCCAATCGGCCCGACTACATCGAAATGAATTTTCTCTCGCTCCAACAACCGCGCCGCCTCAATCAAATAATGAATCCCCTTTCCAACATTCACCTGGCCGAGGAACAGCATCTTCAGAGGTCGGACGCCAGATGCCAGACGCCAGACATCAGCCTTCCGCTCTCCGTCCTCCGTCCTCCGTCCTCTGTCCTCCGCTTCAAACGCCAACGGCAGTATTTCAATCTTGGCAGAATTGACGCCTTCGGAGATCAACGCCTCCCGGCTCCATTCGGAATTCACAACAATGATGTCCGCCAGATCCCATTCGCGCCGGTTGCGCTCGCAATACGCGGCGGGAAATGCCGGCGGCGGGCCGGCCAGTTCCGGATGCCGCGCCATTTCTCCGGCAACCATTCGGAAATGCACCGGTCCCGGATCAATCTGGTCCAACACCGTCAAGACGCCGCGCCGCTTTTCCGCTGCCAGCATCTCCAGGCTGGCGTAGGAATACCCAAAGAAAACATCGTGTAGCGGCAGGTGGCAACGTGCCACGGCGCTGGCAAAAGCGGCGTCCGTCTGTGCATAAGCTTCGTAAAGCCGCCCCTGCGCCGCCAGCCGGTGCACGCGCCATTTCCATAGCAAACTGCGAAAGGGAAACACCCTCACCAGTTCATCCGGAATCGCCTCGCACCGCGCGGCCCGGGCAGACGGGCTACAGACGAAGGACGACAGACAGCGGATGACGGACCGCCAGACGATAGAGGTTAGAGATCGGTAATCAGATGTCTGACTTCTGACTTCTGACTTCTGACTTCTCTCTCCCCGCTTCCCGCTCCCCGCTCCCCACTTTTCGCTCTGCGCTTGGTGCTCTGCGCTCCGCGCATACGCATACCAATCCGTGACCAACCCCGCCAGCATTCCTTGTTGATGCAGGGCACGAGCAGCTAGGAAATGCTCTCTTGCCGCCCTTTGAATAACCACGACTTTCATTACTAAACAGCCCAGCGGAAATTCAAGAGTGACCTGTCACGAGAAGCGCCTTTCGGCATTGCATAGCTAAACACCCGTTGAAACGTCTGATCTCCTCCACCTCATTAAACCTGCTATCCTCGGCATCGCCAAAAGTTGCCCGGCGAATATCTATGAACCCATGCTTTTGCAATGCCTCCGTCATTGACTTTTGATCCCACATCCACAAGTGGGCACTGTTGCCTAGCCACGCGGTCAATAGCCCACGCAAACCACGCTTGCGCGTTTTTTCCCCCAAGCAAGACGCCTCCATGAACCGTGATGCCGCTTGGGCTGAACCATCGGCAAGGTAATCCCGCGCCGACTGTTCCAAGTCCGGCAAGACAAACCGAAACACTCCGCCGGGCTTCAGATACATAAATGTGTTTTGCAAAGCGGTTTCAAAATCGTCCAATGCCAGGTGTTCCAGAATATGAGAACAATAGATTGCGCGGCAAGAATTGGGCGCCACGGGCAATCCACGGGTGATGTCACCATATCTAACATTATTTGGGAAGCGCTTTGCATTCTTGGTATAGAAACGACCAATCAGTGGCAGGCGCTCGAATCGCAAGGTCGGGCTTCCATCGAAATTAAGCCATGTCGTTGGGGCACAAAACCCGCAGCCATATTGAACATATTCGTTGGACATAAGTGCGCTTGATTTATTTTTAGCTTGTTCCGACAACAATAATATGCGCCAGCATTCCGCGACGATGCAATCCACGGGCCGCCAAAAAATGCTCCCGCGCTCCTTTTTGCGTGATAATGACCTTCACAATAGACTTCAACTTGAAAGTCTGCGTCTTGCCCGGCTAAGAAACGGACGTTCTACGATAAAATGCAGTCCGTAGGCGATCAGCATCGTCACGGCAATGCCCGCAAATACCCAGCCGAAATGTTGCGGCAATAATCCCTTTGGCGACCAGCTCATCAACCAGCCGCTCGCCAGAACCAAGATAGGAAAATGTGTGACGTAAAGTGTGTATGACATATCTCCCAACGGCTTCAATTTCTCCAGCCAGAGCAATCGGATTTTCCGTTCCTGAAGCAGAAAACCGATGGCCAGCACAGCGGAAAAAATCAAACCCATGCCGAGATCGTGCAGCGGGCCGACGAAATACAACGCCAGTGTCCCGGCCAATCCTGCGCCAAACGCAACCCAATGCCAGCGCCATTTGAGCCGTCCAGCAAAAATGTCCGCCAGCAATGCGCCCAGCCACCACGCCAGCATGGTGGTGAACACATCATGCAGTAACCGCAGCGGCCAGCCGGAGGGAAAATAACTCGCCACAAACAACGCGGCCATCAAAGCAGTGGCCAGGACGACAGCCCGGCGGCTCAACAGCCAGAACAGCGGATAGACCATGTAGAACCACCATTCAAATTTGAGCGACCACAATGGCCCGTTGCAGCCAAACACCGGCACATAGGTGTTCATCAGAAAAGCCAGGTTGCCCAGCAGGGTGACCCCGTCCAAATGCGAGACCACGCTAGTGTTGATTACCGGATATGGCGTGCTTTGGCTGTAAATCGCAAACCCGTTGGCTTTGCCAATGGAATCCAAAAGAAGTGCCAGACCGATGGCGGCCAGCAAGGGCGGCTACAATCGCCGCGCCCGCCGCCAGACAAACGCCGCCCAGTCAAATTTCGCGGCCATGCCCTGTTCCGCCATCCGCCGGGCGTAGCGCAGATGAATGACGAAACCGGAAAGGACAAAAAAGAACAGCACCGCCTCATGCCCATATCGGAACAGCGAAAGAAAATACATCAAGGCCTTGTTAAGGGTGGAATAACTTGCGGGATGTTTCTGAAACCCTTCACTGTAGCCTTCCCACAACAACCAGCGGGCGTGCCCCACCATCACATAAAAAGCGGCCAGCCCCCGGAGTCCATCCAGAAACAGCAAGCCGCCATTCTCTGTTTTTGGTTTATTGTTCAAGCGCACTAATCGCAAACGGAAGCACTGACTACGGACCACTGCCCACCGACCTCTGATCTCTGATGTCTGATATCTGGCTCCGGTCCTCTGGCATCATCTCTTCGCCTTGTGCCCTTTGTCCTCTGCTCTTCGCTCGGCGCGCCTCACGACTTCCTCGTGTTTTAATCCGTGCCACAGCGGGAAGAAAACAGGCTGCCGCCATTCCCCATAGCATCCAAAAATGTTTTGATTGCATCGCCGAGCTGCTGCCAATAGAGATGGCAGAGACAACATAAACCCCCAGCAGCCAGCCAAGCACGGCTTCCCGTCGGCGCCGCCAGAGTTCCAATATGGGTTTGAGAACCAACCAGCCAAACAAAGCCATGCCCGGAAATCCGCCCACCAAGCCGGCGTCCAGATAGGTGGAGTGCGACAACGAGGCATCCCAAGTGTTATTAGATAAATGTTTCATTTGGCTTCCGCCAACCATAGGGGAATCAAGAATATCTCTCCACGCGGCTTCCCATGGTATCATGCGTCCCGCATAAATGCTTCCTCTTACAGCTTGTTGATCCTCCTGACGCGCCTTCATTTCCTGCCAGCGTTCATCCAACCCCAGCCTGTGCCAGCCAAAGAAGAGAACCACCGTGATGCCCGCCAGCATCACCAGCGTGCGGATGAATGATCTGCCCGTCAATATACCACCGACCAGAAGGAACGCCACACCACCGGCCAGCACCACGATTCCCGAACGAGATCCTGATCCGATCAAAGGTGGAGCCGCCGCCGCAAGACATGCCAAGGCGATCAGCCCAGCCAGCCAGTTTTGTTTTGGCCTGCTGCTGAACCAGCCGATGGAAGCAAAGCACACCAGTCCCATCGGCATGCCGAGCATGGCGGCATTGCCCTTGGCTGTGCCAATACGTGCCCCTTCCTCCATTGCATCGCCGTAAATATCGATTTCGAAAATCTGGACGGGCGTGCCTAAGTGCAGTTTCAGTATCCAGAACAGACACATGGCCAGCGCCTGCCCGGCTATGAACATCACCAGGCACGTCACCAATCGGTTCCCGGATTGTCCAACCAGAGCTGCGGCGGCGCACCCAGTCAGAATGGCAAAAAACAACAATGCCACAAAGTTGTAATTCCCACGCACCAAGGACAGTCCTGCTGTCCAAACAAAAAAGGGGGCAACGGCCATCCACAGAGGCCGACCCAAGCGGAATACATCCAATATTTTCCCCGTCGCGACCTGCCACAGAAAAAAGCCGGTCAAGGCCATTTCCGCGCTGGACAACGGAAACCCCGGCGGGTCGGGGATGACCTGCGCCGCCGAAAGGTAAAGCATCCCCGAAACAGGTGTGGCAAAACTGATCAGAGACAGTCCCTCCTCAATGGGCAAGCACAGCTGGGTGTAAATCGGAACAAAATGCACCAGAATGCAACCGATAAAAACCACCGCACACAAGCAAGCCTCCAGCGCGGAGATGCCCCAGCGGTTCAACACTGACGTTTCCCCGATGAAACCACCGGGCTTAACCCGATTTTTTTGAGAACTTGTAAATTCTTTCTTCATTGTATTGAACTGGTCGCTCGGTAAATAAATCCTTATTAGTCATGAGCAATGGCTGATTGCTGCCAAAGTATCCGATACCACTCCTTCTTCATAAATGGCCGTTCCGTGAAAGTGAAAAGCACGGCCCCCACCAGCGCCACCAATATCCCACCCGCCAAAAATTGAACCGCCACATTGACCGGCAGAGGCAATCCTGAAAGCCACGTTCGCGACAGGCCGAATTTGCCCCAAGTCATCATGATTGGTTGGTGCCACAGGTAGATGGTATAGCACATGCCGCCAATGGTGAAAACCCAAGTATTGCGAACTACGGCGTTCAGCCAGCACCCACGAAAAGCCGCCGCATAGGCCACGAGCATGGCCGGGGGCAGAAGCACTTGTGCCACCGCCCCACCGGCGACATTTGACCAGAGAAATACCCACGCCAACACGCCGGCCACATCCCAAACCCACCGCCTCGCCGACGCCGCCTTCCCCCGCCAGTCGCACAGGTAAAAATCCGCCAGCAGGAACCCGACCAGAAAGTATTGCAGGTAGTTGAGCAGCGACATCCGCCAAGCGTCGCCATCCCATCGGTCCACGCCGACCGGCATGAATGCCTCCACGGCAGTTGCGGACAGAACAAGCATCCCCAGAATCACCCCGCGCCGGAGTGCCTTGCCGGGGATGCTGAACAGGGCGGCGGAGAGAAACGGGGCGACCAGATAAAATTGCACCTCGGTTTCCAGCGACCACGCCACCCCGTTCACCGTGCTCTGATAACCGTAAGCCACATCGTGAACATAAAAAATGCTGGCCAGCAAGTGCGGCCAGTCCGCGAGGGTAAGATGCCCCAACGCAATTTGGGACATGAAGAGGAAACTAAGATTGATAACATAGGGCGGGCCGAGGCGGGCCACGCGCCGCAGATAATAACGCCGCAAGGGAAGGACTTCCCGGCCCTGCAAATGGTGTTCCGCAAACGGCAGGGCCAGCACAAAGCCGCTGATGGCAAAAAACAGCGGCACACCAAAGTGGCCATGCGTCAGCCAGTTTAACGGGAAATAGGCGGCAAAGCGATCCGGTTGCCAGGTGCCGAATTGCCGGACGCTGATGATGCCCAGCAAATGATACAGCACCACGCTGCCAATCGCGAAAAAACGCAACCCGTCAATTTCGGGCACAAAGCGCGTGGAAACGGAAACGCGAGAGAGACGCTCCTGCAAAAGACGATGCGCTGATGAAAATAGCATTAAAATGATGAAGCTAGAACCATTTAGGTCTGCTGAACAAATCCCTGCGCGCACGGAAACATTTTGGCAACAACCTCAAGCCCGCCCATATTCCGGCAAGAGTCGCGCCGCGATGATTCACGTCAAATAGTCCCAGCCGCAGTGCTCTGGCAATGCCCAGCAGCACTCCGGAGAATCGGCCGCCATGGATGGCATTGATCACCAGCGTGTTTCGGACATAATAAAGAGAGGATCCATGCCAGTCACGCCCTTCATGCGAACGCGCATGTTGAACGACCACCGAGGGATCATACCAGACGCGATAACCCAATCGCCGGAGACGCATCGCGAGTTCTGTATCTTCGCCCGCAAATCCCAGCCAGTCCAGATAGCCGCCTGACCGCAGCATGGCCGCCCGCCGCAGCAGACTGGCTCCGCCCAAAAAGCCCCCAGATTCACCTGGCACTGGTGAAGCTGGAGCGAGATCTCCCGCCGGCAGATTGCAGTAACGGAACCCCACCGCCGCAATATCCCGGTCTTCCGGGCGGTCCGCCAGCCAGCGCGACAAATTAGGAACAGAATCCAAGTAACAATCATCATCCATGGAAAAGCAGAATGGTGTCAAGGCGGCCTGGAGACAACGGTTGCGGCCTTCGCCCGGGCCAACCAAAGTTTCAGAACGCAGACAGAGGGTGTTGGGGTGCGATTCAATAATGGCCTTCACCTGCTCCGCGTCCTTTGAAGCATCATCAAATACAATGATGCGAATTTCCGGGGGCAATACCGCGCGCGTCCGCCCAAGACATTTCTCCAGAGAAACCGGGCGGTTCCGCGTCACCATGATGATGCTGACCAGTTGCGGATTCATTGGGTCGTTGGCGGAGGAAAAATTTATTGCGTGTGCCAGTGAAATGACACGGTGTTCAAACGTCCGTTCTTTTGAACGGCATCCAGTTCTGCCAAATCTTTCGTGCTGCGATCCAACCCATGCCAATACTCCAGACAAAATTTCTTTTTCCAGCGCGGTTGGGAAAGCAAAAAATGGCCGTATAATTCATACTCTGAAAAGGAAATGGGATGTCCCTTGTCCACTTCCTGCAAAATGGCTTCCCACCAGGGACAGCCAAAGCGCTGTTCGATCAAATGCAAAAGCTCTTTCACCAAGGCGGCGTTGAATAGCATGTGGTGGGTCACAAACGAGACGGGAAAACGGCGTGGATGGCCAAACACCAGTTCCAAGGAGCGGTTGTAAAGCAATTCATATTGGTCGGCATACCGCAGCACGGATTTTCCGCCCCAAAAAAAACCTTGAGGCCGCAGGAAAACCGTGTCGGCATCCACTACCAGATAATCGGACGTGGCGACGACCGCCGAAGCGTTGAACTTGATGAATTGTTGCAATACCCAGCCCCGGCACTTCAATTCCGCTGCGGGCCGCGGAAGGATGGCATCTTCAGGCACAAACTTGCAGTTTTCAGCGGCGGCAATAGTGCGGATGCTGGCGGATTCCGGCGCGACCACCCAGACTTCAACCAAGCGGTGACGGATCATTTCACGAATGGACCGGAGACAATGCGCCAACACTGGAGCATCTTTTTCAACCGCCGGAACAATGACGGTCAATTCCTGTTTCAAATCATCTGACTCGACAGGCCGATGTGGTTGAAAATGGCGTTTAAGGAAACGATAATAAAACCGGCGCAAAAACCAGGACGTTGCATAACCGTATCCTTTCTTGCTTTCCCGCCTGTATGAATGGAGCGCTATGCGAAGACGATTCATTTCCAGAATAATTGTTTGAGCGAATTGCGACGTTTTTCGCCTAAACATTTGAGGACACCCCGCAGCATATACTGCATCCCATGACTACAAATCAGCGAGCCAATATTTCCCATGGCTCGCTCGGCAGCGAAATTCTCTTTCCAAAACGGACGCCAGCAGGGCATTTTCCAAAAAGGTATTTTGGTATGGCCGGCGTAGTGAAGAACTTTTGATTTAGAAGTTTTATATTGGCTAACCTGCCTCGCCTTATGCCATCCGAGTTGGTCACCGGCAAATTCCATAAAATCAACCACACCTAGAGGAATTTGTTTGTTTAGCAAGAGGTAATGATTAAGCAGGCTATTTTCTGTCAAGGGATAGAAATCTGGATCGCGTCTGGTAATTGGAGCTGAATCCCAATTTGCCCATTCATGAATAAATGCAGGCTCAATGAACGGTTCTCTCATGAAGTATTGACCAGCATTAAACCATGGAAAAGATTCTATATCCCTTTGATTCACTCCTGCTCCTTTTAGCTTTTCGACGGAGAGGTATTGTCGCGAAATATAATCTAAGGAAAAAAATTCTCCAGTATGCATAATATCTGGTGCAACAACGACCGAACCTTCAACTTCCATTAGCTCCTCAAATACTGGCCCTAATAAAATTACATCTGGATCCAAGATCATTAATGGGAATCTAAATGATGAAGACTCCTTCCAGCGGGCCGCCGGCAATAACTTTATCCAAGCACCTCCGCCATAAGCTCTCTGCATCGGATATAGCGACACTCGGAATCGGCTCTCAATACGGGATGTTGAAAAAGATCCCCGATAGGTGTCCTTTAACAGAGTGATGTCGGCATCTGGATAATACCGCCTCACGCTCGACAGACAGGCTGGCAAGAGCCAACGGTCTTTCCAATTGACTGCGATTACAAAATGTGGCTTCTGCTCGCTCACAGCTTATTTTGTGTTTCACCACTAATCACTTTTAATGGGTATTGAGGATAAATCTCACCCATCCACGATGCGCCGCCGGTCAATGGGTGGGCGGCCACGTTTAGCTCGTTTGGGCAGCATCGGTTGGAGGTAAGCCCATTGGGCATCGGTGAGACTGGTCTCATATATTGCGTTTTTTACGCCCCAACTGAAGCTGCGCTTAAAATGGCCGCCGAGCTTCCAGCCGGATGTCAAGCCATCCTTCAACAAATCTTTCTCGCATATTCAGGTTTTTGCCGCAGTGAGTAATTACCCATTTCGGAACAGGCGGCTGAAGACCGGCCTTGGAAGACATTTTTTAAGCAAACGCACCGCGCCCGACTTAATGCCTATTCTCGGGGTGCCGTAGCGCCGCAGCGTTGTAAAGATGAGCCTGCGCCGTTCGCTTGCCATGGCCCGCTCCATTCCCTCGCCATAGCTGCCCGCCGGTGTGAGCGACTCCTGGCCGAGCAGCCGGGGCAATTCCCTTAAGCGGCCCTGTAGCATCGCTTCCCAGATGGAGAGGTGTCTCTCCGCATATTTCCGCCAAGTGAGGCATTCCACCGCACGGACGCGCACGTTCCGTTCTTCACGAATGCTTTCAAAGACGGCACGAAGCTCCCCATACTCCCTAAAGGGATGGGTAATGCCGTGTGGCAAATCTACATGGAAACCATGCGGTGTCACAATGGTCTTTACCCCCGCAGCCAGCGCGTCAAGCGTGCCGAGCGAGCCTTCGTCAAGCCCCATGTAGAGGTAGTAATCGAAGTGTGGGATACGCTCTCGCATCCGCTGGTAGTCAGCTTGGTCATCTCCGCTATCAACAGCCAGCGTCACGAGAGCACCCGCCTGCCGGAGATGAGGGACTACATTGTCCCATCCCGTGCCGAAGATGTCGAAGTGAAAATCCGAGAGGTCCATTTCCCTCGATAGGCGCACTAGCAGTTTTTCGCGCTTCCGACCGTCTTTGTAAAGCTTCGTGGTAAGACCAATGACGATACGTCTAGGTAAGAGTCCTTCATCCAGTGCCGGCAGCACAAAGCATAGCTTGGCGCGATCACCTCCACCATCCACGAGTTGCTTCACGGTCCAGCTCGACATGCAGATGGCCAGTTCCGCTGTTTTGGCCGCGATGAGAGCATGGCGGAACCGGACGCTGTCATCAACATGCGTGATAGACACCGTGCTATGCGGAGGCACCTCTGGCGGAATCTGCATAAAGGCCATGAAGTGGTTGATATCGGCGCCGCTGGAAGCCGCAACGGCGACCTCAGCAGCGCTTCCAAGAGCGCAAATTTCATCAGCAAGACGTCTGGTCATCTTCTCAATGACCCAGCCGTGCCATTCTTGCGGAAGCACAAGGTTACATTTCATATTCAATTGTGGTGATCCATTTCCGGCTGAGATTATCTAAGACGATGTTGCATTTCATTGCTAAATCAAAATTTCGCAGCAGTGGGCTTGTGATTAAAGCCGACCGTCATCTGAAACAATGCCACCCCGTCTGGCTTTCAGGCAGAGCTTCATCTTCTCAAAATCCTTCTGACATACGACTTGGCGGTGAGGACGGCTCCGCCAAGCCGATTGGACACTATTCCCATGAAACCAGAGCACCAAGCAAATCGCCGGCAAATTTCAAACTTATGAAACTGGGATTGATAGATTTCCAACGGGCCATTCCTACGTTCAGGCAACAATAGTGCGAAGCCAAATCCGCCATACATGGACCTATTAGTAACTCGACGCCCCGGCAGGAAAATGCCGGGAACAAAATCAATTTCCACGTAATGAACCCAAGGACATGCCTCCCATCTCGCAGCTAAAATCCCCTTCCTGACGGCCGGATTGAAACTGTCATGCATCACGATGGCAATCGGCACTCTCGGCTGGAGTTTCAAGACGTGTTCGACGTCTCGTCTTACACCGGCATCTGAATGATCGCCATCAATCAGAACGAAGCCTGCCGGCTCGTTTGACAGGTTGATTTGGTCAATGATCTTTGGCAGCGTCTTGGCGGAGTCACCGGTGATGAAGCTTACATTGCTGAACAGGCTCTCCAGTTCTGGCTTTGGATCTAGGTCAAAGGTAAACGTATTCTTTGCATATCGGGAGATGACCTGCAGAGACCCTCCCTTGTAGGTGCCTATTTCAATTGCGGTTACCGGCGTAAATTGCTTGAGGAGATGAATGAGCATGATGCGTTCAGCGCGCGTCATGAGCCATTCAAAATCCAGCTTCTCTCCGAACACCATCGGGGGTGCGTAGTCCACCATCTCTCCAATGCTCATTTGTCTGTTCATAAGTCGTGAATGATTCGGCGACTCAGGTTGGTCGGCCCTGCATCACACCACCCCCTTAACAGCGCGGCCCACCGATTCGATCTGCTCATTGCCCAGCGCCAACCCGCTTGGCACATAGAAACCTCGCCGTGCAATTCGCTCCGCTACCGGACATCGCACACCGTCAAACAATCCCATTTTCTGAAATACAGGTTGTTCATGCATTGGCCAGAAAAATGGTCTCGTGCCAATTCCCTGCGATGCCAACCGCTTCATCGCCTCTTCTGCGTCAAACGGAACCTTATCATTTAGGACAACTCTGTAAACCCAATAAATATTTTCCACATAATCCGTTTTAGTCACGGGCAGTTGAAGTCCGGGCGTATCCTTCAATAATTCATTGTAGCGCCGCCCCATCGCACGTTTGCGTTTCACAAAGTCATCCAATCGCTCCAATTGCGCGACACCCAGCGCAGCCTTGACGAGCTGCACGCGCTCGAAACAATCGATATGTATGATGAAAACGCCGCTGTTCGCCTAAATTGGACCGGCGACAAAGAGGCACAACATGAAATGGTTAATGTCGGCATCAGAGTTTGGGCTTGGGCCCGATTGTCGCATGGCATCGTCGCAAATTCAGTTCATTCGCAAAACGACCAGCCATCTTTTCGTTGGATCCAACCACGGCTTTGTTCGTCCAGAACGATGTCGTAGTTCATGGGAAAAGGGCGGCTTTTAGCCGCGCCGGCGCATCATGAGGTAGCCGAACCAGGTGTGGTCGGACAGCGGCTGGCGCGTGAGCCATTCGCCCGTCTCCAGCAAGGTGAAGCCCGCGCTGGCGGCGAAATGCTCCAGTTCCGGGAGGAACAGGTAGCGCACGGTGTGCTGCTCGGTGAATTCCGCACCCGACCCGCCCGCGCGGGGTTGCGCGAGCAGCGTGTAGTTCACGGTCACGAGGCTGCGGTTTACATCCACGGACGGCTCCGCGAGCCGGGTCACGCGCACCTCGGTGGTCTCCGCGCGCTTGATGCGCACGGCGGGGCGATCCGTCAGGACGGCGGGGCCATACCAAAAGTCGAAGATGAAAACGCCGCCAGTGCGCAAGGCCCGGCTGGCGGTATGGAAGTAGCCGCGCAACGCGTCGTTGGTGGTCTGGTAGTTAGCGACGTGGAAAAGCGAGATTGCCGCGTCGAACCTCTCGTCCGTCTGGAAACGGCTGACGTCGCCCTGGACCAGCCGAAGATGCTTCCGCTGACGCGCGGGGAGCCGAGAGCTTTCCTCAATGGCCCGGGCGATCATCCGCTCGCTCAAATCCACGCCCAGCACGCGGTAGCCGCTGGCGATCATTTCCCGTGCGTGCCGGGCGGTGCCGCAGCCCAGCTCGATCAGCGAGCGCGCCTTGGGGGCGTGCTGCTTCAGCAGGCCGCGCACGAACTTCGCCTCGCCCGCGTAGTCTTTGTCGCGGTAGAGGAGGTCGTAGTAGGTCGCGTAGTCTTCGTTGAAAGAACTCATCACTTTAGGTTTAGGTAATGGCTGCGCTGTGGTTTATGGAAGCGCTAAATGTGCCAGCCCTCAAAACGAAACGGTTGCCCGGGAGCTGTCGATTAACTCACGAAGGCGACCACTCGATCTGACTTGGTTGTCTGAGATGGCAAGAACATTCTCGTAAGGTGACGTCTCATTGAACAGCTCTGTTCGAATCTCAAGGCAGCGCTCACCGGTAATGGATGCTTTCACGCCAAAGAATTTAAAGCTCTGCGGAAAAAGACTTAGAAAACTTTTTTTTTGGCCGCCAGCCTTCGCAAAAACATCTGGTCTCCATTCAAAGGTAACTGCGGGCATCTCCTTAGAGATTACCTCTTGCGAGCCTAGTAAAGCATCGTATTCCGAACCTTCAATGTCCATCTTTATGAACGACACGCCCGAGATTTTTAAAAACTGCACAATCTGATCGAGTGTAGTAAGGCGGGAAAGTTCGATCTTTCTATTTTTTGTCGTTGCACCAGCCCATCCTTCAATCAAAGACGAGGCTCCGAAATTTCCAGGGGGGGCATATAGATTTAAAAAAGGCTGCCGCGCGGCCACCTCTGGTGAGGTGACAGCCAGATTGATGACGGAGTAGGGAATCGGTGAGTTAAGAGATACGTTAAAGCTGAGATCGCTCGCCACTCCAGGACTTGCTTCGATGCCGATGATCGTGATCCCCACCTTCGCAAGCGGAATGGAAGTCGTGCCAACGTTCGCGCCGACATCGATGACGATCTTGCCGGGAAAACACTCATTAAAGAGCAAACCGAGCGCGATAGGAGCAAGATCAAAATAGCCGCGCGCAAATGTTTGCCAACTAATATGATCATTAATGTTTGCGCGGTAGCGCTCTCCCATTAAACCGGTTGTTGATAATATACACGGCCCACTGACGGCCGCAGCGTTGATATGTCGGATTAAATTAGGATCAAACACCTCTCTGAGATAGCTGCCGATCCTCGATTTGTCGTTGCGCGTGAACTTTTGAGCGACAACCAGTATCGACTTCGAACGCAATACGCTTAACGCAGAAATCACGAACTTGCTGCGGATAAAGGCATGAAAATATCTGCGGGCAGGCCGCGTTGCTACTACGCCGAAATTGAAAACGGCATTCAGAATTCCGTTTTTGAATGGTGTGTGACGCCTTGCTGCGGTTTCGTCTGCCATGTTATTGATAGGAATTTGCTTTTTTAAAGGGGTCATAAAGGGGGAACTCATCGCAGTATTTCCTTCAACGCTTCGACGGAAGCTCGCACTTCCTGCTCCGTAGTGCTAAGCCCGCTGGGTAGATAAAACCCGCGCCGGGCAAGCCGCTCGGACACAGGATGACGGTCCCCTGAAAAAAGGCCCATTTTCGTGAACACCGGTTGTTCGTGCATCGGCCAGAAGAACGGACGGGTCTGCACTCCTTTGGCGGCGAGACGCGTGGCGGCCTCGGTCGCGTCGAAAGGCACTTCGTCGCCCAGCACCACGCCAAACACCCAATACACATTCTCGGCGTAGGTGGTGCTGTCCAGTGGGAGTTGAATCCCAGCCACCCCGCTCAAAAGTTCCTGATACACCCCTCCCATCCAGCGCTTGCGGTCGATGGACTGGTCGAGCTTCTCAAGTTGGGCCAAGCCGAGAGCCGCCTGTAGGTTGCACATGCGATAGTTCCAGCCCAACTCCTCGTGAACGAACCGCCGGGGCGGGATAAAGCACAGGTTGCGGTAACGCCGACAACGCTCCGCGATCAGGTCATCGTCGGTGAGGATCATGCCACCTTCTCCCGTGGTAATATGCTTGTTGGCGTAGAAGCTCACGCAACTCACGTCGCCCAGGCCGCCGCATTCTCGTCCCTTGTATTTCAGACCAATGGCTTCGGCGGCGTCCTCAATGACGCGCAATCCATGCTGCCGCGCCAGATCAACGATCGGATCCATTTCCACAGGCAAGCCGTAGATGTGGACCGCCATGATGGCGCGGGTGCGAGGGGAGATGCGACTTCGGACTTGCTCGACATCCATGTTCCACGTTGCAGGATCGCAATCCACAAGCACCGGCGTGGCACCCGCTCGGGTGATTGCGGAAGCGCAACAAACGATGGTGAACGCGGGGAGGATCACCTCGTCTCCGGGTTGCAGATCGAGAGCGAGAACCGCAGCGTCCAAGGCAGCGGTGCCGCTGCTGACCGAGATGGCATGCTTGCGCCCCACGCGCTGGGCGTAGCCCGATTCAAAGCGCTTCACAAAGGGACCCTCGGAGGAAATCCAGCCAGTTTCGATACATTCGATCAAATAGCGCTTTTCGTTGCCATCCAGCCGAGGTTGATTGACAAGTATCATATTGGTCACTTACTTAATCTGTTCCTGAAGAGGTTTTTCGAGGCGATAAGTATCCTTTTCGTAGTCTCTGCCCCCCCGCAGGCCGCTGGTTAGCACCAGAAACTCCGAATCTTCAAGCGCGATCAACGCGTGCTCTTCAAAAGGATTATTTTTCCAAAGGTCGCCCACTTCGAGAATCGCTGTTTCGATTGGACCGTCGGGCATTCTGGAGAGTGATTTCAAGCGGCCGCGAAAAAGGTAGACCCATTGGACTGTTTTCTTATGGTAGTGGTTCCCCCTGACCACACCTTTTTTTGATGTGATCACAGTGGCATAGTTCATATCTGTTCCAGCCAAAACGTCGATAATTGTTCCGCGCTGATCTTGGTGGACTATTTCAGGATGTGTGATTTCCATATTTTATTAAACGATTTTTGGGGTGGGGATTGGAATAATGAATTTGCCGCCGGACAAAGTGAATTCTTTCAGATTAGCCATTATTTCAGCGGCGAAGTTCCACGCCAGCAGAAGAGCGTAATCGGGTTTCTGACGTAAAAGCTCCTCGTCGCTCACGACGCGAATATGCATTCCCGGCGTGAATCGTCCTATTTTGAGTTTGGACTTCTCGGTCACGAAGTCCAACAACTCGGGTCCGACGCGGCAGTAGTTCAACAGCGTCATGCCCTTTGCCGGAGCGCTAACACCGACGATCCGTTTGCCTTCGTGCTTCAGCTTGTTAAGCAGCCAAGTAAGTTCTCTCCGGTTGTCAGATACCTTCCCGGCGAATGCATCCAGCACGTCTGGTGTATATAATCCCCGTCGCTCCTCCCAAGCCAGCATCGCGTCGACCGAACTGGTAGTCGGGTAGATGCCACGCCGCCCCACGAATACGCGGAACGAACCGCCGTGAATGTCTCGCTCCTGCACATCGAACACCTCCATGCCAAACTGCTTAAAGAACGGAAGCAGCGGCTTCAGTGACAGGTAAGATAGATGTTCATGGTAGATGGTGTCATACTCCAGCAAATCCAGCAAGTGACCGAAATGCGGCGCCTCGAAGATGAAAACTCCCCGCTCCCCAAGCAACAGATTTACCGCGGTCATGAATTCGCGGAGATTGTCCACGTGCGCGAACACGTTGGTGCCGGTGATGACCGAGGCGTTGCCTTTCTCGGCAAGCACTCGGCGGGCGACGTGCATTCCGAAAAACTCATCCCACGTTTCGATCCCCCTCTTTTCGGCGATGCGAACAATGTTGGTTGCAGGATCAATTCCAAGGATGCGCGGGCCGTTATTCCGGAAGCATTCGAGCAACACCCCCACATTACTGCCGATATCTATCACTAGATCATGCTCGCCCAATCCGAGTTGCGAGCATACTGTGTCGGCAAACTCTTTCCAGTGACGCTGGCCTGCCTGGGTGATGGACGATTCGTAGGGATAATCGTGGCGATACAGCACTTCGGGGGATACCACATGATTTAGCTGCGCGAGACCGCAGTCCTCGCACTGGCATGTCTGTAATGGATAATGCGTCTCCGGTTCCTGAAGCTGATCAACCCGCAAGAAACTGTCTGCCGGAGGGGTGAAACCCAGATCTAAAAAGCACCGTAGCTTAGCACCGCTACACATTCTACAATGAGTAATCATATCGTGGAAAAAATTATCGTTTGGCATTTCTAAAAGTCAATCAGCAAATTGCATAGCGGATTTCGACGTATTTAGGCTAAAACGGCAGCGCGAATGGAATGTTCTAGCTGCTGGGTTATGCCCCAGGGATTACAAATCGGACCGACAAACTCATCATTCAATCTCAACGAACTTACAGGTTTTTATCATCTCGAACTGCCCTTGCCAGGAGGAACCGTGTTGACACCGAAGCGCGAAGTTTTCATGGAATTCGCTCCCTCTAATTCGCTTAATGAAGTCTGGATCAAATTCGCTTGAGTCAACGAAGAAAGCGTTCACCCCATTCTGGTCAACAGCAACAAACTGGTAACTCTGCCGCGAAAAAAAACGCCTCCAACCAGAAATGGATGCTCCAAAGTATAGGCGCTTTGGATGTTCCTTTCCAATATCGAAATCCTTCTTGTATTCAACTGCAATGCTGGCCTCCGGGCCAAAAGCACTGTTATATTCAACAACTATGATCTTGGGTCTCAAACCAAGTCTCAGGAATTCCTTCATAACGTAGTAATCGATGCCATCGATATCTAACGAGAACAGGTCTGGATTCTTATAAGAAGAGCGAGTGATGACGTCTTGGATGTTATCACAAGTTACTCGCGCATTGACAATCTGAAGGCCCCAGTTCAGTGACTCAAAATTCTCGCGGCACTGCTGCGATAATACAGGATCGCCTTCAACCATCACTCCACTGTAACGCCTGACAATAGCAAGCCAGCTCGTATTGTTCTCCAATCCGTTGGACGCTGCGATTTCAATGAAGTAACGATTCTGAGTTTTAAGGTGGGACAGCAAAAAGTCAATGACGCCGTCTTCGCCGTTCTGACTAAACCCGGAGAATTCCCAGGAAGATGGATCAGTTGGATCAATTCTTCGCAAAGAGGCCGACGCAGCGCCGCGCGCCAGAGCCATGTTGATCCGCCACCTTGCATAAGCACGATCAAGTTCCTTCCGAATTCTTTTGAATTTTTCCCTAATGCGCAAAATATAATACTGAGGAGTTTTCATTGGTTTGAATTTGGCAGGCTTGAAAGGATAACGAATTGCAATAAGTCAGGATGTTCTCTTTTCGACAACCATCTCAACGTTGGATGTGACTAATTCTGTAGACCACTGGAGTTTGGGATGAACTGAGCCTATGAACCTGCTGTGCCAAGCTATCGCCCTTTCGCCAACATCAACGACGGAAAAAACCACAGCCTCGTTTATATTGTAAAGGTGATTTAGAGTTTGGCTGTCGAAGAACAGGATGCGGACTCGGAAAGTGCCCTCATTCAAAAGGTTGCCCGGTATTTGACACGTTGTTCGGAATAGTCCTCTTGGAAAATCTTTCCCGTGCCAATTCGCTTCCTCAGCCGTCCAATCCTCAAAAACATCACTTCCCTCGATACTGTAAACACAGAGATTCAATTCAATTTTCACCGGTGGACCTAAGTTCCAATATTCAACTTCGACACGAATTGGCGTGTCTAAATGAATTTCCTGCAATGGGTCATCTGCCTGAGCCACTAATTTAATACTGCGCAAGCGGATTCGGTCATTCCCTGGCGCAGTCGTCGGATCTTCCCAAATTTGTTCGCGATCAGAGGAAATGAAACCGATCGCCCGTTTAATGTAATTAGCAATAACGCTAGAAGGATGGCCTGATTCAAGCATAAGTCCTTGGTCAATCAAAACGGCCCGATTGCAGAGGCTGCTTACAGCTTGCATATTGTGGCTGACGAATAATACCGTTCGCCCGTGACCGGCTACATCCTTCATCTTGCCCAGGCACTTTTTTTGAAACTGCGCATCCCCCACGGCCAGCACTTCGTCCACAATCAGAATCTCCGGCTCCAGGTGCGCGGCCACGGCAAAGGCCAGCCGCACATACATGCCGCTGCTGTAGCGTTTCACCGGCGTGTCCAAAAACTTCTCCACCTCGGCAAACGCCACTATCTCATCAAATTTCTGCCGGATCTCCGCCCGGCTCATGCCCAGAATCGCGCCGTTCAGGAAGACGTTCTCACGTCCTGTCAACTCGGGATGGAACCCGGTGCCCACCTCCAGCAAAGACGCAACGCGTCCCTTAAGGTGGACACGTCCACTCGTCGGTTCGGTGATGCGGCTCAAGATTTTCAGCAGCGTGCTCTTGCCCGCCCCGTTCCGCCCGATGATGCCCACTACGTCGCCCTGCTTGACCTCGAAGGAAACGTCTTTGAGTGCCCAGAAATCCTCCGAAGAAGAGATTTTCGACACCTCACCCTGACCCTCTCCCCGGTCGGCGCGGAGAGGGGATGTCTGGGGAGCGCGACCGTCTCTCCGAGCCGTAGTCTCCGAGCCGGAGGCCCGGTTGCCT
>OBLU010001100.1_pt1 | contig 25157 bp, 24 predicted proteins | sample 1518681 | NCBI WGS metagenome assembly OBLU01 (sample SAMEA3539304, study PRJEB22396) | soil metagenome | biome: tundra; feature: field; material: soil | place: USA | collected 2010-05 | depth 0.15 m
CCATGATCGTGCCGACCTTCAAGGTGAACTGCTTCTTGCAGGTGTAGCAGAACCAAATGCGGCGGGTTTTAATGAACGAGTGCTTTGCCGTGTTGCAGCGCGGACACGTGACTTGCCCGTCAGGCCAACGCAACTTGACTGCGTAGGCAAAGCAGCGGTCAGGATCGGAGAAGTAAACGATGGCATCTTGCAGTGTTTTCGGGGTTTTGGTGGCGTCCATGCACAAATATTACACTAAGCGCACATGTGTGTCAAGCCGTTTCTTGCCCTAAAAAGCGTTGCGCCACCCAGTTTTCAAGCAGATGGAGGCAGCACATACACCATGATCCCGGCGCACCTCATCCGGGATGCAAAGTCTATGTCGTGATCGAACGTGGCGCTCGACGACGGCAAGTTCCAAGCGGGGCTCGAACTCACCGAAATCGCCGCCGCGGCCGTGTTGGTGAATTGGCCAGCACCGAAGCCGGTGTTCAGAATCAACTCGGTCGGGGCGGTCTCACCATAATGTGAATGTGGCTCGCTGGAAGCAGGTTGGAAGACGGCAAAGCCGGCGAGCAGCGCTGCCGTCGTAATTGCAGCTGGTTTTCGGTCGTTCATCAGGGAACCTCCACAGTCACATCCATTTTACGCTACAGGCGTCGAGCGATCATGAACCAAAAGTGCAGCGGCCCGACTAAGGCTGAGTTGGGCCAATCACTTGCAGCGACGACCCGACTCTCGCGGACAGCGGTCTTGCCGAATCGCATCGGCCCTTGATGAGATGGCACACGAACAGCCTCGGTGCAGCGATCCTTCGACCGCCTATCCCTTTGTGGTGAAGGCCAGGGTTAGCAGCGTCTTTTGTTCTACCTCGTGCGCCTTGGCGCTGCCGGTGGCGGGGCTGGCGCTGGAGCTGCGCTTTACCGAGAGCACGTGGCGGGCGCCGGCTATGCGCTGGAGGCGCGGGAGCATGTTGAATAACGCGCCCATGTTGGCGGGCTCCTCTTGCACCCAGACGATGTCGCCGGCGTCGCCGTGCCGGGCGAATTCGGCGGCGAGTTCCTTTTCGGGGAAGGGATAGAGCTGTTCAAGAAAGACGATGGCGGTGGAATTGTCTTTTCTCTTTTTGCGCTCGGCTTGGAGCTCGTGGCCGATCTTGCCGGTGCAGACCAGGATGCGGTCGGCTTCTCCGACTTCCATATCGGGAAGTACGTTCTGGAAATTCTTGTGGGTGAAGTCCGCGATGGGCGAGGACGCGTCGGGATGGCGCAGCATGCTCTTAGGCGTGAAGACGACCAGCGGTTTGCGCCAGTGGCGCAGGGCCTGGCGGCGCAGCAGATGAAAGTATTGCGCGGCGTTGGAAGGCTGCGCGATCTGGATGTTGTGCTTGGCGGCGAGCTGGATGAAGCGCTCGATGCGGGCGCTGGAGTGTTCCGGTCCCTGGCCTTCGTAGCCGTGGGGGAGAAGCATGACGAGGCCGGAGAGCAGGCTCCACTTGGCTTCGCCGGCGGAGATGAATTGGTCGATGATGGCCTGCGCGACGTTCACAAAGTCGCCGAATTGGGCTTCCCAGAGGACGAGCGCTTCGGGGTAGTCGCGGCTGTAGCCGTATTCGAAGCCCAGCACGCCCGGTTCCGAAAGAGTTGAGTTGTGGATTCCGCAACGGGCCTGGCTGGGCGCGATGTTTTCGAGCGGGACGTATTCGTTCTCGTTTTCGATATCGATGAGAACGGAGTGGCGCTGGTTGAAGGTGCCGCGGCGGGAGTCCTGGCCGGAGAGACGAACCGGAATGCCGGCTTTTACCAAGCTGGCGAAGGCGAGAGCTTCGGCCATGCCGTAGTCCACGGCGCGTTTGCCTGCGCCCATCTCGGCCCGCTGCTCGAGGAGCTTCTTCACTTTGGGGTGAATGTGGAAGCCCTCGGGGTAGCTGGTGAGGTGATTGGCAAGGTCGGATAGTTCTTCGGTCGAGAGTCCGGTTTTCACTTCAAATTCCGGCTTGTGACGGCCGCCGTAATATTGGTCCCAGTAGCTGGGCAGGTCGCGCATCAAGGGCTTCTTGGTGAGCTTGCCTGCTTCTTTCTGTGCCGATTCGAACTCGGCTTTGATGGCGGCGGCTTGCGCTGGAGCGTCGGTCGCGCCGGTGTCGTCGGCGTAGATTTCCCACAGCGGCGGATGCTCTTTGATCTTCTTGTAGAGCAGCGGCTGGGTGATGGTGGGGTCGTCAACTTCGCTGTGACCGTGGCGGCGGTAGCCGATGAGATCGATGACCACGTCGGTACCGAACTGGTAGCGGTATTCGGTGGCGAGGCGGGCGACGCGCACCACGGCGTCCACATCTTCGCCGTTGACGTGGAAGATGGGGATGGACTGGCGGCGCGCGATGCAGGCGGCAAAGCGAGTGGAGTGCTCTTCGAGATAGCTAGTGGTGAATCCGAGCAGATTGTTGACGACGACGTGAATGGTGCCGCCGACGGTGTAGCCGGGGAGGTCGGCATAATTCATGGTTTCGGCGAGGATGCCTTGTCCGGCAAAAGCGGCGTCGCCGTGGACCAGCAGTGGGAGATATTTTTCGCGTCCGCCTTCGCCGGTGCGATCCTGCTTGGCGCGGGTTCGGCCGACGGTGACGGGATCGACGGCTTCGAGGTGGCTGGGGTTGGAAACCAGATGGATGTGAACTTTCTTGCCGCTGCGAGTGATGTATTCGCCGGTGGCGCCCATGTGGTACTTGACGTCGCCGGAGCCGAGGACGCTGCGCGGGTCGACGTCTTCAAAACCGGCGAAGATTTCTTCAGGGGATCGTTTGGCGACGTGGGCAATCACGTTGAGGCGGCCGCGATGGCTCATGCCCATCACGAGTTCGATGGCGCCGAGGCGGGAGCCGGTGTCGAGAATTTCATCCACCAACGGTATTAGCGCGGTCACGCCTTCAAGCGAGAAGCGCTTGCTGCCGAGATAACGCTGCTGCATGACCTGCTCGAAGACATCGGCGCGGATGAGCAGGTCGAGAATGCGCTGCTGGTCTTCTTGAGGAGGCTCGGATTCCATCTGCTCATAAATCCAGCGGCGGCGTTCGGGAGCGTAGATGTGATTAATTTCGACGCCAATGGTGGAGGAATAAATTGCGCGCGCTTCGGAGGTAAATTCGCTATCGATCTGCAGTTCAACAGTGGGGCGCGGGCGAAGAAAGCCGAGGGGATCGAGGTCGCCTTCGAGGTATCCCCACTGGCGAAAGGCGCTGAAGACGCGCTCGCGCTCGGGGTTGGCACCGTTGTTGGGTGGGGTGTCGATGAGGGCGGCGGCAGTGGCTCCGGTGAAGGTCTTGGATTTGGGGGTAGCCATATGAATACGTTACCTAGGATAACGGATGCGCGGCGGGATGCGGGAGATTCTGAGCCCTGGAAAACCGATCGAAACCACAGAGGGCACCGAGGACACAGAGGCGGGAAAACGCCGAAACGGATGGCCCGGGTTGCGGGACATCCGCTTGCCGGAGCAGGCAAGGTAGACTTGCAGGAATCTCGGTAGGAAGCGAAACAACATACATGCCAACTCTTCTGGGAATACCGTTCGATGTGAACTCGTCTTATCTGCGGGGAGCGGCGGGCGCGCCGGCGAAAATCCGCGAGGCCATGTGCGGCGATGCTTCCAACCAGTGGTCGGAGTTGGGGGTGGACTTGGGTGCGGCGGGGGTGTTTGAGGACGCGGGCGATTTGCAGTTAAACGATACGCGGGCGAAGGTTGGCGATGATTTTGCGGAGATTGAACGCGCGGTGGGCGAGTTGCTGGAGAAGGGTGAGCGTCCAGTATCGCTGGGCGGAGACCACTCCGTTACGTACCCGATCCTCAAGGCCTTTGCGCGGCGCTATACCGAGCTGACGATCGTTCATTTCGACGCGCATCCGGATTTGTATGACGAGTTCGAGGGCAGCCGGGTGTCGCATGCGTGTCCTTTTGCCCGCATCATGGAGGAGCGTCTGGCGAAGCGGCTGGTGCAGGTGGGGATTCGCACGATGAATGGGCATCAGCGGGGGCAGGCGGCAAGATTCGGCGTCGAGGTGGTGGAGATGCAGGCGCTGCCCGCCTACGGCCGGCTGGAGATTCACGGGCCGGTTTATGTTTCGTTTGACATGGACGTGCTCGATCCGGCGTTTGCGCCGGGGATCTCGCATCGCGAGCCGGGCGGGATGACGGTGCGGGAGGCGATTGCTCATCTGCATGCGATTGAGGGGACGATTGTTGGGGGGGATGTTGTGGAGTACAACCCGGTGCAGGATGTTTCCGGAATGACGGCCACGGTGGCGGCGAAGATTCTGAAGGAAGTTCTGGGGAAGATGATGGTGGAGCGGTGAGAGCAGTTTTCGTCCGGTCAAGAAACCAGGGATGCATGCAGCGGTGGAGATGCCTTCGGGGCCAGTGGTGGCGCCGGCACTTCGCGGGCGAGGGCGCCCGCGCCACAGTTAAGGAGTAAGGTTATGCCGGGGAATGGTCTTGTGCAGGTTGCAAGCCCGTATACGGTGAGCGAAACGTTGCAGCGGCTGGAATCGGTTCTCGCCGAGCGCGGGGTGCGGGTTTTCGCTCTCGTAGACCACAGCGGAGAGGCGGAGAAGGTTGGGATGAAGATGCGGCCGACGAAGCTGGTGATCTTCGGCAATCCGAAGGGCGGGACGCCGGCGATGATGGCCGCCCCCACAGTGGCTATCGATCTGCCGCTGAAAGCGCTGGTGTGGGAGGACGAAAATGGCAAGGTTTGGGTTTCCTACAATAGTCCGGAGTACCTGCAGCAGAGGCATGGCGTGCCGGAGGACTTGATCAAGAATATTGCGGTGGCGGGCGCGCTGGTGGCGAAGGCTGTGGAATAATGCTGCCGTCATCATCCTGCCGCCATGGGGAGACACTGTGGTTGAGAATTCCAACCGAGCCCGCGACCATTTAGCCAACGAGCGCACGTTTCTGGCGTGGGTGCGGACTAGCGTCGCGATCGTGGTGTTTGGGTTCGCCATTGGGCGCTTCGCCATTGCCATGCGGCAGTTAACGGAGTTTCAGGGCCACGTATCAAGAACCACCGGGCTTTCGGTGTGGATGGGGATGAGTTCGATTCTGGCGGGCGTGGTGATGGTGGTGGCCGGGCTGATGCGATATCGAAAAACGCGAGCGCAACTGGATGAGGGCAAGTTTGAGCCGGCGGGGTTCGTTGTGGATCTGGTGACGATTCTGACGGTGTTGTTTGGGTTGGCGCTGGCGGGATATTTGCTTTACGTGGAGAAGAGTTTAGGTTAGGCAAGCGGTGCAGTTGGTAGTGAACTGTCGAGAGCAGTCTTCAGCATCGAAAACTTATGGCGAACGATCAGGAAAAAGAAGCGGCGGCGCGGGCGAGCTTGCGGTTCGTCAAGGATGGTCAAATCGTCGGTTTGGGGACGGGATCGACCGCGGTTTATTTCATTCGGCTGTTGGGCGAGCAGGTGAAGAATGGGCTGAGAGTCCGCGGCATACCCACGTCGGAGCGTTCGCGGGAGCAGGCGGTTGGCCTGGGGGTTCCGCTCACCACGCTGGATGAATGTCAGGAGATCGACGTGACCGTAGACGGCGCGGACGAAGTTGATGCGCAATTGCGGTTGATTAAAGGTGGCGGGGGCGCGCTGCTGCGGGAAAAGATTGTAGCTTCGGCCACGAAGCAGCTTGTGATTGTGGCCGATGCGAGCAAGAGAGTTCCGGTGCTGGGAAGGTTTCCGCTGCCGGTGGAAGTGATCAAGTTCGCGCAGGCGGTTGTGTTGAAGAAGATTGAGGCACTGGGTGCGGAGGTGAGTCTGCGGCGGGAAGCGGATGGAAAGCCGTACTTGACCGACGAGAACAATTACATTCTTGATTGCCGGTTCGGGCAGATTCCGGATGCGGATGGGATGGCGCGGCAGCTTAGCGATATGCCGGGGGTGGTGGAACACGGACTGTTCATTGGCATGGCGAGCGTGGTGCTGGTGGCCAACGGGAGCGAGATTTTAGAGCTGCGGCGGCAGAGCTGACAACAAAAAGCTTCATCGCAGAAGACGCTAAGAAAGGCCGCGGAGATCGCAGAGAAGAGCAATCCCAAGAAAAAGGTTCCTCCGTGACTCCGTGGTGAGTCGGCTCCTTTACTCATAGAAAAGCAGAGGCATTGAGATGGCAGCGGGGGCGCAAACACAGGGGCGGGAGCAACCTTCGCGGCGGCGTGGGCTGCGGTACCGCTTGCAGGCGCCGCTGGATGTGACCGTGCTGCGATCGGGGATTCCGGATACCTTGCCGGGGCGGTCGGTCAACCTGGGTGAGGGCGGAGTGGCCGCGGTGCTGGCGGGAGAACTATTGCCGGGTGAAGCGGTGGGGGTGGAGATCCGGCTGCCGATGGCGGCGGATCCGCTGCGCACGCGGGCGCTGGTACGGCATCACGACAGGCTGCGCTCGGGGATGGAGTTTGTCGGGCTGTCGCTGGAGCAGCAGGCGGCGATTCGCGATTGGGCGGGAGAAGCGAAGGCGGAACCGGAACTGGGGGTGCGCGCGAAGATTCCCATCGTAGCCGGGAAGGGTTCAGAGAGTGGGGGATCGGGCGGTGCGCAGCCTCCTACCCGCAGGGGGCACGGCCGGGGATGGATCTTCTTGCTGCTGTCGGTGGCAATCCTACTGGCTGTTTTGTGGTGGCGCTGGAATCGCGGGTGGGAAGATCTGGAGTCCAGTCTGCAGAAAAACGAAAAGACTTTGAGGCCGCCGCAACCTCAGGCGCACGTTCCAGCCGACGTGATGGAGAAGCTTGTGACTCACCGCGTGGACCCCGATTATCCCGCGGGAGCGCGGGCGGCGAATCTGCAGGGAGTGATCGTGCTCGATGTGGTGGTGGGACGCGACGGGTCGGTAGTGGGTATGCACGCGCTGAATGGACCCGAGATTCTGGCGCAGGCCGCGATGGATGCCCTGCGCTGGTGGCGGTTCGAGCCTTACCGCGTCGAGGGCCAGGCGGTGGTGGTGGAGACGACGGTCGCGGTGGAGTTCAAGCCGTAGGGGCGGCTTTCCGGCTCTCCGCATCCGGCATTGAATGCCTTGCGGGGCCAATGGTGGCGCCGGCAGGTTGCATAGGTCCTTGGCTTCGCTCAGGATGACAAACCGAATGGGGATTTCGGGTTTCAAACGCGGCGCTTGCGGAGGGCGCTGAGGACGATGATGCCGCTGACCGCGAAGGATACGACGGCGGCGAGCGCGGCGATCAGCATAAGAGCTCCGTTGAGGTGAAGGACGTCGGCGAATACGGCTGCGACGGCGAAGACAACGCCAAGTACATTGAGCCAAAGCGGACCTCGAGCGGAAGAAGCTCGAACCGAAGAAGAAAGATCGGGACGCAGGCGAACTTGCAAGAGCAACGCGGCCACGCCGATGGCGGCGACCACGACCAAAGCAACCGGACTCAGGAACGCTCGTTGGCTGGTATAGAGGACGACCAGCGCGAGGGCAGCGAGCAGCAGGCCGGCAGCGACAATGGTAGCGCCGCGCGGCTGAGGATTGGGGCCGGGGTTGGAGGGGTCGTCAGGCACGGAGTTCCGTCCCCCAGATTTATACAGGGGCAAGGGAAGGTTTTCAAATGGGAGCGCGACGGACCACGGTCCGCCGGTCCGCCTACTCTTTCAACTGGCTGGCGCTTCGAGCGGAGGCTTGGATACCGCGCTGTGCCATCCCTGTTTAGGAATCCGGGGTGGAGTGGCTCATACCGACTAGCCATTCGGCCTGGAGGGGATTGCCATGGTTGACGGCGTAGAGGACGAGTTCGACGCGGGATGAGATGCCGAGCTTGTCGAAGATGCGGAACAGGTACTTCTTAATGGTGTGCTCGCTGAGGTTGAGTTCGCGGGCAATGTCGCGATTGCTGAGGCCTTCGGCGACGAGGGCAACGACCTGTTCTTCGCGCGGTGTGAGGAGCTGGTGGCCGCGGGAATTGAGCACTCGCAGGGAAGGCACCTCGGAGATCAAGTCGAGCAGAAAAGTCATCTGTTCGGTGTTGGCCCAGATCTGACCGCCGGCGACCCGCTGGATGCACCTGCAGAGCAGCCGGAAATGCGTGTCCGCAATGCAGAAAATGCCGCGCGCACCGGAGCGGAAAGCGCTCACCACCAGTTCGCGATCGTAAGACTCCACCAAAAGAACTTTGGCGACGGCGGGATGGGAGAGATGAACGCGGCGCAATGCCGCCATCTGGTTGGCGATGCTGACAGAATGATTCAGCGAAAGAACAACCACTTTGGCGGGATTGGAGGCGACCGCCTGAAGGATCAAGGTTACGTCGACCGGACATGTGAAGATGCGGAACTCGGAACGCCGGCGCAAGGCACTGGTCAGCAGTTGCGCCTGCATGCGGTTGGAGTCCGCAATGAGGACGTTGATTGCGGACGAAGCGGCGGCTGAGGGCGAACTCATGAAACAGGACTCTGGATGAAACGGCATTACGTAATGTGTGATCTTAGGGGAGCACGGGGGAGTTCTCAAGGAAACATGTCACATAATTCGGGGGAGGCTTTCAAATCGGGAAAGCAGGTTGCGATGCTGTGGAAAACCGACGAGTAGGCCTGGGAATCTTGAGGAAGTTTGGGCGGAACATCGCAGTGGCGTGGCTTTATTCCGCACGTTCGAGTCCCCGGTTCTTGAGCGGCGTGTGATTCAGCGAACATGCAAGTCTACTTTTGTAGGTAGCCAGTGAGGGGACAGTCTTGCGGCTCTATCGGAAGGGGTCAGCGCGAAGAAAACCCGCGGCACTCCTGGGTTCGGCACCTTCCGAGCGTAAATCGGGCAGGACCACGTTGGTAGACAGCACTTCCCATGTCTTGCCGCGAAATCCGCATCGAGATACCTTGCACAAAGAGAGCCGCGGAAGCTGAGTGACTCTCGGAATCCAGGGAAACAGAGCCCATTACGCAATGAAGCCCTTCGTTGGTTGGACAAGAGTTGCGGTGATGGGGCTGTTGGTATTGCAGTTTTGCGTGGCCGCATTCGCCCAGGAGGAAAAGAGGGAGCAGGACCTGGGAGCAACCATACAGTCTTCTCAAACTGGCCAAACCGGGGCTGGAGTGGGGAGCACAGGAATGACGGCTGCAAAACCCGGAGAGGCGGACGGCATGGGAAACCCTCAGCTCGGAGGGGAACGCCGTCCGCTTTACCGGCTGAACCGCAGCGACGTGTTGGCATTGAGTTTCACGCTGTCGCCGGAGTTCGACCAGACACTCACGATACAACCGGATGGATATATCGCCCTGAAGGACGCGGGGCCGGTGTTCGCCCAAGGACTCACGCTGGAGGAGTTCCGCGGGGCCGTGCGGCAGGCATACACGGGATATCTGCACGATCCGCAGGTGGCGGTGGCGCTGAAAGAATTTGAGCATCCTTATTTTGTGGCGGGCGGAGAGGTGGGACGGCCCGGCAAGTACGAGTTGCGGGCAGAGACCACCGTCATCGAGGCGGTACAGATCGCGGGCGGATTTACACACGAGGCAAAGCATTCGCAGGTGCTTCTATTCCGGCACGTGAACGATGATCTGGTGGAAGCACGCGTTTTCAACCTGAAGAGGATGTTGAAGGGAAAGAACCTGGGCGAGGCCTCCCAGTTGCGCCCCGGTGATCTGGTGTTTGTTCCCCAAAATTCTATCTCGAAGATCGAGCGGTTTCTCAGTAAGCCTTCCTTAAGCATGTACGTGAGTTCCACACAGTTTTAGCAAACGACGCAGGTCAATCCGCATGCCAGACCAAGATCCAGCGCGCAAAGAAGAAGAGCCGGTGTCGCCGACGATGCGGGAACTGGTGATGGTCCTGTTCCGGCAGCGGAAACTTTTTGTCGGCGTCTCGGGCTTGGTCTTGATCTTGGCCGTGGTCTATGCGTTCGCCGGCGCTACGTATCGCGCCCAGGTGCGGGTGCTGGTGCGTCGAGGACGGGCCGACCCTCCTGTGACCGCACAGCCGAATGCGCCACCCGATTTTTCCCGGGTGGAAGTAACCGAAGAAGAGCTGAATTCAGAAGTGGAACTGCTGAAGGACGAAGATGTTTTGCGCCGCGTGGTGGAGGCCAACGATTTGGCTGCACATGACTGGTTGCGCTGGCTCCGGCCCCACGAAGGGCAAGCGGCGCGCGTGGAGCGGGCAGCGAAGCGGCTGGCCAGCCGGTTGCAAGTGGAACCGATCAAGAAAACTAACCTGATCGCGGTGAGTTATGACGCGCCGGATCCGCAACTGGCAGCACGCGTGCTGCAGTCGCTGGCCAGCATCTACCTGGAAAAGCACATGGAAGTCCACCGGCCGGGCGGACAACTTCATTTCTTCGATCAGCAGACCGGAGAGTCGCGACGGCAACTGGAGGAAGCCAAGGGACAGCTAGTGGACTTTACGAAGAGCCGTGGCGTGGTGGTGGCCGCACAACAACGTGATCTCGTGTTGCAACGACTCGACGACGTAGAGGCGAGTTACCGGCAGACCCAGGTGGAGATGTCGGAGACAGCGCATCGAATTCAAGAACTTGATGCGCAGTTGGCGAAGTTGCCGGAACGAACCATTACCCAGGTTCGCAGCGCGGACAATCCGGAGCTGTTGCGGGCCTTGAAGGCAAGCCTACTGGATCTCGAGTTGAAGAAAACTCAGTTACTGACCAAGTTTGAGCCAAACCACCGCCTGGTGCGGGAGGTCGAGCAGCAGATCCTTCAAGCCAAAGCTGCGATCGCGGCCGAGAGGTTGAGTCCCCTGCGCGACGAGACCACGGACCAGGATGCGAACCATGAATGGGCCAAGGCGGAGCTGCAGAAGGCGCAGGTTGAGATGAAGGGATTGGAAGCACGAGAGGCAACGACGAGCGCGCACCTGGCGGGATATCGCGCCCTAGCACGTCAACTTGGCGAAGATGCGATTACCCAGGATGATCTGACGAGCAGCGCGAAGGCGGCGCAGGAGAACTACCTGCTCTATGTCAAGAAACGGGAAGAAGCACGGATGGGCGATGCCTTGGATGAGGGTGGCATCGTCAATGCAGCCATCGCCGAGCAACCGGTCGTTCCGGCCCTGCCGGTGTGGCCGGCCGGAGCGGTCGTGCTGGTAGGCTTTGTGGCGGCCCTGACTTCGGGCACTGGAGCTGCGTTCGCGGCAGATTATCTGGACCCGGCGCTGCGCACGCCAGAGGAGGTAATGGCGTGTTTGGAAATCCCGGTATTAGCTTCGATACCGGAAGGAATGGGCAGGCGGTTATCCGCCTGAAGGAGATGAGATGAGCGCGAACGCGGAAGTGCTGCGAAGATCCGAACTGATGGGGTCACCGGCGCAGGAAACGGTGTTGCCGCAGGTTGCGGTCCTTTGCGAGACGAACGATTGGAATCCGGAGGACTTCGCGCGCGAACAAGTTCGGGGCTTGGTGCGGCGGGCGTTCTTTACGAACGGAGGGCGTCCGGTGAAACAGGTCGTCTTCAGCGCAGCGGAGCCGCACACCGATGTGGCCAATATCTGCGATCAGGTGGGACGGGCTCTGGCGCTGGAGACGAGTGCCCACATCGCCATCGTGGGCCGCGAACCGCGGGAAGGAGCGATGGTGCGGTCTCATCCTCGCGATATGGGGAGTGCTGCGATCAAGTCCTGGTCTACCCAGACCGCGATCAACCTGTGGCACGTGCCGGAGTTCGGACGGCGCGAAAGCGGGGAGGAATCAGGGACAGGACGCTATTGGCTTTCCCGCCTCGCGGAGCTGCGAAATGAGTTTGAGTATGCCGTAATTCAAGGGCCGGCAGCGGGGATATCGAGCGAGGCCGCCTTGCTGGGACAGCTGGCGGATGGAATCATTCTCGTGCTGGGGGCTCACAGCACACGGAAAGCGACTGCTCGCAAGATCAAGGAAACGCTGGAAGCCGCGCAGTCTCGAATCCTGGGAACAGTGCTGAGCGGGAGAACGTTTCCAGTTCCAGCGCGGATTTATCGCCGGCTGTAGGCAGTTGAAGCAAGTGCGGTAAAAGACCGACTTTTCTTGAAATATCAGGGCGCGGCATGATGGAAACAGCGCCGGACGAGAGCATGGTTGAGCAGATACACGCTCCAACCATTGGAAGACCGTTCCAACGAGTAACTGTTGCTTGCCGCAAGTGCTGCGGTGCTGCAAGAACTGAAAACGCCGTGCAAAAGAAAAGGAGAATGGCGGTGGGACTCAATGAGCGGTAGCTATGGAGTCCCGGCGGCGGACGTTGCCCGCTGGCCACAACCGCAGCCGGTAGTAGAGGCCGCCCCGCCACAGTGGTTTGCGGTACAGACGCGGTACCGGTTTGAGAAAAGGGTCGTCGCACAGCTTAACCACAAGAGCTGCGAAGTCTACCTGCCATTGCTGACCGAACATCACACGTGGAGCGACCGGCAGAAGGTCGTCACGATTCCTTTGTTTCCGGGATATGCGTTCGTGCATATCGATCAGTCCCGCGATGCGCGGCAGGCGGTATTGCAGACTGCAGGACTGATCGGCTTCGTGAGCTTTGGAGGAATTGTTGTGGCGGTGCCGCCGAAGCAGATTGAAGATTTGCAGTTGCTGCTGCAAGAGAAGGGGCTCTTTTCGCTGCACCCGTTCGTGCGCAGCGGACAGCGCGTGCGGATCCGGGGCGGTTGCCTGCACGGATTGGAAGGAGTGCTGGCGCAACATGAAAAAGGAAAGCTGTTGATCTCAATTGAATCGATCCAGCGCTCGCTGGCGATTGAGATCCAGGGGTACGAGTTGGAATTGGTCTGAAGTGTCTTCTCCTTATTTACATTCAAGACAGCAGAAACCCCAGGGAAACGAGTGGGCTGCGCGGTTAATCCCAGGAGCAGCCTCCCCCTGCGGCCGGAACAAGCCGCAGCGGGAGGCAGGGGGGCAGGCTGCATTCTCGCTCTTTGGGGTTTTGTGGGCCGGGCGATGGGGCGAACGGGCGCGCCACCGGCGCGGCCTACTCGACATGCGTGGCACGCGGAATGTCCTCATCGTGGGAGCGGGCGCACTGGGCCACCGAATCGCAAACTATTTGGAGAAGCATCCGGAGATGGGCCGGTCGGTTTTCGGTTTTCTGGATGACTGGAAGCCGCTAGGGAACGGCGTGATCGGACGAATCGCCGAACTAGCGGAGCTGGCCCGCGCCGGATTCGTGGACGAGGTGATTCTGGCCGGACCGCATGATCGGGGGAAGACTTTGCGGGTACTGCGCACGGCCCAGCAACTGCGCCTTGACGTGAAGATGGCGCCCGATCTGTTTGGTTGCGAGCCAACGCGGGAAACGGAACGGATTGGGGGAATTCCTCTCATTTCCCTGCATGAAGAGCGATTGCCGGTCGCGGGATTGTGGCTCAAACGCGCGCTGGACCTCATGGGTGCGGGGGCGGCACTGATCCTTCTGGCGCCAGCGCTGGCCCTGCTCGCGGTTCTCATCCGATTGGATTCGCCAGGGTCCGTGCTCTATACGGCGCCGCGCGCGGGACGCAAGGGCAGACCGTTTCGCTGCTACAAGTTTCGCACCATGGTTCGGGACGCCGACGCCTTGAAGGAGGGGTTGCGGAAGCGAAATCAGAGACAGGGTCCGTTTTTCAAAATCACAGACGATCCCCGAATCACGCGGGCCGGGCGACTGCTGCGGCGCTACAGCCTGGACGAACTTCCGCAGCTATGGAACGTGCTGAAAGGTGAGATGAGCCTGGTAGGACCACGGCCGCATCCGCTGGATGACTATTCCGCCTATGCGATTGAGCACTTGCCGCGGCTGGATGTGACCCCGGGAATGACAGGACTTTGGCAGGTGACGGCGCGGCGGGATTCATCCTTTCAAGCCGGAATGAACCTGGATATTGAGTACATCCACCGCTGGAGCCTGGGGATGGACCTCAGGATTTTGCTGAAGACGGTCGGGGCAGTCCTGCGGGGGAGTGGAGACTGATGCCGCCGGTATCCGTGAGGATGGAGTCGCCTGCTTCGTGGGCAGGTGAGGCCGCCTGGCGGGGCCTTCGGACGGGGCTGCGGCCGCTGCAGGCGATGATGACGGCGCCGGCTGCGCTGTTCCTCGCGGCTCTGGCGGCCATGCTGCTGCGTCATCCTGATGTGCCTTTCTACGAGATCGATCGAGTCGCATTCCTATTGTTGGTGCTCGGGGTGACGGGACGAGCGGTCGTGACGCGCCAGCCGTTGCTGGTGGTGGAGCGGGCGACGTGGCCAATGATCGGCCTGACCTTGATGGCAGTCGCGAGCGTGATAGGGCAACCGTTCGACAACCAGACATGGTGTCTGCTGGCGGCGAAATTTATTGTGCCATTTGCGCTGTTTCATCTGGCGGCGCTGGTGTTTCAGGAGGAGCGGCGGCTTAGGCAGTTCGAGCTTTTCGCCCTCGTCGTGCTTGCTTATCTCTGCTTCACGTCGATCGCTTTCCTGGTGGGCGCGAAGTCCTTGATCTTTCCGCGCTTCATTCTGGACGAGAGCCTGGGCTACCACGTCGACCGGGCGCGAGGACCGTTGCTGCAGGCAGTGGCAAACGGGGTTTCGTTGAATCTGCTTGGTGTGCTGGCGCTGCACGCGCTTCTGCGGGGAAGAATACGGGGATTAACAGCCGGCGTGTTGCTGGCCTCCCTGCCGGTCGCGATCCTGGCGACGATGACGCGCGCTGTCTGGCTCTCGTTCGTGGTCAGCCTAGGGGTTCTCATTTTTCGCTCGCACAACCGGAGGCTGCGGCGTATCTGCGTCGCCGTCACGATCGTAGGAACGCTGGGATTACTCATCGCTTTGAGTTTTGACGAGCAGCGCCGTGCGCTTACGGACCGGCTGCGGGAATCTGGCCCTCTCGATTTCCGTCAGGCGGTCTACGTCGGCGGCTGGCAGATGTTCCTGGAAAAGCCATTCACAGGGTGGGGCGTGAACCAAATGCCCGCGGAGTTGGCCCGCCACGTCAGCGGTTACAAGGAAAAGGAGCTCTATCCGCACAATACTTACCTGGAGCTGCTGGTGGAGCATGGCATCTTCGGCTTGGGGCTTTATGTTTGGCTGATGTGGGAGATTTTGCGGCTGGGACGAGGCCCCGTTCCGCGGGCCGAACGCGAGGGCCTGCTGAATCAGCCGTTTCATGCCATGTGGCCGGTTCTGCTCGGCGTCTATTGGGTGAATGCCGCTCTCGTAGTGATGAATTATCAGTTCGTGAACGGGTTTCTGTTCACTATGGCGGGAATGCTGGCGGCGCAGCAGCGGCGCGCTGCTAGAGATTTGGACCGCGTAAGTCCCTCTCTCCAGGTATTTCCCGGTTCCGCGGCATAGATCTGATCCCATCGAATTCCGCAACTCTCCGTTCCCGTGTTGACGGTCGCCTATCTCGCCAATCAGTTTCCTGCGGCCGTGGAGCCCTATGTGGGCGAGGAGATCCAGGAACTGCGGCAGCGGAGAACTCAGGTCATTCCGGGCAGTGTGCGAAGGCCGAATGCGGCCCAGCGCGGATCGGCCGGCGCAGTCTCTGAACCCGAGATTCTCCGCCTGCAACCTCTTCGAGTGCTGACTCTTCTGCGAGCCCTAGGGCTCGCCCTGCGGCGCTGGGAACGGATTGCCGATTTAGTGACGCGGGTGCTCCTGCGAGGGAAAGAATCGCCCAAGCGTCGCCTGAAAAACCTGCTGCACACCTGGTTGGGGGCGTATTACGCCATGCAACTGCAAGAGCGCGGAGTGGATCACGTCCATGTGCATCACGGATATTTCGGGTCGTGGATCGGGATGGTGGCGGCCCGGTTGTTGGGGATGAGTTTCAGCCTGACGCTGCACGGGTCGGACCTGTTGCTCCACGGTGCTTATCTCGACACGAAGCTGAAGAATTGCCGGTTTTGCGTAACCATTTCCGAGTATAACCGGCGCTATATTCTGGAACATTTTCCGGCTGTCGACCCGGGAAAGATCATTGTCTCGCGGCTGGGCGTGGATGCCCCGGAACGCGCAGACTCCCCTCGGAGGGTCGCGAGGGGCGCACGCTGCACTTTCACTCTGCTGGCCGTAGGGCGCCTGCATGCGGTGAAGGATCACGCATTTCTGGTTCGCGCCTGTGCTCGACTGCGGAATCATGGGCTCGACTTTGAAAGTGTGATTGCGGGGGAAGGGCCGGAGCGGCAACATCTGGAATTGCTGATACGGGAAAACCAGCTGCAAGACCGCCTCACCCTGCTCGGCCACGTGGCCCGGAAGCAGATGGATTCACTCTACCGGCGCGCCGACGTGGTTGTGCTTACCAGCCGCAGCGAAGGAATTCCGCTCGTGCTCATGGAAGCAATGGCACGGGGCAAAATCGTGCTCGCACCCGCGATCACGGGGATTCCGGAGCTCGTCATTCCCGGAAAAACGGGATTCCTGTATGCGCCCGGGGCGCTGGAGGATCTCGTAGCCAGGATTCTCTTCCTTCACATTCTGATGCGCTCGGAGGATCGCTATGCAGTGAGCCGGTTGGACTGGATCCGGCACGCAGCGCGGCTACAAGTCCTTCACAACTTTAATCGCAGTAAGAACCTGACTCAGTTCGGGGACCGGTTCCTGCAACTGATCGCGACCCAGGATTTCGCAACCCAGGAATTGGAGCCCTCCCCATGAGGATCTTGTATTGCAACAAATATAACTACCCGTTCAGCGGTACCGAGGTTTACGTGTTCGAAGCCATGGAACTCATGCGTTCCAAAGGACATGACGTAGCGCTGTTTTCCATGACCGACTCACGGGGCCAGCCTACTCCATACGACCACCATTTCATGCCGCACACTGATTTCAAAAAACAGAGCGGATGGTTTCACAAGGTGGGGCTGGCGGGGCGCGCGATTTATTCGCGGGAGGCGCGGCGGCGAATTCGGGCGATGATCGCAGAATTCCGGCCGGACGTGGCCCACGTGCGGAACATCTATCACCATCTGTCGCCGTCGATCTTATGGGAATTGAAGGCGCAGAAAGTTCCGGTCGTCTACCACCTGAACGATTTCAAGGTGCTGTGTGCCAGCTACAACCTGGTGTTGCGCGGAGAAGCCTGTGAGGCCTGCAAGGGTGGCGAATTCTGGCACGCGCTGAAGGAGAAGTGCTATCCGGGATGGAGCGCACGGATGACGCTGGTGGCGGAGGCCTACGTGCACAAATGGCTGGGCACGTACCGGAAATGCGTGGACTGCTTTCTTGCGCCCAGCCAATTTGTACGCGACAAGTTTGTCGAGCATGGCTGGGATCCGGCCAAGTTCGAAGTCCTTCCCCACTTCCAGCCAGTCAAGGGGGTTGCAGAGCGCAGCGCGGAGAACGCCCCGCTGCTTTACTTCGGACGGTTGTCGCCGGAAAAAGGCGTAGCCGATCTGCTGCACGCCATGCAGCGCCTGCCAAATCTTCGCCTGATCGTCGCGGGGGACGGGCCGGAGCGCGGCAGGTTGGAGGAGCTGGCTACCGAGTTGGGATTAGCCAACGTGGAGTTTTCCGGCCACATGCGGGGAGCGGAGTTGGATCGCGCGATTGCTAACTCACGCTTCACCGTGCTGCCGTCGCATGCGTATGAAACGCTGGGCAAGACGATTCTGGAATCCTACGCGGAAGCGCGAGCCGTGGTAGCCACAGACCTGGGATCGCGGCGGGAACTGGTGCATGCGGGCACCACGGGACTCTTGTACAGGGCGGGCGATGTGGACCAACTGGCAGAGGCTATCCAGTTCCTTTGCTCACAACCGGGGCTCGCGGAAAAGATGGGTCGCGCCGGCCGGGAGCGGGTTCGGCAGAGGTACACGCCGGAGACGCACTACGAGGCGTTGATTGGTTTGTATGAGCGCCTGGCGGACGGAAAGAGGCAATCGTCAGGCGCGTCAAAGCAGGGAAAGACTCGAAGGATGGCTCTGACCGTGAGCGCGGCACAAACTGGGATGCCACGAGCGGGTCGAGGGGGCTTCGTTCCCTTGCAGCGCCTGGCCTTTGCCCCAGCTCTGCAGGGCCCCGTCGACGCTGCTTCCTCAGTGTTACAGAAGCGGATGCTGCGGGTCGCATTCATTGGTGGGCGGGGTGTGGTTTCGAAGTACAGCGGCATTGAGGCCTACTATGAAGAAGTTGGGGAAAGGTTGACGGGGATGGGACACCAGGTCACAGCGTATTGCCGGACCTACTTCACTCCGCCGGGGAAGCAACACAACGGCATGCAAGTAGTACGCCTGCCAACCATCCGGTCCAAGCATCTGGAAACGTTGGTGCATACGTTTCTCAGCACCCTCCACGTTCTGGTGCAGCCTTGTGATGTCGTGCACTACCACGCGCTGGGGCCGGCCTTGTTTTCGTTTATTCCGCGTCTCGCAGGAAAGAAAACCGTGGTTACCGTGCAGGGTCTGGACTGGCAGCGCAAGAAATGGGGGCGTATAGCTTCTGCTGTCCTGCGGCTTGGGGAACGGGCGGCAGTAAGTTTGCCCACTCGCACGATGGTAGTCTCCCGGGCATTGCAGAAGCACTACAGGGCGGGCTATGGAGTGGAAACCAGTTACGTACCAAACGGAGGCGTGCTGCGCGAGCGGCGTTTGCCTGACAAGATCTTGGATTGGGGACTTGAGCCGGGAAAATACATTCTTTTTTTGGGGAGATTTTCTCCGGAAAAGGGCTGTCACCTGCTGGTCGAGGCGTATGAGAAGTTGGACACTGACATAAAGCTGGTAATGGCGGGGGCGTCGAGCTATTGCGACGATTACTCGCGGCGTCTGCTGACCCACGCCGGTGAGCGGATCAAGATGTTGGACTGGGTCTCGGGAGAGGCTCTGGACGAGTTGCTGACCAATGCCATGGTCTTCGTCTTGCCGTCCGATCTGGAGGGCTTGTCCCTGGCGCTGCTGGATGCGATGGGCGCCGGGCTCTGCGTGCTCAGCAGCGACGTCGCGGAAAATCGGGAAGCTGTCGATGAAGCGGGATTCACCTTCCGGCGCGGTGACGTTGCAGACCTGGCGGACCGCCTGCGATTTCTGATTGCGAATCCAGCGGTGCGCGAGGCCGCGGGACAGGCCGCAAAACGGCGCATCCGTGAGCTCTATCAGTGGCCGAAGATTGCCGCGGAGATCGAGCAAGTCTATTTCGAAATGATGGCTTGGGAACCGGGCGCACTGCCGTCCAGAAAACCGAGCGGGCGAGTTTTAGCGCCAGCGCCAGCTACCCAGCGGAGGGCAGGATAAGGCGACCAGGCATGTAGCTGTAGGAAACGTCTTAGCTCACACGAAACCGAATGCACCAACAAAGAGGACGGGGAATCCCGTCCTTTTTGTTTACAATTAGAGGTTCGCTCGCAGGCAGCGGCGTGCCGAGCGGTCGCGTGTTGTTGAATCCAGAGCAACTTCCACGATATGGAAAACACGATCCTCGTCACAGGTGGGGCAGGTTTTATCGGATCCAATTTCGTCCTGCAGCGGATGGAACGGGATCCGGCTTCCATTGTGAACCTGGACAAACTCACCTATGCGGGGAATCTGCGCAACCTGGAAACCCTCGCAAACGAGCGGCGGCATGAGTTTGTGCATGGAGACATTGCAGACCGCGGCCTGGTGCGAGGCCTGCTGGAACGTCGCAAGCCGCGGGCCATCGTGCACTTTGCAGCCGAGAGTCACGTGGATCGCTCCATCCGGGGACCGGATGATTTCATCCGCACAAATGTGGACGGAACCTTCGCGCTGCTGGAAGAGGTACGAACCTATTGGGGAGGTCTGGCTGAGTGGGAGAGAACCGACTTCCGCTTTCTACAAGTTTCCACGGACGAGGTGTATGGTTCGTTGGGACCCCAGGATCCTGCTTTTTCTGAGACGACTCCTTATGCGCCCAATAGTCCTTACGCCGCGTCGAAGGCCGCCTCCGACCATCTTGTCCGCGCCTACCACCACACCTATGGGTTACCGGTCCTGACCACGAACTGCTCGAATAACTATGGACGATTTCAGTTCCCGGAGAAATTGATACCGCTGGTGATCCTGAACGCGCGCGACGGAAAACCGCTACCCGTTTACGGCGACGGGCAGAACGTTCGCGACTGGCTTTACGTGGAGGATCACTGCGAAGCGATCGCAACGGTGCTCATCCGAGGACGAGTTGGGCAGACGTATAACATCGGGGGCTGGAACGAGAAGCGGAACATCGACATCGTAGAAATAATCTGCGACATTGTGGATGAGATGGCGGGGCGCCGCGGGTCTTCGCGCCGCGGCCTGATTACATTTGTGAAGGACCGTCCGGGGCACGACCGGCGTTACGCCATGGACGCAACTAAGATTGAGCGGGATCTCGGCTGGCGTCCGCTGGAAACGTTTGAGAGTGGGATTCGCAAGACGGTACGGTGGTACTTGGAAAATGAAGAGTGGGTCCGCGATGTGACGAGCGGGAGCTACCGGCAGTGGATTCAAACGCACTACTCTTCTTGAATTGCGGTCGTTGAATTGCGGCCGCGGCCCAGCAGAAGAATCGTCTTTATGATGCAAGCTTCGAACACGAGTTATAAGGGAATCATTTTGGCGGGAGGGTCGGGAACCCGCCTCTATCCCGTGACCCATGCCATGGGCAAGAGCCTGCTCCCGGTTTACAACAAACCCATGATCTATTACCCGCTGTGCACGCTGATGCTGGCGGGGATTCGCGACATCCTTCTTATTACCACTCCGGAGGACGTGCCCAAGTTTCAAGCGCTGCTGGGGGACGGAAGTCAGTTTGGGATCCATTTGCAATACAAGGTGCAGCCAAAACCGGAAGGAATCGCGCAGGCTTTTTTAGTGGGTGAGGCGTTTCTTGGAACCAACCCTTGCGCCCTGGTGCTGGGCGACAATATTTTTTATGGGCACGACTTGGCCAAGGACTTGCGCAAAGCCGCAACTAAGACTCAGGGCGCTCGCGTATTTGCTTATCCCGTGCACGATCCCGAACGCTATGGAGTTGTGGAATTCGACGGCGCCGGGCGAGCTCTCAGCATCGAGGAAAAGCCCAAGCAGCCGAGATCGCGTTACGCGGTGACCGGACTTTATTTTTACGACAACCAGGTCGTAAAGATTGCGAAGTCGCTGAAGCCTAGTGCGCGAGGCGAACTGGAGATCACTGACGTCAACAAGGCATATCTGCAGCGCAGCCAATTGGAGGTTGTGGTCATGGGACGAGGCATGGCCTGGCTGGACACGGGCACGCATGAGTCGTTGATGGATGCGTCGCTGTACATTCAAGCCATCGAAAAGAGGCAAGGCCTGATGGTGGCTTGCCCCGAAGAAATTGCCTTCCGCTCCGGTTACATCACGGCAGATCAAGTGGAGAAAATCGGCAACTCGATGAAGAACAACAGTTACGGCGCTTACCTGCTGCAATTTTTGCGAGAGAAGGTATTCTGATGGATGCAGTTCAAGCAATTCGTCCTGCGATGGATGCACTCAAGAAAATCCCGACCTCGCTGCCCGGAGTATTCATTCTCGAACCACGCGTATTTGGGGACGAGCGTGGTTTTTTCTTCGAAAGCTACAACCAGCAGATCATGGCGGATGTGGGAATTGTTGAGAGATTTGTGCAGGATAACCATTCCTGCTCATCCCGCAACGTTCTGCGAGGCTTGCATTATCAGGTAAAGCATCCGCAGGGAAAACTTGTGCGCGTTGTCGACGGAGAGATTCTGGACGTCGCCGTGGACATGCGCCGGAGTTCTGCGAGCTTTGGCCGCTGGGAAGCCGTGCGATTGTCGGGCGAGAACAAGCGCATGTTGTGGATTCCGGTGGGCTTTGCCCACGGATTTCGTGTGCTTTCGAAAAAGGCTCACGTGCTTTACAAGGCGACCGATTTCTACGCACCTGAGTACGAACGAACACTCGCCTGGAACGATCCCCAGCTCAAGATCAACTGGCAACTGGACAGCGAACCGATAGTATCGGCAAAAGACCAGCGGGGCGCCGAGTTCCACGACGCCGAGAGTTTCAACTAAATTCCAATGCGAGTAACAATTTTTGGCGCCTCCGGCCTGCTAGGCAAGGCGCTCATGCACGAGTGGAGTGGAGATGCTGTGACCGGGCTCAGTTCGCGCGATACAGACATCCGCGATGCGAGGCGCCTGCAGCAGGTGGTGCAGGAAACACGTCCAGAGTGGATCGTGTTGGCCGCAGCTTACACCGATGTGGACGGATGCGAAAGCAATCCGGACCTAGCTTTTGCGGTGAACCGCGATGGAGCGGTGAATGTTGCCATAGCGGTGAGGATGGCCGGGGCACGGCTGGTGTTCCTCAGCTCCGATTACGTCTTCGACGGAAAGAAGACTACTCCGTATGAGACCGGCGACGCCCGAAATCCGCAGACCGTGTACGGACGAACCAAGGCCGAGGCGGAGATCAAGCTGCTGGAGTTGATGCCGGAGTGCTGCATCGTCAGAACGTCGTGGCTGTTCGGAACTGGCGGGAAATGCTTTCCCGATACGATCTTGAAGTTGGCCGCCAGCCGTCCGGCAATCGATGTGGTGAATGACCAGCGCGGCTGCCCAACGTATGCCGTAGACCTGTCGCGGGCGATCGTTCAATTGTGCCGGAAGAATGCGAATGGGATTGTGCACGTGACCAACGCAGATGATTGCTCCTGGTTTGAGTTTGCGCAAGAGATTGTCCGAAGTGCGGAGCTTAACACCACGGTGCGGAAGGTGAGCAGTCAGCAGATGGCGCGGCCTGCACCTCGACCCGCATATTCAGTTTTGTCGCCGGCTAGTCTGCAGGCCCTCGGAATTGAAATGCCTTCCTGGCATGATGCGTTGCGACGCTACCTGGAAGAACGACGGCGGTAGACCTGGCGCAGAGATTGCCTCACCTCCGGCAGCCCTGCTAGGATTGCCGAGGCCCGCCTGGGGATCTCGTGAAATTAATCCAGAATTACATCGATGGCCGATTCGTGCCCGGGAAGCGCGAGTTTGCGGATGTGAATCCCGCGGACGGGACGGTGATCGCACAGATCACCGAAGCCGACGAGGGACAAGTGGAAGAAGCCGTGCACGCGGCCCGGCGTGCGTTGCGCGGAGAGTGGGGGCGGCTCGGAGTCCGCGAACGCGCAACGCGATTGCACCGGGTCGCGGATGCGATTGAGAAACGCTTTGATTGCTTCGTTCAGGCTGAAGTTGCCGACACGGGCAAGCCAGTCTCGCTGGCTTCCAGGCTCGATGTTCCTCGCGCTGCGGCGAATTTCCGCGTCTTCGCCGATCTGGTGAAAATGTCTGGGCTGGAATCGTTCCAGACGGAAACTCCAGACGGAGAGAATGCCCTGAACTACGCCGTGCGCAAGCCGCTGGGCGTTGTCGGTGTGATCACGCCATGGAACTTGCCGTTGCTCTTGCTCACGTGGAAGGTCGCTCCCGCCTTGGCTTGCGGAAATGCAACGGTCGTCAAGCCTTCGGAAGAAACTCCGGCTACGGCCACGCTGCTCGCCGAGGCGATGCAGGACGCGGGAATTCCGAACGGCGTCTATAACGTGGTGCATGGCTTCGGTCCCGGGTCGGCGGGAGAGTTTCTGACGCAACATCCCGATGTCGACGCGGTCACGTTTACTGGCGAATCAAGAACTGGGGCTACCATCATGAAGTCGGTGGCGCCCACGGTGAAACCGGTCTCGTTCGAACTGGGCGGGAAGAATGCCGCGATCGTGTTCGCGGACTGCAACTTTGAAGAGGCAGTGAAGGGATTATCCGACGCTGTGTTTCTTAATACGGGGCAAGTCTGTTTGTGTGCAGAGCGCGTTTATGTGGAACGCAAGATATTCAGTGCGTTTGTGGAGGCGCTGAAACGAAAAGCGGAGAGCGTGTATCCGGGGTGGCCGAACGACGCGAAGACTGACTTGGGCCCGCTGATTTCGGCGCCGCATCGCGAGAAGGTCTTGTCCTACTACCGATTGGCCCAGGAAGAAGGGGCTACGGTTATAACCGGTGGGGGAGTTCCGAAGTTTGGCGACGATCGCGACCACGGCTTCTACGTGCAACCAACCATCTATACTGGACTTCCGGAATCGGCGCGCTGCGTGCAGGAAGAAATCTTTGGGCCGGTGTGCCACATTGCGCCGTTTGATTCGGAAGAAGAAGCCGTCGCTATGGCCAACGACACGAAGTACGGACTCGCGGCTTCGATATGGACCACCGACCTGAAGCGCGGTCATCGCGTAGCGCAGCAAATGAACGTTGGCATCACATGGGTAAATTGCTGGTTCTTGCGTGATCTGAGAACGCCGTTCGGTGGCGCGGGGCTTTCCGGCATTGGCCGCGAAGGTGGGATGCATTCATTGAACTTCTATTCCGAACTAAACAACATCTGCATTCGGCTGTGATACTTTGCGGCTGCGCGTTAGCGCAGCCAGGTGGACCGGGAGAAGATGAGCGGGACGGAAAGCAAAATCGTCGAGGGGAAAGCGACGCCGCGCGGCAAGTATCCGCCCGTGAAGCGGGCGGGCGACTTCCTGTTTGTGTCTGGAACCAGTGCTCGTCGCGCCGACAACACTATTGCTGGCGCCGAAGTCGATCCGTTGGGGACGACACAGCTCGATATTCGCGTGCAAACACGCGCCGTGATCGAGAACATTCGAGACATCTTGCAGAGTGCAGGAGCGCAACTGCGGGATGTGGTCGAGATTTCCACCTATTTGGTGAACATGAATGATTTTGCCGGCTATAACGAGGTGTATGGCGACTTTTTCGGGTACGATGGTCCGGCGAGAACAACGGTGGCCGTGCATCAGTTGCCGCATCCGCACTTGCTGATTGAGATCACGGCCAGGGCCTACAAACCGCTGAAATAGGAGGCACGATGGCGTCCATCAAGAATCTGAAGGCTTTCAACTTTCAGGCCTGGATAGAAGAAAACAAAGAGAAGCTCAAGCCTCCGGTGGGGAACGCGCAGGTGTGGGAGGACGGCGAAATGATGGTAACCGTGGTGGGAGGGCCCAACCAGCGGCGCGACTATCACGATGATCCCACGGAGGAATTCTTCTACCAGTTGAAGGGCAACATCTCTCTCCGCATCATGGAGACGCCCGGCAAGCCGCCTCTGGAAGTACCGATCAAAGAGGGCGAAATATTCCTTTTGCCCAAGCATCTGCGCCATTCGCCGCAGCGGCCGGCTGAAACCATCGGTGTGGTCGTGGAAATGCCACGCCCCGAGGGCGTTTTGGACGCCTTCGAATGGTACTGCCCGAACTGCCACCAGTTGATCTATCGCGCGGA
>OBLU010001101.1_pt1 | contig 25152 bp, 20 predicted proteins | sample 1518681 | NCBI WGS metagenome assembly OBLU01 (sample SAMEA3539304, study PRJEB22396) | soil metagenome | biome: tundra; feature: field; material: soil | place: USA | collected 2010-05 | depth 0.15 m
ATGAAACGCAGAAGATGATGTCTTATCTGCAGGCACATTTCGGCAAGTAGCCTAGGCGTGGGTATCGCAAGGGCCTCGACCGCTACCGCCGACGATTACCGAGCTGAAAACATGCGAGGTCCGTCTCGTTTTAGACAATGAAGCAGTCAGGGGATGGAACGGTATCGTATCAATAGCTATCCATCAGGTTTCTGACACCGGCAGCCATCACCGCCGGAGAGGCACTGGTAGCAGCCATGATGTATCGATCCGGCCGGACGAGCATCAAGACGGTCGAGTCCTCCGGGAGGATGGTGGCCAGCATTCCGTTGACGTCTCTGACAACCTCGACGTCGGAGGTTGCGTTCCGATCAGGATTGAAGATGCTGGGGAGAATGGCCACTTTGCGAAGGTCAGCGATCCCGAAGTTGCAGGAAGATGCCTCTTGTAGAAGCGCCTGAGCATCCTTGCCGTAGGTGACCAGGCAAAATCCCATTCCAAGCCGCTCGTCGAGCAAGCAGCGCTGTCCATCTGACCGCTCCACCAGGGGTTGCGGCAACATGCGCCCAACCACGTCGAACTCCTTCGTCGGGAGGAGGAACCCCTGCCGATAGAAAGGCTTCGGCTTGTACTTCATCTGGGCAAAATAGGACTGCGCGCGTGGGGCAAACCGCGCCAGACGAAAGGCGGTCTGCATGAGCAAAGCATGCAGCGGGGAACGGGGCATCATGATCCGACCCATGTTGACCGCAAGTTTTATCAATGCTGCAGCGTGGGGTTCACGCTCCTCGAAGTACGTCTTCAAGAGGGATGGCCGCAACCGGTTCTGCACGATGGCGGCAAGCTTCCATGCGAGGTTGAAGGCATCCCGTATGCCGCTATTCATTCCCTGGCCCGCAAAGGGAGGCGACAGATGCGCGGCATCGCCGGCAAGGAAGATCCGATCCGTGTTCCACCTGTCTGCGATAAGCGCGTGGAAGGCGTACACCTGCCGCCTTGCAACCGGAACATCCGCATCCGGGCCGTAGCTGTTCAGAAGGTTGCGAATAAACTCCGGCTGAGTTGCGACTTCGTCCTCTTCGCCGGCGTTGAGCATGAATTCGTATCTCCGAATCCCACGAGGTCCGGGCAGGGTGATCATAGGCCGGCGTGGATTGCAGACTACGCGAGTCTGGCGAAGGCGATCGTTGGTGGCCGCGAGGTCAATGATCAACCACCGTTGGGCATAGTTGTGGCCGAGCATGTTCGCTCCGATGTGCTTCCGGAACATGCTTCTTGCGCCATCGCACGCAGCTACGAAGGTCGCTCGAACCCACGCCACGTCGCCATGATGCGCTTCCACTAAGAGCCTCACCTCAGATGAAGACTCCTCAATGGATTCGACCGAGTGCCGAAACATCACGGTAACGTTCGGAAAGCGGCGCAACCCCTGTAAGAGAGTTGACTCGAGCTGTGGCTGGGTGAACGCATTGCGGCGCGGGAAACCGTACTCGCGTGTCGTGGGCTCAACGCGGGCAAAGCATCGGCCGCCAGCGGTGAAGTAGTGCGATCCATAGTCGGCTGCGACGTCACGCATCACGGCATTTATCAGTCCGATAGCCTGCATTGTACGCAGCGACTCATCGTCAATGGAGACGGCGCGGGGGGCACTGACGGTGCCTTCGTTCCGCTCGATCAGCAGAACGCGCACTCCGGCTTGACCGAGAAGATTGGCCAGTGTGAGCCCGGTTGGTCCTGCACCTACGACAACGACGTCGTAGCTGAGGTCATTATTCATGTATCACCGACCGTCAGTAGCTCGAAGCCTTGCGGCGCGCATCGTCGTGGCTTCAGCCCAACGGATCCGGAAGTGAAGCGTCTTGTTCAATGGTGTTGATCAGCTTGCCGATCCCCTCCACCGTGACCTCAACTCGATCGCCGGCCCGCAGGAAGACCGGCGGATTGCGCTTAACTCCGACACCTCCCGGCGTGCCCGTCGCGATAACGTCTCCGGGTGAGAGCCGCGTAAATCCACTTATATAGGAGATGATCCGGGGGATTGCGAAGATCATGTCGCCAAGCTTTGCCGATTGCATGGTTACGCCGTTGACTTTGGTCTCTATGTGCTTGTCTTCGAGCGGCCCAGCCTCCTCCGGTGTGATCAGAGCGGGGCCAAATCCGCCGGTGTTAGGAAAGTTTTTCCCGGGTATGAACTGAGGCGTGTGGTGTTGCCAGTCGCGCACGCTTCCGTCGTTGAAGATTGAGTAGCCACCTACGAAGTTCATTGCATCGTCTTCTCGCACACGAAAGGCGGACTTACCAATAACCACTGTCAGTTCACCCTCATAATCGAGAGCCGACGAGTTCACTGGAATCAGAATCGGCGAGTCGTGACCTACGAGCGTATCCGCAAAACGAGTGAAGATCGCCGGATGTTTAGTTTCAGCTCGTCCGGTCTCACGCCGATGTTCGTCGTAGTTGAGGCCAACGCAAAGAATCTTCGCAGGATTGGGGATCACAGGGGAGTATGTAAATTCTCCGGTCGCATAGTCAGCGATCACCGCTTTGGGAACACTACCTAGGATTCCAAGCCCTTGCGCCGTCAGAAACGACTTCAGATCCGGCAATATATTGCCAATGCGCCGCCCCAGATCGAAGACGCCATCTTCCCGGAGCACTCCGTAGCTGATGCGATTCTCTGCCTTGAAGGTTATGAATGCCATATCGTTCGTCCTCTATTCTGTTGCCCTGAGCACACCGCGACCCCAAAGGTTCAGAGTGCGCTCCTGATGTGGCCAGATCTTCACCGGTCGATCATGAATGACCTCAAGCTCCGCGGAAACCTCGATCCAATTGCCGTCAGGATCTTTGATGAAGATGAAGAGGTTATTCCCAGGACCATGCCTTCCGGGACCCCAGAACAACTGAATGTCCAGGCTGGCAAAATGATCTGCCCAGTCGCGGATTGTGTCCCATTCACCCGCCTCGTACGAATGATGGTCGACACCTTGTCGGTCTTTATAGAAGCAGGCCAGATTATGGTGCTCATGATTGCCTCGCATAAAGCAGGTCATAACCTTGCCCTGCTCGGTGACAACGCGATCAGACACCCCGAAGCCTAGCTTGCCGGCATAGAAGTCTTCTATCGCCTGCACGTTGCGGCTTGCCAGAGTTAGGTGTTGGATTGGACCGCGAATGCCCTTCAGCATTCTCACCGACTGGGATATGGCCAACCCAAAGAAGATGTCATTGCCGTCAGGATCCGTGACGGCGAATGCGCCGGGCTGCAAGAGAGGCGTCTCTGTGGCGCGCGGAGATATCCCCATCTGCTCAGCACGTTCACGCAGTCCCTGCAGTGACTCGGCATCGCGCACCGCAAAGCCCGCATGGGCGAGCTTATTTGTTTCTCCTTTTGAAAAAAGAACTTGGCGGGCGGGACCACTCGTCAACCAGAGATCACCGGGAACAGATTCAAGTTGCATGTTCATTGCACTCCCATACCACCCCGCGAGTCGCTCCGGATTGGGAGAGTGGAAGTGGATGTGGTGCAAGTAGGCGGAAGTCTGTAACGCAGTTAGTGACATACTATCTCCTAAAATTTGAGGCCATATTTACCCATCCAGATATTGCGCAGTTGCTTCATCAATAAGTCCTAATTGACTGTCCCACCCAGCCGGGGACTCATCCGCTGAGGTGCGCTGATGCGGTAACCCTGCCCTGTTGCCAATGCCTTGCGATAGAGTTCCACGCCAAGAGACAGGTCAGAAATTCCAACACCAAGAGCCTTGAAGAGTGTTAGGTCGTCGGTTTCGGCGCGTGGAGATCGCTTTGCCACGACCGTGGCGAGCGGCTGGACGGCGCTCCATCTCGCCGGGTCTTTGCCAAAGAATTCGATCATCTCCCGAGACAGCTTCTGCGCCTGGGGAACGCTGTCCGTGACGACCTGGGTCGAGCGAGCCAGAACGTCTTGCGAGATTTCGGCGCGGCTTGGCACAATTGCACCGACGGAATTGATATGTGCTCCAGGTTGCACCATATCGGCCGTCACTATCGGGTCTGTGGCGCGGGTCGCCACGGTAATGATCGAAGCGCCCTGCACGGCCTCTCTCACGCTGGGGCTGACAGAAACTTCAACCTGGAATTCGGATCTTAGACGTGTTGCGAATTGAGTGCGGCGGGTCTCATCCCGGCTAAAGACGCGAATCCTGCTAATCGGTCGTACGGCAAGAACAGCGGCGACCTGCGTGATCGCCTGTTTGCCCGTGCCAATCATCGCAAACTGGTCGGCCCCAGTTGCAGCAAGCCAGCGGGTGGCCACCCCTGAGGCCGCCGCCGTGCGCATCTGGCCCAAGGCAAAAGCCTCGATCACAGCCTTAAGGTTGCCATTATTGCTATCGAAGAGGATGAGCAGCGGTGTAGCTCCGTCCCGAGTATGGGCCCAGGTCTTGGTCCCGCAGATCCCCATCCCCGGAAATACCGCGCCGATAGCATGCAGGGTGGAGCCGTCCCACTCAACATGGGTTTTAATCATGTTTTGAGCGTGTCCCTCTGCCTCGGCCATGAGTCCCCGCTCAAGAGCGCCAATCGCTCCTCCTATGTCCATCATGGAGACGACTTCCGATTCCGAAATCCAGAGGGCGGCCTCTACAGGAGTGGTCAAGACCCGTTCTCCTCCGACAGAGCCATTGGTGGAGGAGCAAGATTCAACGTATTGACGATGAGCGCGTGAGACATATATCGACCGATGAGCATCAACACAGCGATGGCTTGAGCCGGGCCAATGCTTCGGGTCACTGCTTCGAGTTCAGGAGTGGTATCGCGTCCTCCGCGTTGGACGACAGAGATCACCAACTGTTGAACCACCGTCTCCTGCTGAGACAAACTTCGATGATCCTCGACCCCAAGATTCAGTACTTCGCGGAGCCATTCCTCGCTGAAGCCAAGCTTGAGACAGAGTCGTTCGTGCTGCACACGCTCGTAGGCGTTATCCATGAGTGCCGCTACGGAGAGGGCAACGATTTCGGTCAAATTGTTGGGCAGTGCATGCTTCAGGTGTTCCGTGAACTCGAGGAATGAAAGCAAGGCCTCCGGTTGATGCGCGGTGCATTGAAAAAACTCTCCAAGATAGCCTAATCTTTTGATCCTGGAGCCTAGGAACGAAGCGAGCGCCGGCGGCATCTCTTTCGCAGTAAGCCGTGGGATCTGGTCACTCATGTCCAGAGGCCTCGAGGTGGCATTGAACGTCCAGAATGTGCAAACTCATCACTCGTTTCGCGAGGTCTGCATCGCCGGTTCGTACCGCCTCGAAAATATCGCGGTGATAGCTCACGACGCGCTTCCGCATCTCCTCGGTCCGTTTGGAACGGAGGATCGAACTGCGGATGGACTCGTTAACTGCGTTCACAACGATGTTCATGACCGGATTATGAGCGGCCAGGGCGATGCAGTTATGGAACTCCATGTCTAGCTTGCGGCTCAGTTCTCCACCCTCGAGTTCCTGTTCCTGAGCGATGACCACCGCCTCAAGAGCGCTAATGTCTTCCGGAGTCGCGCGCAAGGTCGCCAGCCTGGTGCTCTCAGGCTCCAAAATGGAGCGCATCTCTGTTAGGTCGGAGCTTTTCGCTGAGCCCAGCCGCACAACAGTGTTGAGCGACTCCGCCAAAGCGTTGAGCGCATTATTGAAATCGGCGACAAATGCCCCGCCTCCGGCACCCCGCTTTACGGAAATCAGTCCTTCCTTCTCTAGGGATCGCAACGCCTCCCGCAGCGCAACACGGCTGGTTTGAAAGTGCTCCGCCATCTCGCGTTCGGGAGGCAACTTATGGCCAGTGACAATCAAGCCTTTCAAGATGGCTTGGCGAATCTGATCTGCAACGGATTCGTTAAGGCGTGGTCGCTTAACTCCAACGATTTTGAATGGACTAGCCGAAAGGATTTCTGTCATAGAGTTGGCCTCAAGGAGGCTACTGGCCCCCCTACCCGATTATTGCTGCGAAGCAATGGTATTACATTATACCACTGCGCATCTTCGTGAGCTGAAACATTGATCCATCTTGATCCCAAACCTCGTCGTCCTACGATCTGCGACCACTGAGACCAAAAAATCGGGATGGCCCATGAATATTGCATAATAGCAAGACATCTCACTGACTTGTCCCCAAATGACGCAAGGTCGACGTCGCCCAGAGGCCTAATGATCACTTTGGAAACGCGGAAATTGAAGCCCTCCCCCTTTGAGATTTGATCCCGTAAGCAAGGAGCCGCCTCTCCCAGTGGAGCACAGCCGAAAGCAATGGGGCCTTGCCGGCAACCCATTCGATAGGCACCACCATGCTACAGTGCCCCAAAGGTGCCCCTGTGCTCGCCTTAGCGTAAAAGACCATACCAGTGCCCTTTGCCTTCCCCAACCAACCCGCCTCCGGGAGACGGCCGACGCAATTCTAGTCCATTAAACGACGTAGGCGATCCACCGCCCGGCGGCGACGATGCCAAACCAAAGCAAAATTGAAACCGAACCCGCTATGCGGGCAGATAGCGGCGCAACAGGATCTTGATCCCACTTTCCGACGCTTTTATAGGCTAGAAAATGGAAAACAACTGCATTCAGCCCTGCGGCGAGGATCAGCAGCATCTTGAGTTGAAACGCCCAATTACCGTACATCTTTACGGCTTCCGAGGAGAACAGCAACAGGCCCGTTATCACCTGCACTGCAAAGCCAAACCAAGTCCAGGGCAAAAAGCGCTTCGCTAGTTTTGTCACGGCCTCATCCCGAAATGTCAATCCCATAAGACGAAGGTCCAAAATCGACGTAGATCCTACAAGGGCGACGATGCCAAAAATGTGCAGCGTCTCAATCACGGGAAATAGCCACAGGGAATCGCGAATATCTTTGCCCATCGCTGTGTGTGTAAGCCATTTGCAGAAAGCCAACAATACGTCCATTTTCTCAACCCTCGCAGTTATGTTATGACTTGGCATGCTCCGCCGGAGCTGCTACTTAAGTCAGCCTTACTAATATCTGTCACGAAGTCGGCCTAAGCTTCAGTATCGTTTGCCTTTTTCCCAATCCTCGTACGAAATCCGCGACACAGTTACAAATGCATTGCGGGTCTTCACATAATTCCCTAGCCCGTTCATCCGTCCCACCGAGTGCAACTCTTCGGCCTTGATATACGGGCCGGCCATATCGACGAACCGGTCCTCTACATACATCGCCACCACTCGGCCCAGGATGATTCGCGACCGCCCTATCTCCATCGTGGTGAATTCCTTGCACTCCAGCGCCGCGTGGGCTTCAGCGATTCTCGGCACCTTCACCATCGCCGAGGGAGACGTAGTCAATCCGGCCATATCCACCTCGCTTACGCCAGTTGGGAAGTCCGTCGCGCAAACGTTCATCTTCTCCAGCAGGTCCTCTGTCACCACGTTGATCACAAACTCGCCCGTACGCCGGATATTGGTAGCAGTGTCCTTAGGTGCCCACTGGCTCCCCTTGCGGTTATTCACGCCCATTCCAACGATTGGCGGGTCACTGCATAGGTAGTTGTAACTACTGAATGGAGCCGCATTCAGACGCCCCTGTTCATCCGTGCTCGTCACCAATGCAATGGGCCTCGGTGCTACCAAGCCGATCAATAGGTTATAAACCTGCCGAGCGGGCGTCTTCTCCATCTCGAACTGCATTCCTGTCTCCTGACGCATTCATCCTTTGCAGATGCTTCTTTCGCTGCTGGCCGCCTTATGGTGCAACGGAGGCATGTTGAGCTAACACCGCGATAGAACCTGTAAATGCAGCGATCTCGCTTTCAGATCCTAAGGTGTGGAAGCAGTCTCCGGGCATTGTCATAGTAGATGGCTTCGAGTTCCGCAGCCGAGAATGCGCCGCATGTCTTTAAATCGTTAGCCTGGTCGGCCACGGAACCCTCATAAGGGAAATCCGTACCAAACAGAATCTGAGGCACTCCGACCACTTCTTTCAGCGCGGTCATCGCCACCACGTTGTTCGCATTCGCGGTGTCGTAATAGAACTGCCTTAGCTGGTGAAGTCGAGCATTGGGGCGAGTAGGATCCGCGAGGCTTGCCATCTCCTTCCGCCCCAGGATGCGCTCAATCAGGAAGGGCATCGTTCCGCCTGCATGGGAAAACGTAAACCGAATATTGGGATAGCGATCATTGGCATTGATTACCACCAGGCTCATGATTGCGCGAGTTGTGTCGGTCCCGTACTCAATTACGTTGTTATTGACACCGGGGACCAGATACCGCTGCGCTCCAGACCCGCCGCGCGTGCAGCAGGTTGGCACATTTGCGTGCGTAAACACGACGGCTTTACGACGATTAAGTTCTTCGAAGACGGGTGCGAACGCTGGATCTCCAAGCCATTTGTCGCCATAACTCGTCAACACACCGATTCCGTCGGCTTTCAGCGTATCGAATACGTACTCGATCTCGCGGAGACTGCCATCGATATCCGGTAGTGGTAAAACAGCGAATAGACCAAAGCGGCCAGGATGATCCGCCACCATCTTTGCGCCGTAGTCGTTGCATTCACGTGCCATAGCACGGGTGGCATCGATCGGAACAACATTTTCTCCCAGCCAAATTCCAGGATAGGTGATAGAAATCATAGCCGTTGCCACACCTGCACGGTCCAGTTCCTCTACGGCTAAAGCCGGTGTCCAACCGGTCCACGAGGGATAGAGCACATTCCTGGCCGTCAGAAATGCACACCACTTGGGTGGCCCAAAATGATGGTGTATGTCAATTCGACGAAAACTCTTGCTCGAATCCTGTGCTGGAGACTCATGGATGGGGAGAAGCACTCCCGCTGTAAGGGCGGCCGCTCCAAAGAGGAACTCCCTCCTTGGAAACTGATGGATGGGCGACGAGTTATACATCGACTTAATAATCGTCCTATCGCTCACTACGATCCCCCGCCTATCTTCAGCTTTAAGGCACACGTCTTCATGGCAGCTGCTTATTGCTTCACAGCCCGCTGCTAGTCCTTGTGGCCCCACAAGACGTGCCCGTCGTGAAACTCGACTTTGATCAAATCTACTGCTGCATGCGAACCATTTTTCGCGGGATGAAAGTAGACTGTTACGACATCACCCGCCTTTAGTGAGTCGTTCAGCCAGCCCTGATCTCGCATCTGGCTCGCAGTCGGGGCTTCGCATATCCAATTCTCTACTTTGCCGCTCTCGCTCTTGACGTCGAACGCCAACATGGAGTGCGGAGTCGCCAATTCGTAATCAGTCACGGTACCTTTCAGCGAGACAGTCTTGGTCTCATCGTACGAGGCAAATCCGTGATGAGCTAACGCAGGGGTTGAACTCGCCAGACAAGCAATCAACACGACCCAACAACTCAGTAGTAGCTTCTTCATGTTCTCCTCCAACTCATTGCGAAGTTCTTTGACATACCGTCCAGAACAGTGTCGTCGCTCTCGTTAGTTCTCTGGCGCGCCCGTGGATAGGTGGAGCGACTCGTATCCATTAGTCAGTTCCATCGCAGATGCTCAAAAATCGGTAGGGATATTCTCGTGACTGGTGTGCGCCCATAAAATGCGCCCATCAGCAAACTCGACTTTCACTAGATCCACTGAATGCGAGCCATTCTTAGCCGGGTGAAAAGAGAATGTCACGACATCACCCACTTTCAGCGTGGTCTCTGTCCATCCCTCATCTTTCATGAGGCGAATATGCCCGGCTTCGGCTATCCAATTCTCGACCTTACCGTGCTCGTCCTTAACGTCAAACGCCATCATTGAGTGGGGATTCATCAGTTCGTAGTCGGTCACAGTCCCCTTCAGCGTAAGAATCTTGGTCAAATCGTAAGCCGCATAACCGTGATGGGCCGCAGCAGGGATTGGATTCCATAGACAAATAACCGTCACGACCAAGCACGCTAGTAGTAGCTTTTTCATATTCTCCCTCAAATTCTCTTCAAAAGGCCTGATCAACACCCTAGGTGACTTCGTATTGTTTTGTTACTTTTTCGGCGCGTCCTTCGGCAGATTGAGCCCTTCGGAACCGTAGGTTGGTTTCATTATTTTCTGATTAAATTCGGCGTCTACCTCTGGGACACAAATCCATTCTTGTAATTGATCATTCTGTAGTTTCAACGTTCTCGTGAACCCCGACCACGACTTGTCACCCCAGTTCTTTGGATCGTAGAACGTCAGTTCGATCTTCAAGGTGTCATAACTGGTTCGGGTATAACGTTCTACAAGGTGGAACTGATTGCTCATGGGATGATCCACATCTTCGGTGATCCACTCCTTGCCGTTGTAACCGATGGTGTCGACTACGAGAGTGTTGCCCTCCCATTTGCCAACTGAATCACCCATGTATGTAGGCGACAGGTCTTGTGGGTGTTCCTTGTCGATCCATATATCGCGCCACTCGCGATGAAGCTCGAACACCTGGTGGATTCGACCTGGAAGTTGAATGTTCTCCATTGGATAAAAGCGAAGATAGGCGAATTGAGCAGGGACTGCGATCGGATCACAATTCTGACCGGGAAATCCTCCGCTTACCGTAATGTTGCTGCCATGGGTGATTCCTCCTGGAAATACGTGCTCCTTCCCCCACGGAGTCAAGGTAGGTTCGGGCATGGGGCTTGTGAAAGAAAGATTTGACTTCGGCGTCATCGGAAGTCGCCACACCCCTGACAGATCATGGGGGTCGTATACTTTCTCCGTGGCAGGTACGTCCGCCGATTTGGCACCGGATTGGGCGACCAGAGTCGATCCACTGGTAGCAAGTCCTGCAAGCACAACTAGAACGATAACCCTCAACTTACACACTAGATAGACTCCTTTGCTTGCCCAGCAAGGACTGAGCGCATGCTAGGCCTCTCATAATTTGCTGTCAACTCAAGCTGCAACGATCGTCAGACTGCGGGAGAAAGGGATGCGTTTACAAAGCTCTCGAAAGCGCGGACATGGTTGAATCATGTATTCGATGACAGAGGTCTTGAGACGCTGGAACACGACTCTACTGTGCTTATTTGGTTGCCCCGAATCCTTTATCGGACTTGAGCGAATTGTTAGGCCTCGCGAAAATGCTGTCAGCGAGTGGCACGTTTTCCAAGACATTGGATATGACTCCTCTGACTCGAGTCTCAGGACCTTGGTTGACAAACTGGAACGGCATTACGGTGCCATCACCAACCTTCCTATACTGAAGCAGATCCACAATCCTTGCGCTGTCGCCCGCCGGTGAAAGTTTCATTGAACCCGAGTTGTCGGCGAGTGGAGGGTTAGGCCAATTCGGGTTGTTTCCAGCACTGGCGAAACGAAGGAGCAGACCCGTCTCTGTGTCGAAGTAAAGCCATTGATAATCATCGGTTGCTTTGGCAGGGACGCCGAGAAGAAGGTAGGCGTCACGAGCCGACCCGGCCGGAATGATGTCGGGGCCTTGGCCACCCGCTACTGCTCCTACCGGTAGAGCCGCTTGCTGGAAGATCTTGTGTATCCCCTTGTATTCGAATCGCTGATAAGCCCTCTTGAGATGGTTAAGATCGAGCGGGAAATAGCCGTAGAAATATAGTTCCTGCTCACACAGCCCATCGGTCGAGTTTTTAGCGTCTTTCGGAATCCCACTCGGGTCCTTCCGTCCAGACCAACTCCAGCCCCCGCTTTCATCGCATCCGTTGGGCCACCGCAGAAACGTTCCGTCTAGCGCGGTGTCACTCATAATGGACAGCAGCCGGCCTTTTTCTGACTCGGGTTTCTTAGTGTAGCGAACTAGATACTCGTCTTCTGGTGTTCCAATGTCTTGAAACCTGCGCTGAGCAATTACACGCGTGTTGATCTTTGCAAGTGCGGTTGCTCCTCCGAGTGCATCCTGATACTTTGTGAGGATGGAATCGATGTCCGGCGCGGTGCCGGCCGAGGCCGAGCATGGCCAGCGTTGCTCGTAGAGACACTGAAAGAATTGCGCAGTGCCTGGCGCAGATTGCGGAGTCTCCCACGTGTGCTCTGTAACGGTCTGAGCGGGGGAAAGCACGGACGCCAAAGCGATTGCTAGCGCGGCTACCAGTGTCGCCACCGTCAGTCGCAATGTTCTTCGTATCGGGCCCATCGCGAAAACTCCTTATTTGCCGAAGCATGCTGGCAAGGAATTACTGACACTTGGTTGACTAGAGGCGCTCTCTAGAATATGAACTTCAAAGAGAATTGCGATTGCCGAGCCGATGTTGCAGTGGCAATTATGCCCGTGAACGACGGCTGTTCGACGGTATCTCCCAGACTTCCGGCCAGGAAGCCACCGTTCTGAGCCGGCCCAAAATTGGCATGATTCAGGATGTTGAAGAACTCCGCGCGGAACTGCACTGCACCTCCCTCGCCGAGCCTCCGCCAAACCGCACAGATCGACCATCAAACAGCGAACCTCAAAAAAGAACTTTCAAAGCAAACTGGATCTCCCTTGAAGGCGTATTGGTCGAGATGATCCCGGTGAAGCTCGGCTGTTCCTGCACGTCGCCGACGCTTCCGGCCAGAAAACCGCCATTCTGTGCCGGTCCGAAATTCGCATGATTCAGGAGGTTGAATACTTCCGTCCGGAATTGCACTTTCCCTGCATCACCAAGGAATTTCCATGATGTGTCCTTGTTGATTGAAAAATCCCAGGTCGCGATACCCGCTTCCCGCAGCGTATTTCTGCCGACATTGCCGATCGTGCCAACCGGCTGCAGGGCGAACATATTTGGATTGAACCACTGGCCGGCGCTGTGGGTAATCACCGTCTTTGGATCATAGATCGTTGGGTTATATGGAATGCAACCTGAAGTAGTTGTGGGGCAGGTCGTCAAGCCCAACGCAACGGCCTGGGCCGTGACGGCTCCGATGTTATCGGCCGTCACGTACATGGGTCTTTCCAGGCCCCCATTGGTGCCCGCGATCCCGGCTTGCTCACGGTCGGAAGAAAGCAGGGCAGAGAAAGGCGTCCCGGATTGGATGGTAACGATATTCCCCGTCCACCATCCGTTCAAAAGCTTGCTGACGAGATGTCCCTCGGAAATATCCGGGAAATGATAGATTGCGTTGAAGTGCAGGTTGTGGCGTATATCGAAATTGGCCGGCCCATAGTCCAGCATTGGGTCAAACGGATCTTCAACCTGGCCCGTAGTGGCGCCGCTAGTATCGGAGTTTGACAGTCCTTCGGTATCGTCCAGCAACTTGCTGAAGGTGTATGCGACCTGGAACTGCACGCCGTGGTGCAACTTTTTCGTCAAATTCACTTCCAGGGCGTTGTACCAGGATATGCCTTCGGTGTTGAACAGAGAGAAGTTTGAAAAGAAAGGATTCAGCCTCGTGCCCTTCGCTATTGGCGTTGACCAGACGGGAAGAGAACCAGGAATAACGGTCGTGATAGCTTCGCAGCCCCGGGGGATGGCTTTGTACGTCGTGGGACAGTCCGGGTTCGCTTCGCTGACCGGCTGGAAGAGGTTCAGTCCTCGGGAGCCCGCGTACGCCACGTTCAACAAGATGTCCCACGGAAGTTGCCGCTCGACCGCCAGATTGTAATCCAGCATGTGGGGCGACTGGTAGTGGTAATTGACGCTGGTGGGTGCTGTTCCCTGAAGGGAGCCGGAAGCCGCATTCGAAGGTACGGTAAACGGAATAGTAAGGGGCGTTGGTGGAGTTACCGTATAGCTGATGGCATAGGGCGGCATTCCGAGCCCTTCCAACTGAAAGACGCCGCCGATGTTGGCGAGGTCGTAGAGAATCGCGAACCCGCCTTTCAACGATGTCTTGCCATTTCCGAACACATCCCAGGCAAAGCCAACCCGCGGGCTGATATCACGGTGCGTTGGATTTCCGACGATTGGCCCGATCGTGGGTGCAGTGCTGTAAGGCGGATCCACAAAGTAGGATTGACGGCCATTCTTTTCGTTGGGCTGCGTGGCGAATTCATAACGCAGACCGATATTCAAGGTGAGACGGGGCAAAACGTGATACTCGTCGGTTCCATAAAATCCAATAGTGTCAAACAGCATGTCCTTCAAGCTGTTGAACCCGGGAGCATAGGCCGTATAGCTACGGTAGTTTCCCAACAGAAAGGAGTTCAGGGTGCTGAAACTTATGGTCCCCTTTGCCCCGATCCCCTGGTTCGCGTACTGGTCATAGTGGTTGATCAGGGTTCCGAACCGAATCGCGTGCTTTCCTTTTGTCTTGAAGATGTCGTCGCCGAAGCTGAAGACGTTCTGAACGTCTTTGATGGCCGTGTAGGTGGTATCGCTGAAATTCGCGATCGAACTGATATTGATAGGACAGATTGATTGCCCGGTAACGCAAGAGTATTGCGGACCGGATAAAGCCCCATATGGGTTCGAAGTGGACGGTGTCGAGTCCAGGATCGCCGAGCGGCTGAAGGAAATTCGTCCTGAGTTGAGCAGCGTCGGAGAGAAGATGTGGTTCTCGGAAACAGTGAGATACTGCTGTTTTTCAACGAGACCGGAGTCAAACGTTGGAAAGATCCTGGGATAGACCTCGTTCGTATCGTTGAAGGTATAACGACCAAACAAGGTGTCTTTGCTTGAGATGATATGGTCGATTCGTCCTTGAGCATAATCCTCACGGGTATGTTCCGTGCTCTCGTACGTGAACTGATTACCAGGCAAATTTGGGTTGGGCCAGAGGGCGAGAAGCGGCTGAATCGCCGCCAGCACGTTCTCCGTCTGTCCGGCTTTCAGTTTAGAGTCGCAGGCATTAGTCACAGTCTGGACCCCGCCCACCACGGGAGTATGACATGCTGCCGGAATGGTGGGGGTAACGCCCACATTGGGCGGGTTGTCCAGTGTTTCGCGGAAGCCCTCGTAGGTCGCGAAGAAGAACGTTTTATCCTTTTTGATCGGTCCGCCGGCTGCTCCTCCAAACTGGTTCCTCTTGAACGGGGCAACGCGACGCCCTCCTCCCGGACTCGTTGAGGGCACTGAGTACAATTCGTCGAAGTAATTACGGGCATCCAGAACGCTATTACGCAGATACTCAAAGGCATCGCCGTGGAACCGATTCGTTCCACCCTTGGTCACGATCGTCGTCTGGCTTCCCATGGTGAGCCCATACTCCGCGCTGAACGTATTGGTCATTATCTTGTACTCGCTGATCCCGTCAATCCCAAGGGATAGCCCCGCAATGGAGGATGCGCTCGCGCCCTGAATGTTGCCCATGATGGCACCATCGAGCGTATACGTGTTGGAGCGGAGCGGCGCACCGTTGCTGCTATAGAACTGTCCGTAAAGCCCGTTCGTACCAAAATTGTTGTTTTGGAATTGCGTGATTCCGGTTTGCAGCAAGGTCAAGTCGATGAAATTACGGCCGTTCAACGGCAGTTCTACAATCTGTTCGTTGTCGACAAGGTGACCCAACGAACTGCTGGTCGTATCCACTCGAGGCGGTTCCGACGTAATCAGCACTTGCTGCTCTACCGAGCCAACTTCCAACGCAAAGTTCACTACTGCTTCTTGCGCGATGTCTAGCGTCACACCCATCTGAATCTCGGTCTCGTAACCCACGATCTTCACCTTCACGTTATATTGACCGACTGGAAGCGCCGGAAACCTGTACGCCCCATCGTCGCCCGTAGTCGTGGTTCGCGGGGCATTCGACTCGGTGTTTAGGGCGGTGACAGTCGCGTTCGGAACCGACGCGCCTGATGGGTCCTTCACGACGCCCGAGATAGTTCCGCTCGGTATCACTTGAGCGAAGAGTGGAGAAGCGATAACAAGCAAAATTAGCGCTATCGGCCACCTTGCTCGGAACTGTTTTTTGTCACTCAGCAGAGTCACCATTTTGTCCCCTTTGTAGTCGATATTTGTGCATCGCGAGGCCAGGGCCTATCACGCCGAGTGATTTTGCACTCTTTGCCCCAGAAATCTGGCCTGTCGCTGAAACCATCGCAGAGGTGTTACCCGAGCGGTTAGCCTTCGCGAACGCAAGTTGACCCTGTGGGTCCTTTCTCAAGTGGACTATTCTTAGACCAATGAGTTCAGATTTGTCAACAACAAAATTTCGCGGTCCTAATGGCATACAGGAACGGAGTCTGCATGGACTTCGGTCACTAAGGCGGACAAATCGATTTCTTTTGCGGCATGGTGTGCCATAAGTCATTGCAAATAATGATATTATGTCGTGCTGGCGATATCCGGCACAAGATCCTACCACCAGTCGGACTGGGTGCGGGCTGATCGAACGCCGGCCGAGTTCGCTGCGGTAAAAAAACGGTGATCGGATAAGCCCGCCGTCAATACCGCCGCTCCACATTTTCCCAATTGGCCACCACTCGGCGATGGATGAATCTCGTAGTCAGAGACGAAGCCAATTCACCTGGTGTTTGAACCATTCCAGTGAGTTGCAGTACCGCGAATCTACCGATGAACACAACTCACGTTCCAGAGCTAACTCTCCAATCGCTTTGGGATCAGTATTCCGGGACGGCTAAATACGGGAGGACTTCAAGTAAACACTGATTAAGTTTGCGGGGAGCGGCTCGCCGAGGTGGACCAAAGCCATCACCAAGTGACAGGACCCCCTTCTTCGTCAAATAACCTGCTTACTTCACGCTCCGTTGCCCCTTATCCTACCTTCCCATTTTGCTCAATTACAGATTAGAGTTGAATGTGTTTGGTCGATGGTCTAATATTGGCCCTTTATGTTTGAAGTTCAGAAGACACTCACCAAACAACAGTTTGAAGTCCCCTTTCAGTTAGAGCCTGCGAAAGGAACAGATGAAGATACGAACGACTATCGATGTCGGGGCGCTGATTGAAAACAGCCAGCTCGGTTGGTTTCATGCCGCGATTCTTCTTCAGACATGCATCGTGATGTTTTTTGAAGGCTATGACATGCTCGTCACGTCGTATGCCGCTCCAGCGATCATTAAGTCATGGCATTTGACCAATGCCTACTTCGGGCTGGTTTTCGGCTTTGGGATGTTCGGCTACCTATTAGGCGGGACGCTTCTTGGCCACCTGGGTGATCGTTTCGGGCGCAAGAAAGTTATCATAGGTGGGACTTTGCTTTTCGGTCTATTCACGTTACTCACAGCTTATGCGACGTCACTTACAGCGCTGTTTACCCTTCGATTTCTGGCTGGTATCGGTATAGGCGCTTCCATCCCTGCCGCGATCGCCTTGACCGTGGAATACGCTCCAGTCCATGTGAAAGCACGAATCATCAGCCTTCTGTTTCTTGGATACACACTGGGCGCGACCCTCGGTGGCTTTGTGGCAGCAAGACTCATTCCGGTATTTGGTTGGCCCGTAGTGTTCCTGTTAGGTGGTATCGCTCCCATTACTCTTGCCACTATTGCAGCCTTCACGCTGCCAGAATCACTGCGCTTCATCGCACTTAGGGGAGATCAACCCAATCAAGTACGTGCCATTCTGCGAAAGCTGACGCATGATTTAACTTTCGACGATAGCACTGACTTTGTGGTGGCGGAGGACAAACACCAAGGGTTTCCGGTCAGGCACTTATTCACAAACGGTCGGGCCGGCATGACAGTTCTATTGTGGGTTGCTTTTGCGTCGAGTCTCTTAGGTCACTATTTCTTGACAAGCTGGTTACCGACAATCCTCGCAGGAGCAGCGGTCCCACTTACATATGCAATTATTTCAGGTGCACTGCTCCAGGGCGGAGGCGGACTCGGCGGCCTACTGCTATGTTGGCTGAGTGACAAGAAGGGCATCTTATATATAGCGCTTGCCTACTGCGTCGCTGCCCCTCTGATCATATTGATCCCCGGGGCGCGCGGCTCTTCCCTACTGATCCTGGCTTTCTTGGTAGGCTTCTTTTTGGTAGGCGGCCAGATCGGACTAAATTCAATCGCCGGAACGATGTATCCTACCGACATCCGGTCTACTGGGGTCGGATGGGCCCTTGGAATCGGACGGATTGGGTCGATTTTGGGGCCAGTACTCGGCGGCGTCTTGATGTCACATCACCTTCCTCTTCGCTTGCTGTTCATTTACACAGCCCTAGTCGTCTTTACCTGCGCGGCCACAACCCTGGTTCTTTGGAAGATTACGGCCACACGCAGTTCTTCCGCATATCTGACTGAGCCCGAGTGACTCGGTCCAAAGCAAACTGTGCTCTCGTCCCTGCAACCAAAGTAGTAGGATATCGCTGTGTAAGCCTTGCAACATGCGATGGAGTAGTGGCAGATTCGCGACGTTGCGATTTTTGTACCATCCAGGTAGGAGTTGAATGCCTGCAATTGCAGCCTCAATTCCTGAGGAATTCCGTGAAGACGTCCTCGGTTGCCAAATCAAGTATTCGGGGCCTGGTAATCGTATTCTTTCTGTTTTTGTCAGTGTCCTCGTGGGGCGCGACCGGCGGGAGTATCTCCGGCACAGTCGCGGACAAGAGCGGGGCCGTCGTCCCTGGGGCAATCCTTAAACTGGTTAGCACCGCCCGACAGACCACCTACCAAACCGTCGCCAACAGGCAGGGGCTCTACACATTCCCCAATCTCCCCGTCGGTCACTACGATCTCACCGTCACCGCAACCGGGTTCACTCCGCAACACAACCCCGACCTAGTCATAGACACCGATTCGGCACTTCGAGTGGATGTGACCTTCGACATCGGTCCGCAAGTTGCCAACGTGTTTGTCACTACCGATACGAGTGTGCAGATCGATGCCAGCGCTACCAATCTCGGCGAGGTCGTGTCTGCCGCGCAGATGACGGCGCTCCCCCTGAACGGCCGGAGTTATACCGACCTGCTTGCGATTCAACCAGGAGTGGCACCTATCTCCACCCTATTGCCCAGTTCAGTTATCATGGCCGGCGTCACCGGGGGAATCAACCCGTCAGGCAACTTGAATCCTGGCAATCTGTCGATCAACGGACAGCGAGAGTCCTCAAATGGTTTCATTGTGAATGGGATTGATGTGCAGGAACACATGAATGGAGGCACGTCCATCATTCCCGACCTTGATTCGATCGAAGAGTTCAGAGTCCTGACGACGAACTTCGATCCGGAGTATGGCAATTATAACGGCGGCATCATCACTGTTGTCAGCAAGGCTGGAACCAATGCTCTTCACGGCGCTGCCTTTGAGTTCTTCCGTAATACAAGTTTGGACGCAAGGGGTTATTTCGACCCCACCCGGTCGACCTTCAGCCAGAACCAGTTTGGCGGTGCAATTGGGGGCCCAATCAAGCGCGACACGGTCTTCTTCTTCACCGACTACCAGGGCACTCGGACTACTCAAGGGATCTCGACCGGAGATATCTCGGTTCCTACCGTCGCTGAACGCAATGGCAACTTCAACGACCTCACCGGATCTGTCAGCGGCCCTTATCTCGCATCCCTGCTCACGCAGGAACTGGGTTACGCCGTGAGTTCGGGAGAGGCGTATACGTCGGTCTTCCCAAGTGGAAACATTCCGCAAAGTGCCTGGTCGGCACCCGCGAAGAAGCTGTTGCAGTACATTCCGTCTCCTAACGTCGGTGATAGCCAGTATTCGACGTCGGCGTTCTCGCAAACCGTCCGCGACGATAAGGGTTCGATGCGCCTCGACGGCAACAGCCGACTGGGGGACCTATCTGCCTATTATTTTGTGGACGACTACAGCCTCGACAACCCCTACCCTGGCTCCGTGGCAGGTGCAAGCATCCCCGGCTTCGATGCGCTGTTTATCGGCCGGGCCCAACTGCTATCCCTCAACCAGATCAAGGTCATTAACGCGAAGACCGTCAGCGAGTTGGACCTCGGCATGCTTCGCTATAACAACATCATTGGTCAACCGCATGGCGGCCTGGGCGTCAGCCTGGCATCGCAGGGCTTCACGACGGGCTCCGGTACGCCGGGCATATACGTGCAGGCGCCGCAGTTTGAAGGCGTAGAAAACATCTCCTTTCCGACATTCGTGATGGGAGTACCCATCACCAATCTGACACAGGTAAATAATACTTACTACGCGAGCGATGGAGTCTCCATATCTCTGGGTTCTCATACCCTGAAGTTCGGCGGTCAGTTTCACGTCGATCAGGTAAATGAACATCCCAACGCTACGTTCAACGGAACCTTCAATATCGATGGGACAGAGACGGGTTCACCTTACGCGGATCTTCTGCTTGGCACTCCAAGCAACTTCACCCAATCCTCTGGCCAGCCATTCTATCTGCGAGACCGATACTTCGGGGCGTATGCACAGGACAGTTGGCGGGTGCGCAACGATCTCACCGTTAATACTGGGCTGCGGTGGGACCTGATCTCGCCGTGGTGGGAGAAATACAACCAACTCCAAACCTATATCCCAGGAGGCCAGTCCACTCTATATCCAGGAGCACCTCCGGGACTGGTCGTTGCCGGGGATCCTGGCGTCCCAAGAACCCTCGCTCCAACCAGCTACAAGAACTTCGCTCCAAGAATTGGCTTCGCCTATGCGCCACGATTTGATCAAGGCCTCTGGAAGACAATCTTTGGCGGTAGCGGCCAGAGCAGCATTCGGGCTAGCTACGGACTCTTCTATACGGCCTTTCCTGGCCTGCCGGCAGGCATCATGTACTCCGTCCCTCCTTTCGGCTACAACTATCTCAGTCCCGGTCCGCCCCTGCTTGCAACCCCCTATATCACGACCGCCACAGGTGTGAACAACGGACAGCGGTTTCCGTTCCCATTTCCACCGCACAGTGTCTCCCCATCAAACCCAGATACTTCGGTCAACTGGTCCAACTTTCTTCCGTTGGCTGCAGACCCATTTTTCTACTACCGAAATCGTGTGGCCTATGCCGACAGCTACATGGTTTCAATTCAGCGACAGCTTACCCAGACCACGTTATTGACAGCTAGTTACGTTGGAAATCAAGGGCACCACATTCTGACGCTCGTCTCTGTCAATCCGGGCAGTGCTGCGCTCTGCCTCAGTCTTTCTGGCTGCGGCCCTTTTGGCGAAGACTCTACCTACACCAATAGCGCCGGACGCACCATCGACGGGACCCGCGTCGGACAAAATGTCGGACCACTCATAGGACAACGCGAAAACTACGGCGAAAATACGGCTGATAAATCTATCGCCAACTCGAACTACAACGCGCTCGAAACAACAGTTCATTACCAGGATCACGGCTCGCAGTTCCTGTTAAGCTACACCTATGCGAAGTCGATCGATCAAGGATCCAACCTCGGCGAACAACTCGATCCAATTGATCCGCGACATAGCCGAGCCATCTCCGCATGGGACATCAAGCACGATTTCGTTATCAGCTATCATCAGGAGCTACCCTTCGCCGGCCTCCTCCGTAGAAGTAATCGTGCCACTGCAGGTTGGAGCCTCTCTGGCACAACTCGCTTCGCAAGCGGTTTTCCCGTGACACTATTCGATAACTCAGATAACTCGCTACTCGGCACACTCGGAAACGGCGCAAACAACTATCTGCTCGACACGCCGCAGCATCTGCCGGGGCCGCTGACAATCAACACAAACGGACGCAATGGGCGGCCAGCCTTCAATACCTCTCTCTTTCCTGAAGAGACCCTCGGTCAACTCGGCAGTGCCAAACGGCGGAATTTCTATGGTCCAGGAATTGAGAACTTTGATATGACGTTAGAAAAGAGCCTGCGTCTCAGCAATGAAAAGTTGTTCGAGTTCCGCGCCGAAGCATTCAATATCTTCAATCATGCGCAGTTCTATGGTCCAGCGGCAGTCGACGGGCAGAGACAAGATCCCAGTTTCGGAAGCATTGAAAGTGCGGCTTCTCCCCGCCTGGTGCAACTCGCAGCGAAGTTCTCTTTTTAATAGTGAAGGCAGCCATCGATCGTGGATGGGTTGCCCGGATTTTCAAGATCACGAGGGCACGCGCGCGATTATCCATATCGACTCAATCACGTATGTGTTACTATTTGGCCGCTAGTAAATCAAGGCCCAGCTCAATTAGGAGGTATTTCATGCGTTCACGCATCCTTCCCTTTATGATTCTCCCGGCATTTCTTGTAATCGTGATCGTGTTGTGGGGTGGAACAAAGGAGACTACCGCCCAGTCATCCACAGCCGCCGTCAAGGTCCCAGGGGCACCTGCGACCGGAGATCATCCGGCGACTCTCGTACAGTTGATGCGAGGCGTGCTTTTCCCCGAATCTAATGTGGTCTTTGCAGCCGGAAGCAAGAACCCAGATGACGTGCCGCCCGCAAGAATGCCGTCAGCGGCAACAGATCCTCTCGCCGGGACCTTCGGCAAGTGGGAAGCCGTCGAGAACAGCTCTCTGGCGATCGTCGAGGCGGCTAACCTTTTGACCGTTCCGGGGCGCCTATGTTCGAACGGCAGGCCCGTGCCAACGACAAACGCAGACTGGCCAAAGCTGGTCCAGGGTCTTCGCGACGCAGGCATGAAGTCTTACCAAGCGGCAAAATCGAAGAACCAGGACAAGGTTCTTGATGCGACTGACCTCCTGACTACCGCATGCAGCAACTGTCACGTCAAATACCGCGACACACCCAAGTTGGAAGATCGCTGCCGTTAGCGAACCGGAAACTTCCGAACAACGCGCCTGTTGGCTGCTAAGAATTTGTGATGGATTCAGGTTTTGAGCCGAGAGTCAGGAGAATTGAGCCGTCGTTGCCAGAGTGGAGCGGAGATTGAGCGGCTGGGGCCTTGTGTCTTGTGTACTGTAAGCGTGGTTTTCTGGCCGTCTGTACAGGCAAGTGAGATTGTGTACAGTTCAAGGTCCGGTCGTGTCAACGATCTTTTCAAGCGGACACGACCGGACTCATCCAGAGTGGGTTTTACTTTGCGGGCGGATTCACTTCGTCAGTGGAAGACGTCCTCGACTATCGTTCGGGCGGTCGAGACGATGTCAGTAATTGCGTGAGCGTTTCACCTCCATTATGAATAGCTTGCATACGTGCGACCGGTTGTGAAGAGAGCGCTCACAACCGGCAGATGAGGAGTTCGCGCTCATAGATCATCTCGGGCGGTAGGTAATCGTGGAGGGCGAGAAACAGTTCTTCGTGGCCCATGACTTCCTGCTTCCATGCTTCTCGGTCGACGGTTTCGAGTTCTTTGAACTGTTCATAGGAAAAGTTAAGTCCCTTCCAGTTGACGTCATTGAAGTGGGGAACCCAACCGATCGGAGTCTCCTTACCTTGGGCCCGGCCTCGGACGCGGTCCACGATCCAGTTAAGCACACGTAGATTCTCTCCGTAACCAGGCCAGAGGAACTTGCCCTCCGAACTCTTGCGAAACCAATTGACGTGGAAGACGCGCGGCGTAGAGGAGAGATTGCGCTGCATGCGGAGCCAGTGACGGAAGTAGTCGCCCATGTGATAGCCGCAGAAGGGCAGCATCGCCATGGGGTCGCGACGCACCTTGCCGATAGCACCGCCAGACGCAGCTGTTGTCTCCGAACCCATCGTCGCGCCAATGTAGACGCCAGACGACCAGTTGAATGCCTGGAAGACCAGCGGAATCGTCGTGGGCCTACGTCCACCAAAGATGAAGGCGGAGATCGGTACACCGTCGGGGTCTTCCCATGAGGGATCGATCGTGGGGCACTGACTAGCAGGGGCGGTGAAGCGTCCGTTCGGATGAGCCGCGGGCATGGAAGATGCCGGTGTCCACGGATTGCCGCGCCAGTCCAGGCACTCGGCGGGTGGTGTGTCGGTCATACCCTCCCACCAAACACCCCCGTCGGGAACACCGTTCGTCGTGGTCAGGGCGACGTTGGTGAAGATAGTGTTGCGGGACAGCGTCGCCATCGCGTTGGGGTTGGTCTTGGCAGAGGTACCGGGAGCGACGCCGAAAAATCCGGCCTCAGGGTTGATCGCACGCAATTGGCCACTAGCGTCGGGCTTGATCCATGCGATGTCATCGCCGACTGTCCACACCTTCCAGCCGTCGAAGCCCGCGGGCGGGATTAGCATGGCGAGATTGGTCTTACCGCAGGCGGATGGGAAGGCTGCAGCGACGTAGGTCTTCTCGTGCGTTGGGCTTTCGACGCCAACGATGAGCATATGCTCGGCCATCCACCCCTCGTCACGCGCAATGTTGGAGGCGATGCGCAGCGCGAAGCATTTCTTGCCCAACAGCGCATTGCCGCCATAGCCTGATCCGTAGCTCCAAATCTCCCGCGTCTCGGGGAAGTGAACGATGTACTTCTCGTCGTTCGACGGCCAAGGCAAATCAACCTTCCCGGCCGCTAATGGAGATCCCACGGAATGCAAACAAGGAACGACACGCTTTTCGCCTTTGTCGATCTCCGCATACACTGGAGCGCCGATGCGCGCCATGATGCGCATGTTGACAACGGCATACGCCGAGTCAGTGAGCTGGACTCCGATCTGCGATATGGGCGAGCCGATGGGGCCCATGGAGAACGGCATAACGTACATCGTTCTACCACCCATCGAGCCGCGGAAGAGCAGCTTCAGCTTCTTGCGCATGACGAAGGGGTCTTCCCAGTTGTTGGTGGGACCGGCGTCCTCCTTCGAGAGCGAGCAGATGTAGGTGCGATCTTCAACACGCGCAACGTCGTTTGGGGTTGAACGGGCATAGAAACAGCCGGGCCACCGCTCTTCGGAGAGCCGGGTAAAAGTACCTACTCTAATCAGGCCATCGCAGAGGCAATCATATTCGGCCTGCGAGCCGTCTAACCATTGAACATGGTCAGGCTGGCACAGTTCTGCCATCTTCTCGACCCATCGAATTAAGTGTTTATTTGTTGTGGGAAGTGCTGCCTTAGCGACCAATTGGCTTATCCTCCTGGGATCTAAGATCGGTCGAACAAAATGCTAGACCTGCCAGCGGGGCTTTCCCTGAATGCTTCAAGAAACGCTTCTCATCTTCGGGTGACGGTATCGGCCACGCCGCTTAGAGTCGCAAAGGCTTCATCTTGAACACGATCACTTTTTCGTGCGTCATTTCCTGCATGATGTGTGGGATCCCACCGACGCCAAGTCCGGACTGGCGGTTAGGTCTTCTATCTAATGATGGAATGGCTGCGTCAGAAAATCTTACTGTTCGGGAACCACTTCTTGAGCAGGCCATCGAGGCCCAACGACCGGCCGGCGGAAGAAGCCACAAATACTAGCTGAAGGAAGATGAAGATTCGATTGAGGCCTAGCTGTGGGCCGCCATTTGCGATAGCAATTGAGAGAAGAATATTGAGATTATGAAATGCTCCGAATGCGGCGGAGATCCTCACGAGGCATCCCAGGATAAGGGAGATGCCGATCGCCAAT
>OBLU010001102.1_pt1 | contig 25146 bp, 16 predicted proteins | sample 1518681 | NCBI WGS metagenome assembly OBLU01 (sample SAMEA3539304, study PRJEB22396) | soil metagenome | biome: tundra; feature: field; material: soil | place: USA | collected 2010-05 | depth 0.15 m
GCCGACAGCGAGATCATTGCCATGCGTGCTTCGGGACTGGGCATCGGCTACTTTGTCCGTGTCGCCTCCATTGTGGCAATCGGTGGCACGTTCGTGGGACTAGTGAACTCGCTCTATGTCGCCCCGCGGGCCAACCGGGCCATCCTCGCCATGCAGCAGGCTCTCGAAACATCGCAGGCCTCTTATGAAATCCAGCCTCGCGTCTTTTATGAGGACTTTCGCAACCGTGTGCTCTACGTGCAGGACGTGCGCGGCGGAGCCGTCGCGTCAAACTGGCGCGAAGTCTTCATGGCCGACGTCACCGATCCTGCAAACCCCCTGATCACGACAGCCTCTTCGGCAACGGTTGTGACCGATTCAACCCAGGAATTGCTCATGCGGCTGCGCGATGGCGCGGAGCACCAGACGGTTCCCGGGGACCCGCAAAAATACAATGTCTCTGCCTTCAGCAGCACCGACCTGCCATTGGCATTGAACCAGCAGAGCGACGTGCATCTCGGCCGCCTCGACACGGCCATCTATGCGTTGCCCATGGGAGCCCTTCTGCAGCGCATCCACGGCCCTGAGAGCAAGCGGTTCCTCCTCGAATTGCATTCGCGCTTCTCTTATCCTGCGGCCTGCCTTGTGCTCATGTTGGTGGGCGTTCCGTTAGGGGTGATCTCGCGCCGCGGCGGCAAGAGCTCCGGTTTTGTCTTCACTCTTCTGCTTGTGGTGCTCTATTACGTTCTCTCCTACACCGGCATCGCTCTTGGCCGCCAGAACAAGCTCCCTGCGTTCCTCGCGGTATGGCTGGCCAACTTTCTTTTCGCCGCAGCCGGCATCTTCCTACTCTGGCAGATGGCCAGCGGTGGGCGGGTCCTCAGCGTGATCGCCGGATGGGCCGTTCGAATGCCCAGGTTGAAATTCGCTTCCAGGCACAATGAGCTGCACTTATCCGGCCTGCTCGACAAACTACAACCGCGTTCAGCTCGCAGCGGTCCGCGCGGTGTGTTCCCCCGTATCCTCGACGAGTACGTTATCCGTGAGTTTCTCTCCATGTTGTTTCTCGTTCTGGCCGGCTTTGTAATGCTGATGCTGGTTTTCACCTTTTTCGAGCTCGTAGGCGACATCCTGCGCAATCACATCCCGCTCACGACCGTGGGCGATTATCTGATCAATCTCACCCCCAGCATGCTCTACCAGATTGCGCCGCTGGCCGTGCTCATCGCCGTGCTTGTCACATTCGGAGTGCTCAACCGCAACAGTGAAATCATCGCAATGAAAGCCACGGGCATCAGCCTTTACCGACTGGTGGTTCCCATCGTCTCCATCTCAGCCGTTCTGGCAGTCTGCTTGTTCCTCTTTGACCAGTTCTATCTGCCCCAGGCCAACCGCCGGCAGGAGGCCCTTCGCAGCACCATCAAAGGCCGCCCGCCTCAGACATTTCTACACCCGGAACATAACTGGATCTTTGGCCAGCCACGGCCCGGCGAGCCAGGCCGGATCTTCTACTACCAATTCTTCGATCCCGACCGCAAGGAGTTCGCCAATCTCTCGGTATTCGAGTTCAGCCCATCCACGTTTTTGCTGACGCGGCGCATCTTTGCCGCACGCGTCTATTGGGACGACGACCCCGGTTCATGGGTCTTCCAGAAAGGCTGGGATCGCGATCTGGACGGCGCGAACGTGACCCATTACCAGGAGTTCAGAAGCACCGCGTTTTCCGAAATTCATGAGGAGCCGGGCTACTTCGCCAAAGAGAACAAGCAATCGCAGGAGATGAACTTCGGGCAACTCCAAAGCTATATCAGCGACTTGCGCCAAAGTGGCTTTGACACCATGCGATTGCGGGTCGCACTCTGGCACAAGCTTGCCTACCCGCTCATTGCCATCGTCATGGCGGTACTGGCGGTTCCCTTTGCGCTCTCCATGGGCCGCCGCGGATCGCTCACCGGAATCGCCGTGGCCATCTCCGTGGCCCTGGCCTATTGGGTCATCGACGGCCTGTTCGGCGCGATGGGCAATGTGAATTATCTGCCCGCCCCACTCGCGGCATGGTCCGCCGATGTCCTCTTCGGCCTTGTCGGAGGTTATTTGCTCCTAAGAACCCCCACTTAGCAGCATCGCGGTAATTTCCCCCGACGCCGGGGCCACAATTGCTATGCACCCCCCCCGCCCCGGCACCCCGGTACAATAAAACCATGTTCCGGGACCTCGCCCCACTCTTCGGTTACATGCGCCGCTACCGCTGGGGGTACGTCTGGGGCCTGCTCTCGTGCATTGCCACAAACGCCGTGTGGGTACTCTTTCCGCAGGTTTTGCAGAGGGCCATCGATGGCCTGGAACACGGCATTACCCGCCGCCAGATTCTCTTCTACGCCGGATTGCTGGTCGCAATCGCGCTCGTCAAGGGTATCTTCCTCTATGCACAACGCTGGATTCTTATTGGCATCTCGCGCGAGATCGAGTTCGACATGCGCAACGATCTCTTCCGCCAGCTTGAACTGCAGGATTCTGGCTTCTACCAGCGCTATCGCACCGGCGACATCATGGCCCGCCTTACCAACGACCTGAACGCCGTGCGCATGCTGTTGGGCCCGGCGCTGATGTATAGCGCCAACACTGTCTTTTTCACCGTAGGCGCAATCTTCTTCCTGTTGCGCATCAGCCCGTGGCTCACCCTGGTTGCCTGGGCGCCCATGCCCCTGGCCAGCATCCTTGTCCAGTATTTCGGACGCAAGATTCACGACCGGTTCGAGCGAATTCAAGAGAGCTTTTCTGAAATCTCCTCGCAGGCCCAGGAGAACTACTCAGGGGCCCGCCTGGTGCGTGCCTTCGCCCGCGAAGAGTCCCAGATGAACTTGTTTGAGCAGGCCAACCTCAAGTACATCAACCGCGCCCAGCGCTTAGTACAACTGATGGGCATGTTGTGGCCCACACTCGAGTTCATTCTCGGGGTTTCGATGATCATTACCCTGCTGGTAGGTGGACACGAGGTCATCGCTCATCGCATTACAGTTGGCGATTTCGTGGCATTCAACACTTACATGGTTCTGCTCATCTGGCCCATCATCGCCGTCGGATGGGTGGTTAACCTGTTCCAGCGCGGTACAGCCTCGGTAAAGCGCATCGACGAACTGCTCCGCGCCAAACCGTCCATCGACGACAGCGCCGCCGATCCTGCCATTCCTGCGGAATCCGTCCTTCAGGGCGAAATCGAGTTCCGCAATCTCAGTTTCAGCTACGGCGAAACGCCGGTACTGCGCGATATCTCGCTGCGCATTCCTTCCGGCTCAAGCTTGGCCATTGTCGGTCCCACAGGCTCGGGCAAGTCAACGTTAGTGAACTTGATCTCGCGACTCTATGAAGCACCCGAAGGAAGCCTCCTGATCGATGGCCGGCCGGTGCGCGACTATCCTCTCGCCATGCTTCGCCGCAACATTAGCATGGTTCCCCAGGAAACATTCCTCTTCAGCGAAACCATCCGCGAAAACCTGGCTTTCGGAGCACCGCAAGCCAGCGCAGAAGATTTGCTTCAGGCTGCCGAGGCTGCGCACATCCTGCGCGAGTTCGAGGAGTTCCCGCAGGGATTTGAGACCATGGTGGGCGAACGCGGGGTCACTCTTTCAGGCGGTCAAAAACAGCGCGCCGCCATCGCCCGGGCAATGCTGCGCCGCCCCGCAATTCTGATCCTGGACGATGCGCTGGCGAGTGTGGACACCTATACAGAAGAACGCATCCTGGGCGGCCTGCGAAATTACACTTCGACCGCTACCACGATTCTGATTTCACATCGTGTATCCACTGTGCGCAACGCCGACCAGATCGCGGTGCTGGCCAATGGCAGAATCGTCGAAATCGGCAGACACGAAGAACTGCTCGCCCTCGACGGGTACTATGCGGGCCTCTATCAAAAGCAGCAATTGGAAGAAGAGCTCACCGTCGCCGGCTAGGCTCGTCGCCCAACTTCGCCCCTGACTCCCACCGAGCCAAGCACCCTAACCGCAGGCCTTGATCGCCGCTCATGCGCTCCAACTCGACCCGGCGGCAGAATTCACTCCGAAATCGCTGCGATCGAGCCCAGTCTGGTTATGTGTGGAGAAATGCTCGGTGACCTGTGGCATTGCTGCAGTGGCCAGCGGATCCTTGGCTGCCTGTCTCCACGCATCACGAACATTCCGCACAAAGGCGATTACCTGTTCGAATTTCTCGCGGGAGTTTGCCTGCGATCCCTGCAGCATCAGCGCAAACATGGCAGTGTAAAACTCCGCCAGCGCCTCCGCCGGCTTTCCCCCGATATCCATTTTGAGCGTCGCTTGAAGATAGATGACGATGTCCATCGCACGCTTGACGGCAACACGCCGCTCGTCCGCGTCTTTGGCCTTCACTGCGTCGATCGCCCGGTGCATAAAACGAATGATGCCGTCGTAGAGTGCCACTGTCAGTTCCACACCTGAGGCACCTTCGATCGCGCAGGTCCGGTACGGGTTCATCTCTGATGCTCCATATCCGTTCTGGTTGGAGTTGTAGCCGGTGATCGCGCTATACATTTCGTTGACCTGCTGGATCATCTCCGGAATGGACTGCAGGATCTGGTTAGCCGTGTTTAATTCCGTGGTGAGACTCGTTTTCTGCGTGGCGATCAACGCCTCCTGTTTCGAGACGTTGTCATTCAGTGTCGTTTCCTGGCTGCTGTCTTCACTGAGAGCGAGGCTGATCGCACCTCCATCGGCGCTGCTGTTGCCCAGTCCGTTCAACGTGTTGGTGAAGGTCGAACCAAAGCTGCCGGTATCCTGAAAGAGAGATACCACCTGGTTAAAGTTGGCATTCAGCGCATTGCTCAGCGTGTCGGCATCGAGGCTGATTGTGCCATCGGCGCTCGCGTTCGCGGTGATCCCAAGAGAGATCAGGGAGTTGATGGCGTTGGTCCCGAAAGATGAACTCACCGCCGACAGCAAACCCTCCTGCAACTCGGCCAGGATGGAAGTCCCATACAGCGGTTCCGGATTACCGGACGAATCCTTCCCCTCTTGTGCATTGATGGCCGTCATCGTGGTGTTGTAATCAGTCACGAACGTGTTGATCGCAGTTTCGATACTTGACGTATCGTTGTCGATCACCACCTGCACCGTTTCAGGCGTTCCATCGGAACTCGCGGTGCCGGTCGAGAGCAATTGAAAAGTCACTCCCGGAATGGCATCCGTGACCGTATTCGAGGCACTGGTGATCCCGGGGACTCCGTCCACCGTAATCGTCGCGTCCCTTCCGTTTTGAATCGTCGCCAGCCCCAGGCCGGCATTCTTGTCAGGCGTTGTCGAGTCTGCCAGGGTCGTGGGACTGGTCGGGTCGCTGGTCGCGTCGGCAATCATGATCTGTCCGGCGGAGCCACTGGTCTGGCTCACCAGCGAAAGTCTTTGCGTGCCGTCCGCGTTGGTTATCACACTAGCCGTAACGCCCGGGTTCGCATTATTGATGGCAGCCGACAGCCCGGAAAGCGTTGCTGCCGTGGAACCGTCGCCAACATTGACGGTTTGCCACGTTCCGCTTCCCACCTTGAAGGTGATGCCGCCGGTCAGTGTGTCCGTGGCGCTTACGGCATCCGACGCGGCGCTGGAAGTCTGCGCCAGATTCTGAACTGAGATGGTGTGCGTGCCGGCCACTGCTATCGCGCTGGCCGAGGACAATGTCAGCACATTTGTGTCCGAGCTGGACCCGGTCTTGTACGCCATCGTACCGCTGAAATCGGTCAGGTTCTGCAAGTCAGTTGATAGTGTGGACAATTGTGTGCCCAGGCTGGTGAGTGTGGAATCCTTCGTGGTGAGTGCCGTCAACTGGGTCTTCCATGGCGTCTCGACCGCCTGCAGATTGGTGACAATCTGATTCACCGTGGTGGTCACGTCGAAGCCCTGGCCACTCGTCGCTGATCCGAAATTCAAGCCCACAGTTCCCATCGCGAGTCTCCCAGGCAATCCAAGATCAGGTCAAGGGCCAAGCCGCAATGGGAAGCGTTAGGAAATCCCAAATCGCTGCGCTGCCGACCGCAATGCAAAACGGGGAAAGCCGCTTTTGCGCTGCCCTCCCCGTTCGGCTCGTATCCAGCGTTTCCGCTCCCCGGTCTACTGGAGCAACTTGGTAATCAACTGCTGCGATTGGTTGGCCTGCGACAGCGCGGCGATGCCGGTCTGGCTCAGGATCTGATACTTCGACATGTCGGAAGTCGCCTGGCCGTAGTCAGTGGCCGTTACGTCATTCATTGCCGCCAAGGTGTTGGTGGATTGCATCGTCATTACGCTGCCGACTGCAGTGAGTGTGTTGATGTTGGCGCCGAGCGTCCCGCGATCTGCAGCAACCGTCATGATAGCCGCGTTGATCGAAGCAAGCGCGCCTTGAGCATTGGCAGACGAAGTCAAGGAGCTGTTTGCCAGACCGAGCGAAGCTGTATTGGCAACAATCAGATCGGATGCGTTGTTGTTATACGACTGGGAAATTGTTCCATCTGATGTAAAAATGGAAACACTATTCTGATTTGAGGCAGAGGCATTGGCCTTTCCTGTCTCCAGCGTCGAGCCATAGAGGGTCGCTCCCGCGAGCACGACGTTGTTTCCTTGCAGGCTGGCGACGTTGCTTCCCGCGGCCTTGTTAATGTCGGCGACGACTTGGCTCAAACTGTCAGAACCAAGGAACGTCACCTGTTTCGACGCACCATTGCCAACCTGAACAGCCAGTTTATTGACTGCGGTGGTGGCACCAGTAGCTACGGCGCCGACGTCGACGATAGAACCGTCTTTGAGCATTTGCGTTGCGTCAGCCGCAGTGATGGCTCGTCCAAAGCTGTCGAATCCAGCTGCCGCTGCCGAGCCCACAGCTGTGGTTCCGGATTCAGTGACCACCGCACCTTTGGCGCTTCCGACGGTACCAACGGAGACAGCGTAAGTCGCGCCGGATCCATTTGCACCCACGTCAATGAACTTTCCGCTGTTATCTTTAAGAATGAAATCCCCGGTTTTGACCACAGCGCCCAGGTCGCCTTTCGCGCCGACTGCAGGAGTGCCACCTGTACCCGCTGCCACTGCCGCGGCGCCCGCTGCTCCCGCCTCATAAACAGTCGTTGTGGCTGCAGCGAACGTATCCGACGCATTGCCGGCCGTCAATGTGGAGGTGGCATTGGCGGCGCCTACGTTGGTTCTGGAAACAGAATTGGTCTCAATGGTGCTGCCGTTGAGTGTCGCACCGCCAGTAAGGATAAGCTGGCTGCCCTGCACGGAAGCGATGCTCGAACCATAAAGGGTATTAATTGCGGCGGCAAGGTCACTGACAGTGGCGTTGGCCTTCAGGACTGACGTCCCCACGGTTGTGCTATCCGCGCTGCTGATCGTGGCGGTCTGCGTCGCACCGGTGTTGTCTTTGTAAGAGAGTGTCAGCACGCCGCCCGCGCCCGAGCCAGTGGTGCTGATGGCGTCGTTTGCGCTTCCTACCGACACGCTAGAGGCCTTTACGAAAGTGTTGATGCCGTTATATTCGGTGTTGTTGTTGATGGTATTTACTTCGGTGAGAATCTTCTGATATTCAGAATCAGCCGCAGACGTCTGGCTGCTGTTCAGCGTGCCGTTGGAGGCCTCGGTTGCCAGCGTAACGGCGCGATTAAGAAGATTGGTCACCTGCGAAAGCGCTCCATCGGCGACCTGCAGGAAATCGACGCCCTCTGAGGCGTTCTTGGCAGACTGTGAAAGAGCGGTCGAAGAGGCCTGGAGACCATTGGCCAGCGAAAGGCCGGCTGCGTCGTCCGCGCCGGAGTTGATGCGTGATCCAGAAGACAACTGTTGAAGAGTTTTGGATAGAGAAGCCTGAGTATTCGCCAGGTTGTTCTGTGCGGAAATTGCAGAGATGTTATTCAGGACACCCAAAGCCATGGAAATTCTCCTTTTGTGTTGAGTTGATCTCGGTTCCCTGCTTCGGGTGCCTGACCGGGGACGGGCCGCAGAATATTCGCTGGCCTGCTCCGGGTCACCTTGCGGAAGGAACCACGTTTCTCACTGCCTTCATCGGCGTCCCCTGCAAACACTTTATGGTTTTTCGCACCGCTCCTTGCAATTCTGCTTCCAATCATCCTTTCGCCGCGCCGGACGATAAGTATGGATAAGCCTCAGAAAATCAGGCTACACAATGATCGAACTTACTCGCCTTAACGGTACCGCGATGGTTTTGAATAGCGATCTGATCAAGACTGCCGAGGCCTCGCCGGACACCATGCTCACTCTGATTAACGGAGAGAAGTTGATTGTGCGCGAGGAACTTGGCGAGGTCGTAGAACGTGTACTGGCCTATAGAGCGAAGCTCCTGGCAACCGTGGCCCGGCGCCTATACGCGCTCGACGATCTGCCGCGCGTCGTATCGCTGACCAGCCTCAATGTGCCGGATCAGCATGACCCCGCACAGAAAGCACCGCAACGTGACCCGCCCCGAATCTCTAAGGGTTGAGATCAGGCTCTCCATTTCTCGTTCGCCGAGGAGCATTCGATGGATAAAGGCAGTATCGGCGGAGTTCTTCTGGCTGTCGCAGGCATTGTCGCAGGGCTATTGATCGAAGGCGGCAATCTGGGACAGATACTGCAGCCGACGGCTGCCCTCATCGTCTTTGGAGGAACCATGGGCGCGGTGCTGCTGCAGTTTCCTCTGCCCACGGTTGTTGCCGCATTCCGCAATCTGGCGCACGTCTTTGCCGCACCGCGCAAGCACGATGACCAGCTCATTCTGCTTCTGGTCGCCTTCGCCAACAAGGCCAGGCGCAATGGAGTCGTGGCACTCGACGGCGATCTCAAAACAGTTCAGGATCCGTTTCTCAGGCAGGCCATCATGCTGGCAGTGGATGGAACTGAACCTGCGGACCTGCGCAAAATCATGCGCGTCAGTCTTGATTCCACCGCCGAGATGGAAGACCGCCTTCCCTCCGTCTTCGAATCGGCGGGCGGATTCTCGCCCACAATCGGCATCCTTGGCGCGGTGCTGGGCCTCATTCAGGTCATGCAGCACCTCGACAACATCCAGGAAGTAGGTCGTGGCATTGCCGTCGCTTTCGTCGCCACCATCTATGGAGTGGGAGTGGCCAACCTGTTCTTTCTGCCCTTCGCCGGAAAAATGCGCATTCAACTACGCGAAGACTACTTGCGCCGCGAAATGATGCTCGAAGGAGTCATCTCGATCCTCGAAGGTATGAATCCGCGTATGCTCGAGGTGAAATTGTCGGGATTTCTCAACAACTCTGAAAAGCCGCCGATGGAGCACGCTGCGTGAATCGTCGCGTCCATCGCACCCGTGTCAGCCACGACCGCTGGCTGGTTTCTTACGCGGACTTCATCACGCTTCTCTTTGCCTTCTTCGTCGTTCTCTACGCCTTTGCCAAGGCCGACGCGAAGAAGGCGGCGCAAGTCTCCGCTGCCATCGACACTGCGTTTCACTCCCTGAGTATCCTTCCCGATACTGCTCGCTCGGCATCTGAATACACCGGAATTCAATTAGGCGCAGGACGGCATGAATATCTCATCGACACCGAAAGCGTGGTATCTCCGGCCACCGTCAGGGACGGCCTCGACTCCCTGCGCCATCAGTTGGAACAGACTCTCTCAGACCAGCTCGGACAGCGCAACGTCACCATCAGAATGGGCCGTGACGGGCTCGTGATCAGCCTGCGCGAGGCAGGCTTTTTTAACTCAGGTTCTGCAAATCCGCGGCCGGACACGCTGGACACACTGCGAAGGATCGCCGATTCACTGGGGCGCACATCCTATGACATCCGCATCGAGGGACACACCGACAATATCCCGATTCACAATGCTGAGTTCGATTCCAACTGGGAGCTTTCCTCTGCCCGCGCCACGCGGATCGCCCATATCTTCATCGACCTCAATGCCGTCCCACCCGACCGGCTCTCGGCCGCCGGCTACGCGGAGTTCCATCCGATGGCCGGCAATGAAACAGCAGAAGGTCGTGCCGAAAATCGCCGGGTTGACCTGGTCGTGATGCCTCGATCCCGGCTTATCTTTGCTACACCAGAGGCCGCCTCTGGCGGTCTCTGGCGCAGAATCACCGATGACGACGCAGAACACCGCTAGTTGAACGAATACTCTCCTACCACGTCCTTGCACATCCGCTACATCCTTGCGCACAAGGACGCTTGAGAGACTCATCAGCCCTGCGAATCGCCTTCCACGCCCAGAACTTTCACAATCACCCGCTTGCGGCGCTGGCCATCGAACTCGGCGTAGAAGACACGCTGCCAGGTCCCCAAATCCAGCCGTCCATTCGTCACCGGCAGAGTGGTTTCATGGTGCAGCAGCAGAGACTTCAGATGGGCGTCCCCGTTATCTTCGCCAGTCTGGTGGTGCTTGTAGTCCGGCCGTGCCGGGGCCAGTTCCTCCAGCCACTTCCCAATATCCTCAATGAGCCCACTCTCCAGATCGTTGACATATACAGCGGCGGTGATGTGCATGGGCGAAACAAAACACAAGCCATCCTTCACCCCGCTGCGCGTCACAATCCGTTCAATCTCCGGGGTGATGTGCACCATCTCACGCCGCTTCTTTGTTTCAAACACCAGGTATTCGGTGTGACTCTTCATTTCAGCTCCCTGCCAGCCATGGCGGCCTTCCTTTATCCTAAGGATAGCCATGGTCCAGAGCGCCGCTCCCAATGCCGAATCACTCTCGCAGGGTGGGCTCGATCTGCTCGCCGAAGGCTCGCCGGCACAAGCGGCGCTAGCTTTTCGCGCGGCCATTGGCGCCGACCCTGAATATTATGAGGCTCATCACGGCCTTATCCGCGCCTTGCGGGACGCTGGCCAACTGGAGCAGTCCATCGCGGCCGCTTTGGCGCTAACAGCGCTTACGCCGTCGGACCCGCTGGCACATACTGCCCTCTCCATCTCTTTGCAATCTGCGGGCCACGTGCCCGAAGCCGAGACCGCCGCGGCGCGCGCCCGCATCCTGGAGTGGAAGATTCAGTTGCAATCCCCGCCGCAAGAGGAGCCGCTGCGGTGAGAGCCCGTCGGCGGCTTGGTCCTGCCAAACGCCTGCGCCGCATGCACAATGGGCTTGCCAGAGCCTACGGTCCTCAGCATTGGTGGCCGGCGGAAACAGCATTTCAAGTCGTAATCGGCGCTTATCTGACGCAGAATACCGCATGGACGGCAGTCGAACGGTCTCTCGCCAACCTTCGCGACGCCGGAGCCCTGACCGTCGACGGCCTTCGATCCCTTGCGCTCAAAGACTTACAGGAACTCATTCGTCCTTCCGGCTTTCCCACACGCAAAGCGCCTGCGCTCAAAGCGTTTGTTGCCATGCTTGACGCCGAATTCGGCGGCTCGCTCGAAGCATTGGCCGCTACCCCCACAGTACCCTTGCGCCAGCGTTTGCTCTCTCTGCCCGGCGTAGGCCCGGAAACCGCCGACGCCATCCTGCTCTATGGCCTCAACCACCCTGTCCCCATGGCAGACGAATATCTTCGCCGCATCGTCGAACGCCATCGACTCCTCTGGCCCCCGCCCGCCCGCAACAAGGCAGGTTACGCGTCTCTGGTTCAACTCACTGGAGAAGCCTTTGCCGCCGATCCCGCCGAATCTCGCGCACTGCTCTTCAACGAGTTTCATGCCCTCACAGTCGCCGTCGGAAAGGCGCATTGCAGAAGACAGCCGAACTGCATTGGATGTCCACTCGCCGCTGACCTTCCGCGCTTGAGTGACTGAGACAGACGATTGCAGCATAGCTGCCGCGACGATCCAAGATGTTCAATTCCGCAGTAAGTTTCACGCCGTGAATCCCTCCTATTTCAGGGTCGAGGAATTGCCATTTGAGCTATCGACGCCGACCCACGGTTGATTGCTAAGGAATGTATAATCAGGCAAATGTCACTCAGCCCACGCACCATTCTCGATCAATATGAGATTCTTTCTCCGCTTGGTGCGGGCGGCATGGGCGAGGTGTATCGCGCACGAGATTCCCGGCTAAACCGCGAGGTCGCAATCAAGGTTCTGCACGATTTTTCTTCCTCCGATCCGGACCGATTGCGCCGATTCGAACAGGAAGCACGAGCAGCAGCCGCGTTGAATCATCCCAACATCCTCGTGGTGTACCAAATGGGAACCTTTGAGGGCGATCCCTATCTCGTGTCGGAATTACTTGAAGGAGAGACCCTGCGCGAGCGGCTCAAGAGAGGCCCTTTGCCCTTGCGCAAGGTGATTGACTACGGAGTGCAAATTGCGCGAGGGCTCGCGGCCGCTCACGAAAAAGGAATTGTTCATCGCGATCTGAAGCCGGAGAATCTGTTCGTGTCCAGAGACGGACAGGTCAAAATTCTCGACTTTGGATTGGCCCGGATGGTGCCAGCGAAGGAGTCGCCAGCCGGGCTCAACGATGGACAAGAGACCCAGGCTGGCATCGTGATGGGGACTGCGGGCTACATGTCTCCCGAGCAAGTGAGAGGACAAGTCGCGGACCATCGATCCGACATTTTTGCCTTCAGCGCAATTCTCTATGAGATGCTCATGGGGAAGCGGGCCTTTCAAAAGCAGACATCGGTCGAGACGATGACCGCGATCCTGAATGAAGATCCTCCCTGGATCTCGCGGTCAGCGGCAAACACACCACCGGCGCTGCAGCGGGTCGTGCACCGCGGCTTGGAAAAAAATCCCGAACAACGCTTTCAGTCGGCGTCCGATCTCGCATTTGCTCTCGAGGCGTTATTGGATACGACGCTTCTTACGCTGCCCGTGCAGGCGATCGCGGAAAATAATCCACGCCAGACGCGAACGGCAGTCGTTGGAGTAGCCTTGGCAGTGGTTCTGGTGCTTGGGATATTGGCTTATCTCTGGATGCGTTCTGTACCTGTGCCCCAGGTCGCCAATTACGTCCAACTCACGCACGATGGGCTGCAGAAGTCGCTGATCGGCACAGATGGCTCAAGGCTCTATCTGACACTTATCAATTCGGGGGCACAAGATGTAGCGGCGATTCAGATTTCGGGTGGTCAGCAGATCAATATTCCCATGCCCTCTCTCAACATGGTTCCAGTTGGCCTGTCACCCGATGGCTCGCAGTTTCTGGTCTCGGATGGAACGGGATACCCCGTGAGCGGGCCATTTTGGAGTTTACCCATCATGGGAGGTTCTCCCCGACGGCTGGGAGATTCCTCTGGAGAGGTCGCGACCTGGTCCCCGGACGGCAAGATGATGGCCTATACGGGTGCGGGCAATATCTTCCTGGCAAACGGAGATGGGACTGGACCTCGCAAACTTCTCACGGTGAAGACCCTGGTCACTGACATGGCCTGGTCTCCCGATGGAAAGCGACTGCGATTTGGCACTTCAGACTTTCCACAGAACGGAGTAGCCGGGACCGAAATCGGGCCACACCTCTTGTGGGAAGTTGCAGCGGACGGGTCCAATCCGCATCGCCTGCTGCCCGACTGGCATAATCCTCCCGACGAGTGCTGCGGCAAATGGTCCGCCGATGGAAAATACTTCATTTTTCAGTCGCAAGGGCAGATCTGGGCGCTTTCGCAGAAACCCGGCCTCCTCCACCAAAACACGCAGCCGGTCCAGTTGACATCAAGTCCCATGTCGCTTCACTCTCCGATACTCAGCAAAGACGGCCAGAAGCTGTTTGTTGTGGGTCAAACCTACCGCGGTGAGCTCGAGCGTTACGACTCGAAAGCTCATCTGTTCACGCCCTTTCTTTATGGCATATCTGCCGAATTTTTAGCCTTCTCGAAGGATGGACAATGGGTCGCCTTCGTGTCCTATCCCGAGGGCACCCTTTGGAAGAGCAAGGCGGATGGCAGCGAGCGGGTGCAATTGACCTTTCCACCCATGCACGCCGTATTACCTCGCTGGTCTCCGGATGGTAAAGCAGTTCTCTTTTTTGATTTCCCCCTAAGCTCAACACGGCCAGGCCAGACTTATGTGATCTCCTCCGATGGCGGAACTCCTCGCGAACTGATGCCAAACGACCCGCACAACCAACAGGACCCAACCTGGTCAGCGGACGGGAGCAAAGTCGCTTACTCGGGAGATGCTAACGACGCAGCAGTCTCCGATGGTGCGCCGGCCATTCACATATACGACCTGCAAACCAAGAAAATTACTTCGCTGCCCGACTCGCACGGACTCTTTTCGCCGAGGTGGTCGCCCGACGGCCAGACCATCGCCGCAATGTCCAGCGACTCCAGTGCTCTTCGATTGTTTGACTTCAAGACTCAGAAATGGACCGAGATTGCCAAGGGATCTTTCGGCTGGCCTACCTGGTCAAATGACGGTAAGTTTATCTATGTTTTGGATGGGACAGGCAAAGGCGCGGTGCTGAGAATCGAAATCAAGGACCATCAGGTAGAGCGAGTGGTCGATCTTAAGAATTTCGTAGTCACCGGTCAGGGAGGCGGCTCACTTTCACTCGCGCCCGATGGCTCCCCTCTGCTGCTCCGCGACACGGGCACGCAGGATGTCTACGCTCTCGATTGGATTACGCCTTAACAAGCTATCGAGCACTGCTTAAGCATCCAGATTCAACTACCTCATTCAGAAGAAGTAAGCACTTTGCTCACCCCGCGTGTTGACAAAGATGAGTGACTGTAAGAATCTATAGGCGAAGAAACGGCGAACATGACCCCCTTTTCCTATGCCCTCCGCTAACGCACTTCGCATCGAGATCGAGCACGCACTCCAGAATCGCTTCCCTGCGGCTCTGACGCCAATGCCTCGAACCATCCGCGAGGTGGCCGCTACGGGTGTTACCCAAATAGACGCTCTTTTATGCGGAGGACTACCGATAGGCGCGATCAGCGAGCTGACTGGGCCTCAGTCGTCAGGCCGGACGAGCTTGGCTCTGGCCTTTCTAGCGCAGCGAAGCGCGGCCGAACAAGTATGCGCCTGGGTGGATTCAGACGACGCCCTGGATCCGGAGTCGGCAGCAGCAAGTGGCGTGAGTCTCAGGCACTTGCTCTGGGTGCGAGGCAGAAATGTCTCAGTTCAGGCTCGTGCAGCGACATCGTCAAAATCGGCTGCGTTGAAAGGCAAGCCGTGGACGCGCCTCGATCAGGCATTGCGCGCGACGGATCTGCTGTTGCAATCTGGTGGATTTGCGGCCATCGTACTTGATCTCGGCGATACGGCGCCCGAACATGGCATGCGCATTCCGCTGGCGACGTGGTTCCGGTTTCGGCAAGCCGCCAACCGAACGCGGTGCAGCCTCGTGGTGCTGGGAAAAGTGGCGTATGCGCAATCGAGTGCGGCGTTGGTGCTGGAGTGCTCGTCTGTGCACGCGAAGATCGCAGGAGAAACTGTGCTGCGCAGTTTCATGTTTGAGACGCGGCAGGGTCGGGTCGCCTCGACAGCTCATACGCCCGTGCTGGCAGGCATGCGCAAGCCTCCAGCCTCAACATGCTCAGCACGTGCAGCGTGGGAAGCGGAGATGCGTGCGTGAGCTGCGAACTCTATGCCTGCATGTATGCAGCGGAGTTTCCCGCGCAGGCTTTGCTGCGTCTACGGACTGATTTGCAATCGCAGCCGGTTGCCGTGCTCGAAGGCCAGGCTCCGCAACAGACCGTCTGCACCCTCAACCGGCATGCGCGCTTATGCGGCGCGGTGCTGGGCATGACACGACTCGAGGCCGAGGGCTTCCATGGGCTACTCCTGTTGCCTCGCTCCACTGACGTCGAGACATCGGCACGCGGTGCGCTTCTGGAGTGCGCGGCAATGTTTTCTCCGCGTATTGAGGAAATCGCTGAAGCAACGGCGTTCGGCTGTGTACTCGACATCACCGGTACGGAGCGTCTCTTCGGGCCTTCGGAATGTTTGGCAGAGAGGTTGCGAATGGCGCTTGCGGCCGCTGGCTTTCGCGTCTCAATTGCCGTAAGTACAAACTATGAGACAGCGTGCATGAAGGCTGCTGCGACGCGTAGTGTAACAGTGATTCCCAAAGGGGAAGAGGCGTGCATGCTGGCTAATCTGCCTGTTGCCGCGCTGAACCTGACAGAAGAACATAGGGAGACATTCGCACTCTGGGGCATTCGTACATTGGGCGAACTGGCTGCACTGCCAGAAGTAGAACTGGTCACGCGTCTCGGCCCGCAAGCCCGCACATGGCATGATCGAGCCCGTGGCGTGGCAAAGCATCTCTTTCAGCCTCGTGAGCAGATATTTTCATTACACGAATTCTGCGATTTTGAGACGCCAGTGGAGCAGATGGAATCGTTGCTCTTCATCGGCGCGCGCATGATCGACTGCCTGATTGCACGTGCTGCCGGCCGGGCGCTCTCGCTGGCGTCTCTGTCACTGAACATGAGACTTGATGGGGGAGGCGTCCATCAAGGTTCGATCCGGCCGGCACTACCGACAACGGACCGCAAATTTCTGTTGAAGCTGCTGCAACTCGAGATCGGTGCACATCCGCCTCAGGCCGCCGTGGTTGCACTCACGCTCAATGCAGAGGCCGGGCAATCCCCCAGGATGCAGCTGGGGCTCTTTGCACCACAGACGCCGGAGTCTTCACAGTTGGATATCACGCTGGAGAGGCTAAAAGCTCTTGTGGGTGAAAATCGCGTGGGCTCACCAGTGCTGGAAGACACGCATTGCGCAGGTAGCTTCCGCATGGAGAGCTTTGCAGTAAATAGCAAGGTGTCCACGCCTGCGCAGACGAGCCCGCGTATTGCTCTGCGGCGCGTCAGGCCGCCTGTGCCGGTTCACGTTGTGCTGCACGCGACAAAGCCATCGTCATTCCGCGATCGGGAGAACCGCTTCGATGTCCTGGAGGCATTCGGACCGTGGCGCAGCAACGGTTCCTGGTGGTCCAAAGACCAATGGGATGCCGAGGAATGGGATGTGCTGGCCGCTGGCAGTGATGGCAGATCTATCGCTTGCCTTCTGGTTCAGGACCGGAGAGTGGATGAGTGGCGGCTGGAGGCGTATTACGACTGATGCACGCGAATACGTCGAACTGCACGCCGCCAGCGCCTTCAGCTTTCTCGCGGGAGCGTCGCAGCCTGAGACGCTGATTGAGCGTGCCGTTGAGCTTGAAATGCCCGCGATGGCACTGGCTGACCGGAATGGCTTGTATGGCGTTGCGCGCTTCCACACTGCCGCAAATCGTTGTGGAGTCAAAGCGCACATCGGCGCCGAAATTGCCGTTTCCTCCTTCGGCACCAGCCTCACTCCACCATCGTGGTTGCCGCATCAGGTCCCGTATGAGCCGCCGCGCATCTTGCTGCTCTGCGCATCGCAAACCGGCTATCAGAACCTCTGCCAGCTCATCACGCGCTTCAAGATGCGCGAGGCTACCAAAGCAGAGGGTGCGGCGACGCTTGAAGATCTGGAAGAATTCTCGGAGGCTACCAAAGCAGAGGGTGCGGCGACGCTTGAAGATCTGGAAGAATTCTCGGCGGGACTGATCTGCTTAACCGGCGGCGATGAGGGGCCGCTTGCTGCGGCACTCGCGCAGGAGGGCATAGCGGGCGCGCGCAAGATTATCGACCGCCTGGTTTCGATCTACGGCCGCGGCAATCTCTATCTCGAACTGCAAAGGCATCAGCAGCGCGAAGAAGAGTGCCGCAACCAAACCATATTGAGCCTCGCTTCTGAACTGTGCCTGCCGATCGTAGCCACGAACGGCGTCCGCTATGCAACTGCAAATGACCGCGAATTGCTGGACCTGTTCACGTCGATCCGTCATCACACGACGCTTGATCTCGCGGGCCGTTTGCTGGCCGCCAACTCAGCGAGACATCTGCACACGGCGCGCGAGATGGCAATCCTCTTTCGCGACATTCCCGAAGCGATTGCCAACACACGCATCGTGAGTGAGCGGCTTGAATTCACGCTCGACAATCTCGGCTACAGGTTCCCTCAGTACCCAGTACCTGATGAGGAAACGATGGACAGTTTCCTCGCAAAGCGCGTCGAGGAAGGTGTACGCAAACGTTATGGCTCTCCAGCCAAGCGCCATCTGCTCGACAAGGCCCGCGCGCAGGTGCAGCATGAACTGGCGCTCATTGCCAAACTCGGCTTTGCCGGATACTTTCTCATCGTCTGGGATATCATCCGCTATTGCCAGAAGAATGGGTTTCTGGTGCAAGGTCGCGGCTCGGCGGCCAACTCCGCTGTTTGCTACGCACTCGAAATCACCGCAGTCGATGCGGTCGGCATGGAGCTCTTGTTTGAGCGTTTCTTGAGCGAAAACTGCGGCGAGTGGCCCGACATCGATCTCGACCTGCCTTCGGGCAACCAGCGCGAACAGGTCATCCAATACGTGTATGAGCGCTACGGCGCGCTCGGTGCGGCAATGACTGCCAACGTCATCACGTATCGCGGGCGTTCGGCGGCGCGCGAAGTGGGTAAGGCTCTGGGCTTCGAGGAGGAGCAGCTAACGCGACTCTCGAGTCTCGTGGGCCACTGGGAGTGGCGTGGCGCAAACGATACGATGGCGTGTCACTTTGAGCAGGCGGGGTTTGACATTCGACACCCGCGAATTGCGCATTATCTTGATCTTTGCATGCGCATGCAGGACCTCCCTCGTCACCTTGGTCAGCACTCGGGCGGCATGGTCATCTGCGCCGGGCTCTTGAATCACGTCGTTCCCATCGAGCGCGCCTCCATGCCGGGCCGTACGGTCGTCCAGTGGGATAAAGAAGATTGCGCCGATCTCGGCCTCATCAAGGTGGACCTGCTCGGCCTCGGTATGATGGCCGTACTCAAAGACTCCATTGAAATGATTCCGCGCCACTACGGTCAGGACGTTGACCTGGCTGCCCTGCCTGAAGACCCAGTGGTCTATGAGACGTTACGGCAGGCTGACACAGTGGGCATGTTCCAGGTGGAAAGCCGCGCGCAGATGGCCTCCATTCCGCACAATGCGCCCACACGTTTCTACGATCTTGTCGTGCAAGTAGCGATCATCCGGCCCGGCCCAATCGTCGGAAAGATGATGCACCCCTACATGCGCCGTCGTCAGGGCAAGGAGCAGGTAAGCTATCCACATCCTTTGCTGGAGCCGGTTTTGAAACGGACACTTGGCGTCCCGCTTTTTCAGGAGCAACTGCTCCGCATGGCGATGACCGTAGCTAGCTTCACTGGCGCAGAGGCAGAGGAGTTGCGACGCGCCGTGGGAATGCGCCGGTCCATGCAGAGGATGAAAGACCTGGAAGGCCGCTTGCGCGCGGGCATGACACGTAACGGCATCGGCGCAGAGGCGCAGGACAACATCGTGCAGGGCATCTCTTCGTTTGCCATGTACGGATTTCCTGAGTCGCATGCGGCGAGCTTCGCATTGATCGCCTACGCATCGGCATATCTCAAGGTGCATCATCTTGCTGCCTTCACCTGCGCAATGCTCAACAACCAGCCCATGGGATTCTATGCGCCGGCGGTTCTGATAAAAGACGCACAGCGCCATGGCTTGCGTGTGCGGCCTATCGATGTGCAGCGGTCTGAATGGCTCTGCACAGTGGAAGCAGAGCCGGATGGCTCGCTCTCGATGCGCATCGGAATGAACTATGCAAAAGGTCTGCGGCAATCCTCTGCAGAAGCGCTGCTCGCCGCGCGCAATCGCGATGGCGCTTTCACATCCGTTAACGAACTCAGTGCGCGAGTCCCTGCACTGAATCGCAAGGAACTCGTCAGGCTGGCACGCATCGGCGCTCTGAATTCGATTGGCGAGGTGGCGCATCGCCGCGACGCGCTCTGGCAGGTAGAACAGGCAGGCAGGCCCGTTGGCCCCTTATTGCGCGGTATAGAAGATGGCCACAAAGAAAAATGCGCACATAACCCGCTTAGGCAAATGGATACCGACGAGCGCATCGCGGCGGACTACGCCGGCATGGGACTCACTACCGGTCCACACCCGATGGCCTACCATCGAGCTGCCTTGCGCGCTCAAGGGATTCAATCGGCCGGCGACCTCGCGCACTGCGGCAACAATCGATTTGTGCGCATTGCCGGTTGCGTCATCGCGCGTCAGCGCCCTGGCACGGCGAAGGGTTTCGTATTCCTCTCGCTCGAAGACGAAACGGGTATTGCTAATGTGATTATTACGCCTGACATTTTCGAGCGTGACCGCATTGTTGTTACTCGCAGCCGGTTTCTGCGCATTGAAGGGCCACTCCAGAACCAGGACGGCGTAATCCACGTAAAAGCCCAGCACATCGCACCCCTCGACATCACCAGCGCAGAAATTCACTCCCATGACTTCCATTAAGAGCGCTCATCCCATCACGCCAGCTGTAGCATCCGCTCACCTTGCCGCGTGCAAGCGGCGGATATAACGTATATCCTGAAAACTCCAAAATGTTGAGTTGCGATACGCTGATCCGAAATACGAGAGTTCTGGACGGGACCGGCTCTGCACCTGAGCCTGCAGATGTCGCTCTTCGCGACGGCCGAATCATCGCAATTGATTCCTCCCTCGATCTCCACGCACGGGACACGGTGGACGCAGAAGGCCTGATCCTCGCTCCGGGCTTCATCGATGTCCATACCCATGACGACCTAGCGGTGATCCGCACGCCAACAATGCTTCCAAAACTCTCGCAGGGCGTCACCACCGTGATCGTGGGCAATTGTGGCATCAGTGCTTCGCCAGTCACGTTGCACGGTGAACCGCCTGACCCAATGAATCTGCTCGGTGCCACGGAGTCGTTCTGCTATCCAACCTTTGCCGCATATGTTGCGGCTATCGGCGACGCACAACCTTCAGTGAACGTTGGCGCCCTTATTGGTCATACAGCTCTGCGCAATAACCATCTGGACCGCCTTGACCGCTCTGCAACAGACTCTGAGGTCGAGGCAATGCGCAGGCAACTCCAAGAAGCTCTTGACGGTGGCGCGCTGGGCCTGAGCTCAGGTCTTGCGTATCTATCGGCAAACGCCGCCACCACTGAAGAGGTGCTTGCGCTGGCCGAACCGCTGGCACCCGCAAACGCCGTCTACACCACGCACATGCGGACCGAAGCTGAGGGAGTTCTTGACGCGATGCAAGAGTCCTTTGATATCGGGCGTCTCAGCCATGTGCCGGTCATCATTTCACACCTGAAGTGCGCCGGGATCGCCAATTGGGGCCGAAGCAATGAAGTGTTGGAGGCTCTGGAAACAGCCCAGGATTCGCAGGATCTTGGCTGCGACTGCTATCCGTATGCGGCCAGCTCAAGCACGCTCGATCTACGCCAGGTGGATGAGCGCGTCCAAATCGTGGTTACCTGGAGCGAGCCTCACCCGGAGATTGCCGGACAGACACTCGCGCAGATTGCAGCGGCCTGGGGCGTAAACCAACTTGAGGCGGCTCGACAACTGCGACCCGCCGGAGCGATCTATCACTGCATGTCAGAAGAAGACATGCGCCGGATTCTGTCCCATCCTGCAACTATGATCGGCTCAGATGGCCTGCCCAACGATCCTCGGCCGCATCCGCGCCTTTGGGGCACCTTTCCCCGCGTGCTGGGATATTACAGTCGCAAAGAAGGACTCTTCTCGCTTGCGGAGGCGGTTCGAAAGATGACCGGACTGCCCGCGCAGCGATTTGGACTTGCTGGGCGCGGTCTCATCCGCGAAGCATTTGCCGCCGACCTGGTGCTCTTCGATCCGGAATCGATCATTGACACGGCCACTTTTTCCGATCCGATCCGCGCAGCCGCTGGAATCGCAGCCGTTTGGGTAAACGGCGTTCTCTCCTATTCTGTCGAGGGAGTCACGGGGAAGCGCGGTGGGCGTTTTCTGCCCCGCGCTGAGACCTCCTGGATCCAGTAATTCCACTCTGAAAATCGGAACGCGAAAGGCCGTAAGACGAGCATTCGGTCTTCAAAGAGTTCTTCGGCGAGCATTTCCTTGCCGGGTCCGGCATTGGATCGAGCATCGTCGTCGATTGCAAGGTCCAGATCGATTGTGTAGCCTACAAAGGTCCAGCGGCTTGACTGCGAACCTCTCGTGCTTCTGCATTCCTCTGCCCGGCCTCTGTCACTGGAGCAGCGCCTCGTTTATGCCCATGATCGATCATCACAGCATTTTTTTGCTGCTCTCTGCCCTCGTCGCGGTGATCGCTCTGATCCTGCTGATTGCAGTCGTCAAGCTGAATCCAGTGATCACCTTATTTGTCGTTTCCCTTTCGCTGGCGATCGTCGCAGGCATGCCGTTTCCTTCCGTCATTCATTCTTTTGAGGCAGGCGTCGGAGGGACCCTGGGACATATCGCGATCATCGTGGCTCTAGGCACCATGTTAGGCAAGATGATGGCCGAATCCGGAGCCGCTGACCAGATTGCCAATACTCTGATCCGGCTTTTTGGCGAAAAGAATGTCCCCTGGGCCATGGTTTTCATAGGGCTTCTGGTCGGTCTTCCCGCGTTCTTCGAGGTCGGCTTTGTGTTGCTGATTCCCGTGGCCTTCACCGTCGCACGTCGCACGGGGACATCGCTGGTCCTCGTGGGTCTGCCGATGGTGGCGGGACTTTCCGTAGTCCACGGCCTGGTGCCCCCGCATCCCGCGGCCATGCTTGCGGTCACAATCTACAAGGCAGACGTGGGCAAGACGATCTTCTACGCGTTGCTGATTGGCCTCCCAACAGCAATCATTGCCGGGCCTCTGTATGCCAAACTCATCGCGCCACATGTGCAGCTTAATGCAGAGAATCCAATGGCCGTCCAGATTGCGGGCCACGACGAGAGCCGGACCTTGCCCGGCTTCTGGATCAGTATCCTCACCATCTTGCTCCCCGTCATTCTGATGCTCGTCGGTAGTTGGGCTGACGCTGTGTCCGCCTCCGGCAGCGCTCTGAATAACTGCTTGCGTCTCGTAGGCAATGACGACCTGGCTCTGCTGATCGGCGCGCTTGTCAGCTTTGTCACCCTGGGCACGATGAGGGGCTTCTCGCGCGAAACCATTCTTCGCTTCAGCAATGAATGCCTTGCGCCCACGGCCACCATTACGCTGCTGGTGGGGGCAGGCGGAGGCTTTGGACGTGTATTGCTCGACAGTGGCGTGTCGGGCGCAATCATTGTGGCCGCGATGCAGAGCCACGTTCCTTTGCTGTTGCTGGCATGGCTTCTCGCCGCGCTCATGCGGCTTGCCACTGGTTCCTCGACCGTTGCAATGACCACCGCGGCCGGCATCGTGGCTCCAATTGCCTTGCACAGCACAGGCGTTCATCCTGAGCTGCTGGCCATCGCAACCGGGGCCGGTTCGCTCATCTTCTCGCACGTGAACGACGGCGGATTCTGGCTGGTCAAGGAATATTTCAATATGAGCGTTGGACAGACCATCAAGACCTGGTCCATCTGTGAAACTATTATCTCGGTCACGGCGCTTGGTTTGACTGCCGCTATCTGGTATGCAATCTGATAAGTCGGACAGGGAAATTTGCATCTCAACGTGGTTGAAAGCTCTGAAGTGGAAGTTAGGCAGGGATGAATGGAATGACAGACAAAAACCTCTTGCAGACTTGGTCGCGTCGAAGTTTTCTGAAGAACACTGCAGCGCTTGCCGTCGCGCAGTCCGGCTTCGCAGCGGCCCAGAACTCCGCCGGTGGCTCGAAAGATGGAAAAACCCTGGCCTACGTCGGCACTTATACGAGCGCAGTCGACGGCGACGCACATGGGGAAGGTATCTATTTGTTGGAAATGAATCCTACCAATGGCGAGTTATCCCAGCCGACCCTTGTTGCAAAAACTCAAAATCCGTCATGGGTTAGCGTTCATCCTTCACGTAGGTATCTTTATGCGATCAACGAGGTTGCCAATTTCAGCGGATCGAACGGCTCAGTCAGCGCATTCGCCATGGACGAGACCAGCGGCAGTTTGACCGCTCTTAACTCTGTTGGCTCTGAGGGTGCAGGTCCAGCGCATATGAGCCTCGATGCTTCAGGGCGCTATGTGTTCGTGGCAAACTATATTGGCGGAAGTATCGCCGTGCTTCCGATCCTGCCCGATGGATCGCTGGGATCCGCCGTAGATACGCACCGCGACAACGACTCTGTGGGCGCTAAGCATGCGACGGACGCCCCAAAAGGCAGTTTTGCCGTCAGCGGCCACGATGTTCCGCACGCACACATGATTGCCGCCGACCCACAGAATAAACATGTCCTTGCAACTGACCTTGGGCAAGACAGAATCTACGTCTATCGGTTCAACTCCACAACAGGCAAGTTGACTCCATCCGACGGCACCCCCGTCGTTTCTCTTCCCTCCGGCGACGGCCCTCGTCATTTCGCCTTCCATCCTAACGGTCATTGGTTCTATTCCCTTCAGGAAGAGGCTTCCACAATTGTGTTCTTTCATTACGATCCCGACGCCGGAGCTTTGACCGTGCAGCAGACGATTTCCGCACTTCCTGCAGCCTTTTCCGGATCGAGTTTCGCTTCAGAAATCCAGGTATCGCCAGACGGCAGGTTTCTCTACTCCGCCAATCGCCTGCACGACTCGATCTCGGTTTGTTCCATTGCAGCGAATGGCACGCTTAAACTCATCGGCGAAACATCAACTAGAGGAGACTATCCCCGGCACTGCAGGATCGACCCGACCGGAAACTTTCTCTGCTCGTGCAATCAACGCAGCGACTGCATCACGTCCTTTCGGATTGATCGGAATACAGGTTTGCTGACGTTCACAGGCCGGTACACGCCGATAGCAAGCCCGGCAATCATCACGTTTCTTCGGTAGGACAACATGAACTCGGGAGAAGTAATGGAAACCAGGAATCTCACTCACGCTCATGCATTAGTTCAAACGACAAGGTCATCGGGATCACTGAGCCTTCCTTCTCCAATCTTGCGGGCTAAATGCCAGTGCGCGCTAATGGCCTTGTGCGTATTAGGGCCACTCGAATGCGCAAGCTCAGCATCGGCCCAGCCGCTGGAATTCCGCAACACGCTTATGCCGGAACCGTCCTCTCTTTCGGTGCAACCGGGCAGCTTTCAGATCGACACCTCCATGACGGTGGGGTTCACAGGCGCGCACGACGATGTTTTGGAGCAAGCCACCGCGCGCGCTATTGCGCAATTGGAAGACATAACAGGAGTGGAGCTCAGCAAGAGCTTCGCTGGTGAGTCGGGCGCTGCAACCTTCGAGATCAAGGTGGATCACGCTTCTGATGAGGTACAGTCGCTCGACGAAGACGAGTCGTACACCCTCGTGGTGCGCCCCGGTTACAT
>OBLU010001103.1_pt1 | contig 25142 bp, 19 predicted proteins | sample 1518681 | NCBI WGS metagenome assembly OBLU01 (sample SAMEA3539304, study PRJEB22396) | soil metagenome | biome: tundra; feature: field; material: soil | place: USA | collected 2010-05 | depth 0.15 m
CAAAGTGTAAAGGATGTCCGGAGACAATCTGTAAAGGATGTCATGCAACTGAACAACTGAACGAGGCTGCACCTAGAGCGGGTGCACACGCAAAAGCCGTCAAGAGAGTGGGCGCCTCACCTGCTTATTTTGTAATTGACAGACACGACTGCTGAGATTAATCATCTGGTGTCGAGTGCACACGTGTGCGATGGCTCGGTGTAGTCAAATTCAAAAAAGTCTCGCCCCATCATGCCAACAAGGCCTCGATCAACTCGGTCGCGAATGTGCACAGCGCATTCCGCTCTACAATCTCAAGAATGTTCAATCCCCCCGCGAATCGCTGGTGCGCGGATGCAATTTGATGAGCACCGCCTCCTGCGCTGGGAAGAGGTCAACGCATGAAACGATCGAGCATTATTGCCATCCTCACTGACGTGCATCTCTGGGTTCCGGTTGTTGTGTTGATCCTGGGAATGACCCTTCTTATGTCGCTGAGGTGAATTCTTGAGCGAAATTTTGGCACCCGCTGGCGGGCGATCCACCCTTTCCCTGCACAAGCTTGGCGTCTTCTGCGGACTGGCCGCAGCTGTCTGGCTCGGAACCGCCGAAGCGCCCACCAAACTGGTGAATGCGGGCTTCTCTCCGTTCGTTATCTCCCTGGGCATGGTCATGGGTGCATTCGTGGCACGCTGGACCGTTCCCATGCTTCTCAAGGGCACGGGATTTGTGCTCACGGATCTGCGCGCCAAACCGCACCTCATTGTGTGGGCAGTGTTAGCTGGAATGCTTTGGGCAGTAGCCAACACGCTGACCATCTTCGCAGTCCGCAATGTAGGCCTGGCCATCGCCTTCCCGCTCTGGAACACCAATAGCCTTGTGGGTCTCTTGTGGGGTTGTCTCCTCTTCAAGGAGCTGCGAGGTTCCGGTTTCAACGGTTGGTCCAAAGTGTTGGGGGGTGCGTTCGCCATTGTCGGCGGCGCTGCCGTTCTTGCCTATGCCACTTCGCAGCAGTCTTCCAATACGCCGGGAAAGGCTGCGGTGGGCATCCTGGCGGCGCTCGGCGCGGGCTTGCTGTTGGGCACCATGTATATTCCCTACCGCAAGGCCTATATCAGCGGCATGAACCCACTCTCATTCGTAACCATCTTCACCTTCGGTGAGCTCGCCACCGTTTTCGTCCTCGGCGCATTCTTCTTCGGCGGCGTCGGCAACCTGGCCGGTGAGTTGGAAAGAGCTCGCCCCATGCTATTCTGGCCGTTCCTTGGCGGATTCTGCTGGGTCATTGGCGACCTGTTCCAAAATTTTGCCGCTAAGTACATCGGCATCGGACGCGGAATCCCGCTGTCAAATACCAATCAGCTTTGGGGACTGGCGTGGGGTGCGCTGGTCTTTTCCGAGTTGTCCGGTCTGAGCCCAACAGGCAAAGTTCTGGTCATCGCCGGATCGTTGATCATGATCGTCGGCGCTTTATCCATCAGCACAGCCGCGCCGCCGCTTTCAGAACTGTCTAACTGGAAGCAATCCATGGATCGGGAGTGCGACCGCTATCAGTTGGACACACAACAGGTGGCAGCCGTGGTTGCAGGGGACGACCCTCTTGCCGGGCAACCACACCAACGGCGATGGTGGGAAGTGTTGGTGATGTGCACTGCGGTCGGAGTCTTCGTCTGGCTCGCCCTCGGCACCAAAGTCCAGCAAATCTCCGTCAGCATTCCTTGGATGATTGTCTTGGTGATCGGCACAATCGTGCCTTTGGGAGTTTGCGGCACATTGTTGTGGCGGCGGACGCGCTTCTCATAACCTGAATCCGCTTTTGCGGCGCCGAGCTGCTTTTCCGACGGACAACTGAAAACGCGCCTTATTCCTCTCGGCGATGCTGGCGAGATGATCAATTCCCTGGCTTAACGACCCTCGCGTTCCGAGGGGACAGCTTCCACGTCAACGACAGCAACAAAATGCCCAGAAAAGTGGAGATCACGATCGCTGAAATCGCGGCATTCCACCCATATTGTTCAGCCAGCGTGCCGATTCCCTTGCCTTCCAGCGTGCGCCCAAGGTAGCCAAACAGCCCGACAAACCCCGCAGCAGTGCCCACAGCTTTCTTGGAGCTGAAATCCAGCGCAGTAACGCCTAACAACATAACCGGTGGATAGATAAAGAACCCGATGATTCCGAACAGCATCAGGTCAAGCCATAACTTGTCATTGGGCGCATAAAGAATGCCGATGAATGACAAAAGAACAGGAATCATGCAGAGCAGGCTGATCATGCCCCGCCGCCCTCCGACCTTATCGGATAGCCAACCCATCAGAATCGTGCTTAAAACTCCAGAAAACTCCAACATCGCCGTGCTGATTCCTCCCTCTCCAAGACTGGCATGCTTCACTTCTTTCAGATAGGTCGGCCCCCAGTCGAGCATGGCATATCTGGCAATATAGACAAAGAAATTGGCGCTGGCGAACAGCCAGAGATATCGATTCTTGAGAATGTAATCTACCAGCAATTCGCGTGTCCCAAGTTCATCCTCCCTATCTACATTCCCTGCCTCGGGGTAGTCGTTCAGGTATTCCTCAACAGAGGGAAGCCCAACGGACTGAGGTGTGTCTCTAAGTCGCAATAAAAGATAGATTGCGCACAGGATTGCCAGAATGCCCGGAACATAGAACGCCGAATGCCATCCTAGTAATACTGTGCTGTAGGCCACAATCAGGCCGGTAAGTCCGCCCCCAACGTTGTGAGCAATGTTCCAGAATGCAAAAACCGTGCCCCTCTCGCGAATACTGTACCAGTGACCCAGGGAGCGTCCGCACGGACCCCATCCCATTCCCTGCACTAACCCGTTCAATGTCCACAACGCCAGGTGCATTGGGTAACTGCTGACGCCCGCAAATGCGAAATTGCAGATCGCGGTCAACACCAATCCCAAGGGCATGAAGTACCGGGGATTGCTTTGGTCCGACCATGTTCCCATGACAAACTTCCCAACGCCATACGCAATCGCCGTCAGCGCGAGCATATCCCCGATCTGTCCTTTGCTGTAATGAAGCGACTTCCCTATCTCCATCGAGACGACCGGAAGGTTGTTTCTCACTAAATAGAATGTGGCATAACCAATAAAAGTAGATTCCAGGATCTGCCATCGCAGTCGTGGGTACTGCCGCTTGACCTCCTCCTCGGGAAGCTTGGCTATATGCGCTGCCGGCTTGAGGAATGGAAAGTTCCAACTCATGAATGACCTCAATCCCCTGATGCGATTTCATCTACATTTATGGCTTTTGATCAACTGGGATAGAGGTCCGCAGACTCTCTGGCAAGAAGTCGGTACTCAGCATCGCAGGAGATGAAGTCAAATAGAATGTCCGAATCTTCGGGTACCTCTCCTGCACCAAGAGCAGTGTGCGGAAATCAAAGCTCTGCACATCCGCCCGGTCTTCCATGTGATAAGCCTGAACAGCGCCGCAAAGCGTCTCGACAAAGACCTCAGGGCTCACTGTTCTGCTGGGCGTAAACGCTGAGGCAGGGAGCTTGCCGGACGACTTGAGTTCAGCCTCGGTCTTCCCAAGCCCGACCGCCATCGTCTTTGCTTCGGAGTAGCCTTCCGGCAGAATCTTGGTCTCAAGGTTAAAGTGCACCCGCTCTGCAGTCCGCGCTCGAGCCGCGGCATTGGGAGTGGACTTTCCCGGTCCGCTCCGGTACCAGCGTGCATAAAAGTCGGCAAAGCGAAAGAGTTGCGCTACGTAAGTCGGCGCATAGGGGCTAATCATCTTTTCTTCGGCCGCAAAGGCAATACTAACGGGTGAAAGCGCCAGGTCGTTCTTCTGCTCCGGGCCGAAATGGAGCTTGTCACAAATGAACTGCCGCTGAGCATCGATCATTGAAATGTCGTGAATATAGACACGATCTTCAATCGCATAGGCCTGTCCATCAGAGCGTCGGCAGGACTGTGGATTCAGAAACTGATCGTGCCAGATCAGCGACTGGTGGTCCGTTGTCACTCCGGTATCGGTCTCAATCGAATTGATCCCGTTGTCCAAACCCACTTCAAATGCGGGCAGAGTGTTCTCTGGACGCAGCCCACGACCGCCCCGGTGCCCCTCCGCATCAATGCCGTCCAGGTACGCGAGTTGCGCAGCATTGCCAACAGCCTTCTCCCGTGCTTCTTGCAACGCAACAGCAAGAAGGTCGGGACGGTCTGAAATGATTCCGTTCACCTGCTGTTCGAGCAACACGCGCATGGTCTGCAGGTCGTCCACCGTCCACGGCACGACCGCAAAGCCGGCTGCCTGCAAGTCCTTCACATTGACCGGTCCCGCGGGCCCTAACAGAGTCTCATAGGCCGGAGAAAGAGCCGGAACAAACCTGTCCCCGTGCTGTTTGGCATGGGCAGCAGCGCGGGTCATCAAAGTAAGGAAAGGATCGTTCGCGGCTTGAGATGAACTGGGCGCCTGAGCGAAGCCAGGCAACCAGCAGAATACTTGAAGCGCGCACACAATCGTGATCACGCAGGTAGTCGAGTGAGCCATCTTCTCGTCGAACACATTCGCTGAGCGGTCACGGCAAGGGACATTCTCAAGCATCGGGATATCTCCATTGGTACTGAAAAACGAAGGGCTACTATAGGAAACCATTTTATGCGGAACCTTTCGTGCATCGAAATTCTAACCAGTTGGGTGCCCACAAAATCAAGCCCTAACTCCGCTGTAAACTACCCTTCGTGAGTGGAAGATTTCGGGGCAGCATTCCAGAAGTGCGTTTGACCTATTGGGAGGTCTCGAGGCTAAAGACACCGCAATTCGATAGCATTCTCGATTCTTGCTCCCTTACTTTTCCTGGTAAAGATAACCTTTTGCTACCTCAACAAAGTTAGCCAGGTCCTCGGCCATCCAGGCCTCGCTTCTGTTTAGTTCCTTTGCAAGAAGGCTCGCAACCGCGGGCGCTGCTTCAATCGCAGCGCGCGCATCGAGGAAGAGAGCCCGCGTACGCCGTGCAAGGACATCCTCTACCGTACGTGCCATTTCATGTCGCGCCGACCAAACCACCTCGCGCATCCGAAAGGGAAGGCGCGGATGAATAAGGGCATCCAATGCGTTATCCTCGGATGAAAGTGCGCTAAGCATCGGTAGATCCGATCCGTAAACTTGCTCCCACTCGCTTGCCGCTCCCGCCGAATCCATTGTCCACCCATGCAGCCTCATCTCCAGCGTCTTTGATGGCTGTTTCGGGAGAGAAGCAACCTTGCAGGCCCGGTCGATTGTGTCCTGTCCCATGCGCCTGTAAGTGGTCCATTTCCCGCCCGTAACAGTAACCAGGCCGGAAGCCGAAACCATAATTGTGTGGTCTCTCGAAAGCTGCGATGTCTTGACGCCGCCTTTCCGCACAAGCGGTCGCAAGCCTGACCACATACTCAGGATTTCCGTAGCTCCTGGCGCATGTCCGAAGTAGCGGGCGATATGGTCCAGGAGAAACTGCTTTTCCGATTGCATTGCTCTTGGCTCCGAAGTCGCTTGATCAACGGGCTCATCCGTGGTCCCCACGATTGTCGCTCCGTGCCATGGAATTGCGAAGAGTACTCGCCCATCCGCTGTCTTTGGGATCATCAGCGCGGTATCTCCAGGCAGGAAGGACCGCGGCAACACGAAATGTGATCCCTGGCTGACAACAAGGAACGAGCCGGCCCTGCCATGATCCATATCCAGTGTGTCCTGAACCTGGACACCACAGGCGTTAATCACCACTTTCGCTTGCAGATCAAAGACGCTGTCTTCTTCCCGGTCTCGTGCCTGGATGCCGATCGTCTTGCCACCGCGCTGCAACAGACCAACGGCTTCCACGTAGTTGATCGCAACGCCTCCGAGATCCTGCAACGTGCGTAACAATGCAATTGAGTACCGGGCATCGTCAAACTGCCCATCGTGATAAAGAATGCCCCCGCGGAGCCCATCTCCAACAAGCCCCGGCAGCCTCTCTAGCGTGCTCTCACGCGACAGCAGTTCCGATCGTCCAAACGACAACCGTCCTGATAGCTGCTCATAGACCTTCAAACCAAGACCATAGTAAGGAAACGAGGAATAACTGTAGGCCGGCACGACGAAAGACAGATCGTGAACAAGGTGAGGAGCGTTCCTCAACATGTGGCCACGTTCTCGCAAGGCATCCAGGACGAGTGTCAGGTTAAGCTGTTCCAGATAGCGAACCCCGCCGTGCACAAGCTTTGTGCTACGGCTTGAAGTCCCTTTTGAGAAGTCGAATCGCTCCACCAGGAGTGTGCGAAAGCCCCGCGAGGCTGCATCAACCGCAGTGCCCAGGCCGGTGGCTCCGCCTCCAATTACCAGCACGTCCCATGGCTCGGTCTCTTGGCCTAGTTGACGAAGAATGTCTGCTCTGATGGTCACGCCCTAACTCCCAGTCTCATGCGAGACGCACTGCATGTTACCAGAAGAAAGGCACTCTGCGGCGTGCGGCTCCGCACTTGCCCGCGGTACGCCGATTGCCCAGGTGCTGTGAGCCATTAACTGCCACCACTTCGCTCGAGAGCAGGCCCATTACGGACTTGCGCACCCTCAAGGTTGGCAAGCCGGCATTTTTGCTCTGCGTAACCCAAGGTCGCCCAAGGAGCAAGGGAAAAGAGATTGAATCGTGTGCCAGCCAAAAACAATAGCTGGCACACGAGATTCGTGCAGGTTAGTAGACGACCTTCAATCCGAACTGAACGATTCGCGGCTCAAAGGTGCCGGTGATTGCGCCGCCGCTGCTGGGGCTGCTGAGAGTGGTCGCAGTTGAGAGTGTTCCGCCCAAACCGCTGGCCGGTAGGTAAAGGTTCGTATGGTTGAAAATGTTGTAAAATTCAGCACGGAACTCGATCTTCAATCCCTCCACCGGAGTGCTGAACCGCTTGTTGAAGTCCAGATCCGTCTCGTAGAACGCCGGCGTGCGCCCAGGGTTACGCGACGAGTTGCCAAACGGGCTCAATAGATTGCCACTTGCATCCTTCGTTGCTGGCAGCGAGAAGGCGGCGTAATTCACATACTGAATGCTTCCGTTGGACGCCACTTCATGGGCCAGGCAGGAATGCCCTGAATTGCACAGAACCACCGGCTGACCAGCAATGACCTTGGGCCTGTATTCATTGGCTCCACGATAGGTAGCGGAGATCTGCGGCGAAACCACGTTCGCAGAGTTCGGCGTGTAAGTCAGGTTGAACGGCGTTCCACCTTGCATCGTGTTCACACCGCTGATCTGCCAACCTCCAATGATCGCGTCCAATACGGAATTGCTGTTCGAGAGATAGTGCCGCCCATGTCCCAACGGCACGTCATACACCAGGCTGGTGATGTTCGCGACCGGCAGGTTATAGTCCGACTGGGCGTAGTCGGCACTTAGGTTGTTGGCGTCCTGCGGAGAAGGTGTGTTGCCCTCGAGCGAGGCGCTGGCATTGTCCAGCGAGTGCTCCCATGTGAAGGAGTTCAGCAAGGTCAACCCCCCGACAAAGCGCTGCTCATACTTGACCTGAAGCGCGTTGAAGTGGGAGTAGAACTCATTGAGCGCCTGCGTGATGTCGCCATAATCGAATGTTGTGCCCACCAAACCGCCCCAGGTTGGGTACGGGCGAGCAAACCCAAGTGCAGGATTGGCCGAATTCGCAAGGCCTTTGGACGGGTTCCCCTGGTTCGCATTGTCAAAGCCCTGCAGTTTCAGACCATGGTTGCCGATGTAGGCAATGTCCACCATTGTGTTCTTGGCCAGGGCCTTCTGCACGCTCAGGAAGTAGCTCTCGACATAGCTGTCCTTGGTGTTCTGTGGGATGTAGGTAATGTTGTCGGTTCCGGCGTTAAAGGTTGTGGCAAGCCCTGCCGGATAGCCCATGTCGACCGTGCGATAGCCTGCCGCGGTGGCGGTGGAGGGCTGCGTTACTGAAACAAACAGCGCGCTCGGAGCGTTGATGGGCAGGATGTCTCCCGACCCGGCGCGTGTGTAGTGAACATAGCTGGTGCCGTATCCACCGCGAATTGCGATTGTAGGCGTTACGGCATAGGCAAATCCAAGTCGCGGAGCGAAGTCGCCCAGCGCGGGATTGACCAGGGTCTTGCTGTAGACGCCGCTGCCGCTATACGAGGAGATACACGGGGTAGTGCCGCATAATGCAGCGGAAGTGGTGTAGCCCGGCGTCAGCGTCTGCATCGACACCGTTGCCGGATTGAAGTTGGACAGGTTGTTGTTCGCTTCAGAGTAAGGCGCGCCGTATTCCCAGCGCACGCCAAGGTTCAGAGTCAGCTTGGAGTTGACCTTAAAGTCATCCTGAGCGTACACGCTGTCCAGGCTTTGTAACAGATGCGCCCTGAAGTAAGTGGCTAGCGCATAGTTGTTCGTGGTTCCGAAGATCAGGTCGGCCCAGTAAGTATCTGCGGCAGCAGTTGGATTGGCGCAGGCCGTTCCAGCCCCCGCCGGGCAGGCGCTGTAACCCTTGCCGTAGGTGAATGAGCCGTAGAGCGGGTTCGAGTCCTGCACCTGCATCCAGATTTGCTCATACTCATAGCCAAATTTGAGCGAGTGCTTGCCCTTGGCCCAGGAGAAGTTCACCTTCGGGTCGAGCAACGAGGGATACTGCCATTGCGGATTGGTGCTCTGGCGCCCAAATGCCGTAAATCCGCCGGAAACGCTGGTGGAGGGAAGGCCGCCGGCGACAATGGGATTGGTCGGGAGACCTGGGATAACGATGGCATTGTCTCCGATTGAAAGCGTGAATTTTCCTGCCCTAGTAGCGGAGAGGCCAAGCCGCGCATCAAGTACCTTGTTGGCGCTGATCAGGCGAGTGTAGCCGAGCGCCACCTGCTGGTCAAGAATCTTGATGCGGCCATTCGTCTGACCATCGAGAGGCAAGGGCAGCGTCGGATGGTTGATGCCCGTCTCTTTACGATCGCTCACCTTCAGGAACCATGAGCTCTTTTCACTCTGCTGGTAATCGATCCGAAGATCGCCCTTGTCGGCGTTATCAGAAAACGGAGCGTTGGTGGGGCAGTCGTTTGTATCCACGCCTGTTGATGCGTTGATGCCTGTCGTGCCCGGTGCAATCTGGCACTGCAAAGGCAACTTGCCGAAGAAGCTCAGAATCTGCTTCGAGATCGGACTCGCGTCGGGCGAATTAAGAATTGACGTGCCTGCCTTGTAATAGGTTCCCGGCTTGAACGGATCCTGCACATCCACCGCGAGAATCCCATTGATTTCGTTCTGCGTGGGCACCGTCAAGACCACTGAGGGTGTCAGGGTCTGCCGGAAGCCCTCGTAATCGAGGAAGAAGAAGAGCTTGTCCTTCCAGATTGGGCCGCCAAAGTCCACGCCGAACTGATTGCGATTGAATCCCGGCTTGACGATTGGATGCGTGCCGCTGATCGGGTGGATGTATCCGAACGCGTTCAGATCCGTATTGCGCAGAAACTCGTAGAGCGTCGTATGGAACCTGTTGGTGCCGCTCTTGGTGGCCACGTTGATCGTTGCGCCCGAGGAGCGGCCGTATTCGGCGCTCTCATTGTCTGTCACCACTTGAAACTGATTGATCGAGTCCGGAGGTGGCTGGATGATCTGGTTGTCAAATCCCTGGTTGCTCTCCCCGTAGGCGTTATTGTCCATGCCGTCCAACAAATAGTTGTTGAACATGCTGCGTTCGCCGTTCACGTTGTATGATCCCGCGCGTACCAGGCTTGTGACCGCCGTAGTGGATGCAGCCGTGGGCGCCTGCCGCGAACCGGTGACCAGGGCGAGCAAGTCCGAGTAGTTGCGGCTTACCAGGGGCAGCGATTCAGTCTGATACTCAGAGACGGCTTGCCCGCGCTCGCTCGTTTCTGTCTCAATTTGAATTGCGATATCGCTGACCTCAACCGTGGTTGCGTTCGCCTGTCCTACCTTCAGCGTCAGGTCGATGCGCGCGCGCCCGGCCACGGAAATTGTAATGTTCTTGGCTTCTGTCTTTGCAAAGCCAGGCGCCTCGGCCTCAATGTTATAAACGCCTACTCGAAGCGACGGAACTTCGTAATCGCCCGATCCGTTTGCGGCTACCTTGACCACATTGCCGGTATTTACATTGGTTACGCTGACGGTTGCCGTTGGAACCGCTGCACCAGTGGAGTCATGGATCGTCCCAATCAGGCTGCCATCCTCGTATTGCGCAAACGTGTGCATTGCGGGGAAAATCAATAAAAGTGCGATCGCCAGGTGAAGCCACCTGGGTGCTCGACTTCCGCTTTTCGCCCTGCCGCATGATGTTTGATTGCATGCGCTGTGCCCCTGTGTGCTCTCCCCAGCGGAGACTTCAGAATGCGCTAGCTGCGTTGTGCCGACAATTCTACCCATCTCTCGATTCCACAAAGTCATGATGCCTCCAAGAGTTCCTAACTTGCAATTCTTCTTCAAAATTGTTAAGGCTTCATCAAAAACACAGAATCCACCCCAAATACACGCTCATCGAAGGTGAAGCGGCATTTCCGCACGCTCAAACTGCGAAGCCCTGTACTTGGCGATGGATTCCCTTTATTCCTCATCCGCGAATGGAAAGTAGCAACAAGAAACAATACGTGTCAAGGTCAAAATTCGCTAAATCGATTATTTCTGTGGCATTAGCAGCCCGCAAGATCCAGTTTGCATAGCGGCAAACCACTCCTGCGTTCAGCATTTCTGCGCCATTTCGAGAGGGGCAACTGGGAAAGCTGGGGATGCGAGGGATCCAAGAACTTAATGTCGACTACAGTGGATTTGAAAACCTGTCCAGCGGCGCCAGGATGAAATACTGATCCGGGGGAAGACGTGCAATCGATACCTTTTGCCAGAGGAATCCGGGCCCGGGCTTGTTCCTGTGCGACGCTGGTTGCGCTCACACTCTTATCTTGTCCGGTTCCTGGCTCGGCACAAACATCGCTCAGTATCTCCGCCGCAGCCAGCCTCAAAGACGTATTTCTTGAGGCTGAAGCTTCCTACAGACAAAGCCACGCGCCCATCGAATTCCGCAATAACTTCGGCTCATCGGGTACCTTGGCAGTGCAAATAGACCAGGGCGCGCCAGCGGATGTATTCCTGTCGGCTGCCGCCAAGCCGATGGACGATCTCCAAGCCAAGGGACTGCTTGTTGCCGGGACCCGCCGCAATCTTCTCCGCAACTCGCTGGTGCTCATTGTCCCCCTCGATTCCACACTTAAGGATTTTCAGGGGCTTACATCGAATTCCGTGCGAAACATTGCTCTTGGCGATCCAGCCAGCGTTCCAGCTGGCCAATATGGGCGTCAGACGCTATCGTCCCTTCATCTGATCGACCAGCTCAACGCGAAGTTTGTCTTCGCGAAGGATGTTCGTCAGGTTCTCACATATGTTGAGACCGGCAATGCGGATGCGGGCCTCGTGTATGCGACCGATGCTCGGATCTCCAACAAGGTTCGCATCGTGGCTACGGCCCCTGATTCGGCGCACGATCCCATCGTCTATCCCGTCGCGGTGTTGAAGGGAAGCCGCAACGAAGCGGCCGCGCGGGATTTTGTCGAGTATCTCAGCAGCCCCGCCGCCAGAGCCATCTTTGTGAAGCATGGATTTACAATGGCGGCACAGTGACTCTGCCCACCGATCCGTCGCCGCTCTACATCTCCATCGCAACCACATGCGCTGCCACCATCGCCACGTTCTTCCTGGGTCTCCTCGCGGCAAGGGCGATGTATGGGGTGCGCGGCAGTCTTCGTGCCTGGATTGACGGGTTGCTGACGCTGCCCCTCGTTCTTCCCCCCACAGTTGTCGGCTTCTTTCTCCTCCTGCTCCTCGGACGGCGAAGCTTCATCGGCCATGCCTTGCAGCAAATCGGCGTCACCATCGTTTTCTCCTGGCCTGCAACCGTCATTGCTGCAACGGTAGTGGCCTTTCCGCTCATGTATCGGACCTCGCTCGGGGCTTTCGAACAGGTCAACAAGAATCTCCTGGATGCTGCCCGTACCCTTGGAGCTTCAGAACACGTGGTATTCCGCAAGATCCTCTTGCCGCTCGCAGCGCCGGGCGTGATCGCCGGAACCGTGCTGGCCTTTGCTCGCGCAATGGGTGAATTCGGGGCGACTCTCATGCTTGCCGGCGATATCCCTGGCCGTACGCGGACTATGCCGCTCGCCATCTTTTCCGCTGCCGCGAGCGGGGACATGCGCCAGGCCTTCGTTTGGGTAGGTTTGATCGTGGTCTTGTCGCTCGCAATCATTCGCCTCTTGAATCGCGAGGGCGCGCTGCGCCGGCCTGCGCGCCGGCATGTGGTCTCCTCTCTCGCTCCGGTTCCGGTCACCCCTTTGCCAGTCAAGCAAGATGAGTCGACGCATCACGCGACGCTCGACCTTGATGTCATGAAGGCCCTGGAGCAATTTCAATTGGAGATGCGTTTGAATGCAGGCTCTGAGGCGGTCGGCTTGCTCGGACCCTCCGGTGCGGGAAAATCCATGACGCTGCGCGTGATTGCCGGCATCGTCACGCCCGATCGTGGGCGAATTGTCCTGAACAGCCGCGTTCTGTTTGACAGCGCGGCAGGAATCAACATCCCCGCAGCAGCAAGAAAGATCGGCGTCGTGTTTCAGGACTACGCCCTCTTCCCCAACATGACCGTAGCCGAGAATGTTGGATTCGGGTTGAGTGCGCTCCCGTCGCGCGAGCGGCAGGCACGCGTGCAAATGCAGCTCGACCGGATGCACATAGCCGAGCTGGCAAACCGCAATCCGGCGGAGCTTTCAGGCGGACAACGGCAACGAGTAGCCATCGCTCGCTGCATGGCCATTGAACCCGATGCGCTCCTCTTCGATGAGCCGTTTGCTGCACTTGATCCGCATCTGCGGCGGCAGATGGAAGAGCAGCTGCGCGAAACCCTCGCCAACTATGACGGCGTGGTGATCTTTGTAACGCATGACATGGAAGAGGCCTTCCGCTTCTGCACCGATCTGCTTGTGTTGGATGGCGGCAAGGTCATTGCCAGCGGGGAGAAACACCAGATCTTCGAGCGGCCGCAGACAGTCGCCGTTGCGCGGTTGACTGGTTGCAAAAACATTGTTAGTGCCCGCCGCTTGAGCGCGAATCAGATTGCGGTAGAATCGTGGAACTGCGAGTTGCAAACAAGAGACCAGGGCACCGATTCGCTCACACACGTTGGCATCCGCTCCCATCAGATTCTCTTTCAACAAACGGCGGACGCGGAAAACACTTTTCCATGTTGGCTTGTGACCACCAGCGAGGCGCCCCATGAGATGACGCTCTACTTGAGCTTGCACAAGGCGCCTGAGCCTGGGGAGCCGCCACAGCTGCAGGCTGATGTTCCCAAGGAGCTTTGGCGCAAGCTCAGCGCCATGCCGCAGCCGTGGCCGGTCACGCTCGATCCCGCACGCTTGCTCCTGCTCAAAGACTAGATCGTCCAGACTTGCTATAGAACTGGCGGTGAGCGCCATTGCTCCCATTGGGTCATTCTTGCAACCTTCTCATGCAAAATCCGCCCCATTTGGAAGAAAATAGAGTTAGATGAATTTGTGCTTGCAGGATTGAGGATTGCTTGACACACACGCAGATTGAAATTCCCAAGTGGACCGCCGAGGAATTCAAGCAGTTGGTTCTCGCCGCAGATCCGAAGGTTGCGGTCTTCGATTGCGATGGAACGCTTTGGAGCGGCGATGCGGGATACGGATTCATGGTCTGGTCCCTCGAGCAGGGCCTGGTTTCTCGCTCCACGAGTGATTGGATCGATACCCGCTATCGCGCATACCAATCCGGCCATGTAAGCGAGTTGGAGATCTGTGGCGAGATGGTGCGAGTCTACGCCGGCCTGCGTGAGCAGGAGTTGCGCGCCGCCGCCGCCCAATATGTGGAGGAGTTTGTCCGCCCCCATGTGTTTTCTGAACTGACCTCGCTCGTGTCCACTCTGCTGAAGAACGGTGTCGAAATCTGGGCCGTGAGCTCAACCAACCGATGGGTCGTCGCTGAGGGTGTGCGCGATCTTGGAATTCCAGAGAATCGCATTCTAGCCGCCGAGGTCCGCGTTAATGAAGGCGTCATCACCAGCCAAATTGTCGACGTGCCCACCGACGAGGGCAAGGTCGCCACATTAGCCCGCATTGGAATCACAGCCCCGGATGTGGTCTTCGGCAACTCCATTCACGATCTGGCCATGCTTGAAATTGCACGCCGCGCCTTCCCCGTCAATCCCTCCCCCGCGCTGCTTGAGGCGGCAGCAAAGAACGGGTGGGGATACTTCCGTCCCCAGGGCGCAGAAGGACTCATCACTACGGTCGGCGGAGAATAGAGCAACATGCCGTGGCATACGTCCAATCATGAGGCGCATCTTTGAAAGGAAGCAGCTTCAGCCTCGTCCGAAAGTGCGTTTACACTAGAGCTGTGGAACAAGCCCAACCAGACTCCAACACCAGGTCCACCGGACCCGCCCTTCGTTTCGTTGCGGCTGCGCTCATCGTCCGCGGCGGCGAAGTCCTGATCGGCCAGCGCCGTCCGGATCAACCGATGGCCCTCCAGTGGGAGTTCCCCGGCGGAAAAATTGAGGCTGGCGAAAGTCCTGAACAGGCCCTTGCCCGCGAGCTCGACGAAGAACTCGGCATCCAGGCGACCATAGGCCCCCGGGTCACCCACATCCGCCATAACTACCGCCACGGCGGAGCCGTCGACCTGCAGTTCTTTGCCGTCCATGAGTTTTCAGGCGAGATCGTGAACCGCATCTTTCACCAGGTGCGCTGGACCAAGCTCGAAGACCTGCCCAGCTACGACTTCCTCACCGCCGACCGCGGCCTCATTCGCGACCTCGCCGCCGGCAAGCTGCTTTAGGTCAGTCTCTCCCGCGTGTCGCGCACCTTTGGCCTCAATGCCCCGGCATCATTCCCCACAGCATCACCATCGTCATCCCGATCACGATTATGCTGGTTCCCCACGCAATCACGTTCCACACGCGAGTATTCTTATGGGCCCCCATCAAGTCGCTGCGATTGATCAGCATCAGCATCAGAATGATGACCACCGGCAACAAAACGCCGTTCAGCACCTGGGACAGGATGGCCACATTGATCAGCTGCGCATCCGGCAGCAACAACACTGTGGCGGCGCCGCCCACGATCAGCAGCGTATACAGCCAGTAGAAAAACGGCGCTTCCTTGAATCGCTTGTCCACGCCGGACTCGAGCCCAAGCCCCTCGCACACCGTGTAAGCTGTCGAGAGCGGCAAGATCGAGGCCGCGAACAGCGAAGCGTTGAACAGGCCAAAGGCAAACAGCAAAAAGGCGTAGTCGCCGGCCAGTGGCCGCATCGCCTCGGCCGCATCTGAAGCCACCTGGATCGCGCCCATCCCATGCACATAGAGCGTAGCCGCGCAGGCCACCACGATGAACCACGCCACGATGTCTGTAAAGAGACTGCCGATCACCACATCCAGCCGCGAAGCCGCATAGTCCTTTACGCGAATGCCCTTTTCCACGATCGACGATTGAAGATAAAACTGCATCCATGGAGCGATCGTTGTGCCCACCACCCCGATCGCCATGTACATATACGCCTTGTCTTTCCAAACAGACTTTTGCGGCAGCTGCACCGTAGCCAGCAGCGCATCGTGCCAGCTTGGCTGCGAAAGCACGCCGGCAAAAATGTAGGCGATATACACAACAGAGGCGATCAGAAAAATCTTTTCCGTGCTCTTATAGCTGCCTCGCACCACCATGTACCAGACCAGCCCCGCACACAACGGCACTGAGATGAACTTGGACACATGGAACAGATGCATCGAACCGGCGATGCCGATGAACTCTGTGACCACGTTGGTGTAGTTGACCACCACCAGCATCACCATCAGCACGAAGGTGAGCCGCAGCCCAAACTCCTCGCGGATCAGGTCGCTCAACCCCTTGCCGGTCACCACGCCCATCCGGGCGCACATCTCCTGCACCACGATCAGCGCTATCGTGATCGGAATCATGGTCCACAGCAGGGCGTATCCGTACTGTGCACCGGCCTGCGAGTAGGTGAGGATACCGCCGGAGTCGTTATCGACGTTGGCAGTAATAAATCCGGGGCCAAGAACGGCCAGAAACAGCAGTATCCGGATTCGCCAACGCTTGCCCATGCCCGAGACTTCCGATCGCGTTTCCAGGAATCATCTACCTCGAAACCCGTTCACTCAGGTCGACGCGAGCCCAAGCGAGCGGCGACGCTGAACAAGGTCACGAGGGCAAGTGTTCCTGGGAACGCCTTAAGGAGGATTCATGAAAGTTTCCTCACTGACCATAACAGGCTCCACCCGCCCGCGCGAACTCCCCGGCGTTGCCTTCGGTGATCACCCTCGGAAGGCCATTTCGGCCGCCTCAGACCCTGTCCGACGTTTTCCGCATTTCAACTGCGCGGCTTGACAGTACGCCGGGCGCAAGACTACAACTCGCTTTCACCATTTGCCAGACAGAGGGGTCCACTCTATGCCTCCATCCAATCCACGCGAAAGCTCACCGGTACGGCGAAAGCTGTTGGGCACCATGGTCTCCGCAGCCGCGCTGCTCGGACTCAACGCCGCCGGGGCTGCCGCCAGCGAGCATGCATCAGAGGGCGGCGCCGCCATGCCGCCCGACCAGACGCCAGCCGTGCCGGAGGAGTTGTTGGCCCTTGCCCGTCTCCGCACCTACAAGTCCAGGCGTTCTTCGAGCTGGGACCGAACCGGCGGCAATGCCGATGCCGTCCCCGTTGAGCAGGGACATACCGCAACGCTGCTTGATGTTTCGGGCTCCGGGGTGGTCACACATATTTGGTTCACCATCAACTCGCCCGATCGAATGCACCTGAAAAACCTGGTCCTGCGCGCCTGGTGGGACGGCGAGTCTACGCCCTCGGTCGAGGTCCCCATCGGCGACTTCTTTGGCCTTGGACTGGGCGAGTATTTCGTCTATCAGTCCGCGCTCCTGGCAGTGGCTCCCATTAAAGCGCTCAATGCCTACTTCCAGATGCCCTTTGCCACCTCGGCCCGCATCACAGTCACGAATGAAGGCAAGGTCCGAACCGACAACCTTTACTTCGCCATTGACTACGTCACACTCCCCGCACTTCCCGGCGACCTGGGCCGCTTCCATGCGCAATACCGCCAGGCCGCTCCCTGCAAAGGCTGGTCGGACGACTGGACCAGCAACGGAAGTCCCGGCATCAACGACCGCAAGAACCTGACCGGCGAGGGCAACTACGTCTTCCTCGAGGCCGCGGGAAAGGGGCATTTTGTGGGAGTGACCCACGCTGTAGAACAGAACCAAGACGGCTGGTTTGGCGAGGGCGACGACATGATCTTCATCGACGGCGACGCATTGCCCACCATCAACGGCACCGGTACAGAGGACTACTACAATGGGGCATGGGATTTTGGTGGCCAGGCATTTGCCAACATGCACCAGGGCGCACCATATGTGGTGGATCCGGAGCGAATCGGAGGCCGATACTGCCTCTACCGCTGGCACACCGAGAGCCCAATCACCTTTGAAAGGTCGATCCGGGTGACCATGGAACACGGCCACGCCAACCACCGATCCGACAATTTCTATTCGACGGCTTACTGGTACCAGGCGGAACCGCACGCAGCATTCCCCGCCCTGCCAGAGCCTTCAGCGCGCGTTCCACGGGTCTTCAGCGTCGGCGGAGCTGGCCCCGCGACCATTCCATCGTAATTGGGTGTATCGGAAACTTAAGGTAAACCGAGACTATAGCGAAACCAGGGATGGTGTGTCTCGAAGCCGCAGCATTCAAGTTGAGGCGACCCTCAGGGAGCGGCGACCCAGCTGGAGACTCAAAAGGATACAGTGACCCTGATTTCGCTCTAAGCTGTGGCCAGCACAAGGGACTCGGCCTCGACGGCCTGCTCCTCGGCAACACCGCTCAAAAGGGACTTCACCACGTCTGCTGCGCTATAGGAATCCCGGCCCGGAGCAAGAAAATGCGCGATGGTGTTCAGGTCGTCGCCCACGGTCACCAGCGGCGGCTCCACAACATCATCCTTGCGGGTCTGCGCATGGCCAATGTTGGCAAGCAACGCATTGCAAAGGCACTTTCTGCCCACGGTATCTTCGATCTTGCCGCCCTTGGCCACGTAATTATCCACAGGCTCGGCCGCGCAACGGTAGCCAATCCTGCCATCCTGGCCAGAATACGGCTCCCGCAGATAGCCCAGATCGCAAACCCGGTTCCGTTCCTGATAAATCGGCAGCTCTGAAGAAGTGCCTTCAAGCAAGGCCACCTTGAACGGGAACCCGGTCGGCGAAGCCAGCGGGTCGGTAAACACCACACCCGCTCCAGCCTTTGCCTGGGTCATGAGCTGCTTCTTCAGGTCCGTTCGCATCCCCGACTCTTGGCTAAACGCGAACGCAGTCCCGACCTGGATGCCCGCGGCGCCCTGTTCGAGTGCCTCGCGCAGCTTTTGGGCGTTTCCATAACCGCCCGCCAGCCAGAAAGGAACACGGAGCGCCCGCAGCTCCTCAAGGTTCACACGATCCCGCTCGCCGTAAACTGGCTCTCCGGCAGTATTGAGCTGGAGCTTGCCGCGAGGCGGCGCGTTGTGTCCACCGGCCGTTGGGCTTTCGATCACGAATCCATTCACCGGTCCACTTGCTCGTCTCAGCATGGTGGTCGCCAGCGTGTTCGAGGAGACGATAGCCAGGAACCTCGGCCGATGCAGCAGCGGAAGTGGTCCTTCCGCATAGTCGGCCGGATCGAAGCGCATCTGCGTGTCCTGCCCTGGCAATGCGCCGGTGACCGACAATTTGTATTCAGCGGCATGGTGCGCCGCAAAAAGGTCGAGCACGCCCGGAATATGCAGGGGGATGCCCGCACCCATCAGCACATAGCCCACACCCGCCAGCATCGCCCCATAAATTGAGGACAAGTGCGGCATCTGTACTTTCTCAAGAAAATTGATCCCAACCGGATTCTTATGCCCTTCACGAGCCAGAAAAACCTCGACAAAGTTGCTTACGATGCACAGCTCCATCAGCTTCCGCGTGTCCTTCCGCTGGTGCATCGGAATGGCCGGATAAGGCACATCGCTCGGCTTGCCGCCGGGAACAAAGTACTCCTGCCAGATGCGCTTCGCCATATCCGGAAACGGAAAGGCCTCCAGTCCCCGGCGCATGTATCCGCCTTCATCCCCATCGGCGAGGCGACGGACAAACAATGAATCCAGCGCCGTGCCTGACACAACACCGAGCTGGCCGAGTCTGGAGACAGCATTCGCGAGGCGCCAATTCGACACACCGACGCCCATGCCGCCCTGGATGATTTTGGGAAACTGCATCATTCTACGATTCTTTCACAAATCCAGATAAATTCGTGGATTTTCTCGCAGCATAAGCCCCGGGGGGGATAGAAATGTTCAATTCTGCTCAACTTCCGCCGAATTGGGAAGCGATTTAAGACCGGTTCCGCATCCCTTAGAGCTTCTCGCGCAGGAAGCTGATCACATGATCGGCCTGAACCACGCCCACCATGCGACCCTGGGAGTCCACCACAGGCAGTGCGTGCAAGTTGTACTTATCGAAGAGTTCGGCCAGATCGTCCTGATGCAGGTCGGCAGGGCAGGAGAGCACGCGCGGCTCGGCCAATACGGCCAGCCGAGTCTCCGGCAGAGCCATCACAAGCCGTGCCAGCGAGATCACGCCCCGGAGCACCCGCTTCTCGTCCAGCAAGTAAACTTCCGTAACGCTCTCCGGATCGCCATCGAACCCGCGCAGAGCTTGAACCGCCTCAGCCACGGTCGACTGCATTCCCAGAGGGATGAAGTCCGTGGTCATGCGCCCGGCGGCCGAGTCCTCGTCGAACTCGAGCAGTTCCTCCACATCCTGCCGCTCTTCCGGCTCCATCTCCTCAAGAATGGCGTCAGACTGTTCCTCGGAAAGCTCAGCCAGCAGGTCGGCGGCCGCGCCGGGGTCCATCTCCTCGACGATATCGGCGATCCTCTCCTCGCCCAGTTTCTCCAGCAGCGCCTTTTGCAGCTTGGGATCAACCTCTTCAAGCGCCTCGGCGGCCACCTCCTCGTCCAACGAAGTGAACACGGCTTCCCGCTCTGCTGGCGCCAGGTCTTCCAATATCTCGGCCAGATCAGATGGATGCATCTCGGCCAGCCGTTCGTACTCGATGCGAAGCTTGACCCGTCGCGCCGGGTCCACCTCGATCACATCCACAAACTCCCATGGAATCCCGTGAGCGCCAAGCTTGCGCGAAATCGCTTCGAGCTGTGCTCGCGGAAGTAGGCCTTTAAAGACACGACGGAAGGCTCCGCGCAACCCCACCTCAACTTCAGCCACACGCAGCAGGTGTGCAGCACCGCGCCCCAGCCACTCCAGGTCCACATCGTTCACGCGGACAACCTTGCGGCCATGAATATCGATGATTTGCCGGTCTACCAGGTCTTGCTGCAGGTAGAGGTAATTACCCTCCTCCTTCAGCGGAACCATCATCCCCGAGGAACGCAATTCAAGCGTGCCCGCGGGCGTCTCCATCACGTCTTCTGACGCCACAATGAACAGCCCGTTGCGCGTCTTCAGCACCAGCCCAGCCACCTTGCCGGCATCCGGACCCGTGGCCACGGCGATATCCTTCAGCCGCCCACGCAGGTGCCCCTGCGCATCGGTCACCGGGGTGCCGAGTAGCGCGGTGAGGCTTACGCGAGATGTGGTGCGGGGCTGCATGACGTGAGTGTATTCCTTGAGGGCCGGATTGTGCCTCCCACCCGCATCCGCTTAGATAACGGGAAGTCTTTCACCGTCGCCCACCCGCGGAGAAAACCATCGGCCATTTGCCTCCACCATTGCCCCGCTTGAATCAGGCCGCCCAAATGCGGAGGAACGCTTCTTGACACAATTCCCTGCCAGCCATGAAACTGCCAGCAAGGTTCTTGAGGCGCGGAGGGCGAAGATGCGCCTGTCTGCTCCGGAAGAGGCGGATTCGATCCCGGTGAGCGCACCCAAGGCAGGACGGATGAGTTTCTCGCTGAACTCCACTATGGAAAGCGTGGGTGAGGTGGAGGCTGCCGCGGACAAGTTGGCGGAAGAGGCCGGTCTGGATGAAGACGAACGCTTTCGTGTGACCATGGCGGTCCGCGAGGCCGCCGTCAATGCTGTCCTCCATGGAAACGAGTACGACCCCGCCAAACAGATTGCCGTCAGCCTTGAGAACACCGGCTCGGCGCTTGTGTTTACCATCGCCGACCAGGGCAAAGGCCTCAATCCGGACTCGATTCCGGACCCGCTTGCCCCTGAAAATCTCTTGCGCGGCACGGGCCGCGGCATCTTCCTGATCCGTTCCTTCATGGATGAGGTACACTTTCGACAACTGCATCCAGGTACCGAGTTGACGCTTGTAAAAAATCTCGCGCCGACTGATCAAAAAACTTGAGCTACTTGCGCGGGCGACCGTCGGCGGCAGATCGGGGACTGGATCAAGCCCCGCGGACGGCTCGGGGGCTTCCGATTTCAACGACATTGCTACCGGCGAAAGTGCTATAACCGTATTACCAAACAAGGAGGAATTTCCGTGGCACTTACTATTGCTTCCCGTGAATTGGACGGCGTAAACGTTCTGGACCTCAGCGGGCGGATCACTCTTGGCGAAGGCAGCGTGCAAATACGCGACGCCATTCGCGACCTCATCGGCAAAGGACAAAAGAGTGTCCTGCTCAACTTGGGTGACGTGAACTATATCGATAGCTCAGGGTTGGGCGAGCTGGTAAGCGCCTTCACCACGGCAAAGAACCAGGGCGCCTCCCTCAAGCTCCTGAAGCTCACAAAGAAGGTTCATGACTTGTTGCAGTTGACCAAGCTCTACACCGTCTTCGACATCTACGACGACGAAGCCAGCGCCATCGCCTCCTTCAAGTAGCCCGACCGCGCCAGAGCCCCAACCGTTGAAAAGGCCATCCCCACAGCGGGATGGCCTTTCTCGTCCTGTCCGATGTTTTTGCTGCCTACAGTTCTGGGTGCTCCATCCTCGCCACGTTTTGTTTTTGTGGCTAGAGCAATTTCGGAATACACGTAGACTTCTTGAGAGCATCGAAAGGTGCCGTTTTCTTGAGGAAAACGCCACTTGGCTGTGTGCTTTCGGTCTACACCAATTCCGAAATTGCTATAGGGATTGCATGATGCCCAGGTTGCGAAGTTGCCGGGTGCCCCATGCATCGCGCTTTTGCGATGGATCGGATACCAGGATGCCTGCATGAATGAACCGCAAGACCCCTTAGAACTTCACCGCTGGCACCTCGCGCGCAGTCGGGCTCGCCGTGAAGTACGCGTCGTTCTCCTTGAATCCAGCCATCCCCGCCCAGATATTGTTCGGAAATTGCAGAATGAACGTGTTGTATTCCTGGATCGAGTCGTTGTACCGTTTACGCGCCACGCCAATGCGATTCTCGGTGCCCGAAAGCTCGTCCTGCAAACGCATGAATTGCTCACTCGATCGCAATTGCGGATAGTTCTCAGTCAGCAGCAGCAGCCGCCCGATTGCGGAATCCAACTGCCCGTTCGCCGCAATCTTGGCCTGCGGCCCCTGCGCATTCAACATGCCCGCACGTGCATTGGCGATATCGCCAAACACAGTGCTTTCTTCCTTGGTAAAGCCCTTCACTGTCTCCACCAGGTTGGGAATCAGGTCGGCGCGCCGCTCCAACTGCACATCCACCTCCGACCACATGCTCTTCACGTTCTGTTCCTTCGCGACCATCTCGTTCCGTGAGCCTTGGTAGCTGAAAAACACCATCACAACGCCCAAAACCAGAACGCCGACCACCCCGAGCGCAATCCAAAGTCCCTTGCTCATACAGTCCTCTTCTCCTCCGGCATCCGCTCAAAGATGCCCCGTTTCAAAAGCTCAAGAATTACCAACTGCCTCCGGCGCCACCGCCGCCAAAGCCGCCGCCGCCGAACCCGCCAAAACCGCCACCGCCCCCACCGCCGCCAAATCCGCCGCTGCCAAAACCACCGCCGCCGATAATCGGCCCTCGGCCCCAGCCGCCACCAAACAGGCCGAAGGCGAACAGAAACCGCAGCAGGCTGAAGCCGCCAAAGAACACCAGCATTATCAGCAACAGGATCACCTTCCCCAGCGCCGCACTGTGCCTCACCGGGTCTCTCACCGGCACCGGTGCCGGCTCTTCGTCCAGCGTCACCTTGGCGTCAGCAGCGATCACCTGCGCCACCTCGTCCACCGCCAGGGTTACAGCGCCGTCGTAGTCATTGGCCCGGAGATCGGGAACCATCTCCCGCCCAATATCCCCCAGTTTCCCGTCGGGTAGAATGCCTTCCAGCCCATAGCCAACATCGATCCTGCGCTGGTGATCGCCGATCGCCAGGAGAATCAAGACACCGCGGTCTGACCCCTTGCGGCCCATTTTCCACTTGTCTTCAAGTTGGTTGGCATAGTCTGCCGCGTCGGTTCCATCCAAGGTCTGGACGGTCACCACCGCGATTTGCGCGTTGGCCTGCGAGTGGTCCAGCTGGCCGCAGATGCGATCGATCCGCGCAATCGCTTCAGCCGATAGCACGTGGGCATTGTCGCTCACGTAATCGGTGGGTTGGGGCAGGTCGTTCACCTTCTGGGCAAGCGCCACAGAAGCGGAAAATCCCAACAGACCGGCCAAAACCAGCCGGAATGCGTTCGAAAGTGCGCGGCGAAAGCCCTTCATCGCTCTCCATTGTACGCGGACGGCAGGCCAAAAGTTCCATAGCCGCCGAGCTACCAGCTTCTAGCCTCTAGCTTTTAGCTTTGCTTTCGCACAGCCAGCCTTTGACGGTGAGCAGATAACGTGCAGCGGGAAGCCGAGCTAGAAGCTAGCAGCTAGAAGCTAAAAGCTGCCCTTGCACTAAACTGGAAAGAGATGACTCCGACTACGCTCCCATCCGCGCCCATCGCCCGCAAGCAACACACTGAGACAAACCTCCACGGCACTGTCCTTACCGACGACTACGCCTGGTTGCGCCAAAAGGAAGACCCCGAAGTCACCGCCTACCTCGAGGCCGAGAACGCCTACGCCGAGGCCTTCATGGCCCCGCTCGCCGGCCTCCGCGAAGACCTCTACCAGGAGATGCTCTCCCATATCAAGCAAACCGACGTCTCGGTTCCCTTCCGCGAAGGCGACTGGTTGTACTACAACCGCACTGAAGAAGGCCGCCAGTACGCCATCCACTGCCGCACCCACGGCTCCCCAAGCGCAACGGAAGACACACCGGAGCAGGTCATCCTCGACGGCAACCAGCTGGCCGAGGGCCACGCCTTCTTCGCCATCGGCGAAACAGACATCACCGACGATGGGAACTGGCTGGCCTATGCCACTGACACAACCGGCTTCCGTCAATACACGCTGCACATCAAGGACCTCCTCACCGGCGAGACCTTGCCCGGAGAAGTCGAGCGCGTCGGCTCTGTCACCTGGGCCGCCGACAATCTCACTCTCTTCTACACCGTCGAGGACGAGAAGCAAAAGCGCCAGTACCAACTTTGGCGCCACAAGCGAGGCACACCACACACGAAGGATGTTCTCGTCTACCAGGACGACGATGAGCGCTTCAACCTCGGCGTAGGTCGCACCCGCGACGGCAAATTTCTCATCTTCGAATCCGCCAGCCACACCACCAGCGAATCCTGGGTGCTCCCGGCAGATGACCCCAAAGGCGGTTTCAAGATCATCAGCCTTCGCCAGGACGAGCACGAATACTCCATCGATCACCGCAACGGCCTGTGGTTCATCCGCACCAACGATCGTGGAAGAAACTTCCGCCTCGTCACCGCCCTCGTAGAAACCCCGGGCCGCAAGTTCTGGACCGAGCTCATTTCCCACCGCGACACGGTGATGCTTGAGGATGTGGATCTCTTCTCCGGCTTCTTCGTAGCCTGTGAACGCGCAGACGGCCTGCCCCGCCTGCGCATTTGGCGCTTCACCGCCGACGGACCGGAGGCCCTCCCCGCCGGCGACATCTCTTTCCCCGAGCCCGCCTACAGCGCCCATCCGCACGTTAATCGCGTCTTCGAGTCCACAACGTTTCGCTACGCCTACCAGTCGCTCGTCACTCCAAGCTCCGTCTATGAGTACGACACAGCAAGCGGCGCTTCCACGCTGCTCAAGCAGCTTGAGATTCCCGGCGGCTTCGACCGCACCCTCTACGCCAGCG
>OBLU010001104.1_pt1 | contig 25138 bp, 18 predicted proteins | sample 1518681 | NCBI WGS metagenome assembly OBLU01 (sample SAMEA3539304, study PRJEB22396) | soil metagenome | biome: tundra; feature: field; material: soil | place: USA | collected 2010-05 | depth 0.15 m
TTGCCTCCTGCCACGCATGCGCGATCCGCTCCCGGCGCTTGGGGCCGATGCCATCGACCGTTTGCAGTTCGGCGGCTCGGTTCTCGATCACGGCGAGAACCTCGGCTCCGAACCGCCCGACCAGCTTCTTCGCGAGAATCGGCCCGATGCCCTTGACCAAGCCGCTGCCGAGGTACCGCTCGATCCCCTCGGCGGTGGTCGGCGGCACGGTCTTCATGCTCGCCGCCTTGAATTGCAGCCCATGCTCCTTGTCCCTGACCCACCAGCCCTCGGCGCTCAGCCATTCCCCTGCGGTCACCGAAGGCAGCGACCCGACGACCGTGGTCTCGTCCCGCTGCCCGCGTGCTTTCACTCGCAGGACGCAGAAGCCGCTTTCGTCGTTGTGGAAGGTGACGCGCTCGATCAGCCCGGAGATTTCCTCGGTCGCGGGCCTGCGTTCAGGGATTGCGGCGTTCATCGGGGATTCATTTTCGCATGGGCGGTCTGCCTTGCGTATCACGGAGATTGTGCTGGCAGGTCGGGGCGTGGCGGCTTTCCTTTTCGAGCAGACCGTACCAGCATCACTTTCGTCACAGGACACACGGCATAGCATTGATCGCATGAACGCGCAGCAGATGCAGCGACTCAAGACACTGTTGGAAGTCCGCCAGCGTGAACTGCGCCTGAGTATCGAGCATCACCAGCAATACGCACGAGGAGTGGAGCCAGAGCCCGACACCGTGCCAAGCTGCCAGCGGGTCTGAGAAGGAGTCATTGCTCCAAAGAAGCAGCCAAGAGCAGCAGTTGCTTCGGGCAATCGATTCGGCGCTTGGTCGCATTCGAGACGGGACTTACGGGAAGTGCCTGTCGTGCGGCAAACAAATTGACGGAAAGCGACTAGCGGCCGTACCGTGGACGCCGTTTTGCATTCCGTGCGAAGAGGAGTTCGAGCGGTGACTCGGTGGATAGGCGATCCGATCTAGCACCAAACTCCCGGCAGTCCTGCCGAAATCTCGGCGGCAGGATTGACTGTCCCGATGAAGCTCAAGCTCAAGGCACGCATCAACCGCTCCGATGCCCAGACGATCCGGCACGCTCTCGGGCAACTGTCTGCGAAGGGCTCCGTCAGGAAAGCGGGCCATGAGTTCCTTGTCGAAGCCGAGATGGAAGGAGCCAGCGCGAGGGAACTGAACCGCATGCTGCTCTCTGCCCTGAGAAAGGTAGAGAAGAGGACGACGCTCCGTGCGGAATGGACTTCCGGCGACGGCACCAGCGAAAGGTTTTTCGACTACGTCACTTTGTCTCACCTGAGACAAGGTCTCTGATGCGAGCATGTCGTTCTCCTGCGTCCAAAAGAAGAAGATCAAGCGTTGACCCGAAGCCGTGCGACGACGCGAGCCGGGTTTGGACGCCTTTCAGGATTTCAGGAAGCCACTTCTGCGGCGATTTGGCTGCCGGGATGGGGTTTGGGTCGGCTGGGGCGTTTCAGAGGTGCGGGCAGCCTTTGTGACCACCCCAGCGACCGCCTGCGGGAACCATGATGACCGGGCATCGCGGCTCAAATAGGCGCAGCCTGCGATTTCGAAGTTAGATAATAGACAGCCGTAGCTTTCCACCCGGCACGAAGGTGCCGGGTGGGGTCGCGGGCGTGTAAACTGGCTCCGGCATGAGTAAGAAGCTGTATTCCACACAAAAGTGGAAAGATTACATAAGGACGCGGCAGGAAGCGGAGCAGCGTAATGCACATCGGCGCAAGACAGGACCGAAATTTACTGGTACCGTTGCCCAAAAGCGACAAGCCCGAAGTCGCAGACAGTTTCAGACGGTTGAGGCTCCATCGGTCTTCTCTATCGTAAGTAATCCCGACGTCGCTATGCGTTTCTTCATCAATCTAGAACTGTATTCCAGCAGGTACAATATAAATCTCGACCTGTCGAAGGTGGAGACGCTTACGACCGACGCAATTGCTGCTCTGATAGCCACCATTCGTCGCTTGGATGTCGGCGTGAGAGGCAACCTCCCCGGTAACGCCGACGCACAGCGTATGCTGCTGGAGTCAGGATTCTTCGATTACGTTTCCAAGACGCAGGAATTGCCAAAGGTGAAGCGTGGTTCTATCGAGCAGCAAAAAAGCAAAATGGTCGAACCCGTAGTGGCGGCGGAACTGGTTCATTTTGGAACCAAAGGCATTTTTGGAACATCTCAAAAATGCACGGCTGCCTACAGCACGCTTATAGAATGTATGGCAAATACACGTAACCACGCCTCAGGAAGAAGCGATAAGAAGACGCCTGAGAAACGAAAACCACCTGAAACGTGGTGGGCAACGGTTTATGCGGACGGAGGCAGAGGAAGAGTTTGCTTCACCTTCGTCGATACGGGCGTTGGGATATTTCGGAGCGTGCGCCTTGGCGTGGTGCGAAAGATTTACAGCTTGTTCGGCGGGAAGAATGATGCGGATATTCTTCGTGACATGCTTCAGGGGAAGGTACCGTCCAGTACGAGTCTGTCATTCCGGGGAAAGGGTCTCCCTTATATGAATCGACTGGCTCTTCAGAAACGGCTTCGTTCTTTAGTGATTGTCGCAAACGATGTGTACGCGAACGTGAGTTCCGGACAATTTGAGATGTTGGGAGTTCAGTTCCATGGAACACTTGTGTATTGGGAGATATGAGTATGACAACCCAAGTGATGAAAGTTATCAATATTGCCAAGGAGTTTTCAGACACGCCGGGTCCGCGAGCGCGGGATGAGGGCGATTTCTCTGGGGATCAATTTTTGGAAGATGTGCTGCGCCCCGCCTACGTTCAGGCGCTAAAGGAAGGCAGCACGCTAATCGTCGATTTGGACGGTACGGAGGGGTACGCGACCTCATTTCTAGAAGCCACATTCGGTGGTTTAGCTCGTGAGTTCGACGCCGCTGAGATTTTGAGGGTAATAACGTTTAAGTCCGATGATGAACCGTTTCTGATAGATGAAATCAAGGGATACATCGCGGACGCCCGAAAAAAATGAAACGTTTCCTCCGTGCGCCCTACATCGTCGGTGGCGCAATTTTGGTGGTTTGTGTCGTGGTTCTCGGGCTTGCCGAGGCTGGCTGGTCAAATTTTTCTATCAATCACGAGCTTGATCCGATCAACATTCTGACGCTCGGTGTCAACATCTTCATCGCTTTCTTTCTGCAATACTACTTCGCCGCTAGAGCTACCGACGACCGTGCGGAAAAGGACATTCTGCTCGACAACGTGCGTGATGTCTTCAACATCCTTCGCTCGTGTAGAGACGAAGTGATGGTTTGTCATGGGCTCGCCAAGGTCACTAAAGATAGCCAGAAGAAGATCATCAGGCTCTATCGAAATTTGTCCAATGGGTTAGAGAATTTGCAGACTGCCATCGAAATGAGCGGCTGCGAGAAATTGACTAAAGAGTGTGAAACCGTCCGCGACAACTTTTACAAGTACAAGGCTGCTGCGACTGGCAAATTCCCATACGACCCATCGGACATCAGCTATCAGGATCAGACCTACCGAGCCCTGATGAGAGAGTTGCATTCTCTGGCTTTCAAGGTCAATAAGCATCGCTGATGGTGGAGAGTTTGGGCCAAATCGCTTTTAACGGGTGAATCTAGTTTTCCTTTGGTCTACTTTTTGCCCGCCCTCACCCGCGCCCACCTCGCACGCTGCGCCGCCGCGATTCTCTTCCTGCCTGCTGCTGAGATCGTTCGCTTGGGTTTCGGCGCTCGACCTTTCGCCTTTGCCCATCGCGCTTTCTGCGCGAGGCTCATCCGCTTGCGAGCCGAGGCTGACAGGGTACGCGTCGGTTTCGTGTAGGAACTCCCACCGCCCAACTTGCCAAGAACTGAAAGAGCCGCGTCTACGTGCTTAAGCTGGCTCGCCAGATTCGTTCTCACCGCCCTCAACTCCGACACGATGGCCGCCAGCCCCTTTAGATTTGCCATGAATTCCCCCTCGGCAAGGGATTGTAATGGATCGGCTCTGTTTCCTGAGTGGCTGCTGACTTACAGCGCCAGTCGGTGGCTCCCGATCTTGTATTGGCGATAATTGATTTCCAGACCGAATCGATTGCGGAGACGATCCAGATAACCTCGCGTCTCCCTCGTCGGTGCTCCCCTTCCAACGATGAAAAGCTCAGGGTTTTCTCGATCCACTGTGTCGAAATAGGCGTAGTCGAGCAACTGTCCAAACGCATCTCGGATGGCCTGTCTGGCGTCTTCCGATGCCTTGATTTCGATCAACACCCGTCGATCTGCTGTTGTCAGTATAAGGTCCCTGAAATCCCGTTGGGCCTCCACTGCGCCTTCGCCGTACTGCCTCTCAAGAGTCTTCTTGATTTCTTCTTCCATCTTGGCTTCAGTGCGATCTACTTTCACGAGACGAGCAGCGCGTTTGTAAATAATGGCGTCTGTCGATGGTGCTTGTTGCCATGGTGCTCGCTTGGTGCGCTTACCCCACTGCTTCAGCAGGGTGGAACAGCGCGGATCATTGCGTATCGGTTGAACCTGAGAATTCGGTCGCCGGGTATGGCTGCAACAGGTCTTTGATACATCCTCAGTGAATCCGGTCGAAATCGGATATTTGCAACGGAGGTAAATGCTGTCGGCTTTCCTCCGGCTGCGCCGACTTCCTGTTTCATTTTCGCTAGAAAACCGCTTTTCCTGAAGAAGGCCAAGGCCTGCTTTGCTGTCTCATCATCGATAACATCGGCTGAGTTCAGCTTACCCACGTACAACCGCTCCTTCATGGGGCTTATGGTGTAGAGGCGGATATTCAATGTCTTTCTAATTAGCCGTTTTCGTTGCCGATCCACCCCTTGTAGGAATGCATACCGCCAGCCGCCAAACACCCATTCGCTGCGATTCAACCATTCCTCATGGCCAAAACCACTCTTTGCGACATAAGTGCCCTTCTCCCCTTTTCCCGGTCCCGAAGGTCGCCGCCAACCAAGTGTGTTCCAAGTCAGCCGCGTTACATAGGTCTTTGAGTTGTGAGACGGTGAATTCGGCATGTGATCTGAGATTCCTCAATAGAGGTAATTAGCTAAGCCGCCTATTACTTCTGCGCAGCCCTCACCTTCGCCCACCTCGCACGCTGAGCGGCTGCGATTCGCTTTCTGCCTGCTGCCGAGATCGTGCGCTTGGGTTTCGGCGCTCGACCTTTCGCCTTTGCCCATCGCGCTTTCTGCGCGAGGCTAATCCGCTTACGAGCGGCAGCCGACATGGTGTGCCTCGGTTTCGTGTGGGAACCCCCGCCGCCCAACTTGCCCAGAACCGAAAGAGCCGCATCGACATGACGAAGCTCGTTCACCAGATTCGTTCTCTCTACCCTTAACTCCGACACTATGGACGCCAGTCCCGCTAGATTTGCCATGAATCCCCCTCGGCAACGGATTGTAATTGATCGGCTCTGTTTTCTGAGCGACTGGTGCCGCCGTCACATACTGCCGGGTGGCGGGGATTGGCTGCTCGGAGGCGTTGGGCTTTGGCGAAATGCCGAGTTTCGGAAGTGTCTTTGGCGACGACACTTTTGTCGGGCGTAGAGGGTAGACAGCAAGGGCGAGGGTCACCCGCGTCTAATCAGTTCTTGAGGCATTCGCACTCGCTTGAACGTCAACCGAGAACGAGTTCTGCAAAAGGGCCGACTGTCTTCTGGAGTTCAATCGCCTGTCGCATAGTCTGGAGGAACTCTTCGGCGCTGGGAGCCATGTTTATTCCGTGTCCCGGCGGAAGAGTGGGCGAAGCGAGGATTGTCGTCCCGGTGAAAGCATACTGATAGCCACCCCCGTTCTTGCCAGTCCTCCCCGGCCATTGAGCAAGCGGAACAGCCCCCGTCAGATTCATCCGCCGCACATCTGCATAGGCTGGGTCGAAGACGACCTTGTACCCCATGAGGATCGCCAGCGTGACTGTCGATTGCAGGTCTTCATACGCAGGCTCACGTTCACGCTGATACCTGAATCCTTCTCTGGCCCACTCCTGCATCACAGCGTCCGCTCTTTGTTCCATCTCGTACAGCTTCCCCGTTCCAATTTCGCTCTGAACACCAGAGATGAGCTTAGTCAGGACGTTGCCGCTCTCGCCTTTGATTGGATGAATGAGCAGATGACGGACTTCATGCGGAGAGCCGCTTCGAGCGTCTTTGACCATCGTGTGCAGTGTAGGATAGTCGTTCATCTTCCCGATTCTGGGCCAATCAAAGGGCGAAGTCAAACTTCAGCAGCCGGGGTGCTGTGATGTGGTTCCCCGGTGCAAATTCTTGAAGCCGTCAGTGGGTTGCTGCTGCGGGCGAGGTTGCCATTTGAAGACCACCGATGATCTTCTTGACTGCCGCTCCAGCCCGAGAACCGAATCGCTGGTCGCCGCTGCGGTTCAGCGGGCTGATACGAAGCCGCCGTTACCTCAGTACCCTTTGTCAGCATCGGGCACCATTGGTACGGTTGTAACGCACGACTCCATCCGGGACGAATTGAGGCAAGGTGCAATGAAGTACGAACTATACGAGAACGACAAGCGAGTAATGACTTTCGAGGCAGAGGGGCACGTCTGGGACATAGGCTTCCCCGACACAATTAGCCTCTACGGGTGTTACCCGAGGACCAATCAAAGATCGACAAATATGTTTCACCCGTAGTTCAGCCCGAGAACGACAAACGCGGTCGGCTATACAAAATATTTCAAGAGAAACCGATCTAGCGTGGCTGCGTTTTACACGGGACAAACGACCGCCATGATTCCCACTCCTGACCGATGTTGCTTCCCCAACTGTACCGAGTTTGCAGACCACACCCATCACATCACATACAATCCAGAAGTTACAAAACCGCTTTGTCGCCCGCACCACGAAGAGATCACGATTCTCAACGGACAACAGGCAAGAAAAGTTCGGCATGAGCTTTCCAACAAACACCGCTGGTGGATTTGGTATCAGTGGCTAGATGGCAAGTTGAGGATTCGCCGCACCAAGAAGGCACTGGAGTACATTGAAGAATGGGATCAAAGAATTGCGCTTCAATCGGACTCACAGCTTGCCACGCCTGATCCAGCGGAACGACTTCGAACCGAGCAGGAGGACGTTTCCGTAGAGTTGCATACGCCCAAGAAACGGGATCGAAGGAAGAAGACGAAAACAACCAAGTCCCGAAGACTACGGGTAGTCCGCAAAGCCAAGGGCTCAGGGCGGCTAGAACGCAAGAAGAAAAAGAAGAGTCGCTAGGCAAACGCCGCCGCCAGAAAAAGGCAGCGTGGGAACAACATAGCTTTACCTCTACAGACCGACCATGAGCACTGCCCCAGAGCAGATAGCTCCCTTTGCCCTCCAAGCCTGCTAATATCAGCAGTTTAGAACTGAACGCCATGCCCGCAAATCATTCTGATCTTGAAAAACGTCTGTGGGACGCCGCCGACGAACTTCGGGCCAAACACGACGACCGAAGAAAGAGGAGCGAACACGTTACCTCATGAGCAACGATCCGACCGAAATGGACGTGAAGGTTGCGAAACTTGAGGAAGCGATCCCGCAAGCGGCGAGTCAGTATTTTCGACTGATCATCCTGGCAGGTGCGCCAGGTTCTGGAAAGACTACTGCTCTGCATTCTATTGCTCAGAAGATCGGCTCCGAAGTAGTGAACGTCAATCTGGAGTTGAGCAAGAAGATGCTGGAATTGACCCGCACCCAGCGATCCCGACAAGTAGAACGGTTGCTGAAAGAAGTGATCGCCGCGGTTCCGGGCGAAGTCGTACTGCTGGACAACCTGGAGATTCTGTTCGACACGGGCCTGGAGGTTGAACCTCTGCGTCTGCTCCAGGTATCAAGCCGCAATCGCACCATCGTCGCCTCGTGGAGCGGCGGCTACCGAGATTCGACATTGACGTATGCGGAACCTGGCCATCCTGAATTTGTCCAATTCAAGCAATTCGAGGCAATCGTCATACCGGTCGGCAAATGTAGTGCTGATTGAAGGAGCCAACTTCGTCATGAAATATAGCGACCTTGTTCATTTTGAACCCATCGAGTCCGTGATCCAGCTTGAGCAGGCGGATTCAGCCGCCGCCGTGCGGCAACTCGTTCAAACCTTTGTGATCTCGAAAGGCATGGCCGAGCAGTTGTGCAATCTGGTGATCCCCAACCTCCAGTTCGAGTCACCCGCCGATAACAAGGGCGTTCTCATCGTGGGCAACTACGGCACGGGCAAGAGCCACTTGCTGTCGATGATTTCGGGTTTGGCCGAGTATCCCGACATGGCGAAGGTCGTCAAGAACGCTGACGTTGCAAAGTCGGCGACGGCGATCTCCGGAAAGTTCAAAGTTGTCCGGCTGGAACTCCCAGCCACCAAGAAGAGTTTGCGCAACATCATCTGCGGCAGACTCGAAGATTTCATGGCAAGCGAGCGGCTGACCTTCACATTTCCCACCGACGATGAGGTGGACAGTAACAAAGACGACCTGTCCGACATGATGGAGCAGTTTGGTAGAAAGTACCCCGATCATGGCCTACTCCTGGTCGTAGATGAACTGCTCGACTATCTCCGTTCCCGCAACCACCAGGACATCATCCTCGATTTGGGCTTCTTGCGGGAAATCGGAGAGGCCTGCAAATTGATCCGTTTCCGCATCATTGCGGGCTTGCAGGAGAGCCTTTTTGACAACCCGAAATTCCAGTTCGTCGCTGACAGCCTGCGCCGGGTAAAGGATCGTTTCGAGCAAGTTCGCATAGTCAGGCAGGACGTGGCCTACGTCGTCACCGAACGGTTGTTGATCAAGAATGATGAACAGAAAGCCAAGATTCGGGAACACCTTCAGCACTTTACGCCCCTTTACGGCGGCATGGCCGAACGGCTTGAGGAGTTCGTGCGGTTGTTTCCTGTGCACCCGACTTATCTGGAAGTTTTTGAAGCGATCTCGGTTGCCGAGAAGCGAGAGGTGCTAAAAACTCTCAGCGTTGAAATGAGGCGAATTCTCAGTAACAACGTGCCTCAGGACGAGCCCGGACTCATCAGCTACGACTCGTATTGGGAGTTTCTCCGGGGTAATGCGGTGATGCGTTCGGTCCCAGAAATCCGGGAAGTGATCGACATCAGTAAGGTCGTTGAGAACCGAGTTCAGCAAGCCTTCACCCGTAAGGCGCTTCAGCCGATGGCCGAGCGTATCATTCACGGCCTCTCAATTCATCGGCTGGCGACCGACGACATTCGGGCCAAGATCGGCCCGACTGCCGAGGAACTTCAGGACGGCTTGTGCCTGTTCGCTCCGATTCCGGAGCGGACCAGCGACTTCCTCCGAACCACCGTGGAGGCGTGCCTGAAAGAAATCATGAGGACCGTGAGCGGGCAGTTCATCACGCACAACACAGATAGCGATCAGTACTATTTGGACCTCCAAAAAACTATCGATCATGATGCGAAGGTACAGGACAAGGCGGACACGCTCTCCGATTCCCAACTGGATGAATACTACTTCGATGCCCTAACACGGGTGCTGGAACTCACCGATCTACAACCCTACGTTAGGGGCTACCAGATTTGGGAACACGAGATCGAATGGCGAGAACACAAGATCACCCGCCGAGGATATCTTTTCTTTGGCGCACCGAACGAACGGTCTACGGCTCAACCGCCAAGAGACTTCTATCTGTACTTTCTCCAGCCGTTCGAGCCGCCACACTTTGAGGACCAGAAGCTCGCTGACGAAGTGTTCTTCAAGCTGACCCACCGAGACAAGCAGTTCCAAGAAGCACTCCGCCTGTACGCAGGTGCTCGTGAGATGGCAGCATCGGCGAGCGCCGGCACGAAGAAAGTGTACGAGGATAAGGCAGACGGATTCCTCAAGACGCTCGTGACGTGGCTGCGGACCAACATGCTGACTTCGTTCGATGTCATTCACCAGGGCGTCCCCAAGAAGATGGTGGAGTGCTTGAAAGGCCATCGCACCGGCAACGCTACCGTCCGTGACCTGCTCGAACTAACGGGCTCTGTCTGTCTGGCGGTTTCGTTTGAGGATCGTTACCCGGAGTACCCGACCTTCACCGTCCAACTGCACGCCAACAACCTCAAGCAACCAACCGAGGACGTGATCCGCTGGCTCACCGGTGGGGTGAAGAATACCTTGGCGACTGCCGTTCTGGATGGTCTGGAACTGCTCGACGGCGAAAAACTGAAGCCGCACCAATCCCGTTACGCAAAGGTGGTGCTGGAAAAGTTGGAAGGAAAGCCGCCCGGCCAGGTCGTCAACCGCAAGGAACTCCTGACAGTAAAGAACGACGTGGAGAGGGAGACTCGTTATCAGCTTGAGCCGGAGCTTCTGCTCGTCGTCCTCGCTTCGTTGGTGCAGACCGGCAGCATCACCCTGAGCTTGACCGGCAAGAAACTTGATGCTGCCAACCTGAGTGAGGCGAGCAAGACACCGATTGACCAACTCCTAGCTTTCAAGCACGTCGAGAAGCCCAAGGGTCTACCACTTGCCGAGTTAGTTGCGCTGTTCGAGTTGTTAGGCCTGGCGGAGGGTCTGATCCGCAATGAGAACACGCACGATGAAGCGGTCAAGCAGCTAAGGGCTAAGGCTAATGAGCTAACCGAGAAAGTCGTCAGCGTTGCTCAGCTTGTCCAAACCGGATTGCCATGTTGGGGCAGCGAATTGATTCCTGCGGAGGATCGGGAGCAGCAGAGCCACAAACTAGATGACCTGAAAAGCTTCCTGGAAGGCCTGCAAGCGTACAACACGCCCGGCAAGCTAAAGAATTTCACGAAGACCGTCCCCGAGATTCAAGCACAAACTGCCACTCTCGAACTAATCAAGCAGATCGAGGATTTGAACGGGCTGGTCCAGGAGTTGACACAACTCACGGGGTATCTAGCGACCGCTGCCGCTGTGCTTCCCCCACAAGACCCATGGCGAACGCAGATGGATACGGTTCGCAGTGAGTGGCGGGAAAAGCTGATGAACCCGAGCCTTCGAAGTGCCGCCGACTTCCGCCAAAAGATCAATCGGGCGCTCTCGAAGGTGAAGGATGACTACCGGACGGCATACTTCAATCTCCACAAGAAGGCCCGGCTCGGCGTCAACGAGGATGGTACGAAAAAGGAACTGCTCAAAGACTCCAGGCTGGAAAGCCTAAAGAAACTGACCGGTGTGTCGCTGTTGCCGCACACTACGTTGACTGATCTCCAGACCCGCTTGGCTAAACTCCAGCCGTGCTTCACACTGGTTAAGGATGACTTGAATTCGTCACCGATCTGTATCCACTGCAATTTCCGGCCTCAGGAAGAGAATCTGGGAGCCAGCGGAGCGGCAGTCCTTCAACTCATTGATCAGCAGCTAGACGGGCTGTTAGAGAATTGGCGTAAGACGCTACTGGATAACCTGGATGATCCCACCGCCAAGAAGAGCATCAAACTGCTGCCTGAGGGTGAGAAAGAAGCGGTCAATTCCTTCCTCAAAGCCAAGGCGCTCCCTGAGAAGATCAGCAACGATCTGGTTCAGGGAATGCAGACGGCATTATCCGGCTTGATCGCCATCGTAGTCCGTCCGACCGACCTGCTCGACGCGTTGAGCGACGCCGGTGCTCCTTCCACGGCCGATCAACTTCAATCTCGGTTCGAGCACTTCTTACAGAAGATCACCAGAGGAAAGGAGCAAGCGAAGGTCCGTCTGATCATCGAGCGTGCTGGGAGTGCTGGTGCGGAGACTCCGGGTGCGAGAGAACAATCATGACCACTCATCTGTCCACTCGCCTCGTTTGGCACGACCGGGCATGGGACGGCCACATCTGCGACCATCCCAGCAAGAATCCGTATTGCATGGTGCATCAGCACATTCGAGACGGTCGAGATGACGACCAGGAGGACAAAGCTGCGGGCCAACCTCTCGCGGGGCTTCATGGCTGGCAACCACCATGCTCCCGAGACCCGGTTGCATTCTCGCCTCGTGGTTACACGATCACGCACAACGATCCTCTCGAATTCCGTCAGTTGCCTTCCGTGCGTGAGGAACTGCCGCCCTATTCAGTTTGCCCCTCGCCTTACCGTTGGCTGCGGGAGGAAAGCTTTCGCAGCATCTGCGAAGATGAAAAGCTCGATATTCGAGAATCCGATACGAAGGACAAGCAGTTCGGCTGGGTTTTCGAACCCGACCGGCAAATTGAACTGCTTCGTAATTTTTGGGGAAAGCTGGAGCAGAACAAGTCGCTCGTCTTCTTCTACTGCAACCACGGCAACCCGCTCGATGAGAGCCTAAACCGCATCCTCTTAGGTGTCAGCCGCATCTCACGGATCGGTCCTCAGCTATTTTTCGGCAAGAAGCTGCCGAAGTTTCCAGACCAGTATCCAATCTGGTCACGCTGCATTACGCACGATTTTGAGAAGCAGGGTTTCCGGCTCCCATATCACGAATACCTCAAAGCTGGTCACGACACACAGAACATCCTGTGCCTCGTTCCAGAAGGGGCAATTCTGAGTTTCTCGTATGTTGCCGAACACGTTGGCGACGACATAGCCGTTGGTGCGTTGGAGCGGTTATTGCAATCGGTTCAGGCCGTAAAGGATGAAAACAAAGTTCCAGGCGAATGGGATCGGCATCTCGGCTGGCTCAATGATCTGCTATCTGAAGTCTGGCAGGATCGCGGATCGTTTCCAGGTATCGGCAGCGTGCTCCAGTACCTCGGTTGCGAATCCGGCACCGCATTCCAACGACAAGTCTTGTCGCCCCTGCTGAACAAGGGAGATAACGCCTGGGAATTCGTCACCGCCATCTTTGAAGGTCGCCGAAAGTGTGAGCAGAAGCCATATGCAAAGGCTCTCAAAGAGGCCGGTGAACGCTGGATGGCGTACAAGGAGCCACGCCGTCGCCTGCTGTCGCTGTTAGTGCGACTTGAATTGTCGCCGTCACAAGTTGCACGGGCAGCCAATCCCGATAATCGGTTGGCCTCTGGCATCAGCGCCAGCGACGAACAGTTGGTCGCCAATCCATATCTGCTATCTGAGATGGACCAGGGAGATGGTGAAACGGACCCGATTGCGTTGGAAGCTGTAGACCGGGGAATGCGACCCGAGGGTGCTGCCGCCCGATTCATCGGCACGACCGAAATCTGCGTGCAAGACGATCCCCGTAGAGTTCGTGGCGCGGCCGTTGCCGTGCTAAAGGGTGCCGCTCAACAAGGTGACACTCTCCTTCCGTTCGCCGAGATCGTCAACCGCATCACCAAACGTTTCCCTGAACGCCGCACGTGTCGCCCTGACAAGGATTTGGTGCTGGGACAAGCCAGCTTCTATCAGGAAGCGTTGGATTTTCGAGTGGATGGCGATCCGCCGACGATGGCGCTGAAGGGGCTTTCGGAATTAGAGCGTGAAGTCAGCAGCCGGTTGCCCCGGCGAACAAAGGCCAAGAACCCGAGTGCCAAGGCCGGGTGGAGTTGGGAGAAGCTGCTGCTGGAGGAATTCGGCAAGAAGTCCGGCTCCAAGCTCCCTCCTGAAGTGGAGGAGCGAGCCAGAAAAGAAAAGGCTCAGGCGCTGACCAAGCTCTACGAAGCACGCTTCAGCGTGCTGTGCGGGCGGGCCGGTACGGGCAAGACCTCCGTTCTGAGGGTGTTCCTCAATGGGCTGGAGGAGTTGGATGGCAAGCGTCCCATCCTACTATTGGCTCCGACCGGCAAAGCCCGTGTACGGCTGATGGATCGGACTAAGCGGGACGACGGCAGTGTACGGGATGCGTACACGATTCACCAGTTCCTGATGCGCAACAAATGGCTCAACTCCGAAAACTTCGCATTGAAGCTCCAGGGAGGAGAACAACACGGCGCACCAACCGTCATTATTGACGAAGCATCGATGATCCCAATGGACCTGCTCGGGATTTTGTTCCGGGCGTTGGATTTGAACAAGGTGAATCGTCTGATCCTGGTGGGCGATCCCAACCAACTGCCACCCATCGGTCCCGGTCGTCCGTTCGTGGACATCATCGCTTGGCTTGAAGCGGACGAGGATCGAAAGAAGTGTCTGGCTCGGCTGATGGAAAGGGCTCGTCACGAGGATCATCAGAGCCAAGCCCTTCAGCTTGCGGATGGCTACCTTCGGGACGACACTTCCCCAGGCGATGACGACATGCTCTCCCGTGTTGCCCGTCAAGATGTGGGTGGTGATCTGGAGGTGCGCTATTGGCGGGACAGTAGCCAACTAGAGGAACAACTCTCCGCTGCCATGCGGAAGCATCTGAAGCTGACCGATGACAAGAAGGCATACATTCCCTTCAATGCCAGCCTCGGAATCCTCGAAGACTCGAAGGAGAAGAATCCTCTTCTAGCCGAAGCATGGCAAATTCTCAGCCCAGTCCGCAACCACGAGCACGGCACGATCGAGATCAATCGCAAGATTCAGGAGAAATATCGGGGAGGACTGCTGACAACAGCACGAAGTTACTGGAGCAAAGTTCCGAAGCCGTTCGGGGAACAGGAGATCATTTGGACCGATAAGGTGATGCAGGCTATCAACTGCCGAAAGACCTCCTATCCGAAGGGTGAGGGACTGGATTACGTCGCCAATGGCGAGATCGGGCTAGTGGTGCAAACATCCAAGGGGAACGGCAAGCCCGATTCAATCAAAGTTCAGTTCTCGACGCAACCGACATCGGCCTACTGGTACGCTCGTTCTGCGGTCGAAGGCCAACTGGAATTGGCCTACGCTCTGACGGTCCACAAATCGCAAGGCAGCGATTTCGACATAGTGTTTCTAGTCCTTCCCAAGAGCGCCACGACTCTCTCACGGGAGTTGCTGTATACCGGCTTGACCCGCTTTCGGAAGAAGATGGTGCTGCTGCTTGAGCGAGACACAACCGTTCTCGAAAGGCTCCGCAACCCGCAGTGTTCCGATACGTTGCTGCGTAATACGAATATGTTCGTGCTGGCCGTTCGCCCCGAATCGGTGGACCGCTACTTCGCTGCACACCTGATTCACCGCACACGTCCATCGCCGCAGCATTCAATGGGCATAATGGTACGTTCGAAGTCCGAGGTCATTGTCGCCGACATCCTGACGAGCCTCGGCGTCAGCTACGAGTACGAGCAGAAGCTCTCGTCCAAGGACGACCCCAATGACTTCAAGCTGCCGGATTTTACCGTCAGCTATGAAGGCGACACGTTCTATTGGGAACACCTGGGAATGCTATCTGTGCCATCGTATCGCGAAGCATGGGATCGCAAGCGGAAGTGGTATGAAAACAATGGCTACCTCGATCGCATTGTCACGTCTGTGGACGGCGCTGACGGGAGCATCGACGCTGCCGAGATCGAGCGGAACGCACGCAAGAAAATTCTGATGCAGGGCTGACGGCAAGTAATATGGCAAACACGACCCAGACCACAATGTTCGGCTCGGACAAGAACGCTTCCTCTAAACAGCCGGTCGAGTGCTTGGGGATCAAGTTCCCGAACGATGAGGCACGGCGGCAATACTTCATCGAGAAGCTGCGAGAAAAGCTGAAAGACCCGGCGTTTCGCAAGATCGAGGGCTTTCCTGTCGGCGATGACGAGGACATTCTGGCGCTGTCGGACCCGCCATACTACACGGCTTGTCCGAATCCGTTCCTTCTAGAGATCGTGTCGTCTACACAGAAGGGAAAAAACTCATCTTATTCTTGCATTCCATTTGCCGCAGATGTTTCAGAAGGCAAGACGGACGCACTCTACAACGCTCACTCTTACCACACCAAAGTTCCACCACGGGCAGTCGCACGATACCTACTCTGGTTTACAAAACCAGGCGATGTCGTTCTTGACTCGTACTGCGGCTCCGGCATGTCAGGAGTTGCTGCCGACATGTGTGCGTCTCCGGCTCGGGACTTCAAGGAATCAATTGAGAAGGAGTGGGAGTCCCTGGGCCAAGCTCGTGTGAAATGGGGGCGGCGCTTATGCATTTTAAACGACCTATCTCCGGCGGCAACCTTCATAGCATCGAATTTCGTCCACGATAGAAATCCTGACGTTGTTTCCGATGAAGTGTTGTCTGCGCTGGCCTTGGCTGAAGACAAGTACGGCTGGGTGTATGAAACCAATCACAACGGCTGGCCTGCTGGCGAGCGGAAGCCAGAGAAATGGAAGAATCGCTCGTCGTTTGCTGAGAAAGGAAACATCGTTTTTGTGATCTGGAGTGAAATCCTCACCTGCTCAAATTGCGGAGGAGAAGTCAATCTGTGGCAACACGGCCTTGACCCCAAAAAAGCGGCGGTCAAGGAAAAGATCATCTGCCCACGTTGTGGCTCAGCCTGCAAGAAACTGGAGCTTGAGCGCAGGGAAGAATCGGTTTGGGACGAAATGCTGGGCGCAACTATCGTTCGCAACAAATTCGTTCCCGCTTTCATTATCTACGATGTCGATGGTAAGCGTTTCGAGAAGTTGCCTGACCCGGATGACCTCAGGATAGCCGCTGATGCCGAAGGTGCCAAATATCGCAGCCCTATTGACGCAGTGCGGATGATGAACCGTGACGGTATTTGGGGCAACATGCATCGGGCTGGATACCACCGAGGGGTTTCACATGTCCACCACTTCTTCACCCGTCGAAATTGGCTAATCTTTGCCTTGCTGTGGAAGGCGGTCCCAAGCCATGGAGGACGATTCGTTCTGACGAGCCTGGTGAATCGGCTCTCAAGGATGAGCAGTCTCCATATGAAGAACTTTTTCAATGGCGGCGGTGGCTTTGCGGCGGGGAACACTAAGGGTAATCTTTATTTCCCTTCATTTTTCATTGAGCAGTCTCCATTTGAATACCTACCGGAACGAACGAAACGTGCTTCAGTAGCACTTAGAAACCGAGACAGTGGACCAGCGGCGCTGGTTACCACAGGATCAGCGGCGCAACTACCTCTTAAAGATGAGTCAGTGGACTACGTTTTCATTGATCCGCCTTTTGGCCAGAACCTCATCTACTCTGAACTCAATTTCATCTGGGAATCTTTCCTCGGCGTCTACACCAACGTGGACAGTGAAGCAATCGTTGATGGGTTCCGCTCCAAGGACGTTCTGTTCTATCAGCAAGCTATGAGAAGAGGCTTTGGCGAGGTATATCGTGTACTGAAACCGGGTCGGTGGGTGACTGTCGAGTTCCACAATTCGCAGAACTCGATTTGGATGGCCATACAAGAAGCGATTGTTTCAGTCGGCTTCGTCATTGCAGACGTGAGAGTGCTCGACAAGCAGCAAGGCAGTCATAAGCAGAATGTTTCCTTGGGTGCGGTAAAAAAGGACCTTGTGATTTCGGCTTACAAGCCTAGAGAGGAACTTGAGCAGGCGTTCCGATTATCCGCTGGTACGGAAACCGGCGTATGGACCTTCGTGGAAAACCATCTTCGACAATTGCCCGTTTTCGTAGCGTCCGATTCAAGGGCAGAATTTGTGACAGAACGCTTCAACTATCTGCTCTTTGACCGTATGGTCGCCTTTCACGTCCAGCATCGGGTGTCCGTGCCAATTTCCGCTGCTGAATTCTATGCGGGATTACGAGAACGCTTTCCAGTGCGGGAAGGGATGTTCTTTCTGCCGGGGCAGGCTCCTGAATATGATCGGCAGCGGCTTGAAGTCGCCGAGACTAAGCAGTTGGAATTGTTTGTAACGGACGAACGTACCGCTATTCAATGGGTCCGCCAGCAGCTTACGACCCAGCCGATGACATACCAGGAGCTACAGCCAATCTACATGCGAGAGGCTCAAAAGGTTTGGGACGAGCATGAACGACCAATTGAGCTTCAAACTCTTCTTGAGCAGAACTTTGTTCTCGGCACGGACGGTAAGTGGAGCGTTGCCGATCCGAACAACGAAGTCCATTTGGAACAGCTACGACATAGAACACTCCTTAAAGAGTTTCAGCAATACCTCGACACGAAGAACAAACTAAAGGTCGTCCGCACGGAAGCGTTGCGAGCGGGTTTCAAGGAATGCTGGCAGAAGAAGGACTACATGACGATCATCCAGATGGCTAAGCGAGTGCCTGAGGACGTAATTCACGAAGACGCAGCTTTACTAATGTATTTCGACAATGCCCTGCTCCTTGTTGGTGAGTAGAATATGCCACAAACATCCTCACCAAGCTTGACGGTCGGTAGCTGGGCCTTCAGTGCGACACACGGTGAGTCCGTGCGCATCCTGGATGTTCAGTCCGTTTGGAACCACACCATCTATGAAGTCTGGATTCCCCGGCTCGCCACGGTCGAGAGAGTCGCAGCCGGATCGCTCGTTCCTGCCCAGCCAGCGAAAGCGACCGGACTGGACCGCATCGCTTACACGGTGGCGGCGGCTCGCATCGCAGATGCGTTGACGCAGGACGTTCTGCTTGCTCCTCTCGAAGCTGGAGTTATTCCACTGCCGCACCAACTCTACGCACTCACTCGTGCAATGGGAGAGGACCAGATTCGCTACCTATTGGCCGATGAAGTCGGGCTTGGGAAGACCATCGAGGCCGGGCTGATCTTCCGGGAACTGAAACTCCGTGGGCTGGTAAAGAGAGTGCTGGTTGTGGCTCCCAAGGGGCTCGTGACGCAGTGGGTCCAGGAAATGCAGACGCACTTCGGCGAGGAGTTTCAACTTCTCACGCCGAGTGAGTTCTCATTGTGGCGCAACCTCACTGGCTCCGAGAACATCTGGCGGAGATTCGATCAGGTGGTCTGTCCCGTAGATTCGATCAAGCCGGTCGAGCGTCGGCGTGGCTGGCCGAAGGAGAAGCTGGAAGCGTACAACCAGGAACGCCTCGGCGATCTCATCGAGGCAGGGTGGGACCTGATCATCTGCGATGAGGCCCAGCGGCTCGGCGGCAGCACCGAACAAGTCGCACGGTATCGTCTGGGCAAGGCATTGGCTGAGGCCGCGCCGTACTTGCTTTTGCTCTCGGCCACACCGCACCAGGGGAAAACCGATAGCTTTCAGCGGATCATGACTCTGCTTGACCCCGAAGAGTTCATTGCTGCTGGTGCGATCCGGCGTGAAAAAGTCGTCCCGCTCGTTATCCGGACAGAAAAGCGGAGAGCAATTAACGAACGGGGTGACCCGCTCTTTTTGCCCCGACTGACCAAGCTCATGCCGGTTCGCTGGGAAAAGAAGCACGAGCTTCAGAAGCAACTTTATGAATCGGTCACTGAGTACGTTCGACTTGGCTACAACCAGGCGATACGCCAGAATCGACAGTACCTCGGCTTCCTGATGATCCTGATGCAAAGGCTGGTCACCAGTAGCACGCAAGCCATCGCCTCGGCCCTGGACCGGCGTCTGGATGCACTGCAAGCAACTGACATCACTGCGACCGATGAGGAACCGCCCGAAGAAAACGGCGATGAGCAGGACACCCAGGAACGGTTGGACGAACTGTTGTCTATCCGACTGGCTGGATTAGCGAACGAGAAAGAAGAAGTGCGGGTGCTGCTCGATCTTGCTCGGCGCTGTCAGGCACAAGGACCGGACGCACGAGCCGAGAACTTGCTCGATATCCTGTATGAGAGCCAGCGGCAAGAGAACAACCCGGAGTTGAAGTATCTCATCTTCACAGAGTTCGTTCCGACCCAGAAAATGCTGCGAGACTTTCTGGAGCAGCATGGCTTCTCCGTAGTGTGCCTCAACGGGTCGATGGGGATGGATCAGCGGCGGCGAGTGCAGCGGGAGTTCGCAGAGAAGGTCCGAGTCCTCGTCTCTACCGACGCCGGTGGTGAGGGTCTGAACCTGCAATTCGCCCACATTGTCATCAACTACGATTTGCCGTGGAACCCGATGAAGATCGAGCAGCGCATCGGGCGTGTGGACCGCATCGGCCAAAAATTCCCAGTGAAGGCATTCAACCTGATTTTTGAGGACAGCGTGGAACTGCGAGTGCAGGAGGTCCTGGAAGAAAAGCTGGCGACGATCCTCGAAGAGTTCGGCGTGGACAAAACTGAAGATGTCTTGGATTCCGCCGAAAGTGGAGCGATGTTCGAGAAGCTGTACGCTCAGGCCATTGTGAATCCTGCTGATTTTGAAAAAAATATCGACCGGGTGATCCAGGCCGTTCGGGAACAGGCCAAACAAGAAATCGCCGGTCGGTCGTTCTACGGTGAAACCGTGCTTGACCCGAAGCTGGCGCAGCAGTTGAGCAGCCACCCGCTGCCGGTTTGGGTCGAACGAATGACGACTGCGTACTTGAGATGCGAAGGCGGCAAGGTGCAGCGAGACCTTTTCAGCTACAGCTTGGACTGGCCTGATGGCAGCAGAATGGAGCGAGTATCATTCCATGGCCGGGAGGCACAGGACCGTGGGTTACCCCACGTCAGCCTGGAAGACTCCCGCATTCGTCGCCTTGTGCAGAACTTGCCCCGAGTGATTGCCTCCGAGCCGATTCCCTGTGTGCGGTTTGCAAGCTTGCCAGCCGAAGTTGTCGGTTATTGGTCTCTGTGGCGAGTCGCCCTGAACAACCAGTCGTTCCGAGATGTGAAGATCATTCCGATCTTCCACCACGACGACGGACGCATCCTGTTGCCTACGGCTCGACACATCTGGGACCGTCTGCTCGAACACCACCCTGAACTCGAACAGATCGAGAGCAAGACGGGTGCTGAGGTCGAAGCTGTCTTTCGACGCTTATGGTCAGAGGCAGAGCGCCAGGGTGAAGACGCCTTCCACGAACTTCATGCTGGGCATCAAAAGCGTTTGAAGCGGGAGCAGGAGAAAGGGCAGTACGCCTTCCAGGTGCGGAGAGACGCCTTGAACCGCATCGGCTTGCCCGAAGTTCGGCAACATCGAATCAAGCGGCTGGAGGAAGAAGAGCGGGCCTGGGCAGACGAACTACCTAAGCGAGAGCAAGTCCTGCCCGAACTCCAGCCGGTCATTCTCTTGCGAGTGGAGGCAGGGAATGGCTAGTTGGCGGGATCATATCCTGAAGCACTTTCAGCCAAAGATTTCCCGGCTGACGCTGGTTGCCGACCCGGATGGATTGCTCACCGAGGAAGGGATGCTTTCGGCTATTCGTGATCGAGGCTTCGATCTTATTCCGTTTGATGACTCAATAGCGTTCCGCTTCGCTTACGAAGCGCAGTACCGTAGCCTCTGGGACAAAGGTCAGAACACGGACTTGGTAGTGATCCTGCGATCAGCCGAGCAGCAGTTGAGCAAGCTTCCGTTCGATCTGCTAAAAGCTGGAAGACAACTAACCTTCGCTCTGCACCTGTTGTTCCCGAAGCTGAACTACCCTGTAATTGCCGGACTGGACCGAACATATCTCGACGCTGTTGACGAGTCTTATCAGAAGCATGATGGCGATCAGTTGACCGAACGGGAAACGAAAGATTTCGTGCTGATGCACTGCTTCAGTATTGTGCCGAAGCTCATCAAGACACCAGTTGAGTTGCTGAAGGTGCTATTGTCTCTGCACTCCCGCAAGGTTCACCTGCCTCACTTCCTCAACGAATACCTGCTAGAGAGCTTGACGAAAGACGCCACGTTTGCGACTTGGCGACTGGAAGAAATTCTGCCTAGCCGGGAAAAGTTTCTGCGGTTCCTGCAAGACGAATGGGAACTCTTCATCGGCTCTATGGGGGACGGCGGGAAGAAAAGCCGAGTTCCGTTCAATCACGAGGACGTTCGAGCCTACATCGACACGCTTTTCTTAGAAGGATCGCTGACGCCGGTTGAACAAGAGGACGTTACCAACCTGCCCGCATGGGTGCGAACAGGCGTAGTCCATGATCCCAAGGCCGATGCCGTTCGCCGCTTTCGTGGCTTGCGGCAAACATTCGAGACAGAACTTCCCATCACTGACGTGTCACACCGGGAATGGCAGCGAACGGCCCAACGCTGGGCGGAAATGGTGGTGCTGCGCTGGGAATGGGACGAGGCTCTGGACGCCGCCGACCGAACGTCCTGGAGTGGTTTGCAGGCGAAGGTGGAGGATGTTTTCGGCCGGTGGATGATGCACCGCTACGGCTCCCTGCACAATATGGCCTACCACGATCAGCCCGTCATGGTTCATCAGATTTCCCGCTTTATGGCCGTCGAGCGGAAACGGAAAAAGCTCTCCAAGATCGCCCTACTCGTGCTGGACGGTCTTGCCTTAGATCAATGGCTCTTGCTGCGGAAGTACCTCGAAAGCTCCGATAAGGCGTGGCGTTTCCAAGAATCAGCAGCCTTCGCCTGGGTGCCCACACTTACCTCCGTCACCCGCCAGTCGATTTTCGCTGGAGAGCCACCATTGTATTTTCCTGACTCAATCGAAACGACATCGAAGGAGCGGATGCACTGGCACCGGTTTTGGGAAGACCAGGGCGTTCAGCGGGCCGGTGTCGAACTGGTCACGAGCCTGGACGGTCCTGCCGACCCCGAGTTGGAATCGGCGCTTGCCAATCCCCGGTTGTCGGTCCTTGGAATTGTCTGGAACAAAGTCGATGACATCATGCACGGGATGCAGATGCAGACATCAGGAATGCACAACCAAGTGCGCCTCTGGGCATCGCAAGGCCAACTCCAACAGTTGCTCGTTCGGCTGTGGCAAGAAGGCTTCGTCGTCTACTTGACCGCCGATCACGGTAACGTAACGGCCACCGGCATCGGGAATCCGAGAGAGGGCGTGTTGGTAGAAACAAGGGGGAAGCGAGCTAGAGTGTACGACCGCCCCGAATTCCGGGACGAGGTGGCGGCGAAGTTCCCTGACTCGATTCGCTGGGCGAACTACGGCCTCCCAACGGCTCGGTACGTTCTCCTGGCTGGCGATCTCAAGGCGTTCACGGCTGATGGTGACGAGATCGTTGCGCATGGCGGTATCGCATTGGAAGAAGTCATGGTGCCGTTCGTGACAATTACCAGAGAAGGCACATGAGGAAAATCGTCGGCATCTCGCAAAAGATCAAACGGGCATGGCTCGATGCCGTCCTTGATCATCTCGTTCAGACCACGAACGGGAAAGAACTGCGTGCCTTTGTTGACGAACATCTTCGGAAAGAGCTTCCTGGAACGGAGTCGAGGGCCAAGGCATCCGGCATCATCCTCCGCATCTGGAGCGGCGTTCCTGCCCGCCATGTTGTCCTTCGGGATCGGGCATTGGCGCTATTGCCCCGGATATCGGGCCAAGAGCGCATCTGGCTGCACTGGGGCATGACGGCACTGGCATACCCCTTCTTCCGTGACCTCGCGGAGGTTGTCGGTCGTCTGCTCACCCTTCAAGACGATTTCACTACCGCCCAGGTGCAAGCTCGAATGATAACCGCCTGGGGTGACAGGGCAACAAGCAAGGAGGCCGCACAGAAACTCGTTACGAGCTTACTAGATTGGCAAGTCTTACGATCAACGAAGACGAAGGGCCGCTTCCTCCTAGCTCGGAGGATGACCACTGCTGTTAGTGAACTGCAACTCTGGTTGCTCGAAGTACTGCTGTGGGCTAGTGCTGCCGGCGAGATCGAGGCACAGCAGTTATTGCGCTTACCTGAATCGTTCCCCTTCACATTCACTGCGAGTCTTGGGGACCTGCGGAGGTACCACGGATTCACAATCCACCGACAAGGGCTGGACACGGATATGGTCGCCCTCCGCAACACAGTGGATCAGCATCCGAAGCAATCAGCGAAGTTAAGAAAGCCGAAGATGGCAGAAGCTGTCGGGCTGGTTCAGCCAAGCCTCTTCGATCCGCAGACGCAATAATGCCACGTCTCGTCCAAGGGTTTGATGTTCCAATGTAAAGCGTGCCGAGTTGCACCTTACTTATGGTTGTTAGGAACAAAGATTAGTTCGGTCGTTCGGTCTGTGCGAAGTGTGTCGAAGCTTCTCCAACAGTCTGACCATCGCCAGCGTATCTTGCCCACAATATTCCAGCAGGGCCCTCCTGATCCTGTCGCGCTCGGACTGATCCAAGCTTCCCCTGACGAGCGATTCCCAAGCCAGCCCGGCGTCCTGACCATCCGCAACCTCCATGCCGTCATAGGTCATCCCCGGCACGATTGCAGGAAGCACATTCTTGATTGAGTATGACCCTGCAAACTTCGGATGGTACACATGGTTTCTAACCACAGGGAGCAAGTCCCACAGACGCCGCTGGATTTTCTTGATGCGCCCCGAGAACTCAGGCAACCACGCCGCAAGCTCCGCGAGCCGCTGCGACTCGAACGCCGAGTAGACGACTATGCTTCCACTCTTGCCAAGGGCAGAGCATAGCGAAGTGATGAACTCGCGCCGGGGATCAGTCGTGTCGGTGGCTAGGAATTCATGGTGCTCAAGTTCCGTTCCGGACTTCATCAGCACATGAACCGACCACTGAAACGGCAGTTGGTCATAAGGTCGCATGCCCGCGAATCGTGGGATCGCCGGGTTCACGGTTTCAAAGTCTGCAAAGTAGATCGGGTATTTCAGACCGCTCAACTCCTCCACGAGTTCTGGACTGAACCAAGGCTCGCCAGTTTGCACGCACGTAGCCGCACGTCGCTGGCGCTCGTTCAGGGAGAAGTCGTTCGGGATGTCGAGGATGGACGCAATGCCCATCTCCTCAAGCTCCTCAACCGCGCTGGCTTGGATTCGTGGCAGGTACCCGACGTGATCAGCCGGGCGCGGCGGATTGCATCGGTCGAAGAACTCGCACGTGACTGGGTTCGTGCAGTGCGATCCGGGAGGAAAGTCGGGAGCCTTAGGCTGGTTGAGGACGCTGAAGAACGCCCGCATCCTAAAGGTGAGATCGTGCTGCAATTTTTCGACGCGGCGGGTCAGGTTCCTGATCCTGAAGAACCGCCGCACGTCGATGTTGCCCCCCTCATAAACGTAGTTGCGGTTGACGTGCGCCAAACACGCCGACGCCACGTCCATCCCGCAGCGAGAAAGCACGCGGTACTGGATTGCCACGTCTTCCAGATGGAAGGCGTCTTCTTTCAAGTCAGTACTGGATTTGACCTCGATCAGCCGCCAGCGACCGTCTCTGCGGCGGTGAAGCACATCGACGCGCACAAGCACGCCGCCGTTTTCGAAAGTAGCTTCAAAGATTGCTGGAATCTCTCGGTTGGCGACCAACTCCCGCGTGGCACGGATCGCCTCGTCCAGCCCAGCGGAACCGTCAACTTCCACTCCGCCCGGAAATAGCTGGCGGGCAAGCAGCCCGACCTCGTGACCTTGTTCCATGAGTGCGAAGGCGGAGGCGTCGGGCTCCGCCGCGAGTTCCGGCTGGTGAACTTGAAAGT
>OBLU010001105.1_pt1 | contig 25122 bp, 18 predicted proteins | sample 1518681 | NCBI WGS metagenome assembly OBLU01 (sample SAMEA3539304, study PRJEB22396) | soil metagenome | biome: tundra; feature: field; material: soil | place: USA | collected 2010-05 | depth 0.15 m
CGGAGCAGGCCCATGGGCCCGAAGGTTCGGCTGATGACCGGACCGGTGCTGTAGCTGGAGGCAACGTGGGAGACCAGCCCCGCCAGCTGCTCGAGTTCGCCCGACGAGAGGCTGGCGATGGCATCGGCACCCGCGCCGGTGGAGCCCTGCTGTACCAGGCTCCCCCGGGCCCGGGTCCAAAGGACGGCCGATTGGAGCCGTGCCACGGCAACGCTCGCGGTGACGGTGGTGACGGCCATCTCCCCGATGGACCGTGACTCGGCAATGCGGGGGGCGTGCCACCCGAAGTCGACCAGCGGTGAGCCTCGGGACGGGGTGAGCCCGGTACGGGCGAAGGCGTCTTCGAGCACGCCGGCCGCCGCCCGCACGGCGTGGGCTTGCGTGTCGTCGATCGCCAGGGGGGCGTCCACGTTGAGGACGCCGACGATGCGTCGCTGGACGATCAACGGCACCGCGAATTCCGCCACGATGCCGGGCCCGGCCTCCCTGTAGCGGGGATCACCTGACACGTCCTGCACCAGGATCGGCTCGCCGGCGGCGAAGGCCGATCCGGTCAGACCCACGCCGGCCTCGATGCCGTCGAGAACCTGCCATTGGCCTCGACCCGAGAGGAATCGGAGCACCCCGGCTCGCTCCACATAGACGCTCGGCAAGAATTCGAAGTTCTCGTTGAGGTAGGCCGTGACCTCGTCGGCAGCATCGGTCGGGTCCAGTGTCTTTTCGACCCGCTCGACGAGGGACTCCACCAAGGTGGCGGATGTGTCCTGCCTGTCGGCACTGAGAGATCCGGCGCTGCGCCATCTGCGTGGCTGCGGCCAGCCGTCGCCCGGGCGCGCCAAGAGGTAGCCCTGGACGAGATCGATGCCGACGGCGCGCAGGGCATTGAGCTCCTCGGTTGTCTCGACCCCTTCGGCCAGCGAGGTGATGCCTGCCTGGCGTGCGAACCCGACGAGTCCACGGAGAACCGCCAACTTGTTCGGATCGCGGTGGGCCTTGTGCACCAAGCTGCGATCGATCTTCATGAATTGGGGATGGAGTTGCAGGACATGCGACATGCTCGAATACCCGGCGCCAACGTCGTCGATGGCCAGCATGGTCGACGCGGCGGACCACATCTGTAGCCGGCGGCGTAGCTCTTGGTAGTCAGGAACCGGCTCATGTTCGGTGATCTCGAGCACTCGAGGTGGGAGCCGGTTCAACACCGCATCGACCCGTGGATCGAGCAACGTGCGGGCGGAGAGGTTCACGAAGAGCCGCACGTCGCCGGGAGGGGCGCCCCGGTCGCAGACCGCGTGGAGGCAGGCCAGCTCGAGTTCGGTGCGGACGCCCAGGTACGTGGCGTGTTCGAGCCACTGGTCAGGTCCGCTACTGCACGGGAGCGACGTTCGCGCCAGCATCTCGAAGCCGAGGATGGAACCGTCGGCGAGACGCACGATCGGTTGCGCCGCCATCTCGATCGCTCCCGGGCGCAGGAGCTGCTCGACCAGTCGCGTCAGCGATTCCCCACCGACAGGCAGGGGGACTGCGTGCTCCAATTGTGACCGAACCGTCATGCTCACCTTTGCTGGAGTAGAAGCGCCCGAGCCGACGCACCTATAACTGTCGTGTCCCGAGGTAGTAACGCAGTTGCGTCGCCGTTGCGTTGCGGTTGCTGCGCGACCGCGCCCGGTTCTGGATGTCCGTTCATCCAGCCGTCCGGTTCTGGGGTCATACGACGTTCGGGGGGAAGTCCGAATTGTGTCTCTGTTGGGGAATCTCAGAGCGTTCATTGTCCGCAGCTGGTGATAATGACGCCCATGAAAACGCCCATTGAGTTGTCGCTGCGTTTCGGGTGGTCTGTCGGCTGATGGGCGAGAGGGGCGAGAGGCGTTTCGAGGCAGGCGCAGGCGCCGCGACCGGCGAAGTCGGGGCTGAAGCGGAAGCTGAAGCCGAAGGGGAGGAACGGGGGCAGGCCGCGGTCGGTCTGCGGCTGCGGTTGCTGTGGTTCGGGTGCGCCGGCTTCCTGGCACTCGTCGGAGTCGGTGCCTCGGCGTACGGCTTCGCGGCCGGGGCCTCCGCCGCGATCCCGACCCTCTTGGTCGGCATCGTCCTGAGCGTGCTGCTCGGAGCCGTGACCTACCTGCTCGGGACCGGTCGAGCCCGATGGAGGGTCCTCATCGACGAGCGCAACAACGAGCTCGAATTTCAGGCGCTGCACGACTCGTTGACGGGATTGCCCAACCGTGCCCTGATCATGGATCGCATCGATCAGCTCCTGGCCCGGAATCGTCGAGCCGGGACAGTGGGAGCGGCGCTCTACATCGACATCGATGATTTCAAGATCGTCAATGATTCCCTCGGGCATGAAACCGGAGACCGACTGTTGGTGGCGGTCGCAGCCCGGCTTTCGAGCACCCTGCGGGGAGCGGACACCATCGGCAGGATGGGTGGTGACGAGTTCGTCGTCCTGATCGACGGGAGCGAACCCATGGTGGCCCCCGAACTGGTCGCGGAACGGCTTCTCGATGTGATGCAAGAACCGTTCGAGCTCGATGGCTCGCTGACGTCGCTCCATGCGAACACCAGCATCGGAATTGCCGTTGGAGATCGAGCCACGGGCGGCGAGTTGCTGCGCGATGCGGATATCGCGCTGTACAAGGCCAAGGGCGAGGGGAAGAACCGTTACGAGTTCTTCCACCCGAAGATGCAATCGGAGATCGGCCGGCGCATCAGGCTCGAATTCGACCTACGGTCTGCACTGGCCGGCGATCAATTCCGGTTGGTGTACCTGCCGATCTACAGCCTCGACGACCTCTCGGTGGTGGGGGTCGAGGCTCTCTTACGCTGGGTGCACCCGGTCGAGGGGCTGCTGGGACCGGACGAGTTCATTCCGATTCTCGAGCAGACGGGACAGATCCGGGAGGTCGGCCTGTGGGTGCTCCAGCAGGCCTGCACGCAGATGGCGGTCTGGCACTCCCGAGGCGACACGCTGAATCTGTCCGTCAATGTTTCGGGCCGGCAACTCGACGACGATCGGATCATCGAACACATTCGCCATGCGCTGCAGACGAGCGGGCTGCCTCCTTCGGCCCTGATCGTCGAGGTGACGGAGGGCGCGCTCATGCGCGACGAAGGTGCGGCGGCCTGTCGGATGAGGGCCATCAAGGACCTCGGTGTGAGCGTCGCGGTTGACGATTTCGGCACCGGCTACGCCTCGTTGGCCTACCTTCGGCAATTTCCCATCGATTGCATCAAGATCGACAAGTCGTTTACCAGCGCGATTGCTGCCTCACCCGAGTCGCTCACCCTCATTCGGACGCTCGTCCAGCTCGGTAAGGACCTCGGTCTCAAGACCCTCGCCGAGGGAGTGGAGACGCTGGGGGAGATGGACGTCCTGCGGGCCGATCGGGTGAACGAAGCCCAGGGCTACCTCTTCGCGCAGCCCCTCGATCCCGAGATGTTCGAAAGCCACCTCTTGCGACCCGTGCGCCCCACCCACATCGCTCCGCCCGACGGGGGTTGAAGTCCCCGCAGCCAGGCCCGGATTCGTGGGCTGACCGACAGGAGTTTCCTCGGTTGCATCGGATGGACCCAGCCATTAGGAAATGGTGTGCGCGCAAACGATCGTGCGGCCGATCTGACGGGCAAGGTGGCCATCGTCACGGGGGCGAGCGCGGGGATCGGGCGTGCCTACGCCCTGGCGCTTGCCGGCGCCGGCGCGACGGTGGTGGCCGTCGCGCGCACACTCGGTGACGTCGACAGTGACGTTCCGCGACGTCAGACGTTGGCAGAGGTGGTCAACGCAGCAAAGGAGCTTCGGGGTCGGATCTTCGCCGAGGTCTGTGACGTGGAGAGCGAAGTAGACCTGGTCCGTACAATCGACCAGGCAGTCGCCAATTTCTCCCGTATCGACCTGCTGGTCAACAATGCCGCCGTCATGAAGCGCTATGACCCGTTCGACGTCAGCTGCGAGGAATGGGATCGGGCCATGCGGGTGAACGGCCCTTGCCGCCGGTTTCGTACCCAAGGGCCACGGAGCCCACGACGGCACACTCGCCTACGCGATAAGCAAAGCGGCGCTCAACCGGCTCTCGTTCTTCATGGCCGAAGAGCTCAAGCCATACGGAATTGCCGTGAATGCCTTGAGCCCCGGAGTGGTTCGGACCGCCACCGCGGCGGCACGCCTGCCGGACGGCGTCGGCAAACCGCCCACTCCTGAAGCGCTCGGGGGTCCGCTGCTCTACTTGGCAACGCAGACGGCGAGCACCCTTACCGGGCAGATCCTCCACACCGACGAGTTCGGAAAGAGCTGGCCCTAGGGTGTCATTTGATCAGCGAGCGGGGCTCGCCGGTCGGGTGGCCGCCGTCGTGGGCGGGGGAGGCGGCCTGGGCGCCGCCGTCTCGCTGGCGCTGGCGGCAGAAGGGGTCGGTGTCGCGTTCTGCGACGTCGACGACGAGGCCGCAGCAGCCACGGCGGGGGCGCTGTCCGACATGGATATTCCTCATGTCGGTGTTCACGCCGACGCGCTCTACCGGGCCGCAGCTGAGAAGTTCGACCGACTGGACATCGTGGTCAACGTGGTGGGCGGGGTGCAGCAGCGCCCTTTCGGCGAGTCAACACCGGCCGATTGGGACTCCGACATCGCTCGAAACTTCGGCTACGCGCTCAACTCGGTCCACCTGGCGCTGCCCCGCATCCGGGCCGGTGGTCGGGGAGGTTCGATCATCAACTTCACGACTATCGAGGCGGGCCGGGGCGCCGCCGGTTTCGCCGTGTACGCCGGAGCCAAGGCCGCCACGACGAATTTCGGACGCGCGTTGGCCGTGGAGCTGGCCTCCGAAGGGATCCGTGTCAACTCCCTCGCCCCGGACATCACCCCGAGCAAGGGGAATTTCAATGCCATGTCGACCCAGAGGCGGGCCCACGCGGCGGCGTTCCCGGATCAGCAGCCCAAGGCCATGGCGGTGTACATCCCGATGGGGGAGCCCCCGATGCCTGAGCACCTGGCTGATGCCGTTCTCTTCCTGGCCTCGGACCTGTCTCGTTTCGTCACGGGTGGCACCATCCACGTCGACGGTGGCACATGGGCCGCATCGGGCTTTCTCAACTGGCCCCATGGCGACGGGTACTCCCCGGCCCCCGGTCCAGCCTCCCGGGATCGGCTGTTCGGGACCACAGGGTAGGAGCCGCCGTCGCCGGTCCCACTCTAGGCGAAGTCAGGGCTTGTGACATGGGGGTTGTGCCTCTGATGCAGCGGCCTCGCCCGGGGCCGAATTCGGGGACACGACATTCGCAGAGCTCGCCGTGCAACGTCAGCCCTGCGGGGAGGCCGATACGATGCCTGCGATGCCAGGTGAGACACCGTGACCACCAAGCGGAAGCGGTTACTGGCCGCGATCATCATTCCGATTCAGGTCGTACTTGCTGCTCTCGCCTGGCGTGATTTGGCGGCGAGAACCGACGACCAGGTGCGGGGTACGAAGAAGTTCTGGCGGATCTTCGTGAGTATCAATCCCGGCAATTCGGTCCTCTACTGGCTGTTCGGGAGGCGTTGAGCCTTCTGTAAAGGCGCGAATCCTCGTGCCACCAAGAGTGAAGCTGTCGGCCCGATTTGGACGGTTCGCGATACGCAAAGTGATGTTCTGTCTCTATGCATCGCCGCGGTACTGCTCGGGCCCGGTACTTCCATCCCTCGTCCGGGTCACTGTTGAAATGGAAGGCGGCAGCATTGGAGGATTACCGCCCCACGATTATCGGCACGCTTGACGCGAAATGGCGGGTCCACCGGTAAGTGTCGACGTTGCTGACGTGCCTGGGATTTTCGTCGGCGGAACTTTCGCATATGACCTCGCTGGCCCATGCTCCGGCCCACCTGCGACGGCACCTGCGACGATCGAAGGCTTCGGCGTTGGCAGGCCGATCGACCCGGTGGTGTTACCACCACGCCCTGCTGGCTGGTTGACGCCCTTGTGGCGGCTGCGCTTCCCGGAGCACACTCTCCGCAGGAGGTCGTGTTGGGCGTTCTCACAATGATGTTGCGAGCCTCGTTCCGCCACCGGTGGCGCTCGTGGCTGTTGGTCTGCCTGCTTATCGCGCTGGTGAGCGGCCTTGTCCTTGCAGCCACCGCGGCTGGGCGCCGCAGCGCGTCTGCGTTCAGCCAATTCGAAACAGCCCACGGGTACGACGCCTTCCTGTACGCCCTGAAGCCGATTCCGAAGATCGCGACTCTGCCCGATGTGGCTTCATCCACGTTGATGCAGTTCCCCACTTCTGGGAGTCCGACGTGCGCCTGTACCCGCCCGATCAATGTGGACGACTTCTCCATTTTCGAGGTGGCGCCGAAGGAACTGGCCCACGCGGTCAAACTGGAATCGGGCCGAATGCCTGACCAATCGGACCCCGATCAAGTGCTGGCGTCGTTCACGCTGGCGCAGGACGACGGCGTGCACGTCGGCTCGGTCCTTCGTGTGCCGCTCGCTGCCGCTTCCCAGCGGCGCGCCGTGTTGAACAACGCCAACATCACGCCTGAGGGGCCAACGGTGTCCCTCCGCGTCGTGGGGATCGAAGCGTCGGAGATCGAATTCCCCGCCGGCAGCAGCCCGGCGTACGATCTCTACACCACCTCGGCCTTCGCCCGGAAGTTCAACCCGAAGTCGGTGGTTCTCGATGCCTATTTCGTGCAGCTTCGCCAAGGCTCAGCCGGATATCCCGAATTCCAGACCCGATCAAAGGCACTCGGTGGCCTGTCAGTAACCGACATCGACAATGAAGCCGCCGCGATCGAACGCTCGATCCACCCCCAGGCCGTCGGGTGGTGGATCCTTGCCGGGCTGGCCGCACTGGTCGGGATCATCGTGGTGGGCCAGGCGCTGGCTCGCCAGGCCTCTGTCGAGGGTGAGACGAATGCCACGTTGCGCGCGCTCGGGGTCTCCCGGGATCAACTGGTGTTGGTGAGCATGGCCCGGACCCTCGTCATCGGTTTGGTGGGAACAGTCGGGGGAGCGGTGCTCGCATTCTTGGTCTCATCTCTCACCGTGGTTGGTGAAGTCAAGCTGGCCGATCCCTCCACCGGGTTCGAGTTTGATGCGCCCCTCCTGCTGCTCGGCGCGGTGGCGACGATTGTCACCGTCCTCGCGCTGGGCGTAGGGCCGGCGATCCGCACCGCGAACGCAACTCGGTCCGGCGACATGGCACCCACCACTCGGCCCTCGCGGATCGTTTCGTTTCTGGTGAGGGCCGGTGCCCCACCCAGTGCGCTGATTGGTGTCCGCCACGCGCTCGAACGGGGACGAGGGCGTAATGCTGTCCCGGTGGGTCCGGCCCTGCTGGGTTCGATTCTGGCCGTAACGGCGCTCTGTGCGACGGCCGTCTTCGGTGCCAGCCTGACCCATCTGACCACCACGCCCGCCCTGTACGGCCAACCGTACGATGAGTGGTTCGCCGTCAACCAGACCGGCTACACGGCGCAGAACGTCCAGATGGTCACGAGCCTCGAACGCGACCGCGGCATCGCGGACATCACCGCCGGGATTTCCGGCACCCCCAGCGTCAACGGCGTGGCCGTGTCCGGCATCGCCGCGGAGAGCCTCCGCGGGCCGGTATTGGCGACGACGACCAGTGGTCACCTTCCGCGGAGTGTCACCGAGGTCGCGCTCGGTGCGACAACACAGCATCAGCTCCACGTGCACATCGGGTCTCTCGTACGGGTGACGATCGGCAGGACGGTCGAAAAGAAGCCGCCGTTGTTCCGCGTGGTGGGGACGGTCGTCTTCGGTTCCAGCCTTACCACCGGCGGCCTCGGCGATGGGGCCGTCTTCACGCTCCACGGCTTGTTGGCCCTGGCCGGTCGCTGTCCCGCGGGCCCGCAGCAGCAGGCATGCTTTCTCAAGACGGTCATCGCCGACGGCGGCGCGTTTCTGGTGCGCGGCGTTCCCGGGCCGCAGGGAAAGATCGCCCTGACGCACCTGGCCCGAGAATATTCGTCGGACGTGAGCTTTCCCGCACCGCCGACCAACCTGGTCAATTTCGGCGAGGCGGTGAACTTCCCGCTCATTTTCGGAGCGATCCTCATCCTGTTCGGCGTCGCGACCCTCCTCCACGTGCTGGTGGTGAGCGTGACGAGGCGGCGCAGGGAGGTCGGGTTGCTCAGGGCCCTCGGCTTCGTACGACGGCAGGTGGCCTTTTCCGTGTACTGGCAGACGACGACCGTCGCCCTGATAGGCATCGTGATCGGGGTTCCGGTGGGAATCGCCGTAGGCCGCAGTGTCTGGGCGGTCTTTGCCCACAGTCTCGGCGTTCTCTCGGTGACGGCGATGACGGTCTGGGTCATCGCGGTCGTGGCAATAGCCACCGTGGTCGTGGCAATCCTGCTGGCGGTCGGCCCGGCGATCGTCGCATCGCGCTCGCGGCCCGCATCCCTGCTGAGGTCGGAATGAGCGAGAGGAGCTTGAGGTGGGCGGCCACCGGATTCGCGTGCGCGACTGCCTACAACAGCGCAGTGGCGATTCGGGAGAACCTGCCCGGCGAGCCGCTCGGCGTGCGGGTTCCGATCTCGCCCTCAACCGGCATCCTGACGGGATGGGGTTCCTGTGTAGCCGCGCCGTGGCCGATGCCGGTTCTCGGTCTCTTGGCCGTTCGCCGTCCGTCGCACGACAGGGGAGGGGACAAGCCGGCCTATGTGTGCGCCGCACTGGGCGTGGCGGGACTCATCGGCATCCTCATTGAGCCAAACACGTACAGAGCAAGGAGCTGGACACGGCGCACCCGCCGGGCGGTTCATCTCCACGTTGGAACATGTGCGGTTCTCGTCGGGACTGGGGTGTGGCACATCCGCGGCGCGTGAACTGTGTGCCGACGCCACCAGGAGAAGCCCGGACCATCAAGATAAGGTGGCACGCGCGGGCTCTGCGCAGGATGTCCCGTGTCTCGTCGGGGAGGGGGAGTCGATGTCCGAATCGATCCGTTGCCTACACATGAACCACATCAACGCCGTGGTCGAGGGGCTTGACGACGTTGACCACTTCCGGGACCTCTACGGGGCACAGCTCATCCTTGATTTGCCGGAATTCCAGTCCTGCCTCATCACCATCGGGACCGTGATCTTCGAGTTGTTCCTGCCTCAGGATTACCTTCTCAACGCCCGTTTTGGGCCCCACTACGTCGGCCTCGAATACCAGGTCCCGGACACCGGCGACGCTCGCGGCGCCGTGCAGGCTCGAGGCATCCGCATCCTCGGTGACATAGGAGTGGCCTTCCACACGCACCCAGCCGACACGTGCGGTGTCGCGGTCGAGATCTACCACCGCAACTTCCACACCGAGGGGCCGCCCAATGGCTACCTCGAGCCGATCAAGCCGGTCGACTACTGGCGCGATGAGCACCCACTCGGCTTCACCGGCCTCACGCGCTACAGCGTCGCCGTCTCTGACGTTGAGGCCACCACGAAGTTCTTCCAGGACTTCATGAACGCCACCATCCTCTATGAAGCGCCGCGTCCAGCGGTCGGTGCCCGCGCCGTCGGTCTCGCTCTGGCCGACACCGTCGCCGAGCTCCTCACCCCGACCGAGGATGGAGTTCTTCAGCGCTACCTGGCCCGATACGGCGACGGCATCCGCTCCACGGTCTTGGCGGTACGGGATCTCCAGCAAGCACAGGCCTACTTCACCGACCGCGGCATCACGCTCCAACCAGGCGACGCACCTGACACCCTCGCCATCGCACCGGAAGACAACTGCGGGCTCCTCTTCGAATTCTCCGAATCAGCATCGAGTGTGTGAAGCAGTCTGGCTTCGCTCAGGAGGAAATGCAGCATGACGTTTCCGTTTCAGTTGGTGTCCGCGGATTCTCACATCGCCGAGCCCCCGGATCTTTGGACTTCCCGCATCGACCCGGAGTTCCGTGATCGTGCGCCTCACCTCGTCCGCAATGGCGATGGGGACGCCTACGTCACCGACGGCGTCATTGATGGGGTCTTGATCGCGCTCATGGCCACGAAGGCAAAATACGCGGACCCTGACGCCCGTTTCGGAACGGAGGGACGTTGGTCTGATGTGCCCCAAGGAGCCTATGACCCCGCCGCCCGGGCCGCGGAGCTCGATCGCGAAGGGATCGAGGCCGAGATCCTCTACACCTCGATCGGCCTGAACCTGTTCGCGCTCAAGGATCACGAGTTCCGGCGCGCCTGTTTCCACACCTTCAACGACTGGCTCGCGGAACATTGCGCGGGTGCCCCGAATCGGCTATTCGGCGTGGCCATGATAGCGATGGACGACATCGACGGCGGCGTGGCCGAGCTGGAGCGCAGCGTCGCCATGGGTCTGCGTGGGGGGATGATCAGCATCGGGCAACAGTCCGGCGAGAGCTACGGCGACCCCAGGTTCGAGAAGTTCTGGTCCGCAGTCGAAGCGCTCGACGTGCCGATCAGCCTCCACGTCGCCGCGACGGAAACCAGCTGGACCAACACCGGCAGCAAGTTCGCTGACTTCTCCTGTGTGTTCACGCCGACGATGTACGCGGTCACCTCCATGATTTTCTCGGGGCTGTTCGACCGCCACCCGAAGCTCAAGGTCCTGTCAGTGGAGAACGACGCCTCCTGGCCGCTGGCGGTTCTCGAGCGGATGGACGATCGCTGGACGCACGACAAGGGCTGGGCGTCGAGGTCCGGGCAACCGGCCGGAATCACCTCGGGCAGAATGCCCAGCCAGATCTTCCGCGACCACGTCGCGTGCACCTTCATGCGTGACCGCACCGCCATCGTCAATCGCGAGATCATCGGCCGGGAGAACCTCATGTGGGGAGCGGACTTCCCGCACTTCGACGGCGCATGGCCGAATTCCGCCGGCATATTGGAACGGCAGTTCGGCGGTGTGTCGCTCGAGGATCAGATGGCGATCGGACGGAACAACGCCATCAAGTGGTACAACCTGCCGCTCGAATCCGCCTCCGCCTCGGCCTCGGCCCGGGAGGCGGAAGCGCCCGCCTAAAGGGACCGGACCGGCCTGCAAGAGGCAAGCTGGTCCCCGAGCCGAAAACGAGCTGATGACCTACCTGATGGCGCCCGTCTCATCACGTATCTGCAGTCCTCCAGCGTCGTCGAGTAACGACCCTGGGGGGTACTAACACCAGGTGACCGAGTGCGGCTACCTACCTCGACGGCCACAGTAGAAAGAGCAAAATTCAAAAGGTCAGGCCCGATCACGTCGACCCCGGAGGTCCGAATACGCCATGAGATCCCTCTCCCGGGTCGCTTGGTACCGCTTCCGGGCCACCTTCGGTCGCCGTTGGCCCGGCTACGCGACGATAATCCTCCTCGTTGGTCTCGTGGGCGGCCTTGCCATGGGCTCCATCGCCGGTGCTCGACGGACGCAGTCCTCGTTTCCGGTCTATGCGGCCAGCACCAATCCGTCCCAAATTCAGGCGTTCGACGCCTTTCTCGACCCGGCGATCGGCGACAACGCCGGCTACTACCCGTCCCGTGTGCGCGCCATTGCCCACCTCCCCCATGTGAGGGTGGCCGAGACGGACGTCGGGTTCGACGCCAACATCGATCTCCTGGGCCACCTCCACACGCACCACGAACCCGCCGAGAAACCGCCGGTCTTCGAAGGCTCCACCGACGGCGATTTCACCAAAGAGGATCGGGTCACTCTCGTCGATGGGCGCTTGGCCAACCCGAATAGAGCAGACGAAATAGTGATGAACGCCCAGGCCGCCCATGAGCTCGGGGTGCACATCGGTTCGACGGTGCGCGTCGGCTTCAATTCCGATGCACAGCTCCTGTCCCCGGACTGCTGCTCAGCGAAGGCGACGCCACCCGTGGTGGTCGTCGATCTCCGTCTCGTCGGCATCATCGTGCTGGGCCCCACCGTCGTTCAGGACGACGTCGACGCCCTCGGGTCGCAGGTGGGCCTCTTCACGCCGGCGCTCACCCGTGAGCTGGCCCAATGCTGCGCCACCTACTCGACGAGCGCTCTGCAGGTCAGCGGCGGCGCGCGTGAGGTGGCCGTCGTGCAGTCCGAGATCGATCGTGTCGTCGGAAAGCGCCTCGCGGCCGCCGGTGGCGGTTCCGGAACCGGCGCGCCGGCGCTGGTCATAGCCACGGCCGAGCGAGCCATCCGGCCCGAGGCGATCGCCCTCGGCGTGTTCGGAGGGATCGCCGCCCTGGCCGCCATCCTCATCGCCGCCCAGGTGATCGGGCGCCACCTCCGTCTCGGGGCCGACGATGCCGGCGCTATCCGTGCGCTCGGCGCCGGTCCGGTCATGACCGCGACCGACGGGTTGATCGGCATCCTTGGCGCCGTGGTCCTGGGCTCGCTGCTGGCGTTCGCGGTGGCCGTCGCTCTCTCTCCCCTTGCACCCATCGGGCCTGTTCGTCCCGTGTACCCCACGCCGGGGGTGGCGTTCGACTGGACGGTGCTCGGTTTCGGCGTGCTCGTGCTCGTCGCCGTCCTGGGAGTCCTGTCGGTTGGTCTCGCCTACAGAGCGGCTCCCCACCGGGTGGCGCGACTCAGGCGGGGGGTGGTCGGGCGCGCGTCGGCGGTGGGCCGGGCAGCGGCCTCGGCCGGGCTGCCGGCATCGACCGAGGCCGGGGTTCGCTTCGCACTGGAGCCCGGGAGCGGGCGGAGCGCCGTTCCGGTGCGCTCCGCCATATTGGGCGCGGTGTTGGCGATCACCGTCCTGACCGGCACCTTCACCTTCGGGTCCAGCCTCGACACGCTGGTCTCGCACCCGTCGCTCTACGGTTGGAATTGGAACTACATGCTCTTGTCGGGTTTTTCCGGCGACGAGGACCTCCCGCAGCACGAGACGACCACGCTGCTCGAACATGACCCCTACGTGTCCGGATTCGCCGGGGTGTACTTCGGCACCCTGAAGTTCGACGGCCAGCTCGTGCCGGTTCTCGGGGGCAGCCCCAATGCCGCAGTGCAGCCGCCGCTCCTCTCCGGGCACGGGTTCGATGCGTCGAACCAGGTGGTCCTCGGGGCGACCACGCTGGCCGAGCTCCACGCGCATGTGGGCGACACCGTCACGGTGAGCAATGGGGGCCCGAAACCTACCCACCTCACCATTGTCGGAACGGCCACGATGCCGGCGATCGGCACCCAGGGGCAACACCTCGAAATGGGATCAGGGGCGCTGTTGGACTACGACCTCATTCCGAAGACCGCCCGCAACCTCCAGGAGAGCACCGTCCCGGGCCCGAACGCATTCTTCATCCGCATCAGGCACGGAGCGAACCCCACATTGGTGGGGCGCTCCCTACGCCGGATCGACTCGACGCTCAACGCGTCGTCAGATGGCGTGGGCGGCGTGGTCGGGGTCCTGCGGCCGGCTGAGATCGCGAATTATCGATCGATCGGGACCGTCCCGGCCCTCCTGGGTGGGGCGCTCGCCGTGGGAGCCGTGGTCGCCCTCGGCCTGACGCTGGTTGCCTCCGTCCGTCGTCGCCGACGGGACCTGGCCCTGTTGAAGACGCTCGGGTTCACCCAACGTCAGCTCGCGGCCACGGTGGCTTGGCAGTCAACGATTGCGGTCGTCCTGGGGACCGTGGTCGGTGTGCCACTCGGCATCGTTGCCGGACGGACGCTCTGGAATCTGTTTGCACGGAACATCCACGCGGTGCCCGCCCCGAGTGTGCCCATTCTCAGCATCGTGCTCATCGCCCTCGGCGCGCTGATACTCGCCAACCTTGTCGCTGCGATCCCGGGGCGGATCGCCGCGAGGACCCCGACCGCGATCATCCTGCGAGCCGAATAGAGGCCGGTCTCCACATGTCCTCGTGCACGATGGGCTGCCGGCACGAACTGTTCGTACGGGCTGCCGTCCGAGTTGCGCCGACGCTGCCGGGCCTGGTCGTGCGGGGCTAGGTTTGAACTGTCTTCGACGGCCGGTCAGAACGAGCCCACAGGGAAGGGGGTGTACGTACCATGGCGACACCTCGGAGTCCAAGGCGTGCCGACGAGGCCTCTGGGACCTCGTCTGTCGACGTCGTCGTGGTAGGCGCCGGCTTCGCCGGCATGTATGCCCTGTACCGGCTCAGGGGATTGGGACTTTCGGTCCGTGTGTTCGAGACCGGCGACAGCGTGGGTGGCACTTGGTACTGGAACCGCTACCCCGGTGCCCGCGTCGACGTGCCGAGCCTCTTCTACTCGTACTCCTTCTCGTCCGAATTGCAGCAAGAGTGGAGCTGGCCTGAGACGTATTCCGCCCAGCCGGATCTCCTTCGCTACGCCGAGGGCGTCGCCGACCGGTTCGACCTCCGGCGCGATATCGCGTTCGAGACAACGGTGGTGCGGGCGGCCTGGGACGACCGTGCCGCCCGCTGGACCATCGAAACCGACCGGGGCGACCGGGTTTCGGCCAGGTACCTCGTCAGCGCCGCAGGCTGCCTGTCGGCAACGAATGTTCCTGATTTCGACGGGATCGAGTCGTTCCGGGGAAAGTGGTACCACACGTCCCGCTGGCCGAAGGAGGGAGTCGACCTCGCCGGCAAGCGGGTTGGCGTCGTGGGTACGGGTTCTTCCGGGATTCAGGCCATCCCCGTCATCGCCGAGCAGGCGGCCCAACTCTTTGTCTTCCAGCGGACGCCCAACTACAGCTTCCCGTCGAACCCCAAGCCGATGGACCCCGAGGTGGAGCGGGAGTGGAAGGCGCATTACGACGAGCACAGGGCCAAGGACCGCGTCTCCTTCGGCGGGCAGCATGTCGAGGCGCCCGACCGCTCGGCGCTCGACGTGTGCGATGAAGAGCGCACGCGGAGGTACGAGGCTTTGTGGAACCAGGGAGCTTTCGGAGTGCTCCAGTCGTTCAACGATCTGCGGACCAGCCTCGAGGCAAACGAGACGCTGGCCGAGTTCGTGCGCAGCCAGATCAGGCGCATCGTGCGGGACCCCGACGTGGCCGAGCGGTTGTGCCCGAAGGACCACCCTGTCGGGACGAAGCGACCGTGCCTCGATGTCGGCTACTACGAGACCTTCAACCGGGACAACGTCACCCTCGTCGACGTACGGGCTGATCCCATTGAAGAGATCACCCCGACCGGTCTCCGCACCACCCTGGCCTCCTACGACCTCGACGTGATCGTGTTCGCCACCGGTTTCGACGCCATGACCGGGCCGCTCCTGCGCATGGGTATCACCGGACGCAACGGGCTCACGCTCGCAGAGAAGTGGCACGCAGGGGCACGGACGTACCTGGGTCTGGCCACCGTCCAATTCCCGAACCTGTTCATGATCACGGGGCCGGGGAGCCCGTCGGTGCTGGCCAGCATGATCACGGCGATCGAGCAACACGTCGACTGGATCGCCGATGCCATCGCTTATCTGGACGACCACTCGTATGACGTCATCGAGCCGACGCCTGAGGCGGAGGACGCGTGGGTCGACCACGCCAACGCTGTTGCCGACGCCACGCTGTTCCGGTTGGCGAACTCGTGGTACATGGGCGCCAACATTCCGGGCAAGCCGCGGGTGTTCCTGCCCTATGTCGGCGGCTTGGGCGCGTACCGTGCCAGGTGCGACGCCGTGGCCGCGAACGGGTACGAGGGCTTCGCCCTGCGCCACGTGTCAACTCCGGAGCCGGTCGGTCCGGGGTAGGTCAACGCGGCGTCTAAGGGGGCGGCCCGGCGCTGATGCTAGACATGAGAAACGTGCAGGATCGGGTTCGAGCGAATACTCTTCTTCGGATGGGCGTTGCACGACTCTGCCTAATCCTTGACGGCGCAATCGGGCGGGGGGCCACATGACCGATACGGTGCTCAGCGACTCTGGGCTCGATCGCGATATCGATTCAGGGAACGGAGCGGGCGTCGGGCCGCCTGCTCACGCGCCAGGCCCCCCGGTGATTGCTCCATTCTCGATCGTGCCGGTGCGCGGACTCCCGATTGTCGCCGCCCTTCTGACCGGGCTGATCGTGGCCATATCCACAAACTCCTTGTGGGCGCTGACGTTCTTCCACGTGGGTGGCGGCGGCCTTTGGACCAGTATCGACCTGTTCCTCGGATTGATCATCGGACCGATCCTCGGAGGCATGTCGGTGCAGGCTCGGGTCGAGTTCACCACCCGCTTCATGCCCAAGATGCTGCTCATCATGCCCACGCTGGTGGCTATGACACTGGGAGCAGGCTTTCAGCTCGCCCGCCACCTCGGCAATCTCGACACCGCCTACCCTCATCATGGGTGGCTGGTTACCTCCTATGTGATTGTCGGGGTCATGGCCGTCATCGCACTGGGCCTCTTGGAGCCGGCCAACCTGGCCGTGCTGTTCGAGCTGAAAAAGCCCCGTCCAAACGGGGAGCGGATAGGCCGGCTGATGAAAGTCTTCATCTACACCGCTGGGATCACCGGGGTCATGCAGATTGCCACCATCGTGATCATGACGTTTCTGGCCAGCCGATGACGACGGCCGCGGAGACGATGCCCCCAGGAGCCGGTCCCGACGAGGCTGACCTGCGCCAGCACGATCTGCCGCCCACCGCCCGGTTGGGGGCCCTGACCTTGGCCATGACGGTCGCCGGTGGCGTACTGATGGCAGCGGAATACGGGAGGGCCCCTTCGCTCGCGGCCCCGATCGCCTTGGCCGCCGCGGCCGGCGTCGTCCTCATCGTCAATGTGGCCTTACTGGCCAGAGTGAAGACGTTCGCCTGGACAGCGTTCTTCCGGGTCCTCGGCTGGGCGTTACTCGCCTATTTCGTCATCGCCGGAATCCTCGAGTTCGTGTTCGTCTTCGACCACACTCCCTCGCATCAACTGGCCTTGTTCAGCGTTCTCCTGTTTCTGTTTGCGACCGACGTGCCGCTCATCCTCGCCTTTTCGGTGGCCCGCTGGCAGTTACCGCCCGAAGCCGCCTGACGGGCTCGCCCAGCCCATCCGGCACCGTCCACCCTGTCCGGGCCAGTCCTGGTCAAGGGCGCCATTTGGTCGATGAAGGAAGTCCACATGTTGTTCCGTCCAGGGCAATCCGCAAGCGTCTGTGACCAAGTTGTGACCACGTTCGCGCTCTGGGACAACCACTCAGCCGCATGAACGGTGTCGTGAAGCAGCGCACGTAGAGGTACTGACACGAGTGGTGCGAGTGGGACTACCCCCCTCGACTACTCCGAGGAGATTCGCCAGACTCCGAGAAGAACTCGCCGGTAGCGATGTCCTCGGAGGTCCAGATTTAGCATGAGCTCGTCGCTCCAAGTCGTCTGGTACCGGTTCCGCACGACCTTCCGCCGGCGAAAGTCCGGCTATCTGGCCATTGTCCTTCTCATCGGCCTGGTGGGCGGCTTGGCCATGGCGTCCATCGCCGGAGCCCGGAGGACCCAGTCGTCATTCCCCACCTTCCTGGCCAGCACGAGCCCATCGGATCTGACCATCGCTGTGTTCCCCCCGGGCAATGTGACGCTGGGAAATGCGGGCGGTTACTCGGCCAGTCTCACGAGGACCCTGAGGGGCCTGCCCGACGTGAAGCGGGTGGAGAGCTGGGTTGAGCCGTTTGGGCTGCCGTTGGGGTCGAACGGCGCTCCCGAGACCAACGCGTTGTCGGATGTGACGGCTGTCGGCAGCGTCGACGGGCTGTCATTCAACATGGATCGCCCGGGGGTGGTCGAGGGCGGAATGGCTGACCCAAAGCGCACCAACGAGTTTGTGACGACGCCAGCGGGAGCCGAGAGTGCGCACTTGCATGTCGGACAAATGGTGCCCTTCGGCTTCTACACCGAAGCACAGATCACCGCGGCGAACTTCGCCACGGGAGGCGTGACCCCGGCGATCCGAGTGGATGCCAGGCTCGTGGGCCTGGTCGAGTTCAGTGACGGCGTGGTCCAGGACGAGGTTGACCGCTACCCGACCTTTGCGCTGTTCACGCCGGCGCTCACCGACACCTTGGTGGCACGAGGCATGACGTTTGCCACTTACTACGGAATCCAGACGGCTGACGGTAATCGGGACGTCGCTGCAGTCGAGCGAGCGTTCGAAAAGGTCGTCCCCCCGGGCGACACCATTCAGTATCACATCACCTCGCTGGTTGCGGCCAAGTCAGAGCGGGCGATAAAGCCCGAGTCCATCGCCCTCGGGGTGTTCGGGGTGATCGCCGCCCTGGTGGCCCTTGTTATCGGTGGCCAGGCGATCGCCCGCCAGCTCCGGGCGAGCCGGGACGAATCGGAAGTTCTCAGAGCTCTCGGTGCCGGTCCGTTGGCAACTGTGGGCGACGGGCTCCTGGGCGCTCTGGGTGCGGTGGTCCTGGGCGCGCTCTTGGCGGGAGCGGTGGCTATTGCTCTGTCACCGCTCGCACCGATTGGCCCCGTCCGTCCTGTCTACCCGACGCCAGGGATCGCCTTCGACTGGACGGTGCTCGGCGTGGGGGTGGCTGTCGTGATCGGCGCTCTCGGCGCACTGTCGGTGGTCCTCGCGTACCGGTCAGTGCCGAGCCGAGTTAGCGGTCGGCGCGCACTTGCGCCCACCCGTCGGCACGTTCTGGCCAACGCGGCGGCAAGGGTTGGTCTCCCGCCTCCCGTGGTTGTCGGGGTCCGCTTTGCCCTCGACCCGGGAGACACCCGTGGTGCCGTGCCGGTGCGCTCGGCCCTTTTCGGCACCGCCGTGGCCGTGACGGTCGTGACCGCCACCCTCACGTTCGGGAGCGGTCTTTCGACCCTGGTCGCCCATCCGGCTCTCTACGGATGGAACTGGACGTACGCATTGTTCTCGGAGACCGGTCCGGACGTTCCACCTCAAGCCGTGGCGTTGCTCGGACACGATCCGGATGTGGACGCCTATTCCGATGCCACGCTGGCCGACCCCGAGATCAATGGGCGGATCATTCCGTCCATCTTCGAGCGGGCTGATGCCCCCGTCACCCCGCCCATCCTGTCCGGGCACGCTCCACAGGCGAACAACCAGATCGTCCTCGGCGCAGCCACAGTGGCCGAGCTGGGCTCCCATGTCGGCGGCACGGTGACGGTCACGTACGGGAGCAAGAGGAGTGCTCCGTACTATGTCCCACCGACGGTGCTCCACGTCGTCGGCACGGCCACCATGCCGGCCATCGGCTTTCCGAGCTCGGAAGGTGATCACACCTCAATGGGAACCGGCGCCCTACTGCCCAACGGGATCATCCCGGCCGCTTTCCAAAAGGCCCTGAATGCCGATCCGGATCCCACCCTCAATGGTCCGGAGTTCGTCTTCGTCCGGATGCGCAGCGGCGTGAGCCATGCCAGCGGCCGGGCCGATATCGGGCGGATCGCTCTGGCCGGCAACAAGGCCTTTGTGCGCGCGCCCAACGGTGACGGTGCCGGCGACACGGTCTTGGTGTCGTCGGATCTCCTCCCCGCCGAGATCGTGAACTACCGCTCCATGGGCGCGACCCCATCCCTCCTGGCGGCAAGCCTGGCCGTGGGAGCCGTGGTGGCGCTCGCGCTCACCCTCGTCACTTCGGTGCGCCGACGGCGTCGAGACCTTGCGCTCTTGAAGACGCTTGGCTTCACCGGACGTCAGGTGTCGGCATCCGTGGCTGTGCAGGCGACGTTGGTGGGAGTCGTCGGGCTCGTTGTGGGCCTTCCGGTCGGGATCGGCCTCGGACGCTGGTTGTGGGTGCTTTTCGCCCGTCAGATCTACGCCGTTCCCGAACCCACCGTGCCCGGACCGACGCTGGTGCTCGTTGGCGTGGCGGTGCTGGTCCTCGTCAACATTGTCGCCGTGCTACCCGGCCGTGCTGCGGCCCGGACACCGGCGGCGTCGGTCCTTCGGGCCGAGTAACGCACCCTCAACAGAGATTTCACCCAAATCCTTGGTGCCCGGAGCGAGACTTGAACTCGCACGTCCTTTCGAACAACGGCTTTTGAGGCCGCCGCGTCTGCCGATTCCGCCATCCGGGCTGGAGAGAGCGATCAGCCTACCGGCTCGACCTAGCGTAGAGAGGTGGGCGGAGGCGGACGATGAAACTGCTCGGGATCGAGCTTGTGCGTGTGGCCACCCGCTTCCGGGTTGCCATCGGCACGGCGGCCGGGGTCCATCGCACCCGGACGCTGCTCTTCGTGCGCATCGTGGCCGAGGAGGCCCAGGGATGGGGGGAGTGCGCCGCGCTGGACGAGGGGACCGCGGTGGACCCGAGCGTGGACGAGGTTGCGGCGGCCGCCTCCACCCGGGGCGTTCTCCGCCTCCTCGATGCCACAGCCGCCCGTGCGGGCGAGTTGCCGGGGGAGACCGAGGTGGCACAGCTCTTCGGTAGCTCGGCCGCCGACCGGATGCTGGCCGCCGTGTTCGAGATGGCGGTGGCCGACGCCGACCTGCGGCTCGCCGGCCGCTCGCTGGCCCAGTCCCTCGACGTGGGCCCCGGTTACGAGACGCTCCCGGTCGGCGCGGCGGTGGGAATCCCGCCCGGGCATGATCTCGGCATCCTGCGCCAACAGGTGGCCCAGGCGGTCGCCGGTGGGGCGGCCCGCGTGCGGGTCAAGATCGAGCCGGGCTGGGATGCGGAGCCCGTTGCAGCTATCCGGGCCGACCACCCCGACCTCGTCCTCCAGGTGGACGCCAACGGCTCGTACCGCATGGAGGACGCGCCGCGGGTGGCCCGCCTGGCCGACTCCGACGTGCTGTGCATCGAGCAGCCGCTCCCGCCGGCGGACCTGGTGGCGAGCGCCGAGTTCGCTCGGCGCATCCCGCTCCCCGTCTGCCTCGATGAGTCCTTGTCGTCCCCCCGCCGGGTGCGCGACGCCCTGCGCAACGAGGCCTGCCAGGTGGCCTGCCTCAAGCCGGGCCGCCTCGGGGGGTTGCGGGCGACGCGCCTGGCCCATGCGGCGTGCGCCGAGGCAGGTGTCCCCGTCTTCGTCGGGGGCTTCTTCGAAGCCGGGTTGGGCCGGGCTTCGAACCTGGCCCTGGCGGCACGCTTGGCCCAGGACGCGGTCGGCCTGGTGGGTGACCTGAGTGATCCCGTCACCTATCTCGAGCAGGACCCTTGCGGCTACCCCACGGTGCAGCACGGGTGGGTTCGCGTGCCCGATGCGCCGGGGGTCGGCACCGGGCCGGACGAGGCCGTCCTGGCCAGCCTGGGAGCGGAGCGTCGCTGGTTCCCGGTCGCCTAGCCCCGCCTCGCCCCTCCCATTTCCGGCCACCAAGCCACGTGCGGGCCACGTAGACTCAACGCTCCATGCATCGCGCCTTGCTCGAGCGACGGATCAGAGATGTCCATTCCAGGTTGGTGCGCGCCCGAGAGGACCTGGCCGTGCTCGATGAGCAGCTGGCGGTCGTACGGGAGTCGGCCGACGAAGCCCGCGTGCGGTCCCTGGTGGCGGAGACGCCGCTGGCGGCGCACGAGCACAGCGAGGCGGCGCGCCATGCGGACGCCATGTCCAAGGCGCGCGACGCGCTCGCCAGTACGGTGCTCGACCTCGAACACCGGCAGGACGAGCTTCTGTCCAGCGTGGTCATCCCCCGATCGTGAGCGTGGGTGCCAACGAGACAGAGAGCTTGGCCCGCGTGGTGATCGCCGAGGACGAGGCGATCATCAGGCTTGATCTCAAGGAGATCTTGACCTCGGCCGGCTACGACGTCGTCGGCGAGAGCGGCCGGGGCGACGAGGCGGTGGAACTGGTGGCCGAGCATCAGCCAGACCTCGTGATCCTCGACATCAAGATGCCGGGACTCGACGGCATCCAAGCAGCGAGAGAGATCACGTCGCGGCACCAGGTGGCCGTCATGTTGCTGACGGCGTTCAGCCAACGCGACCTCATCGAAGAGGCGCGTGATGCCGGCGTGGCGGCCTATCTCGTCAAGCCGTTCCAAGCCCGGGAATTGTTGCCGGCGGTGGCCGACGTCCTGTCGCGGGCCCGTCAGGAATGGGCCCTCGCGGCCGAGGAATCCAACGAGCCCGAGGCGAGGGCGGAGGACAAGATTGCCACGCGCCGCATCGTCGACCAGGCGAAGGCGGTACTCATGGATCGGAGCGACATGTCCGAAAACGACGCGTTCTCGTTCATCCAACAGACGGCCATGCAGAACCGGGCTCGGATGCGTGATGTGGCTCAGCAGATCGTCGACGGCACGCTGAGCCCGTAAGTGCCGCCGACCACGCAGGCACCGGCGACTGGGCAGCCGAACGCACAGGGCGAGCGTGCCGGTGCGCTCTTCTTGCTCGACGGCATGTCGCTGGCTTTTCGGGCCTACTTCGCGTTGCCGGCCACGTTGAGCACCAGCTCGGGCGTCGTCACCAACGCCGTGCACGGCTTCGTGTCCATGGTGCAGTTCATCATCAGGGAGCATCAGCCCGGATCGCTGGCGGTGGCCTTCGATCTGCCCGGTGAGACATTCCGCGACGAGATGATCGCTGACTACAAGGCCGGGCGCGCCGAGACCCCGAACGACCTGCCGCCGCAGTTCGAGATGATCCGCGAGGTCATGCATGCCTTGGCCATCCCCGTCGTCGAGGCACCGGGCTACGAGGCGGACGACGTCCTTGCGACATTGGCCACCGAGGCTCGGGACCGCGGGTGCGACGTCGTCGTGGTCACCGGCGATCGCGACAGCTTCCAGCTCATCGAAGACCCACATATACGTGTGCTCTACAACCGGCGCGGGGTGAGCGACTATTCGCTCTACAACGAGGCCGGCATCGTTGAACGATGCGGCGTGCCGCCGTCGAAGTACGTGATGCTGGCCGCATTGCGCGGGGACCCCTCCGACAACCTGCCCGGTATACCCGGGGTCGGTGAGAAGACGGCGGCCAAGCTGCTCAACGCCTACGGCGACCTCGATGGAATTTTCGCCCACGTCGACCAGCAGACGCCCAAGTTGCGGGAGAACCTCACCAACAACGAAGCGCTCGCCCGTTCGAATGCCACCGTGATCCCGTTGGTGCGCGACGTGCCGCTGACGGTGCACGTCGATCAGCTCCAGCTCGGGGGTTGGGATCTGAAGACGGCCGAGGCGGCGTTCGCCAAGTACGAGCTGAAGACGCACTGGCAACGGATCGAAGAGCTCCTGTCGGCCGGGGCGCTCGGCGAACCCGCAGAAGGAAGCGCGGCACCGGCGGGTTCGGGCACCGTCCTCACCAAAGATGCGAAAGCGAGTCTGGCCGAGCTACGGAGCGGGACCGGCGGACCCGGCGAGCCCGGCGAGCCCGGCGAGGTGCGGGCCGAACTGGTCGACTTCGGCGAGGTGCGCGTCCCGATCACGGCAGACGCCGCCGCCAAGGATCTGGCGGCATTGGCCGAGGGGACACGCAGCCTCGTCGCTCGTTGGGCCGGGGCCGCCGGCCGCAGTCCGTTGACAGCGCTGGCGCTCGTCGCAACGGAGGGTGGGGGCGACGCCGGCGCGGTGATGCTGCCCGGAGATCTGTTGTCGGCGCCAGAGGTGGCCGAGACGCTGACCGAGGCCATGACGGGCCCGGTGGTGGGTCATCAGGTCAAAGAGGTCATGCGCTCGCTGCTGCCGCTGGGGATCGACTGCACGGGATTGGTCATGGACACGGGCGTGGCCGCCTATCTCCTCGATGCCTCGACGGGGGAGTACGAGCTGTCCGATCTGCGGGGCGGCGACGGCCAGTTGCAGCTGAGCATGGGGGAGGCCGATCCCGAACTCCTCGATGAGGCGCAGGCGATGGTGGCCGAAGGGCGTGACGTGGCTGATCTGGCCGCAGAGTTCCGCCAGCGCCTGGACGCACTCGACATGGGCCGCCTCCACGACGGCATCGAGACACCACTGGTCCGGGTGCTGGCCAAGATGGAAGTGGCCGGCATCGGTATCGACCGGGTCGAGCTCACCAAGATAAGCGACGAGCTGAAGACCTCGGCTGCCGCCCTGCAGGCCACGGTCCAGGAATTGGCCGGGCACGAGTTCAACGTGAATTCCACCCAGCAGCTCCGCACCGTGCTCTACGACGAGCTCGGCCTCAAGCCCGGGAAGAAGACCAAGACGGGCTACTCCACCGATGCCCAGACGTTGGAAAGCCTGCGCGGCGTGCACCCGATCATCGACGCGCTGCTCTCCTACAGGGAGGTGGAGAAGCTTCGCTCCACCTATGGCGAGAACCTGCTGGCCGAGGTGGCTGCCGACGGCAGGATCCACGCCTCGTTCCGCCAGACCGTGGCCCGCACCGGGCGCATCTCCTCGGATCGCCCGAACTTGCACAACATCCCCGTGCGAAGTGAGCTGGGGAAGCAGTTCCGGCGGGCGTTCGTGCCGGCCGAGGGGTGCTCGTTCCTGGTGGCGGACTACGACCAGGTCGAGCTGCGCGTGATCGCCCATCTCTCGGGTGATGCCGGGTTGATCGAGGCCATGACCTCAGGGTCCGACGTGCACCGGGTGGTGGCCTCGGGTGTCTACCGCGTGCCGCCCGAGGAAGTGACGCATACCCAGCGCGAGTTCTCGAAAATGGTCTCGTACGGATTGGCGTACGGCATGGAGGCCTACGGGCTGAGCCAGCGCCTGGGCGTGCCCGTCGAAGAGGCGGCGGCGATCATGGAGAGCTACTTCGGCGCCTTCCCGAGCGTGAAGCAGTACATGGACGAAACCGTGGCCGAGGCACGGGTGCGGGGAGCCACCTGTACCGAATTCGGCCGGCTACGCCCATTGCCCGATCTCAACTCGTCCAACTACCGGGTGCGGCTGGCCGCCGAGCGACAGGCCATGAATGCCGGGATCCAGGGACTGGCGGCCGACATCTTCAAGCTGGCGCTGGTGCGGCTCGACCGGTCGCTCGAAGAGGGGAAATTGGCCAGCCGGCTCGTGCTCCAGGTCCATGACGAGGTGATCGTCGAAGTGCCCGCCGGGGAGGAAGCAGAGGCCAGCCGCCTCACCGAAGAAGCCCTCACCGGTGCGGCCAACCTGAAGGTCCCCCTGACCATTTCGATGGCGACGGGCTCGAGCTGGGCGGCGGCCAAGGGCTGAACCTCCCCGGTGCCAGCGGCGCGCCCCCCGGGCGAGCGGCCGAACACGCGGGGGGCGGCTGAAGGGACCCGTTCTGGCTGGTATTCTGTATCGCCCAGCTGGCACCGGCAGCCGGGCTCCTATTGGACTCTCACCGACCCCGGCGCGGTCACCTGATTGCGAGCTTTTTGATGTCCGACGTACGCACCCCCCTCCTCTCCCACGACTTCGGCACGTTCGACGCCGAGGGGAACTACACCCCCCGCACCATCGTCGACGACGACCTGGGCGACGCCGATCTCG
>OBLU010001106.1_pt1 | contig 25118 bp, 24 predicted proteins | sample 1518681 | NCBI WGS metagenome assembly OBLU01 (sample SAMEA3539304, study PRJEB22396) | soil metagenome | biome: tundra; feature: field; material: soil | place: USA | collected 2010-05 | depth 0.15 m
GGAGCTTTCTCTTGCGTAACTCGGGCGAGGTCATCGCGAATCTGGGCGAGCTTCAGGCCGCGTTCCTGCAGAATCTCCGACGCAAAACACTTCTCTTCCCGCAACAGCCCCAGCAACAGGTGTTCAGTGCCGATGTGCTTGTGGCCCAACCGCTCGGCTTCTTCCGCCGCATACGCCAAGACCCTTTTGCACTCGTTCGAAAGCGGCAGGTCGACCGACGTCGAGACCTTTTCGCGGATGGTGGTATGCGCCTCGATTTGCTTCCGGATCGACTCCACCGAAGCGTGCGAGCGCAGGAAGCGGTTGGTGAGTGCCTTGTCCTCGCGCAACAGACCAAGCAGAAGGTGCTCGGTCTCGATATAAGGCGAGCCAAACTGGCTGGCCTCATACCGCGCGAAGAAGATCACACGCCGTGCCTTCTCCGTATAGCGTTCGAACATTGTATTCTCCCTTTTACCAGGCTATCGGCTGGTGCGGCCGTCCGGTTCAATTGCCGGCTTCAGTCCAACCATTCCGTGCCCTTTTCTAACTTCGCCGCCTGAGGCCGCCTTGAAAAATTTCGCTCCTGCCTCAGAACAGCTCTTTGGGATGGTCCCGGGAGTCTTCGCCCCATTTGCCGGGAAGCGGTCTTCCTGCTTCTCAGGCTCCCATCCGACGTTGTATCAGCCTGAAACTCGCCAAGCTGACTACCCCTTACATCATCAGACTCAGTTTGTAGCCGGAATGCTGCTTTTTCCGGGATGGATTTGTTGGGAAACGTCCAGTTCAGGGAAAGGTACCGACCCAGCCAGCTGTCCTCCTTCAAGTCGCAAAACTCGCGTACATCGAGCCGCAAGGTCCATATTGTGGGTTACCAAAATTGAAGTGAGGCCGTGGTTTGCGTGCAATCGTTCGATGAAATCAAAGACCTGGCTGGCGGTCGTTTCGTCCAGGTCGCCGGTAGGTTCGTCGGCCAGCAACAGCCGAGGATTGTTGACCAGGGCGCGTGCGAGGGCTACACGCTGTTGCTCGCCGCCGGAAAGTTCGCCGGGCCTGTGATCGCGGCGGTCTTCAAGGCCAACCTCTTTAAGCCAGTGAGCAGCCACCACATGCGCTTCTCGGCGGCTTTCTCCGCGGGCCAGTAGTGGCATGGCCACGTTCTCTTGCGCCGTGAATTCCGGCAATAAGTAATGAAACTGCCAAACGTAGCCGATCTGGCGATTGCGGAAGGCTGCGGCCTGGCGCGGGGAAAGCGTTGCCACGTTAGTTGACGCGCAGTATACAGTTCCCGCAGACGGTGCATCAAGTGCACCCAAAATGTGCAAAAGAGTGCTTTTACCTGCTCCGGACTGCCCCACGACGGCAACAAGTTCACCGGCTGCAACTTCAAGGTCAAGATTTTTGAAGAGAGTTAGGGGACCACGGGCCGTTCGGTAGCTTTTTTCCAAACCTCTGACTTGAATGATCGGCTCGGTGTCCGCAGACCGCAGTTCTGGTTCCCGCGCGAAGCGGGTGGCCTGGCTGGCAGCCGCTGGAGGAGGTTGCGTCATCCGGTTATCTCTATTTTACCGTGCCAAACTCGGCAAAGCCTCGCAGAAAGGTGGTACTTGTGATCCCCCATCCGAGACATGCCCGATTGTGCAGCCTAGTCGTCTTCTCGCTGACACCATGAGTTGCGCCTGCTTCACTCTTGAACGCATGAGCTAAGCAATCAAAGGCGTGTCGAAGATCACTTCGATAAAGACATGTCGGCGTTTTAAATGAAAGCTATACATGAGGATTTGTTGTTTCATTTCAGCCTCGGCCTTAGCCGTTGCCTTGCTCGGCGGAGGGTGTACGGCAGACGCTCAGCAGTCTTTCTACGGGCGAATTCGAAGCCAGAACGCCTCCATGACCGAAGTGCAGCCTAGTTGGATGGGGCCGCTCGTCCAATCTGATCCTCGCCTAACGCAGGCAGTCAGGGTGTCGGTTGCTGACTTTAACTCGCCGGGCGCACAAACCATTAGCTACGGCAACAATCATGGGGTCAGCTTTCTGGGTGGCAGACGCTTTCAATTCGACTTCAATCCTCCGTCGTATTTTCGGAACCATTCTTCGGTTCTCAAGGACGGCTTCGGCAACGCGATCACAGAGGTGAAATACCGCATCGCATCCGGCAACGCAGAGCACGGCAACTTCGCTGTGACTGCCATAGTCGCGCAGGGGTTCGCGCGCGGTGCATCGCAAAATGGAATGCAGACCAGCTATTACTGCCCCAAGTTGGCTGTAGGCAAGGAGTGGGGCCGATTTGACCTTCAGTCCACGTTAAGTGGAGTGCTTCCCACAGGTAAGATTGCGACCCAGGGGCGAGCGATTGAATGGAATGGCACGGCGCAAGTGCATCCTTACTCGCGTGTGTGGTTGGATGTTGAAGATAATGCTGCGCTCTTCGTCGGCGGCCCCCTCGAAGGCGACTTGCAAAACTTCGTCACTCCTGCGGCTTTCTATGCGATCAAGCGCAAGGAGTGGGCTGCGACGCATGCGGTTGTGGTTTTCGACGCCGGCATGCAGATCGCAACCAGTCAATTCCACCAATGCAACCACAACTTGATTTCCGAGATGCGGATCCTGTTCTAGAAGCCTATGAAGGGCCTGTCTGCGGTCTGTCTAGGCTGTTCAAGGGACATCCGAGCTTTTAATCCACTTAAAATAAACGAGATGATCCCGGTGCTCGTAGCCAAGTGATCGCAATTGGATCGTCACTACTACCGAATCAGTGAGCTTCGGTGTCCGCGCCAGCCGCTTCGAGGGAAACGGCGAGACCTGCGGCCGGGACGCTCACCCTCATTAGCGCTACGTACAGAAAACCCGCCACAAAGAATCCCACAAACCACGCGTAGTCGTAGAGAAAGTGCAGCGGCTTGACGGCTAAGCCGATCAGAGCGACCACAACCCCCAGGACCAGGGCCACGATAGCGCGGGGATTGACGCCCTTGCTGTAGTGATAAGCGCCCTCGCGGTGATAGAGCGAATTCACGTCGAGCTCCGTTCTACGGATCAGGAAGTAATCACACACCATGATGCCGGCTACGGGGCCGAGCAAGCCGGAATACCCAACCAGCCATCCAAAAATATAAGCGTCCGGTGTCGCCAGCAGCTTCCACGGGCACATCGCAAGGCCGAGGAAGCCCGTTATCAACCCGCCAGTCCGAAAACTGATGAGCCGAGGATAGAGATTGGAAAAATCGTTCGAGGGCGAAACTACGTTTGCGCCGATGTTGACGTTCAGTGTTGCGACGAGGATCGCAAGCAATGCAATGAACGCCACGAGCGGTTGGTGAAACGCGCCGATCAGTAGGATCGGGTTCCAGATAGGGTGGCCGAACAGCACCGCGGATGCGGAAGTAACCGAAATGCCGACAAAAGTGTAAAGTGTCATGGCTACGGGCAGCCCCAAGGCTTGTCCCCAGGCTTGCGAGGTCTGCGATTTGGTATACCGCGTGAAGTCTGGAATGTTCAGGGCGAGCGTCGCCCAATACCCGACCATCGCCGTGAGCGAAGGAAAGAAAACGACGAGAAACTCGCGAGTTGAATGAAACTGGCTTGGCGTCGACAGCATGGACCCGAAGCTTCCGGCTTTAACCCTCACCCAGATCAAAAGAGCCGCCGCCATGATGAACATGAAGGGCGCCCCGAAGCTTTGCAGATGGCGAATGGATTCAACGCCCCTCCAGACCACGACCATGTTGAGCAGCCAGAAGCTGAGGAAGCACGCCCAGAGCACTCCCGGCTGGTTGGCGAAGGACGGCCAGATCACAACCAACATCGAATGGATCGCCTGGCCGCCGATCCAGGACTGGATTCCGAACCAGCCGCAAGCGACGATCGCCCGGAGCAGAGCGGGAATATTGGCGCCGCGCACGCCGAATGGAGCACGAATGAAGACGGGAAAAGGAATGCCATACTTGGCGCCCGCATGCGCATTGAGCAACATCGGAATAAGAACGATAAGATTCCCGAGCAGCACTGTGCCGACCGCTTGCTTCCAATCCATGCCCTTGGCGATGAGCGAAGACGCAAGCTGGTAGGTCGTAATCTCCATCGCCATCGAGAACCAGAGGGCGATGTAGTTGTACATTGTCCAGGTGCGTTGCGCGGGCGTCGTGGGGGCGAGATCGCGATTGGATAGGGATGGATCGATTGTGCTCAGGATGCCTCCTCGTCCGTCAAAGAAATAGTTATGCGAAGTGGTGGAAGATCACCCGGGTCCCTTCGACATTCTCAGCTCACTCAGGATGACAAATCAAAATCACTCCTCGCACAAGGAGTGGTATCTTCCCAATCAAGTTGTACTGGCAGTGAGGTTCCATCACTTCCAGGCACCACCCCGGGCTTCGCGGCGGAGATAGTTGCCGCGACCAGGCTTGCCGATAAATCCGCCCTTTGACACGATCAACTCGCCGCGCGAATAGACATCGCGAGCATTGCCTCGCACGTGAAAGCCCTCAAACATTGAGTAGTCGACACGCATGTGGTGGGTGGCGGCGCTGATGGTGTGCTCGGCTGCCGGATCCCATAGGACAATGTCAGCGTCGCTGCCGGCAGCAAGAACTCCTTTCTTTGGATACATACCGAAGATGCGCGCCGGTGCTGTCGAAACCAATTCAACAAAACGATTGAGAGTGAGATTACCAAGTCCGACGCCGTGATGATGCAACAACTGCAGCCGATTTTCGATGCCTGGCCCCCCATTGGGAATCTTCGTGAAGTCGTCCTTACCGAGGGCCTTCTGATCTTCGAAACAGAAGGGGCAATGATCTGTGGAGACGACTTGCAAATTGTCTTTACGCAGTCCGTCCCATAACTTGGGCTGATTGCGCCTTTCCCTCAGTGGCGGCGTGAAGACATACTTCGCGCCGTCCCAGCCCTTGTCGGCGACGTCTTCAAGCGAAAGAAGAAGGTATTGCGGACAAGTCTCAGCGAAGGCGGGCAAGCCGCGGTCGCGCGCTTCTCTCACTTGGTTGAGTGCGTCTTCGCTGGAAAGGTGAACGATGTAAACAGGTACGCCCGCCATCTCCGCCATGGCAATGGCGCGATGCACTGCTTCGGCTTCCGCCTTGGTGGGCCGCGTGAGCGCGTGATAGATCGGCGCAGTCTTGCCTTCGGCGAGTGCCTGCTGCACGATCACGTCGATGACGGAGCCATTCTCGGCATGCATGCAGATCAGAGCGCCATTCTTGGCCGTTTGGCGCAAGGCTTTGAAGATGGTGGCATCGTCGACCATCAGGACGCCGGGATAGGCCATGAAGAGCTTGAAGCTGGCAACGCCCTCTCGAACCAGGTCATTCATGTCTTCAAGTCCCGCGTCCGGCAGGTCGGTGACGATCATATGCAGGCCGTAATCGATGCATGCTTTGCCTTCGGCCTTCTTCCACCAGGTGTCGAGCGCAGTGCGCATCTTGGTGCCGCGAGCCTGGATGGCAAAGTCAACGATCGTTGTGGTGCCACCGATGGCCGCGGCCCGTGTGCCCGTCAGAAAGTCATCGGCGGAGTTCGTACCGCCAAAAGGCATATCGAGATGGGTGTGGGCGTCGATGCCACCGGGAAGAAGCAAAAGACCGGTAGCATCAACCACAGTCTCCGCAGCACTCGAAGAGATGCCGGGGCGGATTTCCTTGATGATCGCGTGTTCTATGAGAAGATCGGCCTTCACCGTGGAGTCGGCGTTGACGATGGTTCCGTTCTGGATAAGCACTGACATGAGACAACCCTTGATCCGATGGATTGATAGTTCGCTTCAGTGTTCCCAGCCTTCCGCGATGGCTGGAGCGCGGAATTCAACTTTGTTGAGGGTTCATGACGCACGCCGCGCGACGCGTGCGCTCTTCCCAAGTTTCTGATGGAAGGCCAGTATCGATGCGGACCATGGTGATGCATTGGTCGACAGGGCAGACGAGAGAACATAGATTGCAACCGACGCACTCCGCCTCATCGACGCGGGGGATACGAGCAAGCGACGTGGCATACGGCCCATGCTTTGCCAAATCGATGCTGCGCTCCTTACGCGTCACAGCCGTGTTGGTGACTGCGCTTCGGCTTCGCGCCTCACGCTCGGCGGGTATAGGGTGCATCTCGACGTGGCCATTGACCGGCCCGGTGACGCGATCAAGATGGATGCATTGGTGCGCGCCATCCCAACACGCGATATGACAAAGATCGCAGCCGATGCATTTCTGTTCGTCGATGCGCGCGACGATCTTGTAGTTAAGATTCAAATGCTTCCACTCTGTGACGCGCGGAAGCGAAAGGCCGCGGAAGTCTTCGATTGTCCCGAATCCCTTTTCCCGCATCCAGTTGTCGAGGCCTTCGGCCATGTCCTCGACGATGCGGTAGCCGTAGTGCATGGCCGCAGTGCAGACCTGCACCGTGCCGCAACCCAGCAGAAAAAATTCTGCTGCGTCGCGCCATGTGGCTATGCCTCCAATACCCGACAAAGGAAGAGCCGAGGAAGCATCGGACATCACCTGCTGGACCATGTTGAGAGCGATGGGCTTGACAGCGGGGCCGCAATACCCCCCATGAGAACTTTTTCCATCGACATCGGGGCGCGGAGTCAGCGTGTCGAGATCAATGCCTGTGATCGAGTTGATGGTGTTGATTGCTGATAAACCATCAGCTCCGCCGCGCTTGGACGCTCTGGCCACGGTGCGAATGTCCGTGATATTTGGAGTGAGCTTCACGAGTACCGGGGTACGCGCCTTCTCTTTGACCCATGCGGTGATCATCTCAGCGTATTCGGGCACCTGGCCGACGGCGGATCCCATGCCGCGTTCACTCATGCCATGGGGGCAGCCGAAGTTAAGTTCGAGGCCATCGGCGCCCGCATCTTCAGAGCGCGCCACGATATCATGCCAGGCTTCCCTTGTGGACGCCACCATCAGGGATGCAATGACCGCATGATGAGGATAGCGTTTTTTGACTTCAGCCATTTCACGCAGATTGGTTTCAACGCTGCGATCACTGATGAGTTCAATGTTATTGAACCCCATGATGCGCTGCCCGTTCCAATCTGTAGCCGAGTAGCGCGAACTCACGTTGGTCACGGGTTCACCGATGGTCTTCCACACCGCCCCACCCCACCCGGCATCGAAAGCGCGCATAATCTGTTCGCCACAATTGGTAGGTGGCGCTGAAGCGAGCCAGAAGGGATTCGGCGAACTAATGCCGCCTGCAAAGTCCCGAACGCTGATATCAGGCATAGGCGGCCTCCGACCTTTTGAGCATCTCCATTGCGCAACGTTTGCCATCCGCCACGGCATCAACCACTTCGCGTCCTCCGTTGACGCAATCCCCTCCCGCAAAGTAACGCGGGTTGCCCGTCTGGCCCGTGATGGGATCAGCGACAATGCGACCATCGCGTACTTCGACGTTGCGGTACTGTTGCACAAGTTCAGCCAGTGGCGATTGGCCAATAGCGGGAACGAGCAGGTTGCAAGAGATTGTGAACTCGGAATCGGGAATGGGCAAGAGTGTACTGCCGACCTGTTTGACCTGGACCGTATCGAGCAGCAGACGTCCATGCGCCTCAGCACGGATCGCAATGGGCTGGCGGCGCCACAGGAATTGCACGCCTTCCTGTTTGGCATGTTCGTATTCGAAGTCAAAGGCGGAAATCTCGCTCTGACTGCGACGATAGAGGAGGTAGACCGTGTCTGCACCAAGGCGGCGTGCGGCGTTGGCTGCGTCAATAGCGGTATTGCCTGCGCCCACAACCACTACCGTGCCCCGGATCTCGCGAAGGCGTCCAGTCTTGTAAGCGGCAATGAGTTCAAGGGCATTCATGACAGCGTCCAAGTCCTCACCTGGTATGCCAAGCCGTTGCATGGCGCCAAGACCCACACCTAGAAAAACGTAATCAAATTCAGACTCGATCGCTTCGAGCGCGGGCGCGGAATCGATACTGGTACCAAAGCGAAACTCGACGCCCATGCGGCGAATCAATTCCACTTCGTGCAAGCTTTCAGCGGCGCGAAGCTTGTATTCTGCCACGCCGTATGTGTTGAGTCCTCCGGGCAAGGAACGGCGCTCAAGGATGGTGACAGCCGCGCCTTGCCGTCGCAATTCCGCAGCGCAGGCCAGGGATGCTGGGCCCGCGCCGATACAAGCGACGCGCAGGTTTCGGCTAATCGGCAACGCCGGAAGGCTTTCGCCCGAAGCGTGAAAGTAATCAACGGCGTGTCTCTGGAGCAGCGCTATCTGAATGGGGTCGCGATTGTAGCGATGCATCACACACGAGCCCTCGCAAAGTACCTCAACCGGACAAGCACGCGAACAACTACCGCCGAGAATGTTGGCATCGAGAATCCGCAAGGCAGAGCCACGCAAGTTGCCCGTTGCGATCCGTTTAATGAAGCCGGGCACGTCGATGTGCGTCGGGCACGCAGCCATGCACGGTGCGTCAAAGCAATAAAGGCAACGGTGAGCCTCGACCAGCGCCGCCTGTGCTGTCAGCGGTGGGTGAAGCTCCTTGAAGCGGGCACGCAGTTCCGGATCGTCAGGTAGCGTTGAAGCGGTCATTGCGACCTCTGCCTATTAAGTTTTGTCGGATCTACCCTTCGCGATGAGCTGCGAACGGGTGACCACGGAATGAACTCTGTTCGATTCCCATCCCGGAAACTTCGGGGCCTTCTGCCTTGTTAAGCTCGCTATCGGAAGCGACACCTTGGCTCCTGGCTTACGCGGGACGCGCTCATCACTTGTTACGATGCGACTAGTGGCCCGTACAAGTCAGGGCGACGGTCGCGATAGAACTGCCAAGTGCGGCGCACTTCGGCGATCTCGTCGAGGTTCAGGTCGGCAGTCAGCACTTCATCCTTGTCGCGCGATGCCTGGGCCACAATCTGGCCGCGCGGGTTGGCGAAGTAGCTTGAACCGTAGAACTCGCCGATGTTCCACGGCGGCTCTGTTCCAACGCGATTGATGGCCGCGATGAAGTAGCCGTTAGCGGCGGCGTGGGCAGGCTGCTCCAATTTCCAGAGGTATTCACTCAGGCCCGCCACGGTTGCGGAGGGATTGAAAACGATCTCCGCACCGTTGAGGCCGAGGCAGCGCGCGCCCTCGGGAAAGTGCCGGTCATAACAGATGTAGACGCCGATCTTTACGAAGCCGAGGTCGAAGACGGGATAGCCGAGATTGCCCGGACGGAAATAAAACTTTTCCCAGAAGCCGGGAGCCACATGCGGAATGTGGGTCTTGCGATACTTGCCAAGATAGGTCCCTTGCCTGTCGATGACAGCGGCCGTGTTATAGAAGATGCCTTCCTGTTCGACTTCATAAACCGGCACGACCATGGCGATGTCGAGTTCTTTGGCCAGGGACTGCATCAGGGCAAGAGTAGGCCCCCCCGGGACCGGCTCCGTGGTTTCGTACCACTTCACGGATTGCTCGGCGCAGAAGTACGGACCGTTGAAGATTTCCTGAAGACAGACGATTTGAGCGCCGTCGCTGGCGGCCTTGCGGATCAGGCCGAGATGTTTTTCGATCATGGCCTGTTTTTGCACGGCCAGCGGCTCTGTCGCTGCAACGGCGTTGGACGCCTGGATGATGGAACATCGAACGATTCGAGGCATTATTTGCCGACTCCAATCGAAGGTGTGAGTCTTAGACGTTAATCGAAACGCGCCGGTTGGGCAATGGGTATGTTTTGTCTGCCGATGACCATACTGGTGCGCAAGGCAAGTTTCTCTACGAAAGAATCCATTGCGTTTCCTACGAAATCGCGCTATCTAAAAACATGCCGAACCCAAAATTTCGTTGGCTTTCATTCACGGTCATTGTGTGCTTGGCTGGGACGCTGCTGGGGCGTGCGGCCGGACCGGCCAAGCTGGTTGTAATGAACGCCCAGTTGATGACGATGGCTCCGAATCAAAAAGAACCATTCATCGGTTACCTCGTTGTGGACGACGATGGAACGCTGACCGAAGTCGGCAGGGGCCAGCCCCCCACTGGACTGGTCGCCAAGTCAACCTGGGATGCGCACGGTGCATGGATCATTCCAGGGTTCCTCTCGGCACACAGCCATCTGTGGCAAAGCGCGTTCCGAGGCATCGCCGCCGATAAGACTTTGCCCGGCTGGATCGACGGCCTCTATAACCAGCGCGCCAGTCATGCCAAAGCCGAAGATTACTACTGGTTCACATTGCACGGTGCCCTCGATCACCTGGAGCATGGAATTACCGGCGCGTATGACTTTGTGTACGGCGGAACTCGATGGGCCTGTGCAAGGGAAATGACTGCGATCAGGCGTCTTTCAAGGGTGAGGTCGACTCGGGAATTCGCTTTGTACACGGGTATCAACCCGATCAGATTGGACCGGGCGACGGATTGCCCGAGGCGCGGGCACGGTTGAAGGATTTTCTGGATTGGACCGCCAGTCAACTGAAACCCTCGCGCTTTCTCAGCGTGATGTTGAACGGGTCGACATCCTTTAATGAGACTTACCAGCAAGCTGTCGTTGAAAAAGCGCTGATGGACGAGTTTCACGTTGGCAATCAAAGCCATTACCTAGAACCGCCAGACACCGTTGGCATCGAGCAGTCGAAGTTCCGCTGGTTCATGGATAGCGGACTCCTCGGGCCAACGCTCTACTTCGGGCACTTCATCCACACCAACGACTTCATCCTCGACCAGGTGGCTGCGGCGCATGGCGGTATGAGTTGGAATCCGCTATCGAACGGGCGGCTGGCATCGGGCACAGCAGACATCCCTAAATATCTCAAAAAAGGGATTCGTGTAGGAATGGGCGTAGACGGCGAGGCCAGTGCCGACCTGGCCGACCCATTTGAAAATATGCGCACCGGACTCTACGCGATCCGCGACAAGTATGAAGATGCGACCATCATGAGCCCGTACCAAGTGCTGTATCTGCACACTATGGGCTCGGCCGATGTGATGGGTGTGAAGAACAAGCTCGGCAGTTTGGAGGCCGGCAAGTTTGCGGATTTCGTGGTGATCGATCCAACCCGGCTGGGGACCATTTTCGATCCGTACGCCAACCTTGTTCTGGTCGCGGCCGAGCGCGATATCGATCGCGTCTACGTTGGAGGCGATTTAAAAGTAGAACGAGGGAAGTTGCTCAACCAGGACATTTCGAAGATCCAGGCAGAAGTGGATCGGCGGTCAAAGGCGACCACCATGGTGCATTAGGCTCAAGAAACGAGAGCGCAGTGGACTCGGTGGAATTTGCGCTGTTACCAACCGAGATTCGACAGGAGACTTAGTACGGGACTTTGTTAGGTGAAGCGATCCAGGCAGCAAAGCTGGCCCACGCTTCGATTCCCAGTAGCTGCTGCGCAGGCAACGCCCGTGCTGACGGGTCTTTGCGGAATTCACCGTAGAGGAACGCATCGTCGAATCCGGCCCGAGCTGCATCTGCCGCACTGCAGCCAAAGTAGATAGCATCGAGGCGAGCCCAGTACGAAGCGGACAGGCACATGGGGCAGGGTTCGCAACTGGTATAGAGCTCGCACCCCGTCAAGGTGAACGTGCCTAAGGTCCGGCAGGCTGCACGGATGGCATTAACCTCTCCGTGAGCCGTGGGGTCGTTGGTGGCGGTCACGGTATTGGCGGCTTCACCGATGATCCGCCCGTTGCGAGCGATGACGGCAGCAAAGGGGCCTCCGCGGCCCGCCAGTACGTTTTCGGTGGCCAACGTGATGGCGCGGCGCAGGAACTCCGGATTTGGCTCGGCTGGCATGATGAACTTGCTCTTCCCCTCCCTGAGCGGCGAAAGTAAACACAGTCTGTCACAGGCATTCCGCTCCACTCGTGTGTTGACGCCCGATGGCCTGGCACCGGCGACGCTGCTGGCAAAGGGGGGCCGCATTGTCGCAGTCTGCGGCTGGGACGAAGTGCCTGCGGGAATCGAGTTGCATGATTTTGGGGATCACGTACTGCTTCCCGGACTTGTGGACTCGCACGTACACATCAACGAACCCGGCCGAACGGAATGGGAAGGGTTCGAAACGGCTACGCGGGCGGCTGCGGCTGGCGGAGTAACGACGCTGGTCGATATGCCGTTGAACTGCATGCCCGAGGTCGTGAACGTGGAGGCTCTGGAAGCGAAACGAACGACAGCGCGCGGGCAGGCATGGGTGGACTGGGCGGCATGGGGCGGCGTGGTACGCGGCAACGCTGAATCCCTCAAGGCGATGGCTGAGGCCGGCGTAGCGGGATTCAAATGCTTCCTGGTAAATTCGGGGATCGACGGATTTACCTGGGTCGACGAAGCCGATTTACGCCCGGCAATGGAGCAATTGCGGGGCAGTGGATTGCCTTTGCTGGCTCATGCAGAGGTAAGTGGACCGATTACCGCCGCGACTGAAGCGTTGAACGGTGCAGGCGCGGATTGGCGCAAATATTCGACTTATCTAGCTTCGAGGCCCGACTCCGCCGAACAGGACGCGATCGCCTTGCTGCTTCGACTCGTCGAAGAATACGGAGTACCAATTCACATTGTGCATCTCTCGAGCGCAAAGGCTTTGCCCATGCTGGCAGAAGCGCGTCAGCGAGGTTTGCCAGTGACTGTGGAGACTTGTACGCAGTATTTGTGGTTTGCTGCCGAGGAAATTCCCGACGGAGCGACAGAATTCAAATGTGCTCCGCCAATTCGCGGAGGGAAGAATCGCGAGGCTCTTTGGACCGCGCTAAGAGATGGGCTCATCGACATGGTCACAACCGACCATTCCCCCTGCCCGCCGGATATGAAAATGCGTGAGAGTGGTCGGTGGGATCTCGCATGGGGAGGAATTGCGAGCCTTGGGCTAGCTCTGCCCATCCTATGGACGGGGATGGTGCACAGGAGAATGGGATCGGACTCAGACCTGGAAAGGCTCAGCCGATGGATGTCGAGCGCTCCAGCCCAGTTGGCTGGTTTAGCTCAACAAAAGGGGTCGTTCGCGGCCGGACGGGACGCGGACATTGTTGTGTTTGATCCCGACGCGGAAGGGACGGTGACCGAAGGCCATCTGCGATTTCGACACAAACTCTCGCCTTACGTTGGCGCCCGGTTGCGGGGGCGTGTCTTAGAAACATGGCTGCGGGGAGAGCGCGTGTTCAGCAACGATCGTTATACAGGCAAAGCGCGAGGCAAGGAGCTGATTCGTCCATGAGAGACCGCGCACTTCGCGCTATCGCAGAATGTAAGCACATCGCCACCATGACCGAGGAGCCGGGGCGTATCACGCGACGATTTCTGACGCCGCCTGTGTGCGAGGTGCATAAACATCTGGAAAAGCGCATGGCCGCCCTCGGCATGGCAACCAGCGTGGACGCAGTTGGAAATCTTCGCGGACTGTGGCGGCCGACTCGCGCTGGCGACAAGCGGCTTATTTTGGGTTCACACATTGATACAGTCCCCGACGCCGGGGCCTATGACGGCGTCTTGGGCGTGACCATGGCCCTCGAGTGGGTGGGACTGGCGCAAGAATTATCCCTCCCGATAGCGATCGAGGTCATTGCATTCTCAGAAGAAGAGGGTGTGCGTTTCGGCGTTCCGTTTATCGGGAGCCGTGCCGTGGCGGGGCGATTTGATCCGGCCCTGCTGCTGCTCGTGGATATCAAGGGAAAAACGCTGGAGATAGCAATTCGCGAGTTTGGCCTGGACCCTGGCTCCCACGACCACGCCGCGATCGACGAAAATGTCATCGGATTTGTTGAAATTCACATCGAGCAGGGACCGGTGTTAGAAGTCGAAGGGTTGGCCCTCGCGGCAGTTACGGGCATCGTGGGACAATCGCGGCTCAGCGTGGAATTCTCAGGACAGGCAAACCACGCGGGAACGACTCCTTCGCATTTGCGCCACGATGCGCTGGCCGGAGCTGCCGAGTGGATTATGGCCGTGGAGACAGTCGCCCGCGGGACAGATGGATTGGTTGCAACCGTCGGCAGAATCCTCGCTGAACCAAACGCAGCAAATGTAGTTCCCGGCACGGTCAAGCTGAGCCTCGACGTACGCCATGGCCGCGATATCTCCAGATCGACCGCGGTCGAAGAGCTGATGGCGCAGGCGCAGACCATCGCGAACCGGCGCGGCTTGACTTTAAAGTCTGCTTCAATGATGGATCAGCCGGCGGTGCCGATGGATGAACGGCTGACCGCCCTTCTGGTTGAAGCGCTCGAAGGAGAAGGGATGCCCGGCAAAAGAATGCCGAGCGGCGCAGGTCACGACGCAATGGTCATGGCCACCCGGGTTCCGACTGCGATGCTGTTTTTGCGAAGCCCGGGTGGGATTAGCCATCACCCTGCCGAAACAGTCCGCGAGGAAGATGTCGAGGCCGCAATGCATGTGGGGCGCAGGTTTCTCGATCGGCTGGCTGCGGAACAAGGATAAATTGGGTAGAATCGACGCATGCTGAACGGATACCTGATTGGGCGAGGTCACGATTGCATCATCTGGGACTTACACGAAGCAGTTTGAAATCCGATCACCTGCTGCAGACGCCTGACACGTTTGTGCGCACACCATTGCCAGGTGCGCAGGGCGTCGAATTTGTGGTGCACGCCGGACCGCAGTTGGGTGCGGGATTCACCCAAATGACGGCCGAGTTCGCAGCTGGGGGAACCTTAGGGCCTGCCCCCGCACAGCGGTTCGTCTATGTATTGGAAGGCGAACTGGAATTGCTAGCGGAAGGCGACACTCATCTGCTGGTGGACGGCGGATATGCTTACCTACCTTCAGGCACACCGCATACCATACGAGCCGCTGCCACTGCACGTGCTGCGGTAATCGAGAAGCCCTATGAAATGGAAGAAGATGCTCTTGCTCCCAAAGTTGTGGTGGGCAACGAGTCGAGCGTGATGGAAGTGCCATTGATGGGGGACTCCGCGCTGCGCGTGCGACCACTCATACCGGACGGCCCAGGCTACGACTTTGCCGTGAACACCATGACCTACGACCCGGGCGCGGCTTTGAGTATGGTGGAAATTCATGTCATGGAGCATGGACTGCTGATGCTGCAGGGGGGAGGCATCTATCGCCTCGGCGACTCCTGGTATCCGGTCGAGGCTGGAGATTTTATCTGGATGGCTCCCTATTGCCCGCAATGGTTTGGCGCACTAGGGAAGCGGCCAGCCAAATATCTCATTTATAAGGACTGGCGCCGGCACCCGCTAGGAGCGTGAAATGGCGACAACTTATCCCACACTTAGCATTGATGGACTGATCGCAGAGTTAAAAACCCTTGCTGAAATTTCCGCTGCAGAACCGCCGGTTGTGACACGCGTGGTGTTTAGTGAAGCAGACCTGAGGGCCCGAGCCTACGTGAAGGGACTCTTCAGAAATGCGGGCCTCACAGTCACAGAAGATGCGGTCGGAAACACGTTTGCCCGCTGGGAGGGCAGCGACCCGGAACTTTCTCCGATCGGGACGGGGTCGCATATCGATGCGATTCCGAATGCGGGTCTATATGACGGATGCGTCGGTGTACTGGGCGGCCTTGAAGCAATTCGAGTTTTGCAGCAGCTGGGATTTAAGCCGAGGCGGTCGATCGAACTCGTAATTTTTACGGCTGAGGAACCTACTCGCTTTGGTCTTGGATGCCTCGGGAGCCGCATGATGGCAAATGTCCTTACTCCCGAGCGCGCACGACTTTTGCGCGACAAGGAAGGACACGATCTGGAGGAGTTGCGGACTGGGGCGGGATTCACAGGACCGCTGGAGTCGGTGGTTCTTGAACGGGGCCGGTTTCACCAATTTGTGGAGTTGCATATTGAGCAAGGGCCGCTGCTCGAACAAGAGGGAGTCGATATCGGGCTGGTCACACATATCGCCGCGCCCGCCAGTCTGCAGGTTGTGATCGAGGGCGAGGGTGGTCATGCCGGAGCGAAGCTCATGCCCGGCCGTAAGGATGCGCTCGCAGCAGCAGCAGAATTAATCCTTGCGCTGGAAACGGCGGCGAAGTCTACCGGAGCCGTGGACACGGTCGCTACTGTCGGTGTTTGCGAAGTTTTCCCGGGCGCGGTGAACAGCATTCCGTCCCGGGTACGGTTAGAGACGGATATTCGCGATATCGATGCTGAACGACGCGATCGCGTAATCGACAGCCTGCGAAAGGCTTGCGACGAGGTGGCTGAGCGGCGCGGAGTCAGGGTTACGACGCAATTAGTGAATGCCGACCCACCCGCGACGTGTGACCCCGCAATTTTGGCAGCCTTGGAAACACAAGCTCTGGCTGCCGGAAAGAGCTATAAGAAGATGGTGAGTCGCGCCTATCACGATACGCTCTTCATGGCGCGGATCGCCCCGGTGGCCATGCTGTTCATTCCCTGCCGCGGCGGGGTGAGTCACCGGCCTGACGAGTATGCGTCGCCGGAGTGGATTGGAAGCGGGGTGCATGTATTGGCCCGGACTCTGGCACAGCTTTCCAGTTGAGGTTTCGCCCCGGGCGGGGGCAGTCTTCGCTTTGCATCCCGGCGGCGTCGATGTATGCTAAGCCTCAACATGTACGTTGAAAACGGCTTCCCTTTCCATGAATACGAGCGCGAAAACCCGCATCGTAGGAGCCCCTGTCCCCCGTAAGGAAGGCGTGGACAAACTGCTGGGGCGCGCCCGTTACATTGACGATATGGAGCGCGAGGGCATGTGCCACGGCGCTACAGTCCGGAGTTCGATTCCTCGCGGCATCATCCGCTCGATCACATTTGACGAGCACGTCGACTGGAGTGAGTTCGCGATTGTTACCGCCGCAGACATTCCCGGAAAGAACCACATCCAGCTGATCTTCGCGGACCAACCATGCCTGGCTCATGAGAAGGTAAATCACTGCGATGAGGCGGTGGTTCTGCTGGCACACCCCAATAAGCAAAAACTTCGCGAAGCTGTCGCAGCTGTTCGCATCGAATGCGATTCTCTGCCACCGGTCTTCACGATTGAAGAGAGCGAACGCCAGGATGTAATAGTCTGGGGCAAAGACAATCTTCTCAAGAGCTTTCTGTTGGAAAAGGGCGAAGTAGACTCCGCGTGGGCTGGCGCTGCGCATGTCGTCGAAGGCGAGTACCGCACAGGCGCACAGGAACATTTATACATTGAAAACAATGGCATGATAGCGGAGTGGAGCGAGCAGGGCGGTGTCACCGTGTGGGGCTCACTGCAGTGCCCATTCTATGTTCACAAGTCCCTGCTCGCAGTCTTCAATCTGCCCGAAGACAAAGTCCGGGTAATTCAAACGGAGACCGGTGGCGCATTTGGCGGCAAGGAAGACTACCCTTCAACCCTCGCTGCACATGCGGCCTTGCTGGCGATGAAGAGCGGTCATCCCATCAAGATGGTCTACGATCGGATGGAAGATCTTGCTGCCACAACCAAGCGGCATCCATCGCGGATTCGTCATCGCACGGCTCTCGATGCGCAAGGCAAGCTGTTGGCCATGGACATCGAAGTTGCAACCGATGGAGGAGCCTATGCGACTCTCTCCTCGACAGTGCTTTCGCGCGCGACTCTTCACTCTCCCGGCCCGTACGTTTGCCCTAACATTCGAGTGCGTTCGCAAGCCTGGGCGACTAATACGGTTCCCTATGGAGCGTTTCGCGGATTCGGTGCGCCACAGGCCATCTTTGCGATTGAGCGGCACATGGACGAAATTGCCGCAGCCATTGGACTTGATCCGGTCGAACTGCGACGCAGGAATTTTCTTCACGATGGCGACACTACGGCAACCGAACAAGTCATGCGTGAGCCAGTCATCCAGGATAGCTTACTGCAACGTGCGCTGACTGAGAGTGACTATCACGCCCGGCGTGCTCGATTTGCGATTGAGAATCAAGTGAACCCGGTGAAACGCGGCCTTGGCATCGCGGCGTTCTATCACGGATCTGGTTTTACCGGTTCGGGCGAGCGCTATCTCAATTCGCTAGCAGGCATCGATGTCACTGCGGACGGGACTGTAAGAGTGTTGGTAGCGAGCACCGAGTTCGGCCAAGGCACCAACACGATTCTGACTCAAATTGCAGCAGAGGCCATCGGCATCGACTATGCGGATGTGATCATGGCGCCCGCCGATACTGGCATTGTCCCGAACAGCGGGCCAACTGTGGCATCGCGCACGTCTATGGTGGTCGGCCGGTTGATTGAACGCGCAGGAAAACAGCTCATTGATATGTTGCGCGAAGCCGCTGGCCTTGGTCCCAGCTTTTCGCGCGGCGAGTTCTTCGCCGCATGCGAGCGCTACCACGCTTTGAAGGGCGAGGTAGTGTCGCTATGCCGCTATGAGGCGCCCCCAAATATTTTCTGGGACGACCAGAAGTATCACGGAGAGGCGTACCCGGCTTTTGCTTGGTCGATTCAAGTAGCACAGGTCGCCGTGGACACCGTAACTTACTCCGTCGAAGTGGAAGAGTTCTGGTCCGTGCAGGAAGTGGGCCGTGTGCTGAACCCGGTCTTGGCGGGCGGACAGATCGAAGGAGGCATCGCACAGGGCATCGGCTATGCCTTGTATGAAAAAGTAGTCTGGCAGAACGGACATATGTCCAACAATCAGATGACGAACTACATCATGCCCACCGCCGAAGACGTTCCACCGATTCATGTGTATTTCGAAGAAATTCCATTCCAATATGGCGCCTATGGGGCCAAAGGAATCGGCGAATTGCCGCATGACGGCCCGGCGCCAGCGATTCTGAATGCGATCAAAGATGCAACTGGTGTTGGTTTCAATGTGATTCCCTTGCTGCCTGAAGATGTGTTCGCGAAGCTCCGCGTGGAGCGGGCGGTCGAGGAGCCGGCAACAGTATGAGCGCTAGCTGGCCATCGGTCCGTATTACTGTGAACGGCGAGCAACATACAATTTGCGTTCCGCCGATGAAACGTCTGCTAGACGTGCTGCGAGAAGATCTGCACCTGACGGGCACGAAGGAAGGGTGCGGCGAAGGCGAATGCGGATCCTGTTCGGTGCGCATGAATGGGGAACTGGTTAACAGTTGCCTGGTTCCAGTGCTTCAGGGCGACGGTGCATTCATCCAGACGGTCGAAGGGCTGGACCACAACGGCGAACTGCATCCGCTACAACGAGCTTTTCTAAAATGCGGCGGTGCCCAGTGCGGTATCTGTACTCCCGGCATGCTGATGGCAGCGGTACAGTTGCTCAACCACACGCCTCAACCAAGCATTGCTGAAATTCGCGAGGGGCTGGCGGGAAATCTCTGCCGTTGTACAGGCTTCATGCGCATCTTCGAGTCGGTGATCGTGGCAGCTGCCGGAAAACAAAACTTGCAACCGGAGCAAATAACGCATGCGCGGTAATGCCGAAGCGCACCAGATGATCGCGCCGGGAAAGCTTGACGCGATACTGAATCTGCTCGCCTCCGAGCCAGGAAAATGGACGCCGATCGCGGGAGGTACTGAATTGATGGTGGCCCACGCAGCGGGACGTCTCGCGGCAAGCCGCCTGGTGAGTTTATGGGGCCTCCCTGATTTGCGCTTCATCGATGCACGAGACAACAGTATCGTCATCGGAGCGGGCACGACATTCCGAGATATGCGTGAACACACCGCGATTCAAACAGACCTGCCGCTTCTTGCTCAGGCTTCTAGTTGGATTGGTTCCATCGCCAATCAGAGTCGTGCAACGCTGGGCGGAAACCTAGTGAACGGATCACCCGCGGCGGACTCTTCTCCCGCTCTCTTGGTTTACGACGCGGACATTGAAATGGTTTCAATACGCGGCAAACGTCGGATCGCATATAAAGAGTTTCATACCGGCTACAAGCGCAATGCTCTCGGGCCAGATGAGCTTGTATATGCAATTCATATCCCGCGCAGATTTGCTGTTCATCGACAGTACCTGCGTAAGGTGGGAACCCGCCGCGCGATGGCAATTTCAAAGGTTGCGTTGGCGGCTAGAGCTTTGATCCAAAATGAAATGGTGAACGAGATTCGGTTGGCTGCAGCAAGCCTTGCAGCCTTTCCAACGCGGCTCTATCGAACCGAGGACGCCCTATGCGGAAAACGCATCGCACCGGAAACAATTCAAGCGGCGAGGACTGCTCTGCTAGGCGAAATTGTGCCGATCGATGATGTTCGCTCCACGGCTGAGTATCGAAGCCACGTTGCGGCCAACCTCCTTGAAGAATTCCTGCTAGGCCTGAGCCGGAAAGGCGAGGTCCGATGAACGCGACGCTTGCCGCATGGAACAAGGCGGACCGGGGAACGGCGCTGGAAGAGATGCTCGCTTGCTGCGGCGCAAAGCGATGGGCCGATGCAATGGTCGCCCTTCGTCCAGTCCCGAACGTGATCGCGTTGAGCGAAGCGGCAGATCGCATCTGGACCACCATGGATGAGGCTGACTGGCTTGAGGCATTTGCCTGTCATCCGCGAATCGGAGAACGTAAGCCTGCTCACACCATCGCAAGAGCCGCAGCATGGTCCGCCGAGGAACAGTCTTCAACGCGGAATGCGATGGAACAAGTCCTTCATGAATTAACGAAAGCCAATGAGGGATACGAGCAACGGTACGGATTTACATACATCGTTTGTGCCACCGGTAAGAGTGCGGAGGAGATGCTTCAGATGCTGAATCGGCGACTGATGAGTGATCGCGATTCTGAATTTCGGGAAGCAGCCGAACAACAACGTCAGATTCTTCAGATACGTTTGGGAAAGTGGCTGGTGGAATGAGTAGCATTTCGACGCATGTAATCGACGTTGTGCTAGGCAAGCCCGCTGCCGGGATCGCCGTCCATCTTCAAAGACGGGAACAGGACGAGTGGGTCGCAGTTTCGGTCTCGTCTACCGACCAAGATGGTCGATGTCGCGATCTTGCTTCCGATGGGTCGGATGGGACTTACCGCTTAATGTTCTTGACCAGCGACTATTTTGGGCGGCAGGGGCGCACCAGCCTCTACCGAGAGATTACGATCACCTTCTTTTGCGACGGCGAGGCGCATTACCACCTGCCTGTACTGTTGAGCGATAACAGCTACACAACCTACCGAGGAAGCTGAACGATGGCAAGACTGGGCGAGAATCGTTATGGAAAAAGTCGTGTCCGGTTGTCCCGAATCACGCGGCATGGCGATCTGCACGAGTTTCAGGAGTGGAGCGTCCGCATCCTGCTGCAGGGCGACTTCGAAGGCAGCTTTACTGAAGCGGACAACAGCAAGATTCTGCCCACCGACACGATGAAGAATACGGTCTATTTCGTTGCGCGCGGCTCGAAGGCAGGAACGATCGAAGAGTTTGCCATGGAACTGGGCGACTATTTTCTGCACAACAATCCTCATGTGGCCAAATTGAGTGTAGAGATTAGCGAGAAGGCGTGGGAGCGCATGGTGGTGGACGGCGCCATGGAGCAAACAACCTTCAGGCTCGGCGGACCTGAATTGCAAACTGTTGAAGCGGTGCGCGAACAGAACGGGGCATGGTCACTCAAATCCGGCATAGATGGACTCGTCAATCTGAAGACCACGAAATCGGCATTCACCGGTTATATTCAAGACAAGCTCACGACCCTCAAGCCAGCGACCGACCGTATTTTCGGCACCAGCGCGACCGTCACCTGGGAGTATTCGGATCCAACACCGGATTACGCGCTAGTGCGCAGCAAGATAATGACCTCACTGCTGAAGGAGTTTGCCGGCCATGACAGCATGAGCGTTCAGCACACGCTGTTCGACATGGGAAGAGCGGCTCTAGCCGCGACGCCCGGCGTTGCAAGCATTACTCTGACCATGCCAAACCTCCATCATCTCCTAGCCAATCTTGAACCGTTTGGACAGGACAATCCTAACCACATTTTTATACCCATCGATGAGCCTCATGGTTACATCGAAGCAACGGTTGAGCGTTGATTACTGAAGCGTAGGTCAGTTCCCTCGCGGTTCTGTGAACCTTTTAAGAACGGCAGCTCACTCAAATTCGCTCAGGACCTTTTGCGCTCGTGAAGATTCGCAAGGTCCGAGGGAAGGTCAATGTCGATCTCGCCACCGATGAGTTCTACGGTAACTATGCGGAGGGACGGGTCTGCCAGAAGCTTCCTTGCGCCCTGATCACCATGAAGCTTCATCAAGGCAGGAAAGACCGAGCGGGGGAAGACAGCGGGAACTCCGCGAATCCCAGCGTAAGTTGACGCCACAATTGGCGGACCGGGATTGTTCCCGAACGCGCTTATCAGGTTGCGCAAGTGATCAGTGGTCAGACGAGGCTGATCGCAACTCATGATAAGAGCCGCAGACGGAGCATTAGGGGCGTCATCGAGAGCGCGAAGGCCGGCATATAGGGAGGTGGCCATCCCCTGCTCCCATTCCACATTGAAAACGAAGATCACATCGTCAAATTGCACGGAGGAACGGATTAGTTCGTAGTGCGCACCCAAGACAACCACAACGGGTGTCGCACCAGCCAGCATGGCCAGACGCGTCGCACGCGCGAGCAGAGCTTCTCCGTCCACCTCAAGCAGTTGTTTAGGCTGACCGAGGCGCCGGCTTGCTCCAGCGGCGAGAATGATTGCGGCAACAGTCATCGACGATGTCAGTTTATAGGGTTCGCCTTGACGGGAAACGTAGGACGCGCAAGACTGGAAACATTCTGGGAACAATTTGAGGTCGAAAGGTGGATCGGTGTCGAACCAGACGAGCACGGTGCCTGAAGTGTCGACCAATTACGGACTGCATGCGGGTGTATTGGGGCCAGTAGAAACTCTGGCGCAGTCGGTCTCGGCCATGGCGCCTTCCACCTCTCCGTCACTGACTATTCCGCTGGTATTCGCGCTTGCGGGTAATGGCACCTGGTTTGTGTACCTGATGGCAACAGCCGCCATCTTTCTGGTGGGATTTTGCGTAAGCAGATTCGCGCGACTATCGGCTTCGCCGGGATCTCTTTATACTTACACGGCTAGCACCCTTCCACCAGTGTTCGGTGTGACCGCGGCATGGGCACTTCTTCTGGCATACCTCGCCACTGGGGCGTCCGTTGCGGGTGGAGCTCTGTACTACGCTTCCGTGCTAACGCAGCAGTTCTTCCATTGGACTGCGCTGCCGATACCCACGTTGGCTTTGGTATGTGCCGTCGCAGGAGTGATTGCCTATCGCGACGTGAAGCTGTCAGCCGAGGTGATGCTCTGGATCGAAGCAGGATCGGTCAGCTTGATCCTGATCGTTCTGGCGGTTTTGATGGTTCACTTTGGCCTGCACTTCGACCTGGACCAGTTCCGGCTTAGGGGGGTCCATGTTTCAGCATTAGGGCCGGCACTCGTACTGTCCATCTTCAGTTTTGTGGGATTTGAAAGCGCAACAACATTGGGCGCTGAGGCACGGGAGCCACTTCACACGATCCCGCGCGCGGTGCTCCAGTGCGCTCTGTTGGCAGGCATATTCTTCATGCTGTGTTCGTACAGCGAAGTGGTTGGATTCTCGGGAGAATCAGGCAAGTTGAGCGAGACAACGAGCCCATTGCACCTATTAGCAGCCCGCGCAGGCGTTTCACCGTTAGGCGTGGCCATCGATTTCGGCGCGCTTGTGAGCATGTTCGCATGCGTGCTGGCGTGTACCACCGCAGCGGCACGTGTGCTGATGCGCATGGCCCATGGCAGGCTCTTGCCCAGAGTGCTCGAGCACACAAGCAAACGCCATGGAACGCCAGGAGCCGCCGTTGTTCTGTCAGCAGGTCTAATGTTTTTGGGAACCCTGGTGATGGAGTTGCGTGGAGTGACTGGGTTCGATATGTATGACCTGTTGGGGTCTCTGTCGGTTTTTGGATTCCTGACAGTTTATGCACTCGTGGCAATCGCCTTGCCGTTCGCCCGAAGAACTCATGGTCAACACTCAACAGCCGTCGCTGGCGTCAGCGTAGTCACGGTGGCCGTAATGATTCTGATAGCCATTTTTGATTTGCGCTCGACGGCAGACCCCGTGCACGCGCGGATCCCATATATCTATCTGAGCTATATCGCCGCAGGTATCGCCGTCTACCTCTTAAGGCGCAAGGACGCCAAGATCGTGTCAGCTTAGCGAGTCACGGTTGGCCCTCGGACTCCGGCTGGAGCAATAGCAGAAGCACAATTCCCACTACGGCGAACATACGGAAGGCGGCTTCCTGCCCGTTCCATTGATGCGACTGCCACATCAGGAACCACTCAGCACCGACAGTTAAAAACGCAACAAGCCACATCAGCATTGATAGCGTAAGGGCCATGACCGATACGCGCTTGGCGAGGTGAAATTCGGCAGCAGGCATGCGCAGACCTCGCAAGAGGCAAACGCTCCCCCACCAAAGTAGAACCATAGTCGCGAACTCCCACATAATAATGGAAAGATAAAAGGCCAGATGGAAGCCAGGAGAGGGAATGGCGCGCCACATGCCGTGATTGCCCGGAAAGGTTGAGTCCATCAGCAGCACATGATGAACGAATTGATAGTTCGAATCGAAGTCGGTCAGGTTATTGAAGACCACCAGCGTATGGAACAACGCGATGCCAGCAACAAGCAGCAGCTTGGCGGTGCGGGTAATCATGGATTCGATCTTCTCCGATTGACGTGTGAGCCGGCGTTTATACCAGAGGTTTTGAACGTCCTGAAGTAAACAGTGAGAGCATCGAGGGTGGCATCGTCGTAGGTGTTATGCGCTGGCATGCGGGCACCCGGAGTTATCGACGCGGGGTTATGGATAATCCGGCGAAAGCGCTCGCCGTCGCCGCTGGCTAACTCCGCAAGTTCTAGCCAGGAGTGGCCCGATAGCGTGCCGCCATCAGCGCCCATATTGTGACAACGAAAGCAATCCTGGCGCGCAATCACAAACCCCTGGTGACCTGGGAACCCGGTGGCCACTTACCAGGCGGACGAATAGCGTCAAAGACTTGCGCTTCGCGCCGAAATTCAATGCGCGTTACGCCAAATGGTATCTGAGGTTCGTCTTCGTGGGATAACACTTTGAACGACGGCTTGAAGGACGGATGCGAAATGACATATGGCTCCATATGGCCCCCGAACTCAGAAGGCGGCCAATGGTCGCGTAACTTCCCGTTGATGCGCAGAACCAGGAGGGGATGGTGTGCAGCCATGTATTCACTCGGATAGTTGGTTCGGTATTTGTCATAACAAGTAAATATCCCCCGGCAGAGCCGCATAAGCGCTAACTTGTTTGTTGCAATGGCGAGCTGATTTTAGTACCGTTG
>OBLU010001107.1_pt1 | contig 25109 bp, 25 predicted proteins | sample 1518681 | NCBI WGS metagenome assembly OBLU01 (sample SAMEA3539304, study PRJEB22396) | soil metagenome | biome: tundra; feature: field; material: soil | place: USA | collected 2010-05 | depth 0.15 m
GGAGTAGTGCGCCTGACCATCCTGGAGCCGCGACGCGTCGTTCATGGTGATGTGCTGCACAGCCGCCAGCGCGCCGGGGCCGCGAAACTGGATCTCGCCCATGTGGCTCACGTCAAAGAGTCCTACGCCGGTGCGGACGGCAAGATGCTCAGCGATGAGGCCGCCACCGGAACCGGGGCCCCCGGCGACGGGTCCTTGTCGCTGGGGTGTGAAGTTGGGGTATTCGACCGGCATGTCCCAGCCGCCGAAGTCCACCATCTTGGCCTTGAGGGCGCGATGTGTCGCGTTGAGAGCGGTCTTTTTCAGTTGCGGAGCGATGGCGGGCGTAGTCATGATTGTTCCTCTTGATGAGTGCGGCGGTACTCTACTTACGATAGGGACTGCGCACCCTCGGGTCAAACCTCCTGCGGTGGGGCAGACTACCTCCGGTGGAGGCAGACGCCGCAGACGCGGCAAGCTGCACGCTGACAGGATCGCAATTGAGAATGAAAGGTTGGGGGAATGCAACATTTTCGCGGAGTCCTGATGCTGGTGGCGGCGGGGGTTGCGCTCTACAAAGGTTGGAAGATTCATACGGGCACGCAGGCCTGGCTGGCCTGTGGGCTTGGTGTGGCGGCGCTGGGACTTGCGATCTGGCACCTGACGCGGCCAGCAGACGGGCGGCAAGCCTGAGGATGCGGAATGCTATGAAGCAAAACCTCTACAACCGCATTCAAGGCCGCAACATAGAACGGCTGGCCGCGCTGAGCGACGGCATCTTTGCCGTGGCCATGACACTGCTGGTGCTGGATCTGCATCTTCCCACGGCTGCACAGGTGCATGGCGAGGGCGAATTGCTGATGGCGCTGGCTGCGCTCGGTCCGCAATAGTTGGCCTATGGCATGAGCTTTCTGACTCTTGGCATCTTCTGGGCCGGGCAGCAAACGCAGCTGAACCACATTGGAGAAGGCACGCGCGACCTGACCTGGATTTACCTTGGATTTCTGTTTGGCGTTACGCTTTTGCCGCTGTCGACGCGGCTGCTGGCGGAGTTCATCACCTACCGCTTTGCGCTGCTGATTTATTGGCTGAATATTCTGCTGTTGGGTGTGATGCTCTATTGGAGCTGGACGCATGCGACGCATCGAAATCTGGTCAAGGCAGACACCCCGGATGAGGTGCGCGGGAGCATTTGCAGGCGGATCTTAATTGCTCAGTCTCTCTACGCGGGCGGTGCGGCCCTGTGCGTGATCAATACATGGGTCAGCATCGGAGTGATTGCGGCGGTTCAGCTGAACTATGCGCTTGCGCCGCGAGAATGGTTTCGAAAGAAGCGGTGACTTCTGCCGCCTAGCGGCGGCGCGCCCGCCAGAAAGAGCTGACGCTCAGGTAGAGAAAAACCAGCAGCAGCGGGGCAGACACCAGGAACTTCTGGTGGTCGGGGCCTTGCGCGTAGCTGGCCCTGTACATCCACAGCGCGCGGGCAAAGACTACGACGAACAAGAAGAAGAAGACGCCTGTAACTTCAAGCCACACAGTGCCGCCGACGCGGCGGAAGGGGCGCAAAAAGCCGCCGATGCCGCGCGCAACTCTTCGTGTAGCCCGCCCGGCGGTCTGACCGGCAGCCCGGGTTTGGGCGGAGGCTTCGGCCGAAGGCTGCTGGGTGGTGGGGCCGTTCACGACAGCGTTGGCGCTGGCGGCGACGCGTTCGCCGGCGATACGCCCGGCTACCCGTAACCCGGTGCCCAGAATGCGCCCTATGGATTGAGGTTTCATTCCGTTATGATGGTAGCAGCGACGCTTGCTGAACCGGTTTTCAAGAGTTTGATGCCGATGCGCAGTTGCTCCCAGACGGCGAGGCACGTAAGGTAGAGAGAACCTACGCCGCGACCGCGATTCGTCCGGGCTGGCCGCCGCTCCTGGAGGTAACCTTGACGTCTCGTGTGCGCGAACTCATCCAGCAACTCGGCGAGGCCATCCATGAGTCGGTGATCGAGAGTGAACAGATCGCCGGCGTGGTGCAGGATATCCGCAAGCACGGCTTCGACGTGCTCCTCATGCTCGAGGCCACGATTGGCTTGAACGAAGTGTCTGCCAAGGATACTGAGGCCGGCGGGGAGCATGAAGGCGAAGAAGGCACCTTCACGCAGAACGATCTCCACTTTCTGCGTTCATTACGCATCAGCGTAGAGGGCGAAGAAGAAGGCGCCCAGCCGGACACGGAGTAAGCTGGCCACGCAGTTCTGCTGCAATTCATTACAGCGATAGAAAACTTAGCTCTTCAGCGCTACGCGGATATGCAGTTCTTTCAACTGCTGCTCGGTGACGGTCGTTGGTGCGTCGGCCATGAGGTCGATGGCTTTGGCTGTCTTGGGGAAGGCGATGACTTCGCGGAGGCTGGGCGCGCCGGTGAGCAGCATGACAATGCGGTCCAGGCCGAGAGCGATGCCGCCGTGGGGCGGAGTGCCATACTCAAGCGCGTCGAGGAAGAAGCCGAAGCGGGCCCGGGCTTCTTCGTCGCTGATGCCGAGCGACTGGAAGATCTGCTGCTGCACGTCTTTGCGATGAATGCGGATGGAGCCGGAGCCGAGTTCAAGGCCGTTCATGGCAAGGTCGTAGCAGTTGGCGCGGACTGATGCCGGGTCGGTGAGCAGGTTGGCCATGTCGTGCTCGTGCGGCGAGGTGAAGGGATGGTGTGCGGGCATCCACTTCGCGGCGGCCAGGTCGTACTCGAACATGGGGAAGTCGACGATCCAGATGGGGTTGAAAGCGGCTGAGCCGTCGAGCGACTTTCCATTGAGCGGGTCGGCGTCCCCGACAGTCCTCTCCGTGACAGCGAAGGCGGCGTGGCGATCGGCATATTTCTTGGCAAGCTCAGTGCGGAAGTTGCCGGCGGCAGAGTAGACGTTGATTTCGCGCTCGGAGAGGCGACCCTCGAACTTGGTGTCACTGGCTTTGACGGGGTGGGCCGGATCGCCGGCAACAATGATCGCGAAATCGGTCTCAGCGGCACCGTTCAGTTCACGCACCTTGACGGCGGCCTCAGGAAATCCTTTGGCCAGCCGCTTGAAATCGTCGATAAACTTGGCGCCCTTTTTGAGGTCGAACATCGGGTGATTGTCTTCGCGTTCCTTGCGGCTCAGCTCGCCGACGTTGGGAATCCGGAAGGCGACGATGGGGAGCGCCGGGTCGATCTGGAGAGTTGTGAGCGCGGCTTCGGTAAATGCGGAGCGAACATCGGTGAGGCCTGGCAGGCGCAGGTCGGGTTTGTCGCTGCCAAACTGGCGCATGGAGTCGTCATAGGTGATGCGCGGGAACGGAGTTGGCAAGACGACTCCCGCTGCACCAAATGCAGCCGCAAGGAGCTGCTCGACCACGGCGAAGACGGTCTCCTGGTGGGGAAAGCTCATCTCAAGGTCGACCTGGGTGAACTCAAGCTGGCGGTCGGCGCGGAGATCTTCGTCGCGGAAGCAGCGAGCGATCTGGAAGTACCGGTCGAAGCCGGAGATCATGAGGATCTGCTTGAAGATCTGTGGCGACTGCGGAAGGGCGTAGAACTCGCCGGGATGAACGCGGCTGGGCACCAAGAAATCGCGCGCGCCTTCTGGTGTGGACTTGGTGAGAATCGGGGTTTCGATCTCAAGGAAGCCCTGCTTGCTGAGGCTCTCGCGAATCGCCAGAGTGATGTCGTGGCGCAGCTTGAAGTTGCGCTGCATCTCGGGGCGGCGGAGGTCGACGTAGCGGTATTTCAGGCGAACTTCTTCGTTCTGGATGGCTTCTTCAGAGGGCGAGAACGGAGCAAGGCGTGTGTCGTTGAGGACGAGCAACTGCGTCGCCTCGATCTCGATTTCGCCGGTGGGCATCTTGGGGTTGATGGCGTCTTGATCGCGAAGGCGCACCTTGCCCACGGCGGCGACGACGTACTCGGGGCGAACTTGCTCGCCTTTCAAGTGGCCATCGGGGGTCAGCTCCTTGTCCAGCACGATCTGGGCGATGCCCGAGCGGTCGCGCAGGTCGAGGAAGATGAGGTTGCCGTGATCGCGGCGGCGGTTGACCCAACCCATGAGAACCACTTGATGGCCGGCGTGTGCGGCGCGGAGATCGCCGCAAAGATGCGTCCGTTCGAGGCTTCCTAAAAAATCGAGCACTGCCTGTGTCCTTTACTCGCTTGCTGGTATTTCAAGATCATCGGGTGCCCCATCCTTCGCGCCATTTGCGAAGGGTGGGAAACCACAAACCCCAATCTCAGGCAGGTTCATGGTTTGAGAAAGACGGCCAGCTCCGTGCGGGGAACTTTAGTCTGTATACCGGTGGCGAAGGTCTTCACTGTAAGGATACCGGATTGGAGCTCGTCTTCGCCTAGGATGACGATGCGGCTGGCGGTCTTGTCTGCGGCTTCAAAGGATTTCTTGAGGCGGAAGCTGCCATCGCCAAGCTCGATGCCGAGGCCTGCGCCACGGAGTTCGCGGGCCAGGGCAAGCGCGGCGGGATTGAGGCTCTCGCCGAGTGGGGCGATGAAGGCGTCGGCCAGCTGCGGTGGGACAGCCCCTTGGTTGAGCGTGGCTTGCAGGGTGAGGATGAGGCGATCTTCGCCCATGGCGAAGCCGATGCCGGGGGCCTTGGGTCCGCCGATGGCCTCGCTCAGGCCGTCATACCGGCCGCCGCCAAGCAGCGCGTTTTGTGCGCCAAGACCGCCATGGGTGAACTCGAAGGTTGTGCGGGTGTAGTAGTCCAGGCCGCGGACGAGACGGTGGTTTCGTGAGTAGGGGACGCCGGCCGCATCGAGAGCGTCGAGGACCTGGGCGAAGTGAGTGCGGGAGGCCTCGTCAAGCGAATCGGCGATGACAGGCAGCGTGTCGATGATGGGCTGGTCGGCAGGGGCCTTGCAGTCGAGGACCCGGAGCGGGTTGGTGACGGCGCGGCGCTGGCAGTCTACACACATGCCAGAAACTACCGAGTCGAGAGCGGTACGAAGTACTTCGTTGTAGCGGGCGCGGTCGACGGAGGAGCCTACGGAGTTCAGGTCCAGCTTCCAGCCGGTAATGCCCAGCTCGTCGAGGAGTGTGGCGAGCATCTCAAGGATTTCGGCATCGCGGAGGGGGCTCTCGCTGCCTGCGGAGGGAGGGCCAATAACCTCGGCACCGATCTGCGAGAACTGGCGGTAGCGGCCCTTCTGCGGGCGCTCGCGGCGGAACTGCGGGCCGATGTAATAGAGCTTCTGCAACTGGCCGGTTTCGCCGAGCTGGTGCTCGATATAGGCTCGAACCACGCCGGCAGTGTTTTCAGGGCGGAGTGTAAGTGATTGCGTCTTTTCCGACTGGGCGCGGGCACGGTCCTCCCAGGTGTACATCTCCTTGGAGACGATGTCAGTCTCTTCGCCTACGCCGCGGGCAAAGAGGCCGGTGTCCTCAAAGATGGGGGTGCGAATCTCGCCGAAGTTGTAGCGGGCAAAGACGGCGCGCGCAGTGGCTTCGATGCGATTCCAAAGGGCCGTTTCCGGGGGCAACAGGTCGCGGGTGCCGCGGACGGCTTTCAGGGTGGTCATGGCTCCTCTAGTCTAAATGGACAGAAGACGATGCCGGTGTGAGAGGGGGATCTCTCGCGTTCCGCAGGCTATCGAAGCATCCCGTGGGCCAACCGGAGCCACCAGGCGGAACCGCTGCGCCATGTGTAGATGACGAAGGCCTGGGCGATTATCAACACGGGCAGCGCGACCAGGTACACCTTGTGAACGCGCCGATTCACAAAAAGATCGCGGAAGACGCCGAGGACGATGACAACGTCAAGGCAAAGAAAGAAGAGACTGTGGTCGAACACATAGCCAATTCGGCCGAAGGCAGCGACGAGGAGCCCGCAGGTGCCAATGAAGATGAGGCGGCGATGCAGCTCCGGTTGTTTGCGCCAGGTGATGGCGAGCGCAATAAGCACTGCAAAGGCGACCATGTCATAGAGCGGGATGATGAGAAAGCCGTCCGAGCCGGGCTCGTGGAGTTGATACGTGTCGAAGCGGCCCATGATGATGGCCGTGGTGATGCCAGGGGGACCATCACCGTGACCAGCGCAGCGCCAAACCAGCCAAAGAAGCGATGCCACTTGACGTTGTGTGTGCGGACCAGCGTGGACTAAAAGATCAGGAAGACCACCCACAGGGAGAACGCTGAGCCGTGAATCCAGAAAAGGAATGGCCGCGGCACGGCAGGGTGGAAGAGATTGTCGTTGACTGTGTGGCTGAAGCCGTAAACCACAATGGCGGCGATCAGCAGCGACATCGAGAGATAGAAATACTTATTCACCACTCCTTTGAGCAGGGTCATCGTGCCTTTCCTTTTTTCTGGGGACCAATGCTGGCCCGTCGCTTGCTGCATTAACCAAGGGGATTGAGGTGCGATTGCGCCGCGTCGTAAACACGCCTAGATTCCGGCGTACCAAGTGTAGCCGAATTCGGGCTGGTTGGAACCTATCCCTTTGCCAATGTTCTTGATGGTGTCGGTGACGGTGATGCGGAGTTGCGGGGAGCGGCTATTCCAGCCGGATTTTGTGGTGTCTGTGGTAGACGTAGCGGCCTATGAGCCAGCCGGCGGCGCTGCCTACCAGGACATCGGAAGGAAAGTGCTGCTGGCCCAGGATGCGGGTCAGACTGACGCCGGCGGCCATTGAGTAGACGGAGAGCTGGACCCATCGCGAGGGGTATTCATGGGCCAAGACGGAAGCGGAGGACCATGCAAGAAGGCTGTGCGAGGAAGGGAAGGATGAATCGATGCCGGCGGATTGCTGGAAGAACTTTCCTTTTGCCTGATCCTGTGAGGGGCGTTCGCGCCAAAACATGAGTTTCATGCCTTGCTCAACGACTACTCCGTCAATTAGCGCTTCACCGCTCAGGATCCCGGATTCCATGGCGTGAGGGTTGGCGTGAAAATGGCCGATCCCCATGAGCGTGACGGGGGCGGCAATCAAACCGCCGGTCAGGAAATCGGAGACCTGCACGTTGCGATGGATGAAGAGAGCATCGTGAGGGACGACCGAAGTCATCGCCCGTTGATCGGTGGTAATGGCCGCCGCAGTGGCGAGGCCGAGCGGGAGCAAAATGACGAGGTCGCGTTCGCGCACGCGGGCGGGGCTGGTCCAGATGGCAGCCTGGTCATTGAGGATGTGGATGGGTGTGTTGCGGAGAGTGGGGTCGTTCCCCTTGTCTGAAGGGACGGGGTCAACGGTTTGAGGCAAAGGGGCATCAGGCAGGGCTATTGCGCTGACATCCGAGGCTGGCTGACGATTGGGTCCGGTCGTGGACTGGGCGGCGGCCGAGGTGCAGAGTACAAGTACGAAGACAAACTTGAGGAGCGGAAACTTCAATCGATGAGTACTCCGGGCCTCGGTTGGGGTCTCAACCAGTTTAGCTTATCGGCTCGTTGAGGTAGATCGCCGTGTAGTCCAGATAGTTTTGCGCGTATTGAAGGATCAGGGTGCGGTCAGTGTCGGAGAGCTCGCGGCGCAGTTTGGCGGGGACGCCGGCCCACAGAGTTTTTGGCGGAACAACTGTGTGCTCAGGAAGTACGGCTCCCGCCGCGATGATAGAACCCTCACCGATGCGGCAATCGTTGAGGATGGTCACGCCCATTCCGATAAGAACAGCGTCCTCGACTACGCAGCCATGAACCGTGGCGTTGTGGCCGATGGTGACCCAGTCGCCGACTGTGACGGAGTAGAGGTTGCGCTGGCCGTGCAGGACTGCGCAGTCCTGGACGTTGGAGTTGGCACCCACCCTGATCGAGTGCACGTCGCCGCGCAACACTGCATTCATCCAGACGGACGAATGCTCGCCGAGGGTGACGTCGCCGATGACCTGGGCGGAGAGATCGACGTAGCAACTGGCGGGGATCTGGGGCAGTCGGCCCTGGTAGCTGCGGATCAAGGGATCGAGGCCTCCACAGGCAAGTTTAGAGCATGGCGTTGTTGCCGGGGGAGAGTGGAAATGAGAAGACGCGGGCGCGGGGGCATGGGCGGGAAAACATGTCTTCATTGGACCGAAGGTGACTTTTGATCGTTAGTTCTGCCCAAACTCCATTGAATCGAAAGGATTTTGTCCAAAATGTGGGACTGCGCTTGACCGGAACTCCAAGATTGCCGGTATCATGGAAGTAGCCCCATGGCAGGTTTGGAGGTGGGATTTTTTGGCAGAGGTTCGCGTACAAGAAGGCGAGCCGCTCGAAAATGCGCTGCGCCGGTTCAAGCGGAAGGTACAGCAGGAGGATATCATCAAGGAAGTCAAGCGTCATTCCTACTACCTGAAGCCCGGTGAGAAGAAACGCGTAAAGGCGGCTTTGGCGCGCAAGCGGAATCGCAAGAAGGCTCGCAAAGAGGCAGACTAGTTTTCTTAACCCGTCATAACATGGACCGCCCCGAAGGCTCTCGCTTTAAGTGGACGAGAGACACTTCTTAGCCCATACAGGCCCGGGGCGGGCTGTTGCGATTACCTCATTCGGCTTTATCGCTCTGCATTTTTGTTTGCATGGTAGAGTTATTCGAGTTTCCGATTTGCTTAGGGAGCTTGGATTCAGTTAGCCGCTTCATTCTCTGCGGCCCGGGCCCTTGTTGTTGACATTTGTACGGACACAGGGAAACGGGACCGGCAAGCTTTCGGAGTCATGGCCGATTCGGCGTAGTTCCCTGTGACGGGGAAGCCGGCCATGGAATTTATCGACAGAATTTTGAAGTGTCAGGATTGCGGCGCCGAGTTTGTGTTCACGGCGGGCGAGCAGTTATTTTTTCACGACAAAAAGTTCACGAACGACCCCAAGCACTGCAAGCAGTGCAAGGCGAAGCGCGCGCGTGGGGGATCGAAGGTCCGCTCGGAGACTCGGACAACCTGTTCGGAGTGCGGGGCGGAGACCACAGTTCCGTTCAAGCCGACCCAAGGCAGGCCGGTGCTTTGCCGTTCCTGCTTCCAGAAGCAGTTGGCGAGGCCGGCGATAGTGCCTACAGCAGAGCTTGGCTGAAGATCAGATCTCCCAGGAAATCGCTGGGAAATCCGGCGACTCTGACCAATGTGGCCAGTTGTGCCCAGTGACGCTGACTGTGGAAGATCGCGTGGGCAGCCATCTTGCGACGCGAGGCTATGCGCGCATGGGCGGGAACCCAATCGTATTCGAGCTTCAGGGTTCCGTCCCAATCTTGAGTGGGATCGTCGATCAGTGTGCGGAAGATGTTGGCAGCCTTCTCGTGGAGACTAAGGAGCGCTTCGAGCGGGCCAGTGGGCAGCTCTTCCCTGGGCACCACGGACAGGCCGGCAACGCGTTGAGCCCAGCGGAGTTCCGCCATCCAGATGTGGCGCACCAGTTCTTGCACATTGGGGGCGTCGTCGATTCCGCAGGGCAGTTGCAAGAGAGCAGGATTGGCGTCGAAGCTTGCTTTCCAAAAAGTCGCCGACTCATCGTTCCAGATGAGGAGTTCCTCGATAGAAATGGCGGAGGTCATTGTTTCCTCTTCAGGGCGCGATGGCCGATGTCGCGGCGAAAGTAGATGCCTTCAAATTGAATCTCACTCAAGGCTTCGTAGGCGCGGTCCAAAGCTGCTTGCAGCGAGGGCGCGGCGGCAGCAGCGGCCAGCACACGACCACCCCCTGTGACCAGTTGACCACCCAGGGCGGCTGATCCGGAGTGGAAGATCTGAACCCCCGGAACTTGCGCGGCAGCGGCAAGGCCGTTGATCGGAAAGCCCGTCTTGTAGTTGCCTGGATAGCCTGCAGAGCTGGCCACGACGCAGGCGGAGGCGCCCGGGGTCCAGCGAAGCTCGACCTGGTCGAGGCGGCCGTCAATCGAGGCTTCGAGCGCATCTACGAGGTCGGATTCGAGGCGGAGCAGGATGGCTTGCGTTTCGGGGTCACCGAAACGGGCGTTGAACTCGAGGACCTGGGGACCGCGGGCCGTCATCATGAGGCCGATGTAGAGGACACCTGTGAACGGCGCGCCTTCCTCTGCCATGCCTCGGACGGTTGGCTCGGCGATGTGGTGCAGAATCCACTCCTGCATTGCGGGGTCGAGCAGAGTGTCGGTGGAATAGACGCCCATGCCGCCAGTGTTTGGACCTGTGTCTCCTTCGCCGATGCGTTTGTGGTCTTGAGCTGGGGCGAGTGGGGCTACATGCGCGCCATCGGAGAGGCAGAGGAAGCTGATCTCGTCTCCCTCGAGGAACTCCTCGAGGAGAATCTGCTGCTCCGACGCGCCGAGGAGTTTGCCGGTGAACAAACTATGAGCGGCCTCAAGCGCGATCTGGCGCGAGGGGCATATGATGACTCCTTTGCCGGCGGCCAGCCCATCGGCCTTGACCACAATGGGCGGGCGGAAGATGTCGATCACCTTCTCCAATTCCGCAGACGAGGCGCAGACAGCATAGTTGGCGGTGGGGATGTTGTGCCGCTGCAAGAATTGCTTGGCGAAGCCCTTGCTGCTCTCAAGCATGGCCGCCGCTCGAGTGGGGCCGAAAACTCGCAGGCCGCGCCGCTGCATGGCGTCCACAATGCCGAGGGATAGGGGCAGTTCCGGGCCAACAATGGTTAGATCCGGCTGCTCGACGTCAGCGACGCGGACCATGGCGTCCAGGTCCTTGAGATCGGCCGGAATGCAGCGGGCGATTTGTGCGATGCCGCCATTGCCGGGAGCGCACACAACCTCCGTGACGCGCTTGCTGCGTCTTACCGCCCATGCCAACGCATGTTCGCGGCCCCCCGAACCCAGGATCAGGACTTTCATTGGTGCATTCCTACTCTTTCTTGTGACGCCGGATGCTGAAAGGTTATCTGAGCAAACCGGGCGGGGGAAGTCAAACCCTTGAAGATGCTGTGGAGAACTGCCGGTCCCCTATACTGATGCGTGGTGATCCGTTCGAGCGGACGCTGGCCAGGTGGAGGGCCGTGCCATGGTGCAAACTCGCATTAAGCCATATCTTCAGCAAGTTGATGAGAAGGAGCGGCGGGCGGAGCAGACGCGGGTTTTCCGGCGGAACCAGGTTTTTGGATTGTTGCTGGTGGCGGCCGCGATTCTGGTCTGGTGGCTCTCCCACACCAATCCGAAGTGGATCTTTCCGCCCGGATGGTGGCGACCTTGAGCGCGGATTCACCACACGCTGATCCTCTGGCGGTTTTGTTGCTTGGACCTACGGGGAGCGGCAAGACCGCGCTTTCGCTTGAGCTTGCTGAGCAGTTCGGTGGCGAGATCGTCAGTTGCGATTCTGTGGCCGTGTATCGAGGAATGGACCTGGGAACGGCCAAGCCTTCAGTCGAAGAGCGGGCGCGCGCGCCACACCACCTGATCGATGTTGCCGATCCCGATGAACCCTTTACCGCGGGCGGGTACAGCAGGCAAGCGAGGGCAGCGCTGCGAGAGATTGCGGGGCGAAGACGGCTGCCAATTGTGACCGGTGGAACGGGGCTTTATCTGCGGGCGCTGACGGAGGGACTGTTTGCTGGACCAGAGCGGCAGACGAAGCTGCGAGCGCGACTGGAAATGAGCCGGCAGCGCCATGGCGCAGGTTGGCTACACCGAGTGCTGGCGCGGCTTGACCCGGCATCAGCGACGCTGATCCACGCGAACGACACACCGAAGCTGATCAGAGCGATTGAGGTTTGCGTTGCAGGTCGGAAGCCGCTGTCTGCATTGATCGGCCGAGATCCGCTGAGCGGATTCCGGTTGCTGCGCATTGGATTGAACCCGCCTCGGAAGGCGCTTTACGAGCGTCTGAATCAGCGGGCGGCCGCGATGTTTGCTTTGGGATTGACTGAGGAGACGCGGAGCATGCTTGAGCGTTACGGGCCCGTGCAGGCGCTGGATTCATTGGGATACCGGCAGGCGTCGGCGATGCTGGCGGGGACGTTGAGCGAGGAGTCTGCCATCGCGGCCGCGCAGCAGGGGCATCGCAACTATGCGAAGCGGCAGTTGACCTGGTTCCGGCGTGAGCCGGATGTGAATTGGCTGGAGGGCTTTGGCGTCGAGCCGGAGATCGCTCGCAAAGCAGCGGAGCTGATTCTGGCCGCTGTGCGGTAGGGGCTTATGGAACTTCATCCGACGCGGCGTCGCGCATAGGCGGTGGACCTGGAGCCGGAGTGGCATCGACGATCTTGTAGCCTGGGGGAAGCTGGAACATGGGTGCGGCTGGTTCCTCGCGTTTGAGGCCGGATATGCCGAGGGTCTGGTCACTGCTGCGTGGATCGGAGTGGTGAACGAGCAGGTTGAGGTGCAGATCGTGCGAATACCAGATTTCATCCAAAACATCCACATCTTCAACCTCATCGGATCCACCAAGAAAGCCGAATGTCATGAGTGTGCGGAGTGTCCCCTTTGCCTCAAGGCCGTTGAGCATGGTTGTGCCAAGGTCTTTTTGAGAGACGAAACGGTCGTGAGTGGGAGTAACTTTGGGCGAGATTGGTAGCATGAGCTGGCGCGCCAAGTGCGTGGATGGATAGTAGAAGGTCTTGATGCGAGTCTGCGGATCGAAGAGTCGAACCTCAATGAGCTCGGGCGAGCCGTGAAATGACTCGGGCATGAGGCGGCGAACCTCATTGTGGGTGCGACCAGCGGAGTCGCGTGCGATGAGATTGATGGTGCGCCGGGCGAACAATGAGCCGTCGGGCAGGGTGGGCTGGATTTCAACTACGACCGTTGCTGAAAACGGAAGACCGGGTACATCCGGGATTCCGATGCCGCCATAATTGGAGGTGATTGTGATGTTGGCGGGCGGAGGGTTTTTGGTTTTCTGAGCATGCACGGCAACCAGACTGGCTGCAAGGAGTGAGGCGAGGACGAGGGAACGTTGCGGCATGAGCGCTTGAGCACCAGCGCGGAAAGAGTAGCACAAAGCGCGGCATTCACGTGGATCAAGAAGGCGGCCATTTAAACTAAGCGGTGGTGAGGCGGCTCTTGCGCAGAATGGCGCCGCGGAACGGAGTTCCTGGTGGCAGAGACAATTTACGACGTGACGATTATTGGGGGCGGGCCGGCTGGCTATACGGCGGCGATTCGCGGTGCGGAGTATGGGCTGCAAGTGGCGCTGATCGACAGTTCACCTAAGTTGGGCGGCACATGCCTGCACGTGGGCTGCATTCCGACCAAGGCGCTGCTTTTCAACGCCGAGATATGGGACCACCTGCAGCACGCCGCCGAGTTTGGCATTGCCGGAATTGGAACGCCCACGCTGGACTGGGCCTCGGTGCAGACGCGCAAGACCAGCATCATCGCCAAGCACGTGAAAGGTCTCGAGTTCCTGATGAAGAAGCACAAGATCACGGTGATCGCGGGCTATGGGCGCTTGACGGGACCGGCACAGGGTGGAGTGCATACGGTGGACGTGACCGCCACAGGCGGCGAAGCGAGCCAGGTGAAAGCGAAGAACGTGATTCTGGCGACGGGATCAGAGGCCAAGATGCTGCCGGGGCTTTCGGCGGATGATCGTGTGCTGACCAACATTGAGATTCTCGCGATGGACCAGGTGCCCAAGTCGCTGGTGGTGATTGGGGCGGGGGCGGTGGGGATGGAGTTCAGCTCGATCTTTCGCAGCTTCGGCACGGAGGTGACGATCCTGGAATTTCTGCCGCGCGTGGTCCCGGTGGAAGACGAGGACGTTTCCAAGGAGATTACGCGGCTGTTCAAGAAGCGCGGCATCGATGTAAATACAGGGGCAAAGGTCGAGAAGGTTGAGAAGACCGATGCCGGCGTGAAGGTGACTTATACCGACGCAAACGGCAAGGCGCAGGTGAAGGAAGCTGACAAGGTGCTGGTGGCGGTGGGGCGGTCGGGACGGACAGCGAACATCGGGATCGAGAAGACAAAGGTTGAGCTTGAACGCGGACTCGTCAAAGTGAACGAAGCACAGCAGACCGCGGAGCTTGGCGTGTTCGCGATCGGCGACATCGTGACTGGGCTTCCGCAACTGGCGCACGTAGGCGCGATGAGTGGGATGGTTGCCGTAGCCAAGATCGCGGGCCGGAAGTTTCGCCCTGTGCGCAAAGACCGCATTCCGAGCTGCACCTATACCGAACCGCAAATAGGATCAGTCGGGTTGACGGAAGCGCAGTCGAAGGAAAAGGGCTACCAGGTGAAGGTGGGCAAATTTCCCTTTGCAGGCAACGCGAAGGCCACGATCATGGGCAACCACGATGGGTTTGTGAAGATTGTCTCCGACGCGAAGTATGGGGAGATTCTGGGAGTCCACATCCTTGGGCCGCAGGCGACAGAGTTGGTGGCAGAAGCAGTCGCGGTGCTGGAACTGGAAGGCACAGTGGAGGAGATGATTTTCACCATCCACGCTCATCCTACGCTGGCGGAATCGTTGCTGGATGCTTATGGCTCGGTGGAGGGGATGGGGATCAACGCATAACCACCTGCGGTGGGGCAGACGCCTTCGGCCCGGATCTGAGGTTGCGGCTCTGAGTCCAGGAGAACCTTATCGCTAGAGTTCCGTCGATTGACCGGCTACTAGCTCCTTGCACTTGGCGATGAAATCAGCGAGCGGGATGGAGCCCTGGTCGCCTTTGCCGCGGGTGCGGACGCTGACGGATTCTGCGGCTTCTTCCTTGTCGCCGAATACCAGGATGTAGGGCGTTTTCTGGTTGGCGAAGTCGCGGATTTTGCCGTTCATCTTTTCGTTGCGGTCGTCGATTTCGACGCGCAAGCCCTCGGCTTTGAGTTCTGCCTCAACTTTTTTCGCGTAGGCGTGATGGCGCTCGCTGATGGGAACCAATCCAACTTGCACGGGCGCGAGCCAGAGCGGGAAGGCGCCGGCATAGTGCTCGATGAGGACACCGAAGAAGCGCTCGACAGAGCCGAAGAGGGCGCGGTGGACCATGACCGGCTGATGGCGCTCGCCATCTTCGCCCACGTATTCGAGCTCGAAACGAGCGGGAAGAGTGAAGTCGAACTGCACCGTAGACAGTTGCCACAAGCGGCCCAGCACGTCGACAAGTTTCACGTCGATCTTGGGGCCGTAGAAGGCGGCCTCACCGGGGATGGTCTTGTAGACGATGCCCTTCCTGTCCAAGGCTCTCTTAAGTCCACCCTCCGCAAGGGACCAGTTTTCGTCGGAACCAATATACTTGGCGCGATCGTTAGGGTCCCATGTGGATAGCTCGACCTTGAACTCCTTGAAGCCGAAGGTTGTGAGCACTCCTTCAGCAAAATCGATACAGGCTACGACCTCGTCTTCAATCTGGCCGGGGGTGCAGAAGATGTGGGCGTCATCCTGCGTAAATCCGCGTACGCGGAGGAGACCGTGCATGGTGCCTGACCGCTCATAGCGGTAGACGTTGCCCAGCTCGGCATAGCGCTGAGGAAGGTCGCGGTAGCTCTTGGGCGAGTTTTTGTAGATGAGAATGTGGCCGGGGCAGTTCATCGGCTTGAGCCGATACTCGGCGTCATCCAGTTCCATCGGGGTGTACATGTTGCCGCCGTAATAGCCGTCATGGCCGCTGACCTTCCACAGTTCGCGCTTCATGACGTGGGGGGTATTGACCAGCAGGTAGCCGCGGCGCAGGCATTCTTCGCGCATCCAGTCTTCCATCACCTTGCGAACCATTGCGCCCTTTGGATGCCAGAAGACGAGACCCGGGCCGGCGAGTTCCTGGATGCTGAAGAGATCGAGTTGCCGGCCGAGCAGGCGATGGTCGCGCTTCGCGGCTTCTTCAAGGCGAGCGAAATGGGCGTCGAGGTCCTTTTGCGAGAAGAAGGCGGTGCCGTGGATGCGCTGCAACTGTGGATTCTTCTCGTCGCCCAGCCAGTAAGCGCCAGCCAGGGCGGTCAACTTCACCGCTTTTACGCGGCCGGTCGAGGGAACATGGGGGCCTCGGCAGAAGTCAACGAATCTGCCGTTGCGATAGAAGCTGACTTGAGAGCCGGGCTCGGTGAACTTGGTCACGAAATGCGTCTTCATGAAGTCGCCGTCGCGGTCGAACTCCGCCAGCGCCTGCTCGCGGGGCTCGTATTCGCGGTCGAACGGATCGTTGCGCCTGACAATTTCAGCCATCTTTGATTCGATGACGGCCAGATCTTCGGGAGTGAACGGCTTCTCGCGATAGAAGTCGTAAAAGAATCCTGCGTCGGTGGCTGGGCCGTGACCGAGTTTGGTTTCAGGGAAGAGCTCGAGTACTGCAGTGGCCAGGACGTGGGCAGCGGAGTGGCGCACCACCCTGAGGGCTTCGGGGTCCTTCTCAGTGATCAGCTCCAGGCGTGTGTCCGCGGTGAGCGGAGTGGCGAGGTCGACCAGGCGCGGCGCGGAGGAGTCTTCGGCGGCGTACATGGTGGCTTCCGCTGACTGGCCATCGGGGGTGGAGCCCTGATTGACTGCGCTACCCACCGGAGTGAGGCGGGCTACGACAGCGACTGCGGCGAGCCGGGGCGAGATCGAGTTGGCAATTTCGAGTGGCGTTGTGCCGACAGGCACTTCGCGAATGGCCCCGTCGGGCAGGTGAACGGCAATTATCTGCGTGCTCATGATGGGCTGGGGTCCAATGGGACCGCGACTAACTAGGCGGCCGACACATTGAGGATAAAGGGAGGATGGGCGTCACGTCGAGTGGCGCGCGCATTCACAGCCGAACGCGCAGGTGCTCGGCTGCGCCAGGAGGGCGCACAGGAACAAACGAGGGCATGGATTGCTCCGAGCCCTCGCGTGTGTTGGAACGATTCTGCCGGAATCTGAGCTTGAGGTTAGAGCGGCTGCACGTCGGCAGCTTGCCATCCCTTAGGGCCCTTTACCACGTTGAACTGCACGGCTTGACCTTCCTGCAAACTCTTGAACCCGCTGGAGTTGATTGCAGAGTAGTGCACAAAGACGTCTTCGCCGTTCTGACGCGAGATAAAGCCGAAGCCCTTCGCGTCATTGAACCACTTCACAGTGCCTTGTTCCATTTTGGTCGTGTTTCCTAAATTGAATTGCGCTGGATGAATCGGAGCGACTACTGGCAGAATCTTCCAATGTTGGGCGAGTGCTGCTGAGGCCCGGTTCGGGTCTAACGCTGGCGATAGTGTACCATTCCTCTGGAAATTGGATGGGGAAATTCTCTGTTTTCGTCCCAACTTGTGGTTTTTGGTTTTGGAACCTGTTGATCAATATGGATTTATAATCGCGGGTCTAGCTTTCATCGTGTGAGAGGCATACATGATTCACGATCCTGTTCCGAAAATGCTGGCGCACGCCACTGAGCTGCTTGAGGCCGAATTCGGGGATCTGCCGTCTTTTGAGACTGCGGTGGATACCTCGGCAATTGCGGAGGTGCTGGAGGCCACAGCGCACCGGCTGGCGGACAACTACCCGTATTTCCATCCTTTGTATGCCGGACAGATGCTGAAACCGCCGCATCCGGTAGCGCGGGCGGCCTATGCGCTGGCGATGACGGTGAATCCGAACAACCATGCGCGCGACGGCGGCCGAGCCAGCACGGAGATGGAGATTGAAGCAGTTCGTGGGATTGCCGAGATGTTTGGGTGGACGGAGCGTCCGGATTCGTATTTGGGCCACCTGACTTCGAGTGGGACGATCGCTAACCTGGAGGCGCTTTGGGTTGCTGGACAGCTGGCTCCGGGGCGGCGGATCTTGGGGTCGAAACAGGCGCACTATACGCACAACCGCATCTCCGCTGTTCTCAAGCTGGGCTATACGAGCATTCCCACCGATCATCGCGGGCGGATGAGCATGGAAGCGCTTGAAACTGAACTGCGCAAAGGGGATGTGGGCACGGTGGTCGTAACAATGGGCACCACGGGCGTGGGCGCGGTGGATCCGCTGGATGAGGTGCTGACGCTGAAGGAGCGGTATGGCTTCAGGGTGCATGTGGATGGCGCCTATGGCGGGTATTTCCGGCTGATTCCTGAGGCGCTCGACGAACCTGCGCGGAGGGCCTACGCGCTGACGGCGAAGGCCGACTCGATCGTGATCGACCCGCACAAGCACGGATTGCAGCCCTATGGGTGCGGATGCGTGCTGTTCCGGGACCCTGGGATTGGGCGCTTCTACAAACATGATTCGCCTTTTACGTACTTCACTTCAAAACAGTTGCATCTGGGTGAGATCAGCCTAGAGTGTTCGCGGGCCGGGGCCGCCGCGGTGGCTTTGTGGGCTACGCAGAAGCTGTTGCCGCTGACGCCGGGGGGCGAATTTGCTGGTGGGTTGGCTCGCGGGCGGGCCGCGGCTTTGGAGTTCGATCGGCGGCTGCGTGAAGATGATCGTTTTCAGCCGCTCGTGGCCGGTGCTCCGGAGCTCGACATTCTAGTGTGGAAACTGAATGCGGAGAGCACGGAAATTACCTCAGCGTTGGCGAACCGCATTTTTTTGGCCTGCGCCGCACGGGATTTACATTTGGCCCTTGTAGAATTGCCAGTGGCATGGTTCCAGTCTGAGGACAGGCAGGCAAATCGAGCCGAGGCTGAAACAGTCACCTGTCTGCGCTCTGTGTTGATGAAGCCGGAGCATGAAGCTTGGCTCGACAGGATCTGGGAAAGACTAAGCTCAGCCTACGTTGACGTAGTTGGAGAATGAGGCGGATGTCAGAGGCAAGCAGGATTGGGGTAGCAGAAGAAAACGTTGTCATCCGGGCAGGAGACTGCTCGTTGACGATCTTGCCGCGGCTTGGTGGCAAGATCGCGTCGATCAAAGTTGGCGATCACGAGCTGCTGCAAGCCCCTTTGGCGGCCTATGGCCCGCGCACACGAAACATGGCATTTGATGTCGGTGACGCCAGTGGCTGGGACGAGTGCCTGCCATCGGTAGCCGCTTGCACATTGGAGACCGAAGATGGAGCGATATCGATTCCCGATCACGGCGATCTTTGGAGAGTGGAGTGGGAACCAAAGGGTTCAGGAACTGACTCTGCCTCGGTCACTCTTTGCGGAGAATGTTTCTCGCTTCCACTGGTACTGGCGCGTACATTTGCGCTGACCGAAACGAGCATGGGCTGGAAGCTGAGCCTGAACTACAAGGTGACCAATAGCGGCGGTGAACCAATGCCGTGGTCGTGGGCGGCGCATCCTTTGTTTGCGGTGAAGGCAGGAGACCGCATTGTGCTGCCGGACTCGATCAAAACACTCCAGCTGGAAGGCTCTGGCGGCAGCAGGCTGGGAACTAGCGGCGACGAAGTGGAATGGCCGATTGCGACGCTGGCCGATGGCAGCCTGAGTGACCTGAGCGTGGCGCAATCGTCGGCATCAGGGATTGGCGACAAACTGTTTGCCGGCCCGCTGTCTGCAACGGAGAGCTGGTGCGCGCTGGTGCGGCCAAGTGTGGGGATGCGGATCAAGACGAGTTTTGACCCGGCTGCCACACCGTTTCTGGGAGTGTGGATCTGTTACGGAGGATGGCCGGAGCGGTCGGGACCGAAGCAGATGTGCGTTGCCCTGGAACCGGCCACGGCGCCTGTGGACTCGCTGGCGCAGACCGGGACCTGGTCGCGGATTCTGGATTCAGGGGAGTCCTATTCCTGGCCTATGGCTGTTGAGATTGAATCCATACCGAGTGTGAGCTGATATGCACGATCCTGGCATTTTGCGTACCATGCACGCTGCTCGCTTTGGTGCGAAGCCGACGATCTTTTCGGCACCGGGCCGTGTGAACCTGATTGGGGAGCATACCGATTACGCCGAGGGCTTTGTGATGCCCGCAGCGATCGACTTTGCCACACTGGCCGGCGTCTCGCCCCGGTCCGACGGAAAGATTGCAATCTACTCAGAGAACTACGGTGAAGAGGGACTTTTTGAGGCGGCAAGCTTGCCCGCGAAGGCCAGCCGGCACTGGACGGACTACCCTTTTGGGGTGGTGGCGATCCTGGCCGGTGAGGGTCACGTGATTCCCGGGTTCAGCCTTAGCTTGTGGGGCGATATTCCGCTGGGATCGGGGCTGTCGAGCTCGGCTTCAGTGGAGGTGGCAACGGCGCTGGCAGTGCTGCATGTGATCGGAGCCAGCTATCCGGGGCCTGTGCTGGCTCGGCTTTGCCAGCGGGCAGAGAACGAGTTTGTGGGCGCCAATTGCGGCATTATGGACCAGTTCATCTCAGCCAACGGCCGGAAGGATCACGCGCTGCTGCTGGATTGCCGCGATTTGAGTTTCAGATTGGCGCCGATTCCGCCCAACGTGGCGCTGGTGATTGCCAACACCATGGTGAAGCACTCAATCGCAGGCGGCGATTATCCCACGCGGAGAGCGGAGTCCGAAGCGGCCTGCGCCATCATCAACAATCATCGCGGAGGAGTCCCATTTTTGCGCGACGCGACACTGGAAGACCTGGAGAAATGGGGCCACGAGATGACGCCCGAATCTCTGAAGCGCGCACGGCATGTGATCTCAGAAAATCTCCGCACGGTGGCTGCCTGCGAAGCGTTGGCCAAGGGCGACCTGGTTGAGCTTGGCCGGCTGATGGCCGAGGCGCACTCAAGCTACAGCAAGGATTTTGACGGGAGTTGCCCGGAGGCAGATGCCATGGTCGCCTTGGCGCAGGATCTGCCGGGTCTGATTGGCGCGCGGCTAACCGGGGGAGGCTTTGGCGGCTGCACGATCAACCTGGTGGAACAGAGCGAGGCTCCGGACTTTGCAGAGGCGTTGGGGAGACGCTACGCAACCGAGATCGGGATTGTGCCGCAGATTCACATCTGCCACGCTTCAAATGGCGCTGGACGGTTGGAATAGGCACGGTTGCGGTTTCGAGATCCGCCGCGCCCGCTTTCAATACAAGAGGCTGATTTGTTGACTGGATAGAGCTTATCTATGCAGAAGGCGCTCGGCCAAAAGCGAACCATGTCTATACCCATTTGGTAATCCTTGAGAGTACCCGCTCGATTACTCATGACCCGAATGAGCAAGGCATTTCTGAGGCGCCGCTTGTTAAAATCGAATGAGATTATCCCAACAAAGACTGGGTGAGTCAGTTGTTGCCCGGTCGGCTTTATGCAGTTCAGATTCCCAGATCGTCGCTTCTGAAGTTGGGGGCGCCGCGGAGACGCAAGAAACATGCAAGCGACATCGTCCAAGCCATTCTCCTACGAATCCTTGCCTATTTCAGGCGTAGTGGCATATTTCACGATGGAGATCGCGATTCATCCGAGTATGCCCACGTACTCTGGCGGCCTGGGGGTTCTGGCGGGCGATACGCTGCGCTCAGCCGCGGACCTTGGTGTTCCGTTGGTGGCCTTTACGCTGGCGCACCGCAAGGGATACTTCCAGCAGCATTTGGACTTGAAGGGCATGCAGAGCGAAGAAGTGCAGCCGTGGAACCCTGCGGATTTCTGCACCGAAGAGGCGGCCCGGGTTACGGTCTCAGTGGAAGACCGCATCGTGACGGTGCGGTGCTGGCGCTACGATCTGACGGGGCGCTATGGACATGTGGTTCCGATCTACCTGCTGGACACGGATGTTGACGACAATTCGGGATGGGATCGGGGTCTTACCGATCACTTGTATGGCGGTGACACGAATTATCGACTGCAGCAGGAGATTGTTCTGGGCATGGGCGGCGCGCGGATGGCGAACGCGCTGGGGCACCGGGTGAATGTGCATCACATGAACGAGGGCCATGCGGCGCTGCTGACCCTGGCTCTGCTGGAGAGACAACTGGGCGGCGGACCGCTGGCTACGCCCACTGAATCTGACCTGGCCCTGGTGCGCGAGCGCTGCGTGTTTACGACCCACACGCCGGTTCCGGCCGGGCACGATCGCTTTTCAACCGAGCAAACGATTCGCATTCTTGGAGGCGACCGGACGGCGCGGCTAGAAAAGCTCGGCTGCTTTCGCGACGGCATGCTGAACATGACGCTGTTGGCTCTGCGCTTTTCGCGCTATGCCAACGGAGTGGCCTTGCAGCACGCAAAAGTGTCCCGGGCGATGTTTCCAGAGTGTGCCGTCGACTCAATCACGAACGGGGTTCACGCGCCGACGTGGGTATGCGAGCCGATTCAGCAGATGCTGGATGCGAATATCTCGTCGTGGCGGCGCGACAATCTTTATCTTCGGAATTCGATCGACCTGCCGGAGAAGGAGATTCTTGCCGCACACGCGCGCGCCAAAGGGGAGTTGCTGGCGGAGGTTGCCGCGCGGACCGGCCAGGTGCTGAACCCGAATGTGCTCACGCTGGGCTTTGCGCGTCGCGTGGCCACGTATAAGCGGGCCACCCTGCTTTTCACCGATCCGAAGCGGCTGCTGGAGATTGCCATCGCGGCGGGTGGGTTGCAGATTATCTATGCCGGCAAAGCGCACCCGCAGGACGAGCCGGGCAAGGCGCTGATCCAGCAGGTGGTGGCGGATGCTGCCACGCTTTCAAACAACCTGCTGCGGATTGTTTATCTGGAGAACCACGACTGGAGCCTGGGCGCGCTGCTGACCGCGGGCGTGGATGTTTGGGTGAACACGCCGAAGCGGCCTCATGAAGCTTCTGGCACCAGCGGGATGAAGGCCGCGCTGAATGGCGTGCCGAGCCTGTCGATTCTCGACGGTTGGTGGATTGAGGGCTGCATTGAAGGGTTCACCGGCTGGGCGATTGAAGATGGCGCCGACGATGAGGAGGAAGCCGCCTCGCTCTACAAGAAGCTGGAGACGGCCGTGGTCCCGCTCTACCTGGAAGCGCCGGAGAAGTGGGCCCGGCTGATGCGCACGACGCTGGCGTTCAACGGTTCCTACTTCAACACCAACCGGATGGTGAAGCAGTACACGCGGAATGCGTACTACCCGGTGGATCTGATCGAACATGCCAAGGTGGAAGAAGAGGCGTTGGTGAGGTAAGGCTAGGAAAGGCTTTGAGCAGGCAGGTTTTGGCTCATACCACGAAGTGAGGCGGAAGAGCCAGGATCAGACAAGCTGATCCTGGCTCTTTGCTATTTGGCCTGAAGTTGCAGGAAAAAGGCCTGCAGGTCCATCTGGTTCCATCCTTCAATGATCTGGCTTCCATTGATGACGAGGAAGGACGACCCGGTGACAACTCCCGCTTTGCCGGTGGCGGGGAAACCAAGATCGTCGCCGAGATGAGTCATTGAGGCTTTCCAGCGGATAGCGACACGGTCGCCCTCAGCGATGATATCTTCCACTTCCATGTGAAGATCAGGGAATGCCAGGCAGAAGCTGCGATGAAGGGCCTTAAAGGAATCGGGGCCGATTGCAGAGGCAGCATCGGGAAAGCCGTAGGCTTTGCCCTGCGGGTGAAACAGACGATCGATGGCTGCTTCGCTCTTTTGGTTCCAGACTTCCTCGAACCATTGTTTGGCCAGCAATTTGTTCGCATCTGACATGGCGGAAAGCTTAGTACAGGTTTCCTGTCGATATCAAGTTAATTTCGTCCGCGTTCTAGTCCCCTGGCGCTTCTTCAAGCTCGGAGCCGAGCTTGTGGAGCTTCATGACTCTCCATTGCAAGCGGTCGAAGAGGAGGTAGACGACCGGGGTCGTGAACAACGTGAGCAACTGGGAGACCAGCAGGCCGCCGACGATGGTGATGCCCAGGGGCTTGCGGAGTTCCGAGCCTACGCCCATGCCGATCGCCAGCGGAAGGCCGCCGAACAAAGCGGCCATGGTGGTCATCATGATGGGCCTGAAGCGCAGCAGGCAGGCTTGATAGATGGCTTCAACGGGCGGCAGGCCCTGGTCGCGCTCTGCTTGCAGGGCAAAGTCGATCATCATGATGGCGTTCTTTTTGACAATGCCTATGAGCAGGATGATGCCGATGAGGGCGATGATGCTGAGGTCGGTACCGGTGAGCAAGAGGGCGAGGATGGCGCCCACGCCGGCCGGCGGCAGCGAGGAGAGAATGGTGAGGGGATGGACCAGGCTCTCATAGAGGATGCCGAGGACGATGTAGACGGCGACCAGCGCAGCGAGGATGAGATACGGCTCATTCTTGAGTGAATCCTGGAAGGCCTGCGCGGTTCCCTGGAAGGTGGCGTGGATGGCGCTGGGCATGTTCATCTCGCGCTGGGCCTTTTCGAGAGCGACGACGGCATCGCCGAGAGCCACGTTTGGCGCCATGTTGAAGCTGAGGGTGACGGCGGGGTACTGGCCCTGATGGTTGACCTGGAGCGCGGTGCGCTGCTGTTCATAGTGAGCAATGGCGGAGAGCGGCACCATGGCGCCGCCGGTGGTGATGGCTGAAGCAGCGGTTGGCGCGGAGCCGATGCTTGAAGCGGGCAATGTGGATCCGGGAACGTTGTTGGCCTTGATGAAAATGCCGTCGAGGGCGTCGGGGCTCAGCTGGTAGTTGGGGTCGACTTCCATGACCACGAAGTACTGGTTGAGGCCGGTGTACATCGTAGAAACTTCGCGCTGGCCGAAGGCGTCGTAGAGGACCTGGTCAATGGCGGTCGCAGAGATGCCGAGCCTTGACGCAGTGTCGCGATCGATGACCAGGTTGGCGGCGAGACCCTGATTCTGCTGGTCGGTGGAGGGATCACGCAACTCAGGCATGGACCTCATGCGGGCGAGCAGTTGCGGCGCCCATGTATTGAGCTCGTTGAGGTTTTCGTCGGAGAGGGTGTACTGGTATTGGGCATCGGCGCCGCGACCACCGATCTGGATGTCCTGCTGGGACTGGAGAATGAGCGCGGCGCCTGGAACGCTTGTAAGCTTCCTGCGCAGGCGGTTTATGACCGCATCTGCGGAGACGCGGCCGGGGCGTTGATTAAGGGGCTTGAGGGCGATGAACATGCGGCCCACGTTCGAGCTGCCGCCGCCGGGGCCGTTGCCGCCCACGAAGGCAGTGACCGAGGCAATGGCGGGATCGTCGAGCACCATCTGGGCCAGCTGACGCTGCTTGATTTGCATGGCGGGAAAGCTGATGTCCTGCGCGGCCCTGGTTGTCCCGCCCATACGGCCTGTGTCCTGCTGCGGGAAGAAGCCCTTGGGCACGACGATGTAAAGGTAGATGTTCATTGCGAAGGTGCCAATGAGCACGAGCAGCATGACAGCCTGGTGGCGTAGCACCCAGCGCAGGCCGGTGGCGTACTCGTTGTGAAGCCAGTTGAAGACGTTCTCACTGGCGCGATAGATGCGGCCGTGGCGGCTCTCGTCGCGTGACTTGAGAAACCTGGCACAGAGCATGGGCGTGGTGGTCAATGAGACCAGCAGCGAAACAGCGATGGCCACCGAGAGGGTGACGGCGAACTCGCGGAAGAGCTTGCCGACGATGC
>OBLU010001108.1_pt1 | contig 25102 bp, 19 predicted proteins | sample 1518681 | NCBI WGS metagenome assembly OBLU01 (sample SAMEA3539304, study PRJEB22396) | soil metagenome | biome: tundra; feature: field; material: soil | place: USA | collected 2010-05 | depth 0.15 m
TTCAAATCGGCGTGGTCCATGAAGGTCACAGAATTGCCTTACCGGTATCACCTGGTTCGGGCAAATGAGGTTCCGCACCTGAGTCCAGTCGACAGGAAGTTCCAGTTGCCGGTGGCAGCCTGGAAGAGGATGCCGTATGCTTGGACGAAAGTCCTCGGGCCACGGCTGATTCGATGGATACCATCGATTTGAGAAGAACGAAATAGGCGTGTAGCTCAGCGGTTAGAGCGCCCTGTCTAAACTCCAGGGAGGTCGTAGGTTCAAATCCTGCCGCGCCTACCAAATTTAGGGAAATTGTGAGAGTTCTTTACCTTTGCCACCGCATCCCGTATCCACCGAACAAGGGCGATAAAATTCGTGCTTTCCATCAGATACAGGCTATCGCGGCGCGGCACGAGGTGGATGTGTTCACTCTGGCCGACGACGCAGGAGATTTGGGCTACAGTTCGGCGCTGGCGCAGTACTGTCATCGCCTGATAGTGGCGCGAGTACACCCCAAACTGGCGCGCCTGCGCGCGCTACCGTATCTCTTCACGGCGACACCCCTAACGGTACCCTATTTCTACTCGGCGGAATTGGTCGCGGACGTACGTCGGGCGTTGCTGTCGCGCTCCTACGACCGCATCTTTGTTTACTGCTCCGCCATGGCTCAATACGTGGACTCCGCCAGCCAAGTTCCGATGGTGATGGACTTGGTCGACGTGGATTCCGACAAATGGACGCAATATGCAGCGTTCACGAAATTCCCCTATTCGGCCGTCTACCGCAGGGAAGGACGAGCGCTGCGGGAATACGAGCGCAAGGTCTGCGAGAAGGCGACCAGCGTATTGGTGACGACGGTCCGCGAAGCGGAACTCGTGCGGTGCATCTCGCCCTCGACGCGTGTGCACGTTGTTCCGAACGGGGTGGACACGGGATATTTCGACCCGTCCGTGGTGCCGCCCGAAGCCGGAGGGCCCGCGGTGATCTTCACTGGGGACATGAGCTACTTCCCCAACGAAGAGGCCGTGACGTACTTTGCGCTGAAGGTGCTGCCTTTGATTCGCCGGTCGGTTGAAGGCGTGCGGTTTTGGATTGTGGGACGAAACCCGGGGCCGAAGGTGCAGGCACTGAGGCACATCGAGGGCGTGGAGGTCACGGGGTTCGTGCCCGACGTGCGGACGTACCTGGCGAAGGCGCGAGTGGCGGTTGCGCCGTTTTCGATTGCGGCCGGGATTCAGAACAAGATTCTGGAAGCGATGGCATACGGGATTCCGGTGGTGGCGACATCGCGTGCCGTTCAGGGATTGTTTCGACAGGTCGCCGCGGCAGTTGATACCGCAGATACCGCGAAAGAAATGGCGGTAAAGATCGTGAGCCTGCTGCGCTACCCCCAACTTGCCCGTGAGAAAGGCGCCGAGGGCCGGGAGCGAGTAACTGCCGCGTACAAGTGGGAGGAAGCGCTCGATCACCTGCTTCAGTTGGTGGAGAATCCGTCGAGGGATGATGCGGCTATGAGTAGAGTTCACGAGCCTTTTGGGAGCAGTGCTGGGAACTAGAGATGCCGATCCGAATCATGCGCGTAGTAGAGTCGCTAGGTGTCGGCGGAGGTGTGGAGACCGGCATCGCGAATCTCATGGAGCGCATGGACCGGAACCGATTCGAGCACATACTTTGCCCGGTCTTCCGGCTGGGTCCGTGGGTCGACCGGTTCAGAGTCGTGCAGGTCGTCCCGTTGGAGCAGAAAACGCGAAAACTGGCAGTTCAAGTTGGACCCTTAGCGCGGGTCATTCGCGGGATTAAACCGGATATCGTGCATTCCAGGAACTGGGGCGCTTTAGAAGCGGTGATCGCAGGACGATGGGGCCGCTCCTGTCGCGTGATTCACAGCGAGCACGGGGTGGAGGCGGATCCTGCCGCGGAACCCCGGAGGCGCAACTGGTTCCGCCGCGTGGCGTTCGAAATGGCGGACAGGGTCTTCTCGGTGTCCTATCAATTGAGGGATACGCTCGCGCGGTGTACGGGTCATCTATCGGTAATTGAGGTGGATCAGCAAGGCATCATCGACGGGCCTCACAAGATTCTCGAGCGGCCTTATCACCTCTCCTATCCCTCTATTTTCCATTGGAATGGTGATCTCTACATGGTTCCGGAAACCAGCAAAGCGCGAACCGTTGAGCTTTACCGGTGCACGTCGTTCCCGGACAAGTGGGAGCTGGAGAACGTTCTACTCAAGGATCTCCATGCGGTGGACGCTACTTTGGTGGAAATCGAAGGCGAGTGGTGGATGTTCGTAAGTGTTGAGGCCGAGGGCACAAACTTCCTCTACGAGTTGCACCTCTATCACGCCGACAGCCCATTGGGTCCGTGGCAGCCGCATAGCTCTAATCCTGTAAGGCCAGACGCCCAGTCCTCACGGCCTGCCGGTCGTATTATTAGCAGGAACGGGTGTTACTATCGGCCAGCTCAAGAAGGGCCGGGCGATGGCAGGTCCATCCAGAAAATCGATCGATTGGATCGGGAAGCATCCCCTGGAAACGGAAGTTTGCAGGATCGGACCCTTTTGGGCAAGGAATCTCATCGGCACTCATACTTTGAACAGCTCAGACGGATTGACCGTGATTGACGGTCTCGTGCAACGGCGCAGGTATTTTTAGGCGAGCCTATGAATGGTAATTCCAGGCATTTAGGGCAGGAGAATTAGAAGATGTGCGGGATTAACGGCATTTTTGAACCAGGACGGGAGACGGTGATGGACTGCGCCGTTGTCAAAGCGATGGCAGACACCCTGCGTCATCGCGGTCCGGACGACGAGGGTTTCTTTTGCGGTCCGGGCATCGGTTTAGGGCATCGGCGTCTCAGCATCATCGATCTGGAGGGTGGCCACCAGCCGCTGCCAAATGAAGATGAGTCCGTCTGGGTTGTATTCAACGGAGAGATCTATAACTTCCAGGAGCTGAACCGTAAATTTCTGGCCGCCGGACATCACTTCCGCACCCGATCCGATACGGAGACGATCGTTCATCTGTACGAGGAACTAGGGGAAGGGTGCTTTGCCGAATTGAGGGGAATGTTTGCGATTGCGCTGTGGGACGGCCGCAAAAAGAAGCTGGTACTGGCTCGAGACCGGATCGGCAAGAAGCCGCTGTTTTACTCCTGGGACGGTCGCCGGCTGCTGTTTGGATCGGAGATCAAAGCCTTAGTGGCCGCAGGGGGCCTCTCCAAAGAAATGGACCTGGAGGCGCTCTCAGACTACTTTTCATTTCAGTATATACCAGGGCCCAAGACAATCTACCGCAGTGTCCGCAAGTTGCGCCCGGGGCACTACCTGACGGTAGAAGGCTCGAAGGTGCGCGAAGTAGCGTACTGGGACATTCGGTTCAGCCAGCCTCGTCAATTGTCCGAATCGGAATGGTGCGACTCGTTTGTGGAGGAGTTCCGGACGTCCGTCAAGTCGCGCCTTGTCAGCGATGTGCCATTGGGGGCATTCCTGAGCGGCGGAGTGGACTCGTCCTCGGTAGTAGCGGTGATGAACGACTATCAGGCGCCGGTAACGACGTGCTCGATCGGTTTTAGTGAAGAGACTTATGACGAAGCCAACGACGCCCGCCGGTTTGCGGCCACTCTCGGCGCCAGGCACTTTGAGCAAGTCGTGCAACCGAGTGCGATTGAACTTCTCCCCAAGCTCGCGTGGCACTACGATGAGCCCTTTGCGGACTCTTCCGCAGTTCCGACGTACTTCGTCTCTCAATTAGCGCGCCAGCACGTGACGGTGGCGCTCTCTGGCGACGGTGGCGATGAAAACTTTGCCGGATACCCCCGGTATCGATTCGACATGTGGGAGAACCACCTCCGCGGACTGTGTCCGCTTCTCATCCGGCGGATGGTTTTCGGGCCGCTGGGACGGTGGTATCCCGCGCTGCGTTGGGCACCTCGGATGTTTCGCGGCAAATACATATTTGAAAGCCTCGCGCGAGATCCGCTCGAAGGGTACTTCCACACGATGTCCCTGTGCCCACCGGGCGTGAAGAACCGGCTTTTCACTCCGGAGGTGGGGAAAGCGCTTGCGGGGTACGACTCAATTGACGTGCTCCGGTATCACTACAACCGCGCGGATACCCAAGATATGCTCTCCCGTATTCAATATGTGGACATCAAGACGTACTTGGTTGATGACATTCTGGTGAAGGTCGATCGTGCGAGTATGGCCAATTCGCTCGAGGTACGTTGCCCGCTGCTGGATCACAAATTGATGGAAATGGTCGCACAGATTCCTTCGGACTTGAAACTTCGAAACGGGCAGGGAAAATACATTTTCAAAAAGGCGCTGGAAAGGATCTTACCGGCCGAGATCCTGAATCGGCGTAAGAAGGGGTTTGCGATGCCGGTGACGGAATGGTTTCGAGGCGAACTGAAAGAAGTCGCATACGACGCCTTGTTCCGGCGCCACGATGATCTGTTGAATCGTAAGTTTTTGAATGATTGCTGGAATCAGCATCAGCGCGGACAACGCGATTGGTCTGCGCTCCTGTGGTGCGTCCTGATGCTCAGGACCTGGCAGGAGGTTCAAAGGGCGGCATGAGTGGAATCTGCAGTCTGGTGGAGCGAGAATCCGCAGCGGAACGTTCACACGCTGAGTTCGATCAGCCGAGGACTGTCGGTGCATGGGGTCGAGAGCGTCCGGCAGCGGCCGCCATTCAGAACAAGATTCTGGAAGCGATGGCATACGGGCTGCTGGTGGCGACATCGCGTGCCGCACAGGCGTTGTCGCGCGGGGTAGCCGAAATGGTCGAAACCGGAGATACCGCGGAGGAAATGGCGGCAAAGACAGTACTACTATTACGCGATTTTGAGCTCTGTACCCACAAAGGTGTAGAGGGCAGGCGCCCGGTCGGCGTAGAATATGGGTGAGACCGAGCGCTGGACCAGGTGCGGGAATTACTCGAAGATCCAGGGAGTGTGGAGTTCACCAAGCGCGAGATTCACTCTTCCCTCGCGTAGCTTCAGGATGCCTTATGGCCCGCTTTACAGGGGCCGACCGAGTGTCGGAACTCGAATTGCTCTATGGTGTATCTCAAACGATGAATTCCCAAGACGATATGCGCCCCAACACGGTCTTGATGCTGCTGACGAACGCATACGATCCTGACCCGAGAGTCCGGCAGGAGGCGTTGGCGCTGATAGGTATGGGCTTTCGTGTGCGGCTGCTCTGCTGGGACAGGGATTGCGAGGGTCCCGAGACTGAAGTAATGGAGGGCGTAGAAGTTGAGCGTCTCCGCTTGCCCTCTACCCATGGGCGCGGGACCACTCAGCTATTCTTCTACCTGGTGCTTTATCTCCGAATTCTGCGGCGCGGATTGAAGGTGCCCTTTCAGGTGGTCCATTGCCACGATCTCGATACTTTACCGATCGGATTCGTTCTTGGAAAGATCAAGAACAAGCCGATCATCTATGACGCACATGAAAGCTTCTTAGAGATGTTTGAGGGACGGGTTCATCCCTGGGTGATCCGGGTTCTGGCGGGGCTCGAAAATTTGATGCTCCGCCGTCTCGATTTGCTGATCACGGTAGGAGAGAAGCTTCGACGGTTTTTCGCAGAGAGGGGTGCGCGCCATACGGCTGTGGTCGGGAACTGGAAGGACCTGCAGGAATACACCCGCACAGCAGAGGAGAATCTGGATCTGCGCAGAAGACTGGGAATCCCCCCGAACACGATTGTGGTCACTTGCATTACGCAATTGCTGAAGAATCGCATGATCGAGGAACTGGTGGAAGCCGTGAAACCTTATTCCGACGTGTATGCAGTGATTGCCGGCAAAGGCGAGCTTGAACCGCAGGTGCGGAGGTGGGCTTCGGAGAACCCGCGAATCATCTATTTAGGTTTTATCCATGCATCTGCTGTCGCGAGTTACACCTGTGCCTCCGACGTGATCTACTGCGGATTCGATCCATCGATGCCGAATTTCCGTTTTGCGGCTCCCAACAAGCTTTTCGAGGCTTTGGCGGCGGGGAAGCCGCTAATCACCCCTGACATCGGCGAGATTGGCAATATGGTTCGCAATGCTAACTGCGGCGTGGTCATGGCGGACTGCAGCGTTGAAAGCGTTAGGAGCGCGATTGGCGCGATGCGGGACCGGGCGCGGCGCGCGACCTGGACGCAAAATGCGGAAGAACTAGGCCGGATGGAAATGAACTGGAACAAGGGCCGGGAAGTCTTGTACCGGGAATACTCGCGGCTGCGGCCCGACCTGCGGATAGAGGAACCGTCCGTGGCGGCCGACGCCACATCCGCGCCCGTTGCCGCGTGCGGGAAGGCTTCGCCGGCCGTGCCGGCCGGCGGGACGAAGAGCCGGTAATGGCGATCCGGATCCTACACGTGGTGGAGGGGCTAGGCGTCGGCGGCGGCGTGGAAACAGGAATCGCCAACCTGATTCAGCGGATGGATCCCGACCGCTTCGAGCATGTCTTGTGCGGTGTCTTTCGTCTGGGCACGCAGCTCAACCGCTATCCGCGCGACCGCGTGCGGCTGATCTGCCTCGAGCAGAAGGCGCGCAAGCTCAGCATCCAGGCGGTTGCCTTGGCCCGGCTGATTCGCGAGGTGAAGCCGGACGTGGTGCATTCCAGAAACTGGGGTGCGTTGGAGGCCGTGTTCGCGGGGCGTTGGGTGGGTGCGTGTCCGGTCATCCACAGCGAACACGGATTCGAAGTAGATCCCGCCACGGAGCCACGGCGGCGCAATCTGTTCCGGCGGTTCGCGTTTGAAATGGCCGACCAGGTGTTTTCGGTTTCCGAGCAGTTGCGAGACTTGCTCGCCCGCGGTACGGGCTTTCCGGCGCGCCGCATCGAAGTGATCCACAACGGCGTGGATATGACGCACTTCCGGCAGGATCGCGCGGCACGGAGTGCGTGCCGCAGAGAACTGGGAATTGCGGAAGACGAGTTCTGTATCGGCTGCGTGGGGCGGCTGAACCACATCAAGGATTACCCCACGATGCTTCGGGCAGCGGAGATTCTGAGCCGCTCGCGAAATTCCTGGCGGCTGTTGATCGCCGGCGCGGGCACGGAGCTTCCGCATCTTGAGGAATTCGTCCGGGCAAACCCGGGGCTGCGCGAACGGGTCCGGTTTCTGGGGCCGTGCGATCGCGTGCCTGAGTTTCTCAACGCCATAGACGTATACGTGCTGCCATCAATCAGTGAGGGCATTTCCAACTCGCTGCTCGAGGCCATGGCCACCGGGGTGCCCGTCATGGCGTCCGATGTCGGAGGGAACCCGGAGGTCGTCGTCGATGGGACGTCGGGCATCTTGTTTCCGGTGGGTGATTTCCGACAACTGACGGACCGCCTTCTGTTCTTGTCGAACCAGGGTGCGCTTCGAAGCCAGCTTGCCGAAAATGCGCGCAGAAGAATCGAGGAGGAGTTTTCGGTGGATTTGATGATTCGCCGGTACGAAGAGATGTACGCAGGCGTGACGCGGGATCGGCGGGCGGCCAGCCGGCAAGTGGAAAACGCGCTGTGCCGCCGACAAAGCTGACCGTGGCGGAGAACCGGTATTACCCGAGAATGGTATTTTAGCCTATGTGTGGAATTTGCGGTATCTTCGAGCCTGATTGCGAAACAGTGGTGGACCGCGCCGTGGTGAAGGCGATGGCCGACACACTACAGCACCGCGGGCCCGATGACGAGGGCTTCTATTGCGCCCCGGGCATCGGGTTGGGCCATCGCCGGCTGAGCATTATCGACCACGGCGGCGGCCACCAGCCGCTCTCCAACGAGGATCAGTCCGTCTGGATTGCGTTCAACGGCGAGATCTACAACTGCCAGGAACTGAACCGGAAATATCTGTCCAGTGGGCATCGCTTCCACACCCGTTCCGATACGAAAACCATGTTCAAAAAGTGGCAGGGGGTCTTTGAGCAGTCATGAGCGGCATCTGCGCGGTATGGCGAAAGCGGGATCCGCGGAAGACGGCGGAAACACTGGCCTCGGCTTCCGCCGGACTTTTGCTTCATCCCTCCGAGAGGGTGAAGACCGCGGCGGGCGATAGCGTGGGAGTGGGCGTTTCCGCGCGCTTCCCCACCCAACAGATCTACGAAACGCCGGAGCTTCTGGTGGCGTGCGAGGCGGAGTTGTACAACAACGCCGAACTATGCCCGCTCATCGGAGCTTCTCCGGAGACGGAGATAGAAGCCGCCGCGATGTTCGCCGGACTTTATGCGCGCTTCGGGACGGCCTTCCCGGAGAAGGTCCGCGGCGAGTTCTCGGTCATCCTGTGGGACAAGAAGAACCAGCTCCTGTTCGCGGCCACGGATGGCTTCGGAATCCATCCACTGGTGTATTACGAAGACGGGAATGTTCTGCTGGTCGCCTCCCGAATAGACGCACTGCTGGCTACCGGCGAAGTGTCGAACGACGTCAACCCGCGCGCCATTGCGAATTACCTGAACTACACCGTAAACCTGGCGCCCGGGACCATTTTTTCCAAGGTGACGCGGCTCTTGGCCGGAACGTTTCTGCTGGCCTCCGCGAGCCAGACGAGGGTGGAGCGGTACTGGGACATGCAGTATCGGGAGGACGGGCGCGCGAATGAAGAGGATCTGAGCCGCCATCTCGAAAGGTCCGTCCAGGACTCCGTCACTGTGCACTGCAAAAGCGATCCGTTTGCCTCGCTGGGCGCTTTCCTGAGCGGCGGCACGGATAGCAGCACGGTCGTCGGGATGATGAGCCGGCTGGATCGAGGGCCGGTGCGGACGTTCTCCATTGGTTTTGAAGAGCAGCGCTTCAACGAACTCGAATACGCGCGCATCACGTCCCGGGCGTTTCACACCGATCACAATGAATACCTGGTGAACGCGCGGGACTGTGCAGACTCCGTGCCCGATATCATCCGGTACTTCGACGAGCCGTTTGGTAACTCATCGGCGATACCGACGTACTTCTGCGCCAAGCTTGCCGCTCAACAGGGCGTGAATGTCTTACTGGCGGGCGATGGCGGGGACGAGCTGTTCGCAGGCAACGAACGGTATCTGACCGACAAGATCTTTGGGCTGTACCAGGGGGCTCCCCGCATCCTGCGGAACGGGTTGATTGAGCCGGTGCTGGCCCGGGTGCCGATCCGCAGCGGCGTGTTGGCAATGGCCCGGAAATATATCCGGCGTTCGAACCTGCCGCAGCCGCACCGTTTCTTTTCGTATAACCTGCTGCTCGACAACCCTCTTCAGGAGTTGTTCGAGGCGGAATTCATCCAAGCGCTGGCGGGTTACTCCGTGCTGGAGCGGCCCGCGGCGTATTACTGGGAGGGCCCGGCGCGGGCCCACCTGGACCGGCTGCTATACCTGGATGTGAAAGTGACGTTGGCGGACAACGATCTCCTGAAGGTCACCCGCATGTCGGAGATGGCAGGGATCCGGGCGAGATTCCCATTCCTCGACCGCTCCGTGGCCGAAATCTCCGGCATGATTCCGGCCAGTTTGAAACTGAAGGGCTTCCAGAAACGGTATCTCTTCAAGCGCGCGTTCCGGAACCTGTTGCCCGCCGAAGTGATCAAGAAGAAAAAGCAGGGGTTTGGCATTCCAGTAGCGGTTTGGATGAAGTCGGACCCACGCATGCGGGAGCTCACGCGCGACACGCTGCTTTCGCCGCGAACTTATCAGCGTGGTTATCTGCGGCGAAGCTTCGTCGAAGACCTGATTCAAAAACACGAGGCCGACCGCACGGTCTTCTATGGCGACACCCTATGGACGATCCTGGCGCTGGAACTCTGGTTCCGGCAGTTCGTGGACAGGCCCCGGAAGGTGGCCGCATGAAGGTTGTAGAGGTGCGGGAGGAAAGCGAACTGAACGACCTGCGGCCGGCGTGGAACAGGGTGCTGGCCGAGTCGAGTTCCGACACCATCTTTCTGACATGGGAGTGGATTAGCGCGTGGTGGAACGCGTACGGGCTCGCCGGCGACCTGCGCGTTCTGCTGGCGCTTGACGAGCACGACACGCTGCGCGGCATCGCTCCGCTGCGTCGCGAGACGGTGCGGAAATACGGGCGTATGTTTCCGACGCTTTCCTTCATTGGCGACGGTTCGAGCGATTCCGACTATCTCGATTTCATCATCCGATCCGGAGAGGAAGGCGCGGTGTTGCCTGCGTTCTTTCGATACATCGCCGACGATCTGTCCCGCGGCGTTGTGTTGCAGCTGAACGAAATCCCGGATTCGTCTCCGAACCTGCCGTTGCTGCGGGAATTCGGGTGCCGTGCGGGGATGCTGTGGATCGAGAAGGATTCGCCTTGCACGACCGTCGTCCTGCCGGACAGTTGGGAGGATTACTTGAGAAAACTGGCCCCGCGCTTTCGCACGAAGGTGCGCTCGGTGCAGCGGAATCTGGAGGGCCGGTCCGACACAGCTTTCCAGCGCTGTGTCAACCGGGAGCAGGTGGACCGCTTGCTGCCGTGTTTGTTCGAACTGCATCGCCGCCGTTGGGCGAAGGAAGCCATGCCGGGCGTATTTCGGTGGGATGCAAAGCGGGTCTTTTACAATCGGCTGTCGGCGCTCATGCTGGATGCCGGCTGGCTTGCAGTTTCCTGGATGGAGTGGAGAGAGCAGGTGCTGGCGTGCCAGTATGGCTTCGCTTATGGCAATCGGTACTTCCACCTGCAGGAGGGCTACGATCCGGCATGCGACCACTGGAACGTGGGGATCGGCCTGCGCGCCTGGTCGATGCGGCAGTTCGTGAATGAAGGCTTGAGCGAGTACGATTTTCTGGGTGGCGTGGGCCGGCATAAGTCCGACTGGGGCGGGGCGACGAAACTGAGCAAGCGGGTGTTGTTGGCACGAGCGCAGGCGATGAACGTGCTGCTGTGCCGCGGGCCCGAATGGAACGAGCAGGCGCGTGAATGGATAAAGCGATTTGTTCCGGAGCAGCTCATCGCGGCTCGCGACGCGCGCCGGGAGAACCGCCGCGTCCGCGCATTCGAGCGGCGCGAGACGGGAACGCCCGGCCCGGCGGCTTTGTCCTGGATACGATCGGCGGCCGCCAATTGTTACTTCTATTCGGGCCTTCCCTTTCTTCTCGGCGGGCTGCGCGACCGGTATCGACTGGGGATCTCGTCGAACGGGAGCGGGCCGAAGATCAACTTGCGGCGGAGGACCGAGCCGACGGTCCGTATTCTCTATTTTCACCGCGTCAACGATGAGGGCGACCCGTTTTTCCCCGCCACGTCCACGGAGATATTCGAGCAGCAGATGCGGGTTGTCGCCCGTAACTACGAAGCGGTGAGTTTGACGGAAGCCGTCGGAAGGCTTTCGAACGGCGGCCCGCCGAAGCCCACCGTAGCAATCACGCTCGACGACGGATACGAGGACAACTACCTGAACGCGTTCCCGATCCTGCGGCGATACGGACTTCCGGCGACGATCTTCCTCACGACCGGCACGCTCGATTCGCGCGAGCCGCTGTGGACGGAGCGGCTGGCGCTGGCCTGCAAAACCAGCCCGCGCACGTCCATCGATCTGGAGGTGGATATACCGCGGCGCGTCTGGCTGCGCGACGAAGGCGAACGCCTGCGCGCGAACGACCTCATCTACGGGCTTCTACGCGTGATACCTGAAGAGGAGCGCGGGGAGCGACTGGCCAGCATCATCGCCGCACTGGGCGGGCGTGACGATGGGCAGCGGAACGGAAAGATGCTGACCTGGGACCAGGTCCGCCTGATGGCAGGGCAGGGCCTCGGGTTCGGAGGCCACACGGTCACCCACCCTTTCCTATCCCGCCTGCAACCCGAGCGGGCCGTATGGGAGGTGTCGGAGTGCAAGCGGCGCATCGAAGAAGAATTGCAGGCGCCCGTGGAACACTTCGCATATCCGAGCGGCAGGGAGCAGGATTTCCAGGCATGGAACAAGGTCGTGGTTCAGCAGGCGGGATACCGGGCGGCGGTGTCCACGCTGTGGGGTATCAATCGCCCGGACACCGATCGAATGGAACTGCGGCGGGGAAATCCGTGGGAAGGCACGCTGCCGCTTTTCGCTGCCAAGCTGGATTGGTATCAGTGGGTGGAGGCCTAAAGGGCACGCCATGTCGGTCAGGGACATCTTCGTGATCGTGTTCATCGTGGGAAGCCTGCCGTTCTGCTTCTTCCGTCCCTTCTACGGCATTCTCCTGTGGACCGTGGTGTCGATTCTCAATCCGCAGCAGTACACGTGGGGCTTGCTTTATGCACCTGTGTCGTTGGCCATCGCCATTCCTACGCTTGTGGGGTGTTTGATCTTCGTCCACGGGTGGCAGAATTTGTTCTCGAAAACCGAGGGTTTGGTTGTCGTATTGTGGCTGTGGTTCACGTTCACGACGGTGGCGTGCACCCGCATGCCCGAGTTTGTCCATTTCGCCGACTATACGTGGTACCGCTGGGGCTTCGTGTCGAAGATTATGGTGATGGCGTTGACCACAGTCGGGATCGTAAATACCTGGGAGCGGCTGCGCTGGCTGGTGCTGGCCATCGCCGGTTCATTCGGTGTGCTGGTGGCGAAGGCAGTTCCGTTCATGATCGTGACAGGCGGAGAGTTCCGACTGTATGGCCCACCGGGAACGATGATGTCCGACAACAACGATATGGGGCTGGGATTGACCATGACCTTACCGATTTTTTATTTCCTAGCCCAGACCGAGTTCGACCGGCGCGTCAAGTGGCTGATGGGATTTTTGTTTGTGTCGACCATCCCGGCCATCCTATTTACCTACTCGCGTGGTGCTCTCCTCGGCCTGATAGCGGTCCTGTTGATGATGGTGCTGAGATCGCGCCGGCGGCTGATCCTCATACCCGTTTTGATACTGGGCGCTCTCTTCGCCGTGCTGTTTACGCCGGAGCGATGGCAGTATCGCATGGACTTTCGAAGAGAAGGCGCCCTGGTTGACAGTTCCGCGATGGGGCGCATCAACGCGTGGACCTACAGTTGGCGACTGGCGCTCGATTATCCGCTGACAGGGGGAGGCTTTGAAGCGTTTACTCCGGAGTTGTTCCGCCGCTATGCGCCCGACCCGCGGGATGTGCACGGCCCGCACAGCATCTACTTTGGCGTGCTGGCCGAGCACGGTTTCGTGGGGCTGGGACTGTATCTTTTCCTCATTGGCTCGTGTATCGTGGGCCTGTCCCGCGCCGCCAGATACGGCCGCGACATGGGTATCGCGCTGCCTGCCGGATATGGTCCGATGCTGCAGTATAGCTTCGTCGGGTTCCTGGTGACGGGCGCTTTCCTAGGCCGGGCGTATTTCGACTATTTTTTTATCATCCTCGCATGCTCGATGGTTCTTGGGCGGCTGTGCAAGCTCGACGCCGCCGGGCTGCTTGCCGCCGAGCCGGCCATGGAGGAACAGACAGCATGAGAAGTCCGCAGGGGCATTCGACGACGCCGGCGGCGACGAACGCGGCACAGCGCCACGATGAGACTCCGGCGGTGGCCGCTCAGGGCAGCGCCTGGCTGGCCTGCCCCGAGTGCGGCAGACCGTTGCGGCAGGACCATCAAGAGCTGCAGTGCCCGGAGTGCCTAAATTCCTGGCCCGTCATCGACGGAGTTCCGCATTTCGTCGGCGAGTTCCCCTACTGGGGCGAGATCCCCCAGGAGCAGATGCAGGGCGTCAACCGCGCGGCCGCGGCCGGGCCTTGGAAATCAGCCTTGCTCGACTCTCCGGAGACGTCGGTGCGGGGCGCGTCGGACATGATCCTGAATCTGGAGAGGGCCAACTGGCACTGCCTGGTCGATCTACCGCCGGACAGCCGCGCCCTCGACCTCGGCGCGGGCATGGGCACGACGTGTCATGCGCTGGCGCTGTACTATCGCGAGGTGATCGCGCTCGAGCCGGTGTTGGAACGTGTGGATTTCATGAGGGAACGCTTCGCCCAGGAAAAGCTCTCGAACGTGAAGGTTGTCCGAAGTTCGCTGTGGACGTTGCCGTTCGCGCCGGGGAGCATGGACCTGGTCTCGATGAACGGTGTCCTCGAGTGGGTTGCTCAAGGCCGGGCCGGAGACCCGGCCGCGCTGCAAGAGCGCGCCTTGAATAATGTTCTACGCATGCTCCGGCCGGGCGGGTACTTCTACTTGGGCATCGAGAACCGCCTGGGGCTGGGCTACTTCGCCGGTTATCGGGACCCTCACTGCGGCCTGCCGTATGTCACGGTGTTGCCGCGACCGCTCGCCCACTGGTATTCGCGCAGGAGAGGACAGCCCGAGGGATACCGCAATTATCTGTATTCAAGCTGGGGATACCGCAAGCTCTTGCAGCGGGCTGGATTCAGCGACGTTCAAGTGTACCTGGCCCTACCCAGCTACAATCACCCGCGGTACTTGATTCCTCTCGAGGGGAACCTGTTCTCATTTTACAGCCGGACCTTCAACTCCGTGCATGCCAGCCGGGCCAAGGAACTCATTCACGATTTGCTGCTGAAATCCGGAATGCTCAAATACTTCGAGTACTCGTTCGCGATTCTGGCACGGAAGTAAGGATATCCACGTTGCTACCGGTTCAGGAAAAGGAAAACGTCGCAAAGGAAATCCGCACCGCGGTGCGGCACGGCGCCGTTTACGGGTTGGGAGGCGTGCTGGCGAAGGCCGTCGGCTTCCTGATGCTGCCGTTCTACACGCATTACCTGAACCCGGCCGATTACGGCACCCTCGAAATCCTGGACCTGAGCATGTCGCTATTCGGCATGTTCCTCAATATGGGGATCACGGCAGCGCTGCTGCGATGTCACTCCGCGGCGGCAACAGCGGAGGAGAAGCGCAAGGTCGTGAGCAGCGCGTTCATCTTTGTCGCTGTTACCGGCGTGGCGACGTTTTTTTTGCTTGTCGGTCTGGTTCGCCCCGTATCGGCGCTGCTCCTGGGACCCCGTGTGCCCTCGCAATACCTGCTGCTGTCCTTTACCGCATTCATCATCGGCTATATCACGAACCTGCCGCGCACTTACCTGCGGGCGCTGGAGGCATCGGGCAGCTTTGTTCTTGTCGAGACGGTAAGCCTCTTCCTGATGCTCACTCTGAATATCGTCTTCATCGCGGTACTCAAGATTGGACTGGCCGGCATCCTGTGGAGCTCACTGCTGGTTGCCATCCTGCAACTGGTGTTGCTCTGCGGGTGGCTGCTGCGGCGCGTGGGAATCGGCTTCAGCCAGCGGCTGTTGGGGGCCATGATGAGGTTCGGTCTCCCGCTGATCTTTTCCAACCTGGCGATGTTTACGCTGAATTTCTCCGACAGATTTTTCCTGCAGCGCTTCCGCTCGCTGGAGGTGGTGGGGGTTTATGCGGTTGGGTACAAGTTCGGATACATGCTGAACTACCTGCTGGTGCAGCCGTTTTACGTCATGTGGCAGTCGCGGATGTATGCGATCCACGCACAGCCCGATCATCCCAAGGTATTTTCGCAGATGTTCGTATTTTATTCTCTGCTGCTGACATATGCGGCGTTGGCGCTCGCCATGCTTAGCCCTGAAATGGTGCAATTCATGTTGGCGGCGAACTTTTCGGAGAGCCGGAACGTGATTCCCGTGGTGGCGCTCGCATATGTGTTCTGTGGCATCGGCTACTATGTGCAGCTCGGCATGTTCCTGACGAACCGCACAAATCTCATCGGTGTGGTGAGTGCGGCCGCGGCGGGACTCAACCTCCTGCTCAACTATTTTCTGGTGGCTCACTACGGCATGCCGGGCGCCGCGTGGGCCACCGTGGTCAGTTTCTTCGCCATTGCCGCCGGCAGCTATTGGTGCTCGCAGCGCGTATATGCACTGCCTCTAAAAGTGGGCCGCACCGCTTCGGCGCTCGTGCTGGCGTTCGCACTTTACATGGTGTCCCGTGTGTGGAACCCCGGTTCGCTGGCGCTTACGCTGGCACTCAAGACATGCCTCCTGGCCGTGTTCCCGGTGCTGGTCTGGAAGGCCCGCATTCTCTCGCCGGCGGAGGTTGGCACGCTCATTTCGACGATGGATCATGCGGGCGCCGGAACAGCACGGCTGTTCCGAGTGTTCTCCAGAAAGGCGGCCAGCCTGTGATTGGCGAATGGAAGAGTTTTCTACTCGATAGGGCAGAGGACTGGCAGCTCCCCACGACGGGGAAGTGGAGCGCCTTCGTTCACAACAACTACCACCCGCACTGCAGCAACGTGAATCTGATGTGGTTTCACATGAGCGACGAGTTTCCCCGCATTGTGACGAAGCTCTACCGTGAGCCGGACATTCTGAAGCGCGAGTTTGAGAATCTGTCGGAGATTCACGCGCGGGCTCCCCGTTGGGTGCCGCGGCCGTTGCACTTCGGCTTTCAGGGAGGCTTCTGGGCCATGTGGATGAGCGGTGTGCCCGGTTACCGCTTCCGCGGGGGCGGGAAGTATTCGCCGGAGACCCTGCGCTCCATGGCCGAAGCAGTCGCCGGAATTCACGCCGCTACGCGGAAAACAGAAGTGCCGGACCCCGACCGCTACCGCCGGATCGTATCGGAGCCGCTGCAGAGCCTAGGGCGGTTTGGCGCCTCCGTTGCGGTGCGGGCCGGTTGCGCGGAGCTGGAGGCCAGGGTTTCCGCCGATTCGGTGAATGCGTTTCCGGTCGTGCCGCAGCATGGCGACCTGTTTTCGGGCAACCTACTGTCTCACGCCGGCAAGTGGTACGTGGTGGACTGGGAGAGCTTTGGAAAAATCGATCTGCCGTTTTACGATCTGTTGACCTTGCTGGTTTCGCTGCTGTTGGAGGAAGGCCGACGGCCGGAGCAATGGAACGTCACCCTGGTCAAGCAGATCCCTGCTTTGATCTCTGCCTACGCCCGGGGTTTGGGCGTCGCGGTCGCGAACGTGCACTTGATGCTACCGCTCACCTTGGCGAACTGGTTTCACATGCAGTGGTCGGATGGGCGGAAAGAATTTGCGGAAATGATGTACAAAGCCATCGAGCATTACTTCGAACGTCCGGCGGTTTGGGAAAACGTATTTTCCGGAGAGTTAAAGCCTTGAAGCAGAGTACGCGTCCGGTTGCCATTGTAATGAACATGTTCTACACGGGCCTAGGCATCGCTCGGAGTCTGGGCATGAGGGGAATCCCTGTGGTCGGGTTGTCGGCCCACCGCGGATGCTACGGGAATTTCACGCGCTACGCCAACGTGCTGTCTTGTCCCGATTCCAGGAAACAGCCGGAAGCTCTACTCGAGTTCCTGCTCCAACTGGGCAAAACAATGGTAAACCGTGCCATTATTTTTCCTACCCGGGACGACGATGTGCTTTTCTTGGAACGGTTTCGGGATCAACTCCGTAGCCGTTTCCTGCTGGTGTTGCCGGAAACCCCGGCACTCACTGCCTGTCTGAACAAATGGGAAACATACCGGTGGGCGGAAGCGGCGGGAGTTCCCGGGCCGCGATGCTGGAGCGTAGCGGCCAAGGACGATTTGCTACGGATCGTGCCGGAAGTGAGCTACCCGTGCGTGTTGAAGCCTGTTTCGGCTCACCACTGGCGCGGCGCGCGGAACTGGCAGTTGGTGGGAAGCCGGAAAGTCATTGCCGCCTCTTCGCGGGAGGAATTGCTGGCAGAGTATGACAAGGTATCGCAGGCGGATGCCCGGGCGCTGGTTCAGGAATTCGTCCCGGGAGGAGACGATTGCCTGCGCATCGCGGCGTGCTATATGGATCGCAACTCCCGGCTGGTGGCGGGTTTTACCGCCGAGAAGGTGCTCCAGGAGCCTGAGGGATTCGGCACCGGCTGTATCGTGAAGGCCACGGACTCTCCGGAAGTCCTGGCCGTGGCGGGGGACCTTCTGGCGAAAATGCATTTCAGCGGAATCGCGGAGGTCGAGTTCAAGTGGGACCGCTCCAGCGGGCAGCATAAGCTGATTGAGATTAATCCCCGCCCATGGGATCAGCACCGGCTGGGAAGCGCCTGTGGCGTCGATCTCATTCACATCGCCTACTGCGATCTCACCGGGTTGGATCTTCCGCGTCCGGCCGTGTGCAACACAGCGGTGAAATGGGTGGCCGAAGATGTGTTCCTGTTCGTGCTGCTCCGGTCGATGTGGAAACGGGACGGGAGCTTACGTGCGTTGCTCCGGATGGCTCGCGGCCGCCGGACCTATGCCATAGGGTCGCGCAAGGACCCGCTTCCCCTGCTGGTCTCCTTAGGGCTTGGTATGGGCCCGGAATTGGCAGGCAGGGCCCTGTCGAAGCTTCGATCGATGATTGGCCGCCTCCTCTCATTCAACGGGGCCTCACAAAAAAGGACGTTGAGCTATGACAACCAGTTGCGTAAAGCGAAGTGTAAGGACTAGCCTCCGGATGCTGAGTATGTTCCTGCTGACCGGGTTTGTGGCCGTCGCCCTGAACGCCGGCGAGTGGCGGCGGGACGTCGTGGACGCGGCCGCCGGCAGCTTCTCTTCACTGCGGGTGGATGCCAACGGCAACGCCCACGTCGCGCACTTCGACAGCGACGAAGGCGTCGTCAAATACAGTTTTTGGGATCGCATGCTGGACAAGTGGTTCACCACCACGCTGGACAAAAGCCGGGGCTTCTGCTCGCTGGTTCTCGACTCCAAGCAACACCCCCACATCTCGTACCTGGGCTATGGCGACGGGCCAATCAAGTACGCCCATTGGAACGGGACCGCATGGGAAAAACAGGGCATTCACATCAGGGCCAAGGATATTTCCTTCTACACCTCGATCGCGCTGGACGCCAAGGAAAACCCGACCATCAGCTATTACCACTACTGGGGCACGACCGAGAGCTACACGCTCAGCCTCCGCATGGTGTTCTGGACGGGCACTTACTGGGGCGTCAGGACCGTGGACAGCACGCCAGGCAGCGGTAAATTCAACGCCATCGCGACGGATCCGTCCGGGAACAGCCACATCGCCTACGCCAATGTAAAATCCGAAAATATGGGGCTGCGATACGCCCGCTGGAACGGGCAGTCGTGGGAGGTGCAGGTGCTGAACGCCTGGCTATCTCCCAATGTCGGGGCTTCGTCCGTGGCCATCGTTGTGGACCGCGAGGGCAACCCCCACATCGCATTCACGGAGTTCGGCACAAACCTCGTCAGGTACGCGGTATCGCGCGCCGGCAAGTGGACTTTCGAAACGATTGCGCAGGTGGCGGAGGTGGGATACCCGGAGCGAATCGGCCTTGCGCTCGACGCTCAGGGCAATCCTTATATCAGCTACTTCGACGTCGGCAGCGGACTCCTGCAGGTGGCCCATCACGCCGGCCAGAAGTGGTTGATCGAGATCGTGGACCAGAACGGTGCGGGCTTCAACAGCTCTCTGCAAGTCGCCGCCGGCAGCATCTGGGTTACGTATCGGGATGAGAGCGGCCGCGGGCTAAAGTGCGCGCGCAGGCCCTTGGAGGAGGCCCCTCCCGTGCCTGCGCCTCCGCAGAAATGAGCACCTTCGGGAAAGACCATCGGAAATCGAATGACAGGATCCAAACTCAGCAATAGCGAATACTGGCGGCAGTACGGCGACTACGTCCTGATGGCCATGCCGTATGCCGACCAGGTGTTGGTGTCGGGGCAAGGATGCAGGGTTCGGGATGCCGACGGGAAGGAACTGCTGGACCTCGCTTCCGGCATGTTCTGCTGCGTCCTGGGGCACAATCATCCGAAGTTTGTCGAGAGACTGTCCCGGCAAGCTGGGGAACTGGTGCACACGGGGACGCAATTCATCTCTCCCGCGGTTTTGGAGGCCAGCCGGCAACTCGCCGAGATCGCGCCGGGGAAGCTGCAGAAGACGATTTTTCTCTCCACGGGAACCGAGGCCAACGAATTTGCGTTCCGGCTGGCGAAAGCTTACACCGGCAGGACCGGAATCGCGGGCCTGTCCCACGGGTATTACGGCACCTCGCTGGCGACAAAGAGCTGCTCCAGCCTCGCCTCACACGCGTTGAGGGATTCTCTGCCCATCGTTCCCGACACCGTTCGCATCCCAATTACGCCGCAGTGCATGGAGTGCTTCACGCAGGCGGGGCGCGCGTGCGACTGCTCGTGTTTGTTGTCGGTACAGAGCTGGATCGGAGACTGGAGCAATATAGCCGCGGTCATTGCCGAACCCATCCTATCCGCCGGCGGAATGTTGTTCCCGCCTTCGGGGTATCTGCAGCGGCTGAAGGAAATGGCCCACGAGCATGGCGCGCTTTTTATCGTTGACGAGGCGCAGACCGGTTTCGGGAGAACTGGAAGTTGGTTTGCTATCGAACATCACGGCGTGGAGCCAGACATCCTCACGCTCTCCAAGTCAGTCGGCAACGGTTTCCCGGTAGCGGCCGTGATCACCACGGCGAAAATCGCCGACAAGGTTACAGGCGACGGTTTTTGGAGTCTCTCCAGCCATCAATCCGACCCGCTGGGGGCGGCTGCCGTGAGCGCCGTGATCGAGATCGCGAAAGAGGAGAACCTCCTCGACCGCGCGCGTCAAAACGGCGAATACTTCATGGACCGCCTGCGGGAATTGTGTACCCGCCAACCGGGGATGGCGAATGTGCGCGGGCTGGGACTGATGATCGGCTTCGACGTCTTGGCGCCGGATGCGCAGGCGTCGGGGGAGATCATCAACGGCTTCATGTACAGGTGCCGCCGCCGAGGGGTGCATCTGACCTACGCGTATGGGAACGTGAGTGTGAGGATCATTCCGCCGCTGATCGTCACCCGGTCTGAGATCGACTTCGCCATCGAGGTGATCGAGGCATCGCTGCGGGAATCCCTGGCCAAATCGGACTGCGGACAGGAAGATTGGCCGCAGAACCCGTACACCCGGCGCCTGCTGGAGCAGCATCCACTGCGCAGCCTATTCAAATATTGGTGGCAGTCGTCGCCCGAGCAATGGACCAGAAAGGGTCTCAAGATCTTGCGAAACGTCAGGGGCGCTTCATAGATGAAAAACAGCGAGGGATCGAAGCCGTACCGGCGCGAGGTATTGTTGATCGGGCCGCAGGTGCCGCCGTACGGGGGCATGGCGATACAGGCCAGTCTGATGCAGGAACTCATGAACCAGGAGGGGGTTTCCGCCGCATACCTGGCTTCCAACTTGCCGTTTCCGAAGCGGCTGCGTTTCTGCGAGCGGATTCGCGGTCTGCGCCCCTTCCTGCGCTCGATGGTGTTCTGCGCGGAGCTGTGGAAGCTGTCGCGGCGGGCCGAGGTGGTACACATCCTGGCGTGTTCCTGGCTGTACTTCTTTCTGGTGGTCTGCCCCGCTGTATTGATCAGCCGCGCCAGGGGCAAGCGCATCGTCCTGAACTACCATGGCGGCCAGGCGGACCAGTTCTTCCGCTGGTACGCGCCGGTGATCAGGGCGTTCTTCCGCATGGCCGACGTGGTCACGGCCCCATCGTGGTTCCTGGTTGAGGTGATCGGCAAGCGTATCGGCGTTCCTGTCCAGATTGTTCCCAACATCGTGGACTTCTCTGCGTTCGCGTATCGCGAGCGGCGGCCGCTCGATCCGAAGATGCTGGTGACACGGCACCTGGAGGAGCTCTACGATATCGAATCGGTGATCCGGGCCTTCGGAGAGGTCCAGCAGCAGTACCCGGTGGCATCGCTTTTCATCGTAGGCACGGGCAACCAAGAGGGCTATCTACGAGCCCTGGTCGCGTCGCTGGGCCTGAAAAATGTCGAGTTCATGGGGTACATCGCGCATCGGGACCTGCCGGCCGTCTATGACCGGTGCGATATCCTGCTCAACGCTTCCCGCGCCGACAACTTCCCGGGCTCGCTTGTGGAGGCCGCGGCTGCCGGCCTGGTTGTGATTTCGACAGGCGTGGGCGGTATCCCGTATATGTTCGAAAACGGCAAGAGCGCGTTGCTGCTGGAGCCGGGCGATTGGAAAGGGCTCGCCGCGGGAGTGTTGCGAGTGATCGAGACTCCAGAACTAGCTTCGTCGCTGGCGCGCGAAGCGCTCCAGCAGTGCCGCCAGTATTCGTGGGAAGGCGTACGGCAGCGGCTCTATCCCATCTATGGTTTTGAGTTTCATGAGAGCGCGTCCGCCGGTGCGGACGGGACGGGGCAGCCGCCGAAAGGCGACCCCGCCAAACGGTAAGCCGTGCGCGGCAATATGGTTAGTCAAATAGATTTCTGAGGAGGAAGACTGATGTATCGTTGGTTGGTGTGGAATGTTCTATTTCCTCTGCACGAACGGGTCAAAGGACACCCGACCTTTCGGATTCTAAAGGAAATGGAGGCGGCCGACTTTCTGGCTCGGGCGGAGCTGGAGCAGTTGCGCGCGGCCAAACTGCAGAGCTTTATGCAGTATGCCTACGCGAATGTCCCCTATGTCGGGAGATTGATGCGGGAGGCGGGACTCCAGCCTTCCGAGATTCAGGGCCCCGCGGACCTGGTCCGGCTGCCGTTGATGAGAAAGGCCGATGTGCGGGAGCATCGCGCGGAGATGCGCTCCCGGGTGGCGGGAAAGCTGACCTCGTTTTCCACAGGCGGGTCCACTGGGGAACCGCTCCTGTTCGATCTCCCGCAAGAGCGAATCGCTTCCTGGATCGCATGCCGGCAGCGGGCCATGCGGTGGTTCGACTTATCGGCGGGAGACCGGGAATATGCCATCTGGGGTTCTCCGGTGGAAGTAACGCGGCAGGACCGCATGCGGGACCTGCGGGACAGATTGCTGGCCACGCAACTCCTCTCCGCATTCAACATGAGCGAACCCGTCATGTCGCGATATCTCGACCTGCTGGAGAAAGGTGCGTGCCGGACGATCTTCGCTTACCCGAGTTCCATCTACCTGCTGTGCCTGCATGCGCGGAAGCTCGGGAGAGATCTGAGGCGCGCGGGCATAAAGACCGTCTTCGTGACTGGCGAAGTCCTCTTCCCCCACCAGCGCGAGTTGATTGCGGAAACGCTGAATTGCCCCGTCGCCAACGGCTACGGCGGCCGCGACAGCGGGTTCGTTTCGCACGAGTGCCCACAGGGTGGAATGCACATCATGGCGGACGCCACGATCGTGGAGATCATCGATTCGAAGGGGCAACCGGCGCCGGCGGGAGAGCCCGGCGAGATCGTGGTCACGGACCTGTATTCGCGAGAGGCGCCGTTCCTGCGGTATGCCACAGGAGACGTGGCGGCGCTTTCCACGCGGAAGTGCGCTTGCGGGCGTCTGCTTCCGCTGCTCGAGAGCATTCAGGGCCGCACAACCGACTTCGTCGTGGCGCCCGACGGCACCATCCTGCATGCCTTGTCCATGATTTACGTAGTCCGGGAACTCGAAGGCGTGGAGCAGTTCAGAATCCGCCAGAAGGCGGTGGACCGTTTTGAAATCCAGCTTGTGCGAAACCAGCATTTCAAGCCTGAAAACGAGGCGCGGATCCGCGAGGGGCTGCGGCAGCGCCTGCGCGCACCGGTGGACGTTCAGATCGAGTACGTACCGACCCTGCCTCCCGAGCCTTCGGGCAAGTTCCGCCAAGTGATCTCGGAGGTTAGCGTCCAGAGTGTGACGGCGGCGACGGCCGCGACTGCTGCGCCATCTTCTGCCGCCCACTGAGAACCAATGGCCGGCTCGCGGCGGAATCCCGGGATTCCGCTTCGGCCGGCTTTCCCGCAAGCCGCCCGGCGCCGTATGCGGCCGCCAACACAACCGTCCACCAGATCGACATTCGGTAACGCGGGAGATGCTGCACCAGATAAAACGTAAGTGGGTAGCACAGCCATACGATGCCGAACATCGCAAGGGTATGGCGGTGCCCGTCCCGCCACATCAGCCAGCCCCCCACGGCGGCAAGCGCGGTGGTCAAGGCGAAAATCCACGCGCTTTCCGGATTTCCCCACCAGCCCAGCCAGAAGATCAGCACGCGCGCGACGGTCAACTCGGCAAAGCGGAGCGAATGCGTCTTGATCCAGGTGGTGGCCCGGGCAAGGCGCTCGCGGTTGTAAGCGATTTCGCCCATGCTCCGCACGCGTTCCGCCTCCTGCACGTTGATACTCGGATGCGTCTGCCGGTACAGGCCCGCCTTGCGGTTATCGTCGGTAGCGGGGCCGGAGCGATCGTTGTTCGCCATCTGCAGTTCGATGCCGAAGTTGCTGCGCATGAAGATCCACCCGCCGAGTTGAATGCGGTTGCGTAGCGTCCACGGAGTAATCACCAAGCCCGCTACCGCCCACACCACCAGCCAGCGGCGCGACTCGGTCCAGCCGTTGCGGCGCTGCGTCAGGATGCTATAAGCGGAGAGCCCGGCAAAGACGAGCAGCATCCCAGGAGCGATGTGCAGCAGCACGCCCCACAGCACGCCATATGCGGCCGCAACGCGGATGGACTGCTTGCACAGCGCCGTCCAACGGGCGAGCAGCGTGAGCGCGAGCATCAGCCCGAGAGCAGCGTACGGTTCGTCCCATGCGTGAAACATCTCGCCGGTTCTGTGCATGGGGATGAGGGCGGAAGCCAGTCCTGAGCCGATGCCGCACCATAGCGGTAGACCGACAGCGGCCGCCATTACCGGCTGCGCCGCGCAGATAACGGAGTTGACCAGAATCAGTAATCCGATGCGCGTCATCTCCGCCGCGAAGCCCGTCCCCAGCAGGTAATAGACGATCGCAATCAAACCGGTGTAGAACGGGCCGCAATGCGCCGTGGGACCCGTGGGGACGGCGTAACAGCCGGCGAATTCTCCGTGCAGCGCCAGGGACATGCCGATCGACTCCGCTTCTCCGCGGTACACATGGTGAGGATAAATGAGGTACGCAAGAAGTAGGCGCACCGCTGCTGCCGCGATGAAGATGGCGGCGATCCACTGGCGTTTCGTGAGGGTTCGGGGAAATTGCATAGTTTTTGCGACTTCGCACCGCGGCGCCGATTCGCAGCCCGACATGCAAACGATCGTATAGCGGTTTTTGGGCCAAACTCCCGGCCCAGCATGGGCGCGCACGGAATTCGCTGTTTTTCACTGTTTCCCAATTGTAGGGATTCGGAAGGGCGCCTCCGCGCCGCCGCCGGCTACACGATCGACCTTCGGCTCGGGTCTGCCACCCAGGTGCCGTGGGTCAGTAACTCGATGGACGTGTGCATAGAACTCGAACTCCTGGAACATTTTGTGTCGGTGGCGGCGAAAAAGGGTACCAAAATGGCGGCGAAGTGGTCCCCTCCCAGGGGAGCCGTTCGGAGTGAGCCTTTCCCTCTTCTCAGAAGTGTTGTCCGGA